>ERZ773133.3755-NODE-3755-length-11233-cov-15.011451_pt1 | contig 11233 bp, 9 predicted proteins | sample MGYA00580861_ERZ773133 | MGnify/ENA primary metagenome ERZ773133 (study PRJEB29015, sample SAMEA2737844) | human gut metagenome | biome: human gut; feature: human-associated habitat; material: faeces | place: China | collected 2012 ...
AACGCTCGCCACCTACGTATTACCGCGGCTGCTGGCACGTAGTTAGCCGTGGCTTATTCAAGAGGTACCGTCACTTCTTCGTCCCTCTTAAAAGAAGTTTACAACCCGAAGGCCTTCTTCCTTCACGCGGCGTTGCTGGGTCAGGCTTTCGCCCATTGCCCAATATTCCCCACTGCTGCCTCCCGTAGGAGTCTGGGCCGTATCTCAGTCCCAATGTGGCCGTTCAACCTCTCAGTCCGGCTACTGATCGCAGCCTTGGTGAGCCGTTACCTCACCAACTAGCTAATCAGACGTGAGCCCATCCATCAGCGGATTTCTCCTTTGGTATCCAGGAGATGCCTCCCGGATACATTATGCGGTATTAGCAGTCGTTTCCAACTGTTGTCCCCCTCTGAAGGGCAGGTTGCTCACGCATTACTCACCCGTCCGCCACTAAGTTAAATCAGATCCATCCGAAAACTTCACTAAAGTAACTCCGTTCGACTTGCATGTGTTAGGCACGCCGCCAGCGTTCATCCTGAGCCAGGATCAAACTCTCTATAAATCATATCATAACCGTTCCTAAAAATTTAAAAACGGATACAATCAAAATCTTAGATCGCTATCTAGCTCTCAAAAGAATTGTTTTACATCGTTTCCGATGTTAAGAACCCTTTTCTGGTGCTTATTTTGCATAAGCTACAAAACTTTATCAGTTTTGTGTTCTTACATTGTTTAATTTACAAGGTACACGCCGCTGTGCCTCTCGGCGACAGCTTGTTTATACTACCACACGCAGTTCGCTTTGTCAAGAACTTTTTTCAACTTTCTTTCGGAAGTTTCGTTCGTTCGTGACGCACAACCCCTCGCGTGTTTGATAATATAGCACTTCCTGTTGCCATTTGTCAATACTCTTTTTAAACTTTTTGACGTTATTTTTTCAGGCCTCAATATGTAGCGGGGATACGCTGCCGCATCCCCTATTTTGCGGTCTCTCCGGACACTCAGGAGCAGAACCGATGCTTGCCGATGACCGTGATGAGCGGCCGGGACCAGATCCACGAGCTGGTGGCCGTGGACGGATTGAAATAATAGATCGCGCCGCCGGACGGGTCGACCCCGTTGAGTGCGTCACGCGCGGCGCGATAGGCGCTCTCCGCGACCGGCTGATTGAACTGCCCGTCCGTGATGCACGTAAATGCCCCACTCTGATAGATGACGCCGGAGAGCGTATTCGGGAACGACGGGTGCTTGATGCGGTTGAGCACGACGGCGCCGACGGCCACCTGACCGGAATACGGCTCGCCGCGGGCCTCGGCCGAAATCAGGCGCGCGAGCAGATCGACCTGTGAGCCGGATGCACCGCCGGAGCCGCCGGAATTGCCGGAATTGCTGCTGCCCGCGGACAGGCCCATGGCCGCCAGCGTCTGGTCGCCGGCTTTTCCGTCAACGGTCAGGCCGTTTTTCTGCTGGAAGGCGCGCACGGCGCGCTCTGTACCGCTGCCATAGGCGCCGTCCACTGTGCCGGTATAGTAACCCCAGTTTTTGAGCTTCGTCTGGATCTGCGTGACCATGGCGCCGCTGGAGCCCTTTTTATACGAGGCAGCCTCGACAGCCGGGGCGAGCGCGACGAGCACCATGCTCACCGAAAGCAGCACCACGAGCACGAGACGCAAGCGTTTGGATCGTTTCTGCATATACAAAACTCCTTCGCAGACGTTTGGTTCTAGTCTGCGAAGGAGCGTGTTTCTTATACGGGCAAATTTGAAAAATCAGCTTTTGCGCGATTTGACATCCGCCTGCAGGCGCGCGATGAAGTCCGAAAGGCCCTCAACGCTCTGCTCGCCGGAGAGGGTGCGCACGGAGATCGTGTCGTTTTCCGCTTCCTTGTCGCCGAGGACGAGCATATATGGGATCTTCTGGCTCTGTGCCTCGCGGATCTTGTAGCCGATCTTCTCGTTACGCAGGTCAGTCTCGACGCGCAGGCCGGCCTTCTCCAGACGGTCGGCAACGTGCTTGGCATAGTTATTCGTGCGGTCGGTGATGGGCATGACCTTGACCTGCACGGGCGCGAGCCACAGCGGGAACGCGCCGGCATAGTGCTCAGTGAGGATACCGATGAAGCGCTCGATGGAGCCGAAGCAGACGCGGTGGATCATGACCGGGCGGTGCTTCTCGCCGTCGGCACCGACATACTCGAGATCAAAGCGCTCAGGCATCTGCATGTCGAGCTGGATGGTGCCGCACTGCCAAGTGCGGCCGAGGCTGTCTTCCAGATGGAAGTCGATCTTCGGGCCATAGAACGCGCCGTCGCCCTCGTTGATGACATAGGGCTTGCCGAGCTCGTTGAGTGCGGAGACAAGGCCGTTGGTCGCGACCTCCCACTGCTCGTCCGTGCCGATGTGATCCTCCGGCATGGTGGACAGCTCCATGTGGTACTTGAAGCCGAAGAGCGAGTACACATCGTCGATGAGTTTGGCCACGCCCTTGATCTCATCCTTGACCTGATCGGGCGTCATGAAGATGTGCGCATCGTCCTGTGTGAAGCAGCGGACGCGGAACAGACCGTGCAGCGCGCCGGACAGCTCATGGCGGTGCACGATGCCGAGCTCGCCGACACGCAGCGGCAGGTCGCGGTAGGAGTGCGGCTGGGACTTATAGACCAGCATGCCGCCGGGGCAGTTCATCGGCTTGAGCGCGAACGGCACATCGTCGATGACGGTCGTGTACATGTTGTCTTTGTAGTGATCCCAGTGACCGCTGCGGTGCCAGAGGTCCTGGTTGAGCATGATCGGTGTCGAGATCTCGACATAGCCAGCCTTCTTATGGATCTCGCGCCAGTAATCGATGAGCTGGTTTTTGAGCACCATGCCGTTGGGCAAGAAGAACGGGAAGCCCGGGCCCTCATCCATGAACGTGAACAGGCCAAGCTCCTTGCCGAGCTTGCGGTGGTCACGCTTTTTGGCCTCTTCGATGCGGGCCAGATACGCGTCGAGCTCCTCCTTCTTCGGGAAGCAGGTGCCGTAGATGCGCTGGAGCATCTTGCGGCTGCTGTCGCCGCGCCAGTAGGCGCCGGTGACGCTCGTGAGCTTGATGGCGTTGCCCTTGACGCGGCCGGTAGAATCCAGATGCGGGCCGGCGCAGAGGTCAACGAATTCGCCCTGGCGGTAGAAGGAGATAACGGCGTCCTCCGGCAGGTCGTTGATGAGCTCGACCTTGTACGGCTCATCGCGCTCCTCCATGAACTTCAGCGCTTCGGCGCGCGGGAGTTCAAAGCGTTCGAGACGCAGCTTTTCCTTGCAGATCTTGCGCATCTCGGCCTCGAGCTTCTCGAGCACCTCAGGCGTGAACGGCTCGGGGCTGTCAAAATCGTAATAGAAACCGTCCTCGATGGCAGGGCCGATGGCCAGCTTCACCTCGGGGTACAGGCGCTTCATGGCCTGGGCGAGAATGTGGCTGGTGGTGTGACGGTAGGTATCCTTGTAGGTCTTGTTTTCAAAGGTGTACTGATCGTCCATAATGTCTCCTCCTAAACTAAAAACACCCCTGCGCCTTACGGCACAGGGGTGCTGAAATCACACGGTTCCACCCTGAGTTTCCCTCAGTTGGCGCTGTAACGCGCGCCGCACGGGTCGCCTTACTGGAATGTTCGGGCGATCGGCTCGGGGAAGGTCTGCGCCGGAGGGGTGCCGCAGGCGGCTCACAGCCTATGACCGCCATTCTCTGTCCGTCCTCACTCGGGTGCAAGTCCCGTCATTGCCTTTGGAACGGTATCATCGTAACACCGACTGTTATCCCCTGTCAAGCACAATTTCATACGAAATCCGGGCAAAAATGCCGCCGTTTGTGCATGAAACGGTGCACGGGCCGCTTGCCAAATACAGGCGCTTCATGCTATACTGAATTTGGAAGTTCTGCCAATGACGGAAAGGAGCGTATCAAAATGACCATCGGCGACAAATGCCCCTACTGCGGCAGGGAATTGCTCTCCGGCTATCTGCAGAGCGCGCGGCAGATCATCTGGAGTCAGGAGGAAAAGTCCATATCCTTTCGCGCGGACGAGGAAGGCGACCTTGTGGTGAGCCACGGGATCTGGGAAGGCAGCTTCGCCGACTGTCGGTACTGCGCGGACTGCGGCATCTTCCTGCTGGAACGCCCCACGCAGCCGCCAAAATTCGGCGAGCGCCTGCGCGGAACATTCGGCCGCCTGCGCGGCGGCGACACGACGGAATAAGAAATAAGAAAAGACCGCACGCGGCGTTTTGCCGCGTGCGGTTCATCGTTTTCCAGGAAAATCAGACGTTGAAGCGGAAGTAGATCATGTCGCCGTCCTTGACCACGTACTCCTTGCCCTCGGAGCGCAGCAGCCCCTTCTCCTTGGCGGCAGCCACGCTGCCGCCGCAGGCCATCATCTCGTCAAAGTTGATGGTCTCGGCGCGGATAAAGCCGCGCTCGATATCCGAGTGGATCTTTCCGGCGGCCTGCGGCGCTTTCGTGCCCTTTTTGATCGTCCACGCGCGGCACTCATCCTTGCCGTAGGTCAGGAAGGAGATCAGCCCCAGCAGATCATACGAGCACTGGATCAGGCGGTCAAGACCGGACTTCTCAATGCCAAGATCGGCCAGAAACATTGCCCGCTCCTCCGGATCATCCAGCTCGGCGATATCCTGCTCGAGCTTGGCGCAGATGGGCAGCACCTGTGCGCCCTCCTGCTCTGCCAGCTCACGGACGCCCTGAAAATATGCATTGTTCGCAGCGTCGGCAAAGCCTGCCTCGTCCATGTTGGCGGCATAGATGATGGGCTTCAGGCTCAGCAGATCCGCCGTCTCAACGATGGCGCGCTCCTCATCGTCACACACAAAGGTGCGCGCGGACTTGCCGGCATCCAGATGCGCGGCGAGCGCCTTGAACACCTCGGCCTCGCGCAGGAACTTCTTGTCGCCCTTGGCGGCCTTGGTCGCCTTCTCGATGCGGCGGTTGACCATCTCCAGATCAGCCATGATGAGCTCCAGATCGATCGTGCCGATGTCGCCCAGCGGATTGACCGGTTCGTTCTGGCTGGCATCGGCCACCACGTGCATGATGTTTTCATCGTCGAAGCAGCGCACCACGTGGACGATGGCATCGGTGCGGCGGATGTTTTCGAGAAACTTATTGCCCAGACCCGCGCCCTTGCTGGCGCCCTTGACCAGACCTGCAATGTCGACAAACTCGATCACTGCGGGGGTCTTCTTGTCCGGCTTATACATCTCCGCCAGCTTATCCAGCCGCGCATCCGGCACGGCCACAACGCCCACATTGGGCTCGATGGTGCAAAACGGATAGTTCGCGCTCTCAGCCCCGGCGTTGGTGATGGCGTTGAACAAAGTGGACTTGCCGACGTTCGGCAAGCCGACGATACCTAATTTCATAAAGGAAATCCTCCTTTTTATTTTCAACAAGGTATTGTATCATCCAACGGCACAAAGTGCAAGCACGATTCTCCGGTGAAACGCCGACCCGTGCAAAACCCCGGAGAAACGCACAGTTTGTGCGTTCCTCCGGGGACTGTTCAGCATGGCAGATGAAAATTGTAATTTCTTGCGTCCACTGCCCATGCATCGAATTGCGACTGACGAATCGCAAATTCGCTCAGTCTGTCTGCGCAATCCCGATCCAGCACTGCCGCAATGACCGCGCAATACGCCACGTTTTTCACATTGCTCTCCGACGGGCTGTTCGTATTTCTCAACTGAAACCACGCCCTCAGCAGCGACGCCGCGCGTGCGTATTCATCGTCAAAACCGTTATCCGTCGGTACAGGTTTCACGTTCAGCGCTTTGAGAAGATACGCTTTCTGCTTTTCGGGATCATACCCCGCGAATGACATATCTCCATAGATCTGCGCGGTGAGGCGATCGGCTTCCACCTTCGTTTGGCCGCAACTCATATCTCCCGCCTTGATACACAGCGCAAGGGCTTCATCGGTTCTTTTTCCCACACAGTATTTCAGCGCCAAGCTCACCATCGCCTTCGGGTTGGATTCCGCCGCCTTCACGAGCCAGTATCGCGCTTTTTCTTTATCCACGCCTAAGTCGTCTGATTGCCAATAGAGGCGCTCCATGGCTTCGGTGTTTCCGTTTTCAGCGGCTTTCGTCCGCCACGCCAGCCTTTATCGTTTCTCTCCCCCCGGATCACAGGCGCCGCATAGTAGCGCCGCACCGCGGGCACGTGCACGTGTCCCCCAGCACGCGAATACGCGTCGCGTAGCCGCACGAACCGCACTTGAACATATCGCTGACGTAAAATTTTGCGCCGAATACGTATTTTCTCAACATGATCTACTCTCTCTTCACGAAATAAAAATCGTTCCGCATCGTTCGCACTGATACCTCCAGTGTCCGCCGTCGATCGAACAGAGCGGATGCGCCACAAAGCCTCATTTTGGGCATGTCTTTTTCTCCATAAAAACATCCTCCCAATAAAAATTTACCGATGATTCCTGTAGATCTCGCAGCGTTGATAGGCATCTTCGCTGTCGGAATTGCAGGTGAAGCGAACCTGCGAGCTGTCCGGTGCAAACTCCTGCTTACATAATCTGCAAACATATTTATCATTCGCCGATGAGAACACGCCGCTCGACCTGTAATCCAGATAATAGCATCGTGACACTGTAAGCGCCCCCCTTCTTCCGAATATTTCAAATTTTGTTTAATTATACTCAATCTTTGAGTAATTGTCAATGCTCAAAGATTGAGCGTGATACTTTTTTGAAACACCATTTCGGAGCGTGACATGAATTATCGGGATATCATCCGCGGCGTTCGCGAGGACAGAGATTATATGCAGGCAAGGATCGGAGAAGTATTAAACAAATCGCAGCAGGGCTATAGCCATATTGAATCCGGAAGAGCCGAGCTCAAAATTGACGATCTGATCAAGCCGTGCAAGTTCCATGACCTTTCGGCCGACTATCTGATCGGTTTGACCAGCACGCCAAGGAGCTGCAAATGAAGGCACACATCCGCCGGCGCGGCCGGTGGATGTGTGCCTTTTCTATTTTCGCATACACTCGGTTTTGCCGCAGCCGTCTGTCGGCTGCGTCGATAGGCTTCCGTGCCCGGCCATTTCAAGCCGTCACTTCACCGGGTGATAGTTTTCCGGGTCGAGGTACTGCGCCGTCATGTGCACGTACCAGTCCTTCGTCTCGCGCCAGTCGGTGCGGTCCTTGTCGGTCAGCTCGCGCAGCGGCTTTGCAGGCACGCCCGCGACCAGGGTATCCGGCGGGATGATCTTGCCCTGCGGCACGAGGGCCGACTCGGCCACGACGCTGCCCGCGCCGATCTCGCTGCAGAGGCTGAGCACCGCGCCCATGCCGACGCTGGCCTCCGGCCCGATGGCGCGCGCGTGGATGATCGCACCGTGGCCGATGGTCACGCGGCGCGAAATGGTCACGACGGGGTCTTCCCCGCCGGTGTGGATGATGACGCCGTCCTCGACCGCGACCTCCTCCTCAAGCACGATGCGCGAGGCGTCGGCGCGGATGACGGCAAAGGGGCCGATATAGCAGCGCGGGCCGACGATCACATCACCAATGAGCTCTGCGCTCGCGCTGACGAACGCTGTGGGGTCGACCTGCGGGGCCTTCCCGCCGAAGGTATAGAGCATGGGTTTTCTCCTTTCACAGATAAAGGGCGGGGTGTCCCCCGCCCTTTCGCATATCATTCGGTTTTGTCGCTGCCGGCCTCCGGCGTATCGACGTCTGTCGGCTGGGCCGGGGCTTCCGTGTCCGGCTGCGGGGCCACGGGGGCCTCGTCCATTCTGCGGATGACCTTCGCCGGCGGCTCGATGGTGTCGTCCGGGTGGACAGGCATCACACCGTGCTCGCAGTAGTAGCGGAAGTCGTCACCCTCGATCGTCTCGTGGATGAGCAGGTACTCCGCGAGGCCGGTCAGCAGATCGGCATGCTCGCGCAGCAGCGCCTCGCACTTGGCGTAGGCCTGATCGAAGATGTGCTTGACCTCTTCGTCGATCGTGGCGGCGGTCTCCTCGGAATAGCTCTTCGTGGTGCCGAAATCGCGGCCGATGAAGATGCTGTGGCTCGAATCGTCAAACGAGATGGGGCCGAGTTTCTCAGACATGCCGTATTTCATGACCATGTCGCGGGCGATGTTCGTCGCCTGCTGGATGTCACCGGACGCGCCGGTGGAGATATCGTCGAGGAAGAGCTGCTCGGCAATGCGGCCGCCGAGCGCGGAGACGATGCTGTCAAACATCTCGCCGCGGGACGTGAAGTCCTCGGCGTCCTCGGCCTTGCGGTACCAGGTGAAGCCGCCGGCCGCGCCGCGCGGGATGATGGTGATATAGTGCACGGGATCGGCGTTCTTGAGGAAGAACGACGCGATGGCGTGGCCGGACTCGTGGTATGCCGTCAGACGGCGCGCACGCTCGGACACGACGCGGCTCTTCTTCTCTGGGCCCATGACGACCTTGAGGATCGCCTCGTCGATATCCGCCTGCATGATGAAGCGGCGCTTGCCGCGCGTGGCCATGATGGCGGCCTCGTTGAGGAGGTTCTCCAGATCCGCGCCGGCGAAGCCGGCCGTACCGCGCGCGATGCTCTTGAGATCGACATCATCACCCAGCGGCTTGCCGCGGGCGTGAACCTTCAGGATCTCCTCGCGGCCCTTGATATCGGGCAGGCCCATATACACGCGCCGGTCAAAACGGCCGGGGCGCAGCAGCGCGTTATCGAGAATGTCGGCGCGGTTGGTCGCCGCCATGACGATGACGCCCTCGTTATTCGTAAAGCCGTCCATTTCGACGAGCAGCTGGTTGAGCGTCTGCTCGCGCTCGTCGTGGCCGCCGCCGAGGCCGCTGCCGCGCTGGCGGCCGACCGCGTCGATCTCGTCGATGAACACGATGGCCGGTGCGACCTTCTTGGCCTGGTCAAACAGATCACGCACGCGCGAGGCACCGACGCCGACATAGAGCTCGACGAAGTCCGAGCCCGAGATGGACAGAAACTGCACGCCGGCCTCGCCCGCGACCGCGCGGGCCATGAGCGTCTTGCCGGTGCCCGGAGGGCCGACGAGCAACACGCCCTTGGGGATGCGCGCGCCCATCGCGGTATAGTTCTGCGGACGCTTGAGAAAGTCCACAATCTCGGACAGTTCCTCTTTTTCCTCTTCCGCGCCGGCGACATCGGCAAACGTGACCTTCTTGAGGTTCTCCTCGCCGGTGCGCGTGTGCGCCTTGCCGAACTTGCCGACGCCCGGCGCACCACCGCCGCCCGCCTTGTTCATGAGCAGGTACCACACGCCGATGAACAGCACGATCGTGATCAGGTACGGCAGGATGGACATCCACCACGGGGCCGTCCAGCCCTTGACGTAATCAAACTCCGTCAGCACGCCGCTGGCGGTCTGCTCCTCGATCAGATCGCCCAGATCCTCGCGGAACCAGGTGGGATTCGGAAGCGTCTTTTTGATCGTCGTGTTGCCGTCGCTGTCCGGCGAATAGAGATTGAGCGTGAGCTCATCCCCTTCGAGGCAGAACGACTTGACCTGCTCCTGGCGGAACAGCTCCTCGATCTCGGAATAGGTGTATTCCTTCTGCTCTGCCGGAGTGGTCAGATAGAAGATGACGGCGAGAATGATCACGCCGATCAGCAGGTAGAACCCGATGCCTCTGGCACGGTTCTTATCAGGTTTCAAATCAAATCACGTCCTTTATGGGATCCGCACCGGGGCGCTCAGTTGGAATAGACCTCCGGCTTGAGCACGCCGATGTACGGGAGATTGCGGTACTTTTCTGCGTAGTCGAGCCCGTAGCCGACAACAAACGCGTCCGGCACCTCAAAGCCGGCATAGGCGGCGTAGATCGGTGCCTTGCGGCGGGCGGGCTTATCGAGCAGGGTGGCAATGGTGATGGAGGCAGGCCGGCGGACACTGAGATAGTCCTTGAGATAGTGCAGCGTTACGCCACTGTCGAGAATGTCCTCGACGAGGATAATATCGCGGCCCTCGATGTCCTGATTCAGATCCTTGTTGATCTTCACGGCGCCGGTGGTCGTGGTCTGGTTGCCGTAGGACGACACGGCCATGAAATCGACCGAGCACGGGATGGTCACGCTGCGCATCAGGTCGGCCATGAACACAAAGCAGCCCTTGAGCACGCCGACGAACAGCGGCTCGCGGCCATCAAAATCCCTGGAAATCTGGGCGCCCAGCTCCGCCGTGCGCGCCTGGATCTCCTCGGCGGACAGCAAAACGGACCCGATGTCATCTCTCATATCGCTCATAGTATTCTCCCCCATATGTCTGGATCTGTTCCATGCGGATGCAGATCATGGTTTGATCCGGCGCCGCCGCCCATTGCTCGGCAACGCCGAAGCCGGCGATGGCCGCCGGCACATCCGCCGCGCGGATGATCGGCACGCGGTCACGCGCGCTCTGCGTCAGCCTCCGTTCGGCGAACAGGTCGCTCACGCGCTTCGTGCAGCCGCGCCCCGCCAGACGAATCCGGTCGCCCGGACGTCGCGGCGTAACAGATAGTTTATCATGGATAATCGCAGATTTAAAGCAAAAAGTCGTGAACGCGCTGTGAATTTCACGAAACGGTTCCGGCTCTCCGACCGTGATGCGCAGGCCCAGCTCCGGGATCTCCGCCGCCTCGCCGGGATGCAGCGCATGCGTCCCGAGCGGCGGCAGCGCCTGCGCGCCGAAAAACAGCCGTCCCTGCTCGCGCGTCACGCGCAGGCCGGGCACATCGGCATAGCCGAGTCCTGCCCCGCTGCACAATTCCTCCAGCGCCAGCAGATGCCGGCGCGACAGCTCCCGTCCGGCCGCCTGCTGCAGCACGCGCACGCGCACCGGGCGCGGCAGCGCCAGCAGCTTTGCGATCGGGATGCCGTCCGAAACCGTCTGCCCGGCCAGAAAATCGGCAGCCAGACCGCCGAGGAACCGCTCATCCTCGCGCAGGAGCACCGCCGTATCGGCCGCGTGCTGCACAAAGGCGGCGTTCACGCTCTCGAGCGCCGGCACGGCATGGTGCCGCACGCGGTTGCGGGCATAGGCATCGGCCGCGTTCGTGCTGTCCTCCACGTGCGGGATGGCATGTGCAGTCAGGTAGGCCTCCGCCTGCGCGCGCGTCGTGTCCAGCATCGGACGCAGGAGACGGCCGCGCTGCGGCGGGATGCCGGTCAGGCCGCGCAGGCCGCAGCCGCGTGCAAGGTTGAGCAGCAGCGTCTCGGCGTTGTCGTCCGCCGTGTGCG
>ERZ773133.3759-NODE-3759-length-11229-cov-2.764006_pt1 | contig 11229 bp, 12 predicted proteins | sample MGYA00580861_ERZ773133 | MGnify/ENA primary metagenome ERZ773133 (study PRJEB29015, sample SAMEA2737844) | human gut metagenome | biome: human gut; feature: human-associated habitat; material: faeces | place: China | collected 2012 ...
ATTAAAGTAGCTGCGTCACCAAACCTGCTGGTATACCTGCCTAATCCATACCCCGATTTATTTTTATGTTTTTCTTCATAAGGAATATAAGATGCAATGACTTCGGAAGTTCTTAAATCGAACTTGAAAAGATTATAATTGCCATGCTTACTCTCCTCGTAATTCGATATCTGATAAATCGTATCATTTTCCAGTAACAATACTTCAAAATGCCAAACGTCATAAGGAACTTCCCTGTAGAAATCGCTATTCAAATCATAGATAATATATTTCTGTCCACCCATTTCCTTTACAAGAATAGAATCTCCTTTAAAAGTGAAATTCCATAATTTAGCATACTCACCGGGACCATTTCCTTGCTTTCCAATGCGCTTCTGATACTTCCCCCGGGAATCAAAAACCAATATTCCATTATTAGTTTCATCAAGCACGTATATCTTATCCTTATAAAATTCAACTCGTTTCACATCAGCAATGAGACATTCGTCATACGTTTCCAATGGGATTATCTCAATCGAGTCATCCAATACTTCGGACAAATCTAAGATAGAATCTACTTCTTCAGGGTTTATCACAATTTCTTTTATTCCCTCATACGACTGAAGAGAAGTGGAAGGACCACAGGACAAAAAAAGCGGTAGTAAAAAGAATAAGGTATAGTAGTGCTTCATGGTATTCAAATGATTAATTAAAAATATCGACTTTATTCTGTCGGTAAAAATATCACTTATTTCCATACATTTTAGATTTTATACCAAAAATGTAAGTCACATTTCGCATAAAACAAAAGGAATACCACAATCTTATAGTAGTTATTAACAAGCCTGTCATTTTTTAAACTCATAGTATATTATAATAGGATTAGAATCTTCTGTCAATGTCTTCAATTTATCAGCCCCCTCTATGCGGGAACTTATTCCACCTTTTTCTATATTCTTTAAAAGTATATCTTTTGTAAAACCATCATTCATCCCTATACAATATATCCGGTCCTTGTCGAACGTAGCAGTCTTAAAAACCAATTTGGTTTCCGCTTTATCTGTATAGAATAAATCGTCACTAAAACCAGTCATGACAGAAGTTACATTGGTCTTTTTGTTATAGAGAGCAGTATATCCATACATCCCGACTTGATAGTTCAAATGGACATATTTATCGGTTTCCCAATAGTCATATATACTATATATCTTCTTGGCTTTTGCCAATCCATCACATATTTTCGAAATGACTCTAGGGTTTGACATATCATACTGAGCCATTTGAGCTTCCATATCTTTCTTGGTCACCAAACTTTTACTTTGAAAAGCAATATACGGTTTTATTCCTTTGGGAGTTATTTCAAATATTGTATCCATGAAAATCTGCATAAATTTAGGATTTCCAGCAGGAACAGAGATAAATGTATGCTGATCAGTACTGAATAGTTCATTCCACCCTTTATTATATTGGGAAGCATCTAACTGAAAAGAAGTTCTTTTTCCATTGGCAATGTTCACTTTACTCAAAAGAAACCGGCTCCGGGATTTATCAAATGTATACAAATTCGTATACAGTGCATTTTCAGAATACTGTATGTAATTACTTCTCGTAGCATCATTTTCGAGTCTAAACGAGTTCTCATAAGCTCCAGTACTACTATATTTCAAAACCCTTTGATTTGAGTCCAGTATATATATTTTCTTATTTACCTTGTCGACTGTTATATCATCCGGCGATACGTATTCACCGGGACCATTTCCTTTATTTCCTATCTTCCTCACAAATTTACCTTGCTTGTCAAACAGAAAAAATCCTCTCCTCTTTTCCAATACATACAAATAATTATCAAGGAATTCTATCTTATCGACTTTTCCCAACAATGATTCATCCGTATCTTCCAGAACGATGATTCCCGCTTTGCTGAATAAAGAAGAATAGGTCATCTTTTCTAATTTTTCGGCACTATCCAGATTCATTACATAGCAATTTTCCGTAACAGTATTGTTGTCCTCTTCATTGGAAGTAGTCAGCATACCTAACATTAATATCATTAACAGTGTTAACATTTTCATAGTATAATCTATTATTTCATTTAAGATAGTTATTGTCACAACAAAAGTAAGACATATAACAAGACAGAGAAAAAAAATGTGTTACATTTTCTTTTGATTACATTACCAATTTAGAAGAATTATCACTAAACGCAAGATTACAAACGAATGCAAAGCGCTCCTCTCTCTTTCAAAGAAATACAAGAGATAGCCAAACGGGAACAGTCATTTCGTAGAATATCACTGCGATAGTCCGAAAGGGAAGCATCCAGAATTACTGTTCGGATGCGAAACAAAGAAGTTAATTCCTCAATATGTCCGTTGTAACCTTTAGAAATGTATAAATAATCAATAATCAAAGGTTGTTTTGCAGTCTTATTCTTCCAACGGGAATCATGGAGCAAACAAATCCGCTTACCACCATAAGCAACAATATGGTTGCGGAAAGTAAAACCAGGAATAGAATAATCTGTAGTCAATGTTTTGGGAATTGAAAGGTGCTGGTGGTTCCAACTGGGAGTAAGCGTACGGTGCAAACGAGATATATCCGGTAAGCTATCAGTACACACCAGCCAGGATTTCCCATCAGCAGCAAGGCAATGAACAGCAGGGCAGTTACGAACATTATAAAAAGCTAAGCTACGACAGGGAGAAGACAAGTTAACCGAAACAACATGATAAGTCGTCAGAAAAAGCAAACAACACAACATCCAATACACACTACGGACAGTGCGGATAACCAAACTCCGGTAGAGAAACATCAGAAAAAGATAAAACAACACAATTTCCAAACGGTCTATCCACAACCCATCTATAGAAGATGCAGGTAATTGCTCTATCCAGCGGAGAACATTATTCTGGCTATTTAATAAAGTATTGACAACCGAAGCAAAACCTTGCTGAAAGAAAGGAAAAGGAGTAAGAATAAGCATGAAGATAGCAGAATATAAAATCAATGTCACCATAGGAATCACCCACAAGTTTGTCAGCAGAAAATGAGTGGAAAAGCGAGAGAAATAGAAGATAACTAATGGCGCTGTACCGATTTGCGCTGCAACCGAAACTGTTAGTAATCCCCAAATATAACGGAGAATACGACGTTTTACAGAAAGTAAGTTATAAAGTTTGGGTTGTATCAATAAGATAGAAGCCACCGCAGCAAAAGATAGTTGAAAACCTACATCAAACAACCAGAGGGGATTATAGAGCAACATCAGAAAGGCAGTAGCAGCCAAGGTATTCAGAGTTAACGGTTTCTCCGGTTGCAGGCAAGAAACAGCCAACAGAGAGAACATGATGACAGAACGTACCACGGAAGAAGAGAATCCCGTAAGAAAGGCAAATGCCCATAAAAAAAGAATGATAAACAAAAGTCCACAAGGTTTGAAAAAAGCCCATCGCTTCCAGATAAAAGACATCAAGAAAAGTAACAAGGCATAGAGAAAGCCTATATGAAGTCCTGAAAGAGCCAAAACATGACTGGCTCCTGCAACAGAGTACGTTTCCTGAATATCCTCACTCAAATTTTCCTTATCTCCAACCGTGAGAGCTGAAAGCACCGCAAGATTATCTCCTTGAAAACCTAAATGACGATATAAATTCACTACTTTCTCGCGGTAATCAGAAGCTATCTGCCGGAAGGTACGGGAAACACCGTGTCCAACTACCTTCCAATGACCGGCAGGAACATAAGCTGTAGCACTACCGCCCTTACGGATAAGATAGCGCATATAATCAAATTCATCCGGGTTACCATTATTGGCAGGAGGAACAAGGCGGGTATGTACCCACAGTTTATCTCCCCTGCATAACACGGCAGAGACTGAGTCTTTTGGGAAATACAGTAAAACAGTATTGCCGTGTTCTTTTTTCTGCACAGTCTCACCATTCACCTTACCCTCCAATTGTACACGACACAGGATGCTCCGTTCTTTTATCTCCGGCTTTTCCCGGATGACTGCCTGATAGATTTCCGTTTTATCAGAAAAGGAAAAATCCGTGAGATGCAACCGTTCTTCTGCCATGCCGGCACCTAAACCAAAACAACAAAGAAATACAGAAACGCCGTATAACCAATTCAGGCGATAACTATTGGAAAAGACATAAGCAAGAAAAAGCAGAAAGAAACCTGCCGCACAAATCCAGACCGACAAATAATCAAAGGACAGACAAGACACTTCTGCCGGAAATTCCGGTGAAAACTCTGTCCGCTGGTGGAAGAAGTGCGCATCCCCACATATAATACCACCTGCAAACGGCATCAGAAGTCGCAAGAAAGGATGTCGTTGCAGGCTGTTGATTATCAACTGAATGAAGAGTTAGAGGTTCTTCAATGAATGTATCATTCCTTCAGGATCGGGAGCTGCAAAAACGGCACTTCCGGCAACCAATGCATCAGCACCGGCAGCTATCAAACGAGCGCCTGTTTCCAGATTGACACCTCCATCCACTTCAATCAACGCTTTTGAACCGGTACTATCTATCAAAGCACGCAACTCACGCACTTTCTCAACCGTATGCTCTATAAACTTCTGACCGCCAAAACCTGGATTTACAGTCATGATAAGTACTTGATCCACTAAATCAAGTACAGGAATAAGTGCCTCAACTGGGGTTCCAGGATTAATCACAACACCTGCTTTCATACCAGCAGCTTTGATTTTCTGGAGGGCACCATGGATATGCTTAGTGGCTTCAACATGAATGGTCATGATATCTGCACCAGCTTGTGCATAGGCATCCACATAACGCTCAGGATCAACAACCATAAGGTGGCAGTCAAAAACTAACTTGCTGTGTTTACGCATGCTAGCAACCACATCTGCTCCCCAACTGATATTAGGAACAAATTGACCATCCATAATATCAATGTGAACATATTCCGCACCTGATGCATCAATACGAGCTAGTTCTGAAGCAAAATTAGCATAATCAGCAGCTAGGATAGAAGGAGCAATTTTATATGACATGAGAGACCTACTTTCTTTTTACAGTTTTTTTATATGTTTCACGACGATTTTCAATTTCACTTAAAAATTGAAGGTAATTATCATAACGGACTTGCCAAATTTGACCATCTTCAACCTCATCCTTAACAGCACAAGAAGGCTCATGGGTATGAGTACAAGAACGGAATTTACAGCCATGACTAGCTTGACGGATTTCCGGAAAAGCTTCACTCAAGTCCTCTGCATTATCCACTTCATAATCTAGCGAAGAGAATCCTGGTGTGTCAGCAATCTTCCCACCATGAACGTCATAAAGACTTACAGCCCTTGTAGTATGACGTCCACGACCTAAACTGTCTGAAATCTCACCTGTTTCTAAATGTAACTGTGGGGCAATACGGTTCAACAAGGTTGATTTTCCAACACCCGTCTGTCCCATAAAGACTGTTATTTTATCAGTCAAGAGCGGCAATAGTTCTTCCAAACTGAAGATAAAATCAAAACCAATTTTTTGATACTGTTTTTGAATGGCTTTCATTTCTGAATCATCTTCAACCAAGTCCATCTTAGAAATATAGATTACAGGCTTTATATTTTTATGCTCTAGTAGAACCAAAAAACGGTCCAAAAGATTACAGTTAAAATCCGGTTCCTTAGCAGACATAATAACCACAGCCTGATCTATATTGACAATGGGTGGACGCACTAAACTATTGATTCGTTGACCAATTTTAAGGATATAACCTTCTGAATTTTCCTCTGCTGAAAATTCAACAAAATCTCCAACATAAGGTGTTTGTCCTTTTTTTCTAAAATTTCCTCGTGCACGCGTCTGGTATACAACACCATCATGCTCTACATAATAGAAACCTGCCAGTGCTTTGATAATTCTTCCTTGCAAGTGAACTCCTCATTCGTTTAATAGCCCTATTATATCACAAATTAGAAAGCTTTTCTGGAACAAAAAAACGGATTTTCCATTTCCCATGGGCCTCCTTGCATTTTCAATAGATTGAAGTATAATAGGCATATCATCTGCGGAGGTGGTGGAATGGCAGACACGCATGCTTCAGGCGCATGTGCTTTTTCAAGCGTGAGGGTTCAAATCCCTTTCTCCGCATAGCTAAAAATCCCACTGAGATTCAGTGGGATTTTTGAATTATAGGCCTGCTTCTCTCAAAGCATCTGATAAATGTGCAAAATCAGAAATAGATAAAGCCTCTCCACGAATAGAAGGTTTTATATCTGCAATTTCCAATGCCTTCTCAAGTTTGGCTTTCACTTCTTCAGATTTACCAAAATGATTTGTTAAATTATTCCACAATGTCTTACGACGATGGACAAAGCTAGCCTTAGCCACTCGGAAAAGGAAATCCTCATCTTTAACTTCAACCAACGGTTGTTCACGACGCGTCATCTTCAAAATGGCTGAGTCAACATTAGGTGCTGGTACAAAGACTGTACGAGGGACAATGAATGCCACTTTAGCAGTCATATAATACTGAACGGCAATTGATAGAGAACCATAGGCCTTGCTATTAGGCTCTGCAGAAATGCGGTCAGCGACTTCTTTTTGCATCATAACAACAAATTCTGCAAAAGGAATCTTACTCTCAATCAAATGCATCAAGATTGGCGTCGTAATATAATATGGCAAATTGGCTACGACCTTAATTGGTAGTTCTGGATTTTTAAATTCTTTTACTCGTGTCTGTAAATCCGCCTTGAGAACATCTTCGTTAATCACGTTAACATTATCATAATCACGTAATGTATCCTCTAAAATCGGAACCAATCGATCATCAATTTCAAATGCCATAACTTCCGCAGCATTTTCAGCCAAGAATTCTGTTAATGCTCCGATACCAGGTCCAATTTCAATCACATTGACATTTTTATCAATCTCTGCCGTATCAACAATTTTTTGTAAAATATTTGTATCTGTTAAGAAGTTCTGTCCGAAAGACTTCTTAAAGGTAAAGCCATGGCGTTCAAGGACAGCCTTGGTCACGCTATAATCTGCAATTCTCATTTATTCTCTTTTCTTATTAATTTCACGATTTTTATATTTGGACACAAAACAAGTCCAAATCCTTAACTATCCCAACTTCTGTAATAAGCTACTTAGTAGCGATTTGATTTTAAGATTACTGGTAGTCTAGTAATTTGACATAGCCTCTTCCAGCTCCTCTAAAGTGATTCCAAACAATTCCAAACGTTTTAGAAGCTGCTTTCCATTGCAATAACCAATACGAAGCGCCTCGCCCAAATATTCTCGACGCTTCCGACTATCTGCTCCCATTAGTAGTCCTAACTTCATAAGATTTGATTTACTAATATCAAACTGATTATCATCATCGTAACTACCTAGAACTCCAGATAAGGCCTTTTGAAGATCCTCAAAACTCGCATGCTCAACACCCAATGAACGACCTTTAGTCTTAGATTTTGGTGTTGCTTCCCCACGGTTTAAGAAAGCATGCTTTGCTGTCGGAACAGCTTCCATGATGATTTTACGGATACGTTCACCATTATAGTCTGGATCAGTGAAAACAATCACTCCGCGTAAGTCATTAAGCTTATTGATACGCTCTAAGTCGTCTTCATTGATAGCAGAGCCTCTAGTCTCATAGGTATCCACCTCATAAAAACGTCTCAAATTTGCCGTATCATCCTTACCTTCTACCACGATGACTTCTTGAATTTTTATTTTATTCATCCAGACCAAAAATCCTCATCGCATTATCATAAGTAGCCCTAGCAACCTCTGCACTTGTTAAACCACGAAGCTCAGCAATCTTATCTACTACGTAACGCGTATAGCCTGTACGATTCTCGCGACCACGTTTGGGAACGGGTGCCAAATACGGTGCATCCGTTTCAACCAGAATCTTATCTAAAGGTAACTTCTGAGCAGCTTCTTGAACATCCAAAGCCTTCTTAAAAGTTACAACACCTGAAAATGAAATCATCATTCCAAGATCAACAAATTTTTGAGCCATTTCTAAGGATCCTGAGTATGAGTGCATAATCCCCCCACGAGGACCAACACCAACTTCTTTAATAACAGCGTAAGTATCCTCAAGTGCATCACGTGTATGGACAACAAAAGGTAAATTGTGTTCCTTTGACAAAGCTATTTGACGCTTAAAGACATCAATCTGAATCTCTTTAGGATCTTCCATCCAATAATAATCCAAACCAATTTCCCCAAGTGCCACTACTTTCGGATTATCCAATTGTGATACAATCATATCCTCAATTTCCTGAGAATAGGACCCTGCTTCCGTAGGATGCCATCCAATCGTACTATATAGTTGATCATACTTCTCTGATAGTGCTAAAGATTTATCAATTGTTGGCTTATCAAAACCAACAATATTCATTTTAATAACACCTAGTTCAGCTGCAAAATCTATTTCTTCTTGTTCTTTTCCTGCAAAATTATCCACATTAAGATGGGTATGCGTATCAAAAATTTCAATCATAGGTCTATTATAACAAAAACGAGCGAGCATAGCTCACTCACCTTTTCATTTTATTAAACAAAGAGTCGCATATATTCTATCTTTGTACAACGATTCATTACAATATCCTGTCTATTCGCTTGACGAAGAATAGTCTCAGCCTCCTCATTCTCAAGACCAATTTGACTCCAAAAAACTTTTGCATCTGTCTCAAGAAAATCATAAGCAACATCTGGTAAAAACTCACTTCGTCTAAATACATCAACAATATCAATCGAAAATGGGATATCTTTAAGATAAGCATAAACATGCTCTCCAAGAAGCTCCTGGCCTTCTAGTTTGGGATTTACTGGTATGATACGATAACCAGCAGCTTGTAGAAAATGAGCAACCTGATAAGATGCTGCCTCCTTGCGATGAGATAAACCAACAATTGCAATCGTCTTTGCTGATTTTAGATAAGACTCTATAACCTCAGCACTAGGATTTTGAAATGAATAAGACATAAGACTCTCCTTGTCGTTCGAATAAAATAAAAATCCCTAAACGGGACTGTGACGATTAGTTAGCTAAGCTCTGCAACGATAGCTTTAATTTGTTCTTTTGTATGTACACCTGCAACTTGCTTAACAACCTCACCATCTTTTTTGAAGAGTAAAGTTGGGATAGACATAATTCCAAACTTCTGAGCTGTTTCTGGGTTCTCATCAACATCAATTTTAACAATTTTAAGTTCATCTTCTGAAATCTCTTCAGAAAGTTGCTCAAGAATTGGTGCTTGCATCAAGCAAGGCCCACACCAAGTTGCCCAAAAATCAATCAAAACTAGCCCTTCAGCTGTTTCTTGTTCAAATGTAGCATCTATTACTACTTGTGTCATATATTCATCCTCCTAGACATTATAAAACTTTTGTAGACCTATTCTATATGATTCTAAAGGCCATTGCAAGAATTTGACACATACATAAAAAATTCTTATCAAATATTAGTCATTACCTATCATAGACATCACTTGCTCACAGCCTATCTTGGGAGTATAATAATAAAAAACTAAAAAAATAGAAATGAGTAAATATGGATAAAGATGCAATGATTACCTATCTCATAGGTGAACTCAAAAAAGAAAATCTAGAATTACATGATTTGATTATCCCAGAAGAACTCGAGGAAAAGCAAAAGCTTCTCAGAGCGCTTTTTAATACACGTAAACCAATGGCAGCATCAACACAATTCTTGACAATACAAGATCTTTACCTACAAGTTAGGAAAGGGGAACGTGGATTTGTACAACTCAGTTCACTCCAGCCCATCCCTCAAGATGATCGAATCTACCTCTGGAAGGGTGATATTACAAGACTCGAAGTAGATGCAATCGTAAATGCAGCTAATAAAACCTTACTAGGATGTATGAAACCACTTCATGATTGTGTAGATAATGCTATTCATACATATGCAGGTGTTCAGTTACGCCAAGCTTGTTTCGAACTCATCTTAGAACAAGGATATGAAGAACCCGTTGGTATGGCTAAAATCACTCCAGCTTACAACCTTCCTTCTGCTTTTGTCATTCATACAGTAGGTCCGAAAATAGTAGACCAACCGACACAAATTGATGAGGATCTTTTAGCAAAAAGCTATCTCTCAGTATTAGCACTAGCCGAGAAAAATAACATTGAATCAATTGCTATTCCATGTCTATCAACTGGAGATTTCAATTTTCCAAAACAAAAAGCTGCCAAAATCGCCATTCAAACAGTCAAAACCTTTATTAATGAGTCAAGTATAATAAAAAAAGTCATATTTAACGTATTTGATGATGAAAATTTAGCAATTTATCAAAAACTCCTTGCTGAATAAAAAAAGAAGAAAATCATTTTGATTTTCTTCTTTTTTATTGCATAACTGAATGCTCTTTTAAAAGATTAAAAAATGAGGGATAATCTCTTTTAAGATTAACAAAACCACCATTCTTAGACAAGAAACTATGTTCAGAAGCAGCTGTACAAACAAGAACACCATTCTGATTTACCATATGGTATACAAAAGAAAGTTTAGCAGATTTAACACTTTTTACATTAATCTCAATAGAAATCTCATCTGCAAAAGTAGAAGTAGCTTTATAGTCACAGGAAATTGAAGTAACAGGAGAAATAATTCCCTCCTCTTCAATTTTTTCATAAGGCCACCCTATCTCTCTTAGAAAAAAAGTTCTAGCCTCTTCCATCCATCGTACATAATTGGAATGGTGAGTAATACCCATTCGATCTGTTTCATAATACTGGACCTCGTGTTTACAAATAAACATAAGAACCTCCAAAAAGATTAAGAAATAAAATCTAAAATGTCATCCTCAGAAAGAGAAGAGTCACAAACAACCTTAGCAGTTCCATTTTCTGAAACAAAGAGGGCTGGAACAGTAGCAATACCATATCTTTTACGTAAAGCTTGAATATCTTCAAGTTCCTCACTATTTTCACTATTAATATAGAAAATAGTGAGATTTGAATTACGTGCAACATTAGATAATTTAGGTTCAAAAAGTTGACAATATGGACAAGAAGGACGGCCAATAAATAAAATAAACTTATCTGTAGAAGAAATTTTATCTTTAGCAGTAGAAATAGAAATAGGTGTAAACTCTGATGCAAAATTCGACATAATAATACCTCTCAAATAAAATATAATCATATCATATCTGAAATTAAGAGTTTTAACAAGTAAATAACTTAACAAAAAAAGCTAGACCTACGTCCAGCAATGAAATCTATACTCCGCCAGTAGGAC
>ERZ773133.3763-NODE-3763-length-11222-cov-4.696785_pt1 | contig 11222 bp, 8 predicted proteins | sample MGYA00580861_ERZ773133 | MGnify/ENA primary metagenome ERZ773133 (study PRJEB29015, sample SAMEA2737844) | human gut metagenome | biome: human gut; feature: human-associated habitat; material: faeces | place: China | collected 2012 ...
TATGAAGTTCTGAAAACTTGCTCAGCGGGGAGAAAAGACTTTTTCGACACGCTGACAGGCGTTCCCTCCGGGAACGCCTGTCAAATATTGGCTCATTTTTCCAAAAGCTTCCGCAGGGAGTCAAAGGCTTCACCCAGTTCCGCCTTAGCCTTGGCGGAGGGGTTGGCCCGGAGGACCCGCAAAGCGGTTTCATAGCGCTGGATGGAGCGGGTGCGGACCTGCACTTCTCTCTGGCGGACGGCAGCGATGAGGGCGTCCAGCTCCTCCCGATGCTTGGCAAGCTCCTGCTCGCCGGGTTCGTCGATGCCATCGTCCAGCGCGGTGCGGGTCTTTTCCAAAGCCTGGGCGATATTGGCCAGGATTTCCAGCTTGGATTCCACCCGGCGGCGGAAGGCGTTTTCCAGAGCCGCTCGGCGGCGCTGCTTTCGGACCTGCTTGGCGGTGCGGTGGGCTTCCAGTTCGTCAGCCAGATAGGACTGCAGCAGGTATCTGTCCAGAGAGGTCTTTTCCCGGAAAGCCTGCAGTTCCTCGGCAGTGCGGGCCTGGGCGGCCTCGGCCTTTTTGGCCAGCCGCCGCAGCTCTGCGTTTTCCTCGGTAAGCTTGGTAAGGACCTCCCGCAGGTCGATGGCGGCCTTGGTGGACTTTACCGTATCCATGATGAACAGCACGGCGATCACCGCTGCCAGAGGATTCACCAGCAAGGCCGGCAGCTTATGGAGCAGCTTGTCGATGGGGGGATGGATGACGTAGATCAGAAGATCGGAGAAAAAGCCCCAGGCGATCGAACTGGTCAGGCAGATGTAGCCGTGGAGGTTAAAGGGCTGCTTGGTGTAATCCCAGTAGCGGACCTTGAAAAGCTGCTCCATTACGGCGCCTACCACATATTCCAGCGCCGTAGCGGCCAGCATACCCAGAAAATAGACCAGCCAGAAGTTGTCCGCCACCGGCAGGGTGGCAAACAGAATGATGATGGCCCCGGAGCCATAGATCGGCAGCAGCGGCCCATGGAGAAAGCCTCGGTTCACCCAATGACGCTGCTTGGCGGAGACATAGCAGGATTCCCAGACCCAGCCGCAGAAGCAATAGAAGAAGAACAGCAGGGCCCACTGCCCCGGCGTATAAACGTACATAGAAAATCATCCTTTCATAGGATCGGCAGTGCCGTTTGGCTGCGGGTCAGTCCAGATTGACCCGGAAATCGCCCCGGGCCGCCGCGTCTGCCCGGCGCTGCTTTTCCGCCGCCTGAGCATCCAGCAGTCCGCCGATGATCTGATTGGATACTAAAAAGCCCTTGGGGGTCAGATGCCACACACCGTTTTCCGACACAGCATAGCCGGCGGCCACGCACTTTTGCAGAAACGGCAGGAAAATCGGATCAAACCGGCGGCGGAACTGGGCTTCGTAATCCTTGGGATCCAGACCGGAGATTAGTCGCGCACCCAGCATCACCCACTCCACGTCCCGGTCTCTGGGCGGGATGACGGTGTTCTCGGAAAAGCGGAACTGTCCGCCGTGTGCGGCGGCGATGTAGGCGTCCAAGTCTTTTTCATAGGCATACCGGACGCCGCCGAAATCGCTGTGGGCGCCGGGGCCGAAGCCGGCGTATTCCTGAAGCTTCCAATATTTCAGGTTGTGCCGGGATTCCCGGCCCGGCTTGGCGAAGTTGGAAATTTCGTACTGCTCATAGCCGTACTGCTTCAAAAATTCCACGGTTTGCAGGTACATATCCGCCTGTTCCTCGTCTCCCGGCAGACCGGCGGTGTCCTTCATGGCAAAGAGAGGCGTCCCTTCCTCTACCTTCAGGCCGTAGCAGCTCAGATGCTCCGGGTTCAGAGCTACGGCAGCGGCGAGATTTTCCATCCATCGCTCCTGCGTCTGGTGGGGCAGACCATAAATGAGGTCCAGCGACAGATTTTGAATCTTGGCCTTCCGGGCAGCCTCCACCGCCTGTTGGACCTGCTCCATGGTGTGGACCCGGCCGATGGTTCGCAGTTCCTCGTCGCAGGCGGACTGCATTCCCAAGGAGATCCGGTTGAAGCCGCAGCGCCGCAGGGCGCGGAGGGCTTTCCAATCCCCGGTGGAGCCCGGGTTGGCCTCCAGAGTGATCTCCGCGTCACGGGCCACTTGATAACGCTTTTCAATGACCTTTAAAATTTTGCACAGGCGCTTTTCTCCTAAATAGCTGGGAGTGCCGCCGCCGAAGTATACGGTATCCACCGTATGAGACGCGGCCAGCGGCGCGGCTTCTGTCAAATGGGCGCAGAGGGCGTCGGTATAGGCGTCCATGCGGTCCTCGCCATGGGGCAGGGAGTAGAAGTCGCAGTAGACGCATTTGGCCTTGCAGAAGGGGATGTGGATGTACAGCCCCAGCGGCCGGACGGTTTTCATAAAAATGCCCTCCTTTTGGAATCATGGTCAACAGTTTACCGCTTTTCAGACTGCATTGCAAGAAATTTCACATACTTTTCGCCGGAATGGGGAAACTATGGAAAACTTGTGAAAAGAGGTCGCCCTATGGATATGACGCCCCGGGAATACCAACAGTATGTGCAGCGGAAAATGAAAAAGTCCCCCTTGGGGAAGGACGTGTGTCTGGCCTTTCTCGTGGGTGGGGCTATCTGCGCTCTGGGACAGGTCATTCTGGGCGGCTGGATGTCTCTGGGCCTGTCCGAGGAGGACGCGGGTACAGCCACCTCCTGCACACTGGTGACCCTGTCCTCATTGCTGACGGGACTGAATCTCTACAACAAGCTGGCCCGCTTCGGCGGCGCGGGAACGCTGGTGCCCATTACCGGCTTTTCCAACGCCGTGACCTCCCCAGCGCTGGATTTCAAGTCCGAGGGATTCGTCACCGGTATGGCGGCGAAGATGTTCACCGTAGCCGGGCCGGTCATCACCTTTGGGACGCTGGCATCGGTGATCTACGGCGTGATCCTGATGTTATTGAAATGATCGGCGGGGAGGGAAGTGCGTATCTGAACCGGATTCCTTTGGTGTGGAGATGTCTTGGCGAATCTGTGCGTCGGATTCGCCTTTCCTGAAAACGGGAGGTGACAACTGCGACCGACCCTGCAGCCTGCGGCCTTGCATTGAATTTTTGCAGAGCTGAACCGGTAGATGTATTGCGTGGCATTTTTCAAATTCTACAAAAAATTGTTATTTTTTTGTCATATCTTATAATTGCAAAAAAAACGGACACAGATTATACTAACAGTGTTAATGAGCGATATTGTTTCGCTTTTCTTTTTACATTGACTCGTGCACGTGCACGGAACGGAAAAACATATACAGCTCGAGTGGAGACCAACAGAGCAAGTATGGAACGCATCGCCGCTAGAGCCTGGCGTATCCCGGGGCACTGGAATCGGGTGCTGCCAGCTATGATCTTGACGGGCACGGTGTTGGGGGGAACAGCCCACGGCATCCGTTTTCAAATTAAAAATCTGTATACTTGTTGATACGATATGCCGCCTGCGGCGGCGAGAGAGGAGCAAGACATGGAAACCATTACCAACCTGATCAAAGACACGCCGATCCCCAAGATGGTCAAGGTTCGCCAGAACTTCGACAAGACCTGCATCCCTGAGAGCGATATTCCCGGCATCATCACCCGGGAGCTGGATCGCCCTGAGATCGGCGGCAAGATCCAGCCCGGTCAGAAGATCGCCATTACCTGCGGCAGCCGCGGCATCAATCACAATGCCGTGATGGCCCGTGCCATTGTGGACTTTGTCAAGTCCAAGGGCGCCGAGCCTTACATTGTGGCGGCTATGGGCAGCCACGGCGGCGCTACCGCCGAGGGCCAGCTCCAGATCCTCAAGGATTACGGCATTACGGAGGAGGCCATGGGCTGCCCCGTGAAAAGCTCCATGGAGACGGTGCAGATCGGCATTTCCGGCGTACGTCATCAGCCGGTATATGTGGATAAGAATGCCTCTGAGGCTGACGGCATCATCCTCTACAACCGCATCAAGCCCCACACCTCCTTCCGCGGCCCCTATGAAAGCGGCCTGATGAAGATGATGGCCATCGGCCTTGGCAAGCAGAAGGGCGCTGAGAGCATCCATCATCAGAGCCCTGCCATCATGCATGAGTTGGTGGAGGAGTACGGCCGGACGATTCTGGAAAACGCGCCGGTTCTGGGCGGCATTGCCATCATTGAAAACGCCTATGACGATACCTATCTCATCAAGGGCCTGAGCCCGGAGGAGATCATCAGCGAGGAACCCAAGCTCAAGGAGATCTCCTACAAGACCATCGCCCACCTGCTGTTTGACAAGTGCGACGTGCTGGTGGTGGATAAGATCGGCAAGAACATCTCCGGCGACGGCATGGACCCCAACGTGTCCGGCCGCTTTGTCCAGCCCAAGTACTGCTCCGGCGGTATTCAGGCGGAGAAGTGCGTCATCCTGGACCTGACCGACGAGACCCACGGCAATGCACAGGGCATCGGCCTGGCGGAGGTCACCACCCGCCGTCTGTTCAACAAGATGAAGCTGGAGATGACCTATCCCACCGGCGTGACCAACACCTTCCTGCATCTGATGAAGATCCCCATGATCATGGATAACGACCGGGAGGCCTTGCAGCTGGCCCTGATGTGCTGCCCCGAGGCGGAGGACCACGACCACATGAAGATGATCCGCATCCCCAACACCGCCCATATCGGTGTCATCGAGATTTCTGAGGGTATGCTGCCTTTGGTGGAGAACAACCCCAACTTTGAGGTTCTCACGGAGCCCTATGACCTGCCCTTTGACGAAAACGGCAACCTGTTCTGAAAAATCCGAGCTGCCGGAGGCCTGCCGTGAACAGGCGGACCGCCGGAAAGCTCTGGTTTTAAATAGTAGTGCAAGAAACGCAAAAAAAGAAAGGAACTGACTCTATGGTATCTCCCGCAATGCTGATCGTAGCACTGGTGATCGCAATCGCAATCATCCTGTTCTGCATCATCGTCCTCAAACTCAATGCTTCCATCGGCATGGTTCTGGCTAGCCTGTTCATGGGTGTGGCCGGCGGCCTCGACCTGATGACTACAATGGACACCATCTCCTCCGGCTTCGGCAGCATGATGACCAGCATCGGCCTGCCTGTCGGCTTCGGCACCATCCTGGGCCAGCTGATGAGTGACAGCGGCGCTGCCGACATCATCGCCGACAAGCTGGTTTCCGCTTTCCCTGAAAAGCGCTCCATCTGGGGCCTGAGCCTGGCCGGCTTCGTGCTGTCCATCCCTGTGTTCTTTGACGTTACCTTCATTATCCTGATCCCCATCGGCATCACCATTGCCGCCAAGATCGATATGAAGATGTGCTATGTCACCGGCTGCCTGACCATCGGCGCCACCACCGCTCACTGCGTGGTGCCTCCCACGCCCAACCCTCTGGCTGCCGCCGATATCTTTGGCTTTGATCTGGGCATCATGATGATCGTCGGTCTGGTTGTCGGTTTTATCACTGTTCTGGTGTCTGACTTCATCTATGTTAAGATCCACAACCGCGGCATTTGGAATGAGGAAAAGGACGTGAACCACAGCTCCAACGTTGTCAATGAGCTGGTGGCTGCCCGTGCTGCCCAGAATGACGCTAAGGCCCGCCCCTCCTTCGGCATGGCGCTGCTGCCTGTTGTGATCCCCGTGGTGTGCATCCTGTTCGGCACTCTGGGCACCGCTGTGTTTGACGAGGAGCCTCTGATCTGCAGCTTCCTGGGCAACAAGCTGGTTGCCATGACTCTGGGCACTCTGGGTGCTTATCTGGTGAGCCTGCCTTACATCGGCCGCGAAAATCTGGAGAAGTCTGCCGGTGAGGCCCTGAAGAGTGCCGGCGTGGTGCTGCTGATCACCGGTGCAGGCGGCTCCTTCTCCTCCGTTATCACCGCCACCGGCATTGGCAACGCCATCGTGAGCCTGCTGGGCACCGATACCACCTCCGTCATCCCTGCCATGTTCCTGGCCTACTTCATTGGCATGATCTTCCGTGTGGCGCAGGGCTCCGGCACCGTGGCCGGCATGACCTCTATGGGCATCATGGCAACCATCGCTCCCGCCATCGGCTGCCATCCCGTGTGGATCGCGCTGGCCTGCCTGTCCGGCGGCAACTCCATCGGCCATGTCAATGACTCCGGCTTCTGGGTGGCCACCAATATGTCCGGCCTGACCGTGACCGGCGGTCTGAAGACCTACACCCTGGGCTCCTTTATCTCCTCTGTGTGCATTTTCGTGCTGGCTCTGATCGGCGCCCTGGTGATCCCCCTGTAAGCATACCCGGCCCCATAATATGAAGGAGGAATTATACATGCAAAATGCAATGATTATTGACCCCAAAGACAATGTGGCCGTTGCCATTGAGCCGATTGCCGCAGGGGATACCGTTACCTATCTCAAAGAGGGAAAGACTGTATCTCTGAAAGCCACGGAAGATATTACCATTTATCATAAGCTGGCTACCCGGACCATCGAAAAGGGTGAGCCTGTGGTGAAGTATGGCGAACACATCGGTGTGGCCACGGAACAGATCCCCGAGGGCGCTCATGTTCATGTTCACAATGTTGAGAGCATGAAAGAAGATCGCCGCGGGATGGAGTAAGGGAGGATACAGAATATGACTTTTTACGGATATCGCCGTCCTGACGGACGGGTTGGCGTGCGTAACCGAGTACTGATCCTGCCCGCCAGCGTTTGCGCCACAGACACGGCCCGCATCATTGCACAGCAGGTCGAGGGCGCTATCAGCTTCAATAACCAGCAGGGTTGCTCTCAGGTGGCCCCTGACCAGCAGTTCACTATGGATGTAATGGCCGGCTATGCCGCCAACCCCAATATCTACGGTACTGTGGTGGTGTCTCTGGGCTGCGAAAACTGCCAGATGGACCTGGTGGTCAAGGCCATTGAGGAGCGCACCAACAAACCCCTCAAGCAGGTCATCATTCAGGAAGTGGGCGGAACCCTCAAGGCTGTTGAGATCGCCGTTCGTTATGCCAAGGAGATGGTGGCTGAAGCCTCCATGCTCCAGAAGGAGGAGTTCCCCCTGTCCGAACTGATTGTCGGCACGGAATGCGGCGGCTCCGATCCTACCAGCGGCCTTGCTGCCAACCCCGCCATCGGCGCTATGAGCGATCTGGTGGTGCAGGCAGGCGGTACCAGCATTCTCTCCGAGACCTCCGAGTTCATTGGCGCTGAGCACATTCTGGCCCGCCGTGCTATCAACAAGGAAGTCCACGATCGCATCTATGAGATCACCAGCCGCTTTGAGGCGCACTTCCACGCTGTCGGCGAAGATGTCCGCCAGGGCAACCCCTCTCCGGGCAACAAGGCCGGCGGCATCACCACGCTGGAGGAGAAGTCTCTGGGCTGCATCCACAAGGGTGGCCACAGCCCCATCAATGCTGTATATGATTACGCCAAACAGGTCGAGAGCAAGCAGGGCCTGGTCATCATGGACACGCCGGGCAATGACCCCGCCTCCGTGGCGGCCATGGTGGCCGGCGGTGCACAGGTCATTGTGTTCTCCAGCGGCCGGGGTTCACCGGTGGGCCATCCCATTGCTCCTGTGGTGAAGGTCACGGGCAATAAGATCACTTTTGCCAATATGGAAGATAACATCGACTTCTGCGCAGCTCCTCTGATCTACGGGGAGAAGACGGTGGAGCAGCTGGGTACTGATCTGCTGAATATGGTGGTAGAGACCGCCTGCGGCAAGCAGACCAAGGCGGAAGCACTGGGCTTTGTTGAGACCGCTATTGCCCGTATCTGCAACTACGTCTGATTTGTTTTATAAAGTACATCTATAAGGTACATCGTCGGCTCTGACGCGGCTTTATGCCGCGTCAGAGCTTTTTTGTGCAAATAGAGAATTGGATAGACCGTCCCAATATTTAAGAGCGGAAAGAAAGCGGCCGCAAACAGGCGGCATATCATCAGGACTTCTTCCTTGTATAAGCTGTGTAAAATTTGTGAACTTTTTTCGCTTTAACAGGGTTACATAACGATGTGGAAAAAGCTGTGGAAAATGTGAAGAACCCTTTGGAACCGGGGAAAATCCGGGGTGACGGGCTGTTATATAAAAAGTTACGTAACAACCTTTCTGGGTGAAATGGCACTCTTTCTGACAAAAAAACGGGGAACAGCGGAGGACGCTTGCAGTCAGGACGGGGATATGCTATAATCAACTCAGTATGAAAATGGCAGAATGTTCCCTGATAAACGGGGAAATGCCCTCTTGGAGGAACTATGGCGACTAAAAAACAGGATTATGGCAATGACAGCATCTCGTCTCTGAAAGGCGCGGACCGGGTCCGGAAACGGCCCGGTGTCATTTTTGGCTCCGACGGTCTGGACGGCTGCGAACACGCGGTTTTTGAGATCCTCTCCAACTCCATCGACGGGGCCCGGGAGGGCCACGGCCGGGTCATCACTGTGACGCGGTACAATGACCGCTCTATTCAGGTGGAGGATATGGGCCGCGGCTGCCCTGTGGACTGGAACGAAAAGGAACAGCGCTACAACTGGGAACTGGTGTACTGCGAGCTGTACGCCGGCGGCAAGTATGATAACCTCACCGGTGACAACTATGAATACTCTCTGGGCCTCAACGGTCTGGGCGCCTGCGCCACCCAGTACGCCTCCCGCTACATGGACGTCACCGTCTGGCGGGACGGCTTTGAGTACAAGCTCCACTTTGAGCGGGGCGAGATCGTGGGAGGGCTGGAAAAGACGCCCCTGCCCAAGTCTCAGGTGAAAAAGACCGGCACACGCACCCGCTGGCTGCCGGATCTGGATGTGTTTACCGACATTGCCATCCCGGCGGAATACTTCACGGATGTGCTGCGCCGTCAAGCAGTGGTGAATGAGGGGATTACCTTCAAGTTCCGGGATCAGCAGGAGGACGGCTCTCTGCCTGAGGAGGATTTCGTTTACGAGCACGGCATCCAGGACTATGTGGCGGAGCTGGCCGGAGAGGGGGCCCTGACCGCCCCGGTGTTCTGGCAGGCGGAAAAGCGGGGCCGGGACCGGGCGGACAAGCCGGAGTACAAGGTGAAGCTCTCCGCCGCCTGCTGCTTTTCCAACAAGGTGCAGGTCATCGAGCATTATCACAACTCCTCCTGGCTGGAGCACGGCGGCGCGCCGGAAAAGGCGGCGAAAAGCGCCTTTGTCTCCGCAGTAGATAAGTACCTGCGGGATCAGAACAAATATCAGAAAAATGAAAGCAAGATCACATGGCAGGATATTGAGGACTGCCTGATCTTCGTCTCCAACAACTTCTCTACCCAGACCAGCTACGAGAACCAGACGAAAAAATCCATCACCAACAAGTTCGTGCAGGAGGCCATGACGGAGTTCCTGCGGACGAATCTGGAGATTTACTTCATCGAGAACCACTTCGACGCGGAGAAGATCGCCGAGCAGGTGCTGGTGAACAAGCGCAGCCGGGAAAGCGCGGAGAAGCAGCGGCTGAATATCAAGAAAAAGCTCTCCGGCAATATCGACATCTCCAACCGGGTCCAGAAATTCGTGGACTGCCGTTCCAAGGATGTGGAGAAGAGGGAGATCTACATCGTGGAGGGCGACTCCGCATTGGGCAGCGTCAAGCTGAGCCGGGACGCGGAGTATCAGGGCATCATGCCCGTCCGGGGCAAGATTTTGAACTGCCTGAAAGCGGACTACGCCCGTATTTTCAAAAGCGAGATCATCACCGATCTGATCCGGGTGCTGGGCTGCGGCGTGGAGATCCAGAACAAGCACGTGAAGGATCTGGCAGCCTTCGATCTGAACAACCTCCGGTGGAACAAGGTGGTCATCTGCACCGATGGCGACGTGGACGGCTTCCAGATCCGGACGCTGATTTTGACCATGCTCTACCGCCTGACCCCTACCCTGATCCAACAGGGCTATGTGTATATCGCGGAAACGCCGCTTTTCGAGATCAACTGCGGGGATAAGACGTGGTTCGCCTATTCCGACAAGGAGAAGGCGGATATTGTCAAAGCTCTGGAGGGGAAGAAGTACAAGATCGACCGCTCCAAGGGCCTTGGTGAGAACGACCCCGACATGATGTGGCTCACCACCATGAACCCGGAGACCCGGCGGCTCATCCGGGTCATGCCGGAGGATGTGGAGCGGACGGCGGAAGTGTTTGACCTTCTGCTGGGGGATAACCTCCAGGGCCGGAAGGACCATATCGCGGAAAACGGAGCAAGATTTTTGGATCTGGCGGATATTTCATAAATGTGCCGCTATGCGGCACCAGATTGCGGCCCCCACTTTTCTTTTGTCTTGTCAAAAGAAAAGTCGCCGCCGCAGCGGTGGAAAAGAAAAGCGCTATCAACCAAACTTGCACACCGTGCAAGTTTGGGAAAACGGGTTCTGTGAGAACTGCTGTGCAAATGAAGCAGTGCGTACTAAATCACGGGCGGGGTACACATCTTGCTTAACTCTGTGCGCCGTGACGATCAAACATTAAATCCCGGGGCATAGGCAGGACACCCCCTGCTCCTCTTTCCGCTGCCGCTGATACTCATTTGCGGAATCAGCCAGCGCGTAGCGGAGCGGAACGCGCGGGAGCAGAAATACGCCGATTCGGTTTTGCAGCCTGATGTGCGGTGTGCCTACAGGTGCGGGGACGCAATGCCGGACGGAACAGGTTTAGCACAGCCGGTAGGAGACTTCCGGATTTGGTCGGAAGTCCGTGACAGCCAGCCCCCGTTTCGGGTGATTTGACACAGAAGTGTCAAATCATCCCTGACATTTTTTCTTTTCCACCGCGCACGGCGCATTTTCTTTTTGATGTTTCAAAAAGAAAATGGGGGGTGCATTCCCCACGGCAAAGCCGTGCCTTCCTGTGCCGCAAAGCGGCACCTCGTTGCATCCCTGCGGCGGTTCGCCACGCTCTTTTGTGAAGCAAGGAACATACAGGGGACATCTGCACGGCAAAGCCGTGTTACCCAGCAATTTATCTGGCAAAAACACCACGTTTTGTGGACGAAATATAAGGAACGTTTACTATGCCGAAAAAGAAGCAGCCGGAAGGATCCCGGCATCCAGTCAACAACCCCAACGTCATGGGCCTCCGGGCGGCGGTGGTGGAGCAGCCCATCACCGACACGCTGGAGACCAACTATATGCCCTACGCCATGAGCGTCATCGTCTCCCGCGCCATCCCGGAGATTGACGGCTTCAAGCCCTCCCACCGCAAGCTGCTCTATACCATGTATAAAATGGGCCTGCTGAC
>ERZ773133.3765-NODE-3765-length-11215-cov-2.446237_pt1 | contig 11215 bp, 12 predicted proteins | sample MGYA00580861_ERZ773133 | MGnify/ENA primary metagenome ERZ773133 (study PRJEB29015, sample SAMEA2737844) | human gut metagenome | biome: human gut; feature: human-associated habitat; material: faeces | place: China | collected 2012 ...
TTGTAAGCAAAAAGCGTAAAAACGCAAAATAATCCGTTCGTCTGATGATGGATTTTCATTCCGGGAGGGAGATTTGTTCCCTCCTGGAATATCTAAAATAAGTACGACAACAGAGAGAAGGTAATGAAATGAACAAAGTGGTTGGAAAAATAATCAGGACTTGCGGATATTTGATTGGCTTCTCTGTATTGCTGTACCCGACCGTCAGCAAATATGTCAATACACTGCACGGAACAAGCGTGGTAAGTGATTACCAGCAACAGGTTTCGCATACAACGGAAGATATGGAAAACCAGATGCTGGAGGATGCCCGTGCATACAATAAACGACTGATCGGTGCATCCGCAGGTGATCCGTTTGCGGGTGGAATCAAAAAGGAAAATGAAGAATATGAAACTCTCTTAAACCCAAGAGGGGACGGAATGATGGGATACATTGAGATTCCGAAGATCAAAGCACTGCTTCCAATTTATCATGGTACGACGGAAGAGGTTCTGCAGTCCGGAGTTGGTCATCTGGAAAGCACGTCACTTCCGGTTGGCGGGGAAAGTACGCATGCGGTACTGTCCGGACACAGGGGATTAACGACAGCAAGACTGTTTACGGATCTGGACCAGATGGAAGAGGGAGATGTATTTTACATTAAAGTCCTGCATGAGACGCTTGCTTATCAGGTGGATCAGATCCTGACGGTACTTCCAAGCGAAACGGAAGCTCTTGCAGTAACAAAAGGAGCTGACCAGGTAACGCTTGTGACCTGTACACCATATATGATTAATACACACCGTCTGCTGGTACGCGGAGAACGGATCCCTTACGAGGAAGCCGTTGAAGTTGCAGAAGAACTGGAAATCAAGCCACAGATGCCTTTGACACAGAAACTGCTGATCGTGGGTCTGGCTGCCGTATTTCTGATCTGGGTAGTTGTGACGATCATACGAATTGTTCGTTGGTTCCGCAGCCGGAAGAAATCGGAGGAGAATGATGAAGAGTAAGAGCTGGAAAGAAAAAATATGGATTTGTGGAATGTTCCTTCTCGCTTTGGCAGAACTCTGTTTTGGTGCGGTATTTCCGGTTTATGCAGACGATGCTCATCAGCATGGCAAAATCCAGATCGATGTCATCGTTGATGATGATAAAGGACATGAAGTCGGGATTAAAGATGTGGATTTTTTACTCTATTATGTGGCAGCTTGGGAAAACAATGACTGGATGCTGACACTGGATTTTGCAGATTTTAAGGGAAAGCTGGATTTCACGGATGCAAAATCTCAGGAAAAAACTGCAAAAGATCTTTATGAGTATGTTGTGGAAAAGAAGTTTCGGGAAAAGGAAGGAAGCAGCAACTGCGATGGAGTCATTGTGTTTGACGGTTTGGATCCGGGTATATATCTGATGATTCAGAGAGCCGACTTTGTGTATGGAGGATATACATATAGCAGCGCACCCGCAGTAATAAAAATTCCGTCGCATATTGGCGATAAGGACTACATGAACGTGGAACTGGAACCGAAGTTTACCAGAAGCAGTGAATCACGCGGTGATAAACCGACAGCTCCAGAAGAAACAAATCCATCTGAGACAAAACCGGATCGTCCTTCCAGTGGACATCATTCTTCTGATGGCAGCACAAAACCGCACACGACACCGGAGAGTTCCAGACCAGACATTCCGACGGAAAGTACATCAAGTACGGAAAGCGCCCCATCTGATCCGGAAGAAACGTTGCCAGATATTCCAACGGAATCTTCAGAACCTTCTACGGAAACACCGAAAACAGGAGATGATTCCCCTATCGGGGTCTATGTTGTCGTGATGGAGGTATCCCTGCTTGTCATCATCGGCTTGGTTATCCTAATTAAAAAACGGGAAAAGGACGAGAAGCATGAGGAAAAATAGAGGACTAATCGGACTTTTAATCATTTTTATAATTATATTTTTAAGCGCTCTTGCGATGACCGTAAGGGCGCTCTTGCCGTATTTGGAGGCTGGAAGAGAATACAAGAAATTGGAAGAATTTTATGTGCAGGAAGTACCAGAAAAACAACAAAACGAGGCAGCTGAGAGCAATCAGGCACAGGAGATCTGCCCAATTGCGGTAAATTGGAAAGAACTGAAAAAAATGAATCCGGATATTGTAGGATGGATCTACGGAGAAGATACAAAAATCAATTATCCGGTTGTGCAGGGAAAGGACAATACCTTTTATCTAACCCACATGGCAGACAGGTCAAAGAATAGTTCCGGTTCCATTTTCATGGACTGCCGGAATACGGAGTTGTCGGAGTTTTCCAATGAAATCCTTTACGGACATCATATGAAAAATGGTTCCATGTTTGCGGAACTTCAGAAATACAAAAGCCAGGAATATTATGAAGCACACAGTTGTTTCTATTATTTAACGGAAACAGGGAATTACCGCTTGGAAATTCTGCGCGCAGGCATTCTAACAGGGGATTCAGAGCTTTATCATCTGGCGTTTGAATCACAAGAGGAACGAGAAGCGTATGTAAAACGGTGGGACGGGAAGAGCAAGATTGTACCAGTGTTTTCGGAAAAGAATGATACTCCGCTTATGACGCTGTCTACCTGTTCCTATGAAACGAAAAATGCACGGTTTGTTGTGCAGGGGCAGTTGATTAGAATGGAGTAAAAAGATAGTTTTAGGTTTTGGAACCCCATATCCAAGAAAATGACAGATATTTTCTGGTGGATAATGATTACAATACTAATATTATTAGCCATAAAAAATATATTATAATTTTGGTTGTTATCTTAACAGTTCGTATAATGATTATTATACGAACTGTTTTTTGTTGATTTTACGTCAAATAAAGCGTATAATACGGAATATACGAACTTTTAAAGGAGAAAATACGAACTTATGCCAAATAAAACGACTGTTGCACTGACGCAGGATCAGCTGAAGGAAATCATTAACACGATGCGTTCAGGCGGAGCTGGGTTCAGATCTAACGACAGGATCGCGACTTGTCTGATTCTGGAAGCAAATCTCGGACTGCGGATTGAAGATATTTTACAGCTCCGTTTGTCAGATTTTTTGAAAGATGGAGGAAACTATCGGATTGATATAGTAGAACAGAAGACCAAAAAGAAACGAACTTTTCTTGTTCCGCTGGAAATATACCAATTTATATATATCTATTGTATGGATCGTGGAATTCAGAAGAACGATCGTATCTTTCCTATTACGACTAGAGCAGTGCAAAAGTGCCTGCAGAAGGTTACTGATTACTTAGGATATGAGGACATCGGAACTCATTCATTTCGTAAATTTTTTGCATCTGAGTTGTATGAGGCAAATGATTGTGATATTGAATTGGTTAGAGAACTCCTGCAGCATAGCTCGACTGTCACAACGCAACGGTATATTAAAAGAAGCCCTAAAATGGTAGAAGATGCTCTCCGAAAACATGTTTTCATTGTATAAAGAGAGGATTACGATGTAAACTTGTCGAGGAAAAAGATAGAACCATTGCAACATTGGCTGACAAGCTCAGCGCTGCGGAAGAAAAGGCAAGTGGATACGATGATTTGAAAAAATCAGAAGAAGCAGCTAAAACGAAGATCGCTGAACTGCAGAAAGATGCTGAAGCTAAGAAGGCGGAATCAGACAGAGTGTTAAAGGCAAGCCAAGAAGCAGCGGAGCGTGAATTGAAAGCTGCACAGGAAACAGCCGATAGAGAACTCGCTGGAGTTCGGAAAGATTATGAAACGGAATTTCGTGAACAGAAGGCTGATATGGAAAGAAAAATTTCTGATGCACAGAAAGATGCAGCACTGGAACGGGAAAAAGCTGTTGCGGAAAAAGAGCGAGAAATGAATGTATTGCTTCGGGAATCTGACAAGGAAAATGCCAAATTACAGGCCAAAATAGAGGCTCTGGAGGCTCGCATCGATGAATTGACAGTTGTAAAACATCAGGTTTAAGCCCAAAAATGTATTTCAAAACTGCAGTTTTTGTAAATTCGTTACCGGGTGCGACAATATCTGGAACGGAAATCCATATACCAATAAAATATAAAATACAAGCGGAAGCCTTTATTAAGGTTTTACCATGAAGAATGAAGAGACGGAAATCCGTCTCTTTTTCAATACAATAGCAATAAGATAGCTATAAGATAAATATAATATAGCAACAAGTTAAAATTGACATATATATTGGTTTGATTTATAATATAGCTATAAGATAAATACAATATAGCAACAAGATAAATACAATATAAGAAAGGATGGATGATAGTATGGGAGCGAAAGTTATTACATACATCAACGAGAAGGGCGGCGTTGGAAAAACTTCCGTCTGCTACAATACGGCCTGGGAACTGGCAAGCCAGGGGAAAAAGATTCTGATGATTGATGTGGACGGACAAAAGGCCAATCTTACATTTTTTTCCGGAGTCTCGAGGACGGATAGTATGAAAACAATCGTGGATGTTTTAAAGGGTGGTATTTCATTAGAGGATGCGGCCGTTCCGGTTAAAGACAATCTGGATATTATCCCGGCCAATATGGCAGTTGCTGAAATTGGAATGGATGCAAAGATCAGCCGATTCCGGAGCGAACTGAAAATGGTCAAAGACAAATATGACTATGTGTTTGCGGATGTAAACCCATCTCCAGGTTGGAGCCATTATCTGTCACTTTCAGTTTCGGATTATGCTGTTGTAATCATGCTGCCGGACATTGCTTCCCTGGAGGGAAACTCTGGAATTTTGGAGTCTATCTCAGAAATTCAGGAAACCACGAATACAAAATTGCAGATCGCTGGAATTCTGTTTAATCGTAGTAATGACAGAACTAACCTGGGAAAACAAGTTCAGGAGGTTGCTGAACGGATGGCTGCGGGAGCTGAAACTAAAATTTTTGAGACGAAAATTCCACAAGCGGTGTCGCTTAGTGAATGTGTTGCTTCACACATTGGAATTACGGAGTATGATCCAGGAAGTCGTGCTGCAGAGTCCGTTAAAGACTTTGTGGCTGAACTGGAGCGAGGTGTTGTGTAAATGGCAAAAAAGAAACTCGATTTATCTGGCATGTATGCAGATGCAAATAATATACAAGATAGAAATAAGATAAATATAGAACAAATACAAGATAAGAACTATGAGTCTCATGGGAAATATGAGGCTTATAGACGTGCGGAGGAGAATCTAGAAAAGCATATAGAAGAGAAAGTAACATCTGCAGAGCCGAAAAAAATCAACATGGCCTTTACAGATAAGGTGTATGATATTATAAAAGAAGAATCCGGAAAGTTGGGTATTGCAGCGGCGTATTACATCAATGCGGTAATCAGGCAGGCTGATCCGAATCATATCCAGGAATTTTATGATCAGTTACTGATAAAGCCATCAAAGGACTGTATTCCACGTAAAAAGGGTCAGGCGGCACAGAGAATTTTTGTAAAGTTTGATACTGACGTGTACAATATGATTGTGTCTGGTGCTGAGCAGTATAACCAGACATTAACACAGTATGTCAACATGACTCTAGAATCAAACACAAGATAGATATAAGATAAATACAAGAAATACACAAGATAATAAATGAAGAAAAGGGGAATGAAAAATGAGTGGGTTCCCTCATCAAAATGAAATAGATACTTACTATGAAGAGAAGAAGAAAGAAGTAGGAGAGTGGCTGATAGAGTTTGCAGATGGTCAAAAGCGGCTTACGCAGGAACAGCATAAGCGGATATTGGAGTATGCAGAGACAATGTCATTCAGCAAGGCTGGCGAGGCCAATGCCTACGTTCAGAATCTCAAAACGGTCGGAAAACGAAATAAAAAGAAGATTTTTGACTATATGCAGAGTGTAGATTGGTTTCCGGAAGGAATTAATGTGGGGGTTTTGGATGGAAAAATCGTGAGTCGCATTTTACCCAGTCCTTTGGAACGACTTTTTGGTGACAATGAGTGGAAGTCAAAAAAGGAGTAATATGGAACAGTTTAAAAATCCAAAAGCGAAATTACCGAAAATTGATGAAGAAAAATTAAATCTTTCAAAGGTTGCAAAGTATATTAGTACAACCGGCGGATTGGTGAATGCTGAAAATCCGACTGAACTGGTAACGATACCATCAAAAAATGTTATGGTTACTGTGAATCTATGGAAAGATAAAGATGTTGCTTTATCAAGCTCTAATATCACATTATACGATTTAGCTGTTATGGATTCAGTATATACGCTATATAAAAACGGTTGCACTTCTTTTACCCCAGAGATGGTCGCACGAGTTATGTCTGGTGATGCAAAGGCGTATGTTAAACCGCAGAAGGCTGGCTCCATAACGAAAAGCCTTAGAAAATTAGCATTCATTAGAATTACGCTGGATTGCACAGAAGAGTATAAAGCAAGAGGTATTAAAATCGGATCAGCGTTGTTTACGGATTATTTGTTACCGATGAGTGAGGTGCAGTTAAAGGCAGTAAATGGTGAAACTTATTTAGATGGGTTTCGCGTAAAAGAAGTACCTATTTTGTATGATTATGCAGAGCGTACCGGAAGAATTGCATCTGTTCCGACAGCTTTATTAGAAGTTCCAGGAATCAGTGATACGGATGATGGAATTCTGGTAAAAAGGTACTTGATCCAGAGAATAGAAGAATTAAAAAAGGCACGGAATAAAAGTGATTTGAAGGAAATCATATATTATGATAGCGAAGTAAATAAAGGTGCCTTATCGGATTTATGGTATAATGATAATATCAAAAATTTAAGAGATAAGAAGGCAAAATTACATAAGATGATTGTAAAAATCCTTGATTCTTTCAAAAGCGAAAAGTATATCCGCGGATATGATATCTTAATAGAGGGTAAGTCTGTTGTAGGTGTCACTGTAGAAGTTTAAGCACCAACTTTTACGACACAAAGCACCAACTTTTACGACACAAGCACCAACTTTTACGACATTCAGAAAAAAAAAGCACCAACTTTTACGACACTAATATCTCCGGAAACCTTGTAAAATAAGAATTTCCAAAAAACAGTTCAAAATTTTAAAAAGTTCAGTTTTGCGATGTATGGCGCTTTTGGTTCGTTTTCGATAAACTATATATAGCAAAATGGGTAAGAGATCCGTTTCGGCGGGTCTCTTTTTTTGGAAAGGAGGCGGATCAAATGGCGGTTTTTTATACATATGAGAAAAGTCTTGAAGAAGAAAAGATGGACTTTCTGCGGACGCTGTATCACGATAAGCGTGGCGGCCAGATGATCCGCCTCCGGATAGACGGCAATGGCGCTGCATCGCAGATCAGCACTTGCGATGTGGAAGAGCTTGCGGCTACTGGAACGGATTCAGCCAACTACTATACCACCGTGAATACTTTTCGAGGATGGAAAAGAACTGCAGATCGTGTTTTCAATTTCACATCAATCTTTATTGACTTAGACTGTCATTCAGATGATCCAACAAAGGTGCAGGAAGCAAAGGAGCGGACAGTACAGATTCTGGAAGCTGCATATGAAGCAGGAGAACTCTGTATTCCGACCATGATTACAGACACTGGTCGGGGCTTCGGTATTCAGTACGTTTTAACTAAATCAATATCCGCTGCGAATACTTGGAAAACCGAAAAAATGATTGCATTTTACAAGAAAGTCCGGAAGTGTATTTTTGAGAAATACGAAGAAATTTTATCTGCAGATCCGCAGGCAGCTCAAGCAGACCCGGCCGTCTTAGAAGATGCCCGTGTTTGCCGTTTGCCAGGAACATATAACACAAAAGCCGGGAAATATTGCCGATTTATTAGCGTGTCTGGAAAATATTATGAGCTTTCTGAATTGGTTCAGGGGTGTCATCTCTGGCAGTGGAAGCCAGAAGAAGAATTTCGGAAAGAAAAAGAAGAGAAAGAGAAGAAAAGAAAAGCAAAGGTCGCAAGCGGAAAGACGGTATCTTTTATGGACTATAAGATGCCTTTTTTGAGTGCTCGTTTGGAGCAGCTGGAGAAGCTGCAGACCTTACGTGGAAAAGACTGCGCTGGATACCGCGAACAGATGCTTTTTATCATATATTCTACACTGACTCAGATTGATCATGACACTGCAGCTGATCGCCTGAAAGCTTTTAACGAATGTTTTCAGGAACCATTGGATCAGTGTGAGCTTGATCATATTGTTGAGGAAACAGATCAGAGCGTGGGTTATGATCATCGTGGATACTACAAACTTAAAAATGATTACCTTATTGATAGTCTGGGGCTTTCAGATAAAGAAATCAGAGCCATCGGTCTTGGAATGGGCTGGCAGCGCACTGCAGAACGGCAGGCTGCCAGAGATAAAAAGAAAGAAGTGCGTGAGAAGATAATCGAGCTGCTGAAGCAGGCCGATCCTTTGACATATCAGGAAATTGCCGAGGCTGTGGGCGTGAGTCGTGGAAAAGTTTGCGCAATCGCAAAAGAAAAAGGGCTTATGCGGTATGCAAAGGCGGCCAGTAGGAAACAAGAACAAAAAGAAGAGAAGACGGATAAGATCATCAGTATCGACACCGTCCAGGAGGCTCATGGGCAGACTGACGAAAGTACAAAAATCGCCGCTAAGTCAGTGTGTGTGGGGTCTTGTCTTTTTCCTTGGTCTTGTCTCTCTACTCCGGCGGAGAGGGGGACGGGGGGAGAGGAGACACCTGTGGTTGATTGGTTCCATTGGTTAGAGCAGTTTTCTTCTACTTCAGTAATTGCCAAAGAGCTGTTTGATTTATATAGTTGGGGAACGTCCTTTAAAACCAGTGTGCCAGGCATGGAAGAATTTTTTGAAACTGAAATGCCTATGCTCATGCAGAATCCGGAGCAACTGACTGATATGGTCAGAAAAGTATCCCAAATGTTTTTAAGCTATCACGGTTCTCTGGATTGTTTGATGATTCTGTCGACGTTTGAAGTGCATTTTCCCACTTTAAAGGAGCTTTATATCCAGAAAGGTAAAGAAGAAGAGCAACGTAAGCATGGGAGGAAGAAGAAAAAACTTCCATTGGTGGATCTGAATATGGAAACACCAGAGCAGCGTAAAATCCGGATCGACAAATATTTGAAACATTATAAAGATTCCAGATTTGATGTTATTGAAGGTACGGAAGAATATCAGCATCGATTGGATGCTGTAGTGCTTAAAGAGCTTAAAATCGCATGTATGCAGGTACAGCGGTTAAAACGTGAGACTTTCCGCATAGAAAGTGTAGATGTACAGACTAAGGATATAAAGAAAGGCTTTGCCAATCTTACATATAAAGATATTGCGGTTATCTGTGAGCGTATGGCTCATCAAGGCACGATCCAAAAAGCAAGGAAACCGTTCTTTTATATTATGCAGACCGTATGGAAATTTGTTCATCCAGATGCAGCCGAAGCTCAAACGGAGCGTCTGCACGCAGAAAAGAATGTGGAAAAATCTAAGAATAGCTTCTGTAATTTTGAACAGCGAGATATTAATTTTGATTTGATTCAAATTAATGCTGTGAGGGAGCTGACAGGTGAACCACTACTGACAGAAGACGAGTATAGGGAAATGATGAAGGAGAAATATGAACAGGGATGATATACGTATAGCATTCTTGGAACATTCTGAAATTGGTGCGATAGCGTACAAATACAAAAAGCAGGAAGTCGGGATAATAGAGGTTGTGAATGAAATCGAACCTCTATCGTATCGAATTGAACAGTTTCGAGTCCGAGAAACTGTTCGGGGATCAGGGATTGGCAAAAGGCTCTTGGATTTTGTGATTTATGAAATTAAAAAGCAGGGCGGGAGTCAGCTGATCGTCTACCCTCATCCAGAATCTTATGAGGATGAAAAAGAGATGCAGATTGAAGATCTATATAAGGTATATATCCGTTTAGGGTTTGACTTCGAGGATAACAATGTGGATCTCCATAAGCTGATTAATAAAATGGTAATGAAATTATAGGAAAGATTATATGTATTCTAAAGTTTCGTTTGCTGGTATGGATGAACACAAAAAGCTGGCATTATGCAAAATGCTTGCCAGAAAAGAGTATAAATGTGACAGAATGGTGGTAAAATGTATTGCACTAGTGAAGCCCTCTAACGACTGAAATTGCGGTCTTTCAAATACGGTGGCGGGTAGAATTTTTATGTAAAAAAGGAATGCTTCGGCTATAAAGCATTCCTTCTTTTTTATAATTTATCGTATTTGAAATAGAAATTCGTATCCAGTTTTTCGAAGCGCCCGTTTGAACAGATTAAATAGAGCTGACCATCCAGCTCTCCAAATGATTCCGGAGGTACACGGTAGATTTCTTTCGCACTGTATGTGATAGACGATGACGTGCTGGAAAAACCTGTCGAGGTTGCCCGTGCTTCTCGTTTCCCGCAAAGTTTAGAAAAATAAAGTTGGGTGTCGGGATCCGTTGTACCGAGGATAAGGTTATATTTGATGTTCGACATGATGATTTTTCTGGTATCGGATCCATACATCAAATCCAAATCTGTGATTGTTTGGGTCAAAATCATGATCCGGACATTTTTTTTTCTATATTTTCGGATGGCTGCCAGGATTGTTTCGGATCCGACTCTAAGGGACGCAAATTCATCGAGCACAAATAATATAGTTGGGGTTTCACCATTTTCGCGTGCAGCACAATAATGAAATGCCTGTGCAGTTAAAATTCCGAGGAGTGGACCGTAAAGGTCGGTTTTGGCATCTGGAATCTGCAGGAACAAACTGTGATCTTTTAAAACCTGTGGCGTGATGGATGGCTCGCCGTCTTTGGGGCGGCGGACAGCATTGCTCATACGGAAATTGGTTGCGTAGAGCTTTATGTATTTGTCCAGGCATTTTTTGGATTCGGAGCTGTTTTTTTCGTTGCATCCTGAGAAGGATGCAATCCGATCAATAGCATCCTCGTTTTTGGATTCTACAATCTTGTCCAGGAGTGAAGCATAGTCCATGGATAAAATCAGTTTGCAGATTGGCACGAAATCAAGCCCCTGGTGATAGAATGCGATCAATGATCCGATTAACATATCACGTCCATTATTTAAAAAATAAGCTGCAGCATCTTCGGCATGAGGATTTTCCGGCATAATTAGATAGGAGACTGAGTCCAGTAGTTCATTTTTGATTTCATATTTTGCTTCTTTATCTATCTCTGCGAAAATATAGTATGGCATGGTGTGTTCGTCTTCGATGTTGAAAATGAGCTTGTTTGGTACATTGCAGTTTGGAGCAATATCTCCG
>ERZ773133.3766-NODE-3766-length-11212-cov-5.192883_pt1 | contig 11212 bp, 8 predicted proteins | sample MGYA00580861_ERZ773133 | MGnify/ENA primary metagenome ERZ773133 (study PRJEB29015, sample SAMEA2737844) | human gut metagenome | biome: human gut; feature: human-associated habitat; material: faeces | place: China | collected 2012 ...
TGCTCTTCCGATCTTACGCCAAAAAGCATACGACCACCCCTGCCCAATAAATGGGCCACCTGTTATTCTGATGATAGAAATTCCTCATGATTTAGCTTGCCCTGCTCCGGTATATTCAAACTGCTTGTGAATGCGCGCCTTTATCAGCCGGACAAACTCGCTCGGAGCCTTGACCTCCAGAACCGGGCCGAAAGACAGCACTCGGATCAGCAGCTCGGTCTCGTCGTCTTTGTCATACCGGAGCTTGATCTGGTAACGCCGATCGTTCAGCTTCAAGGTCTCCTTCTCAAAGTGGGAAAAATGGAGAAGGACACGCTCCAGACCATTACGCTCATCATGGAGCAGTAGCGTGAGTTCCTCTTGGCGTTTACCGGGCAAAGTGATTGCCTTCGGGTCATACTCATCTAAGAGCTCGCAGGAACGCACTCGCGCCATATTGATGGTATTGAGCCGGTGCTTTCCGGTTGCCAGCAGTCTGAACTTGTCATCCTTGGCGGAATACTCCAGACGATACGGCACGCACTCGAAGGAATGTCTGGCACCGGTGTGACCGTGGAATCGAATGCGCAGCTTGCGCTTCTCACGAATAGCCTTCAGTACTGTGCGGAAGTTTGCAACATAGACAGGATCAGCATACGGATCCCCATCCGCATACTGGTCAAAGAAAACGAAGGTGTCCTGCTTGTATAGCGGTTCAACTTCCTCCAGGCCAGTAGTGTCCGGATCAAACAAAGCAATTCTCGGATCAGAGAGCAAGGCTTTGAGCCATCTTTTCTGCAGAGAGGTCAGAGGCATGGTGGGCTTGTGCTGGAGCACAGACTTGAGATCAGAATCCAGCAATGGCCAATCTTCGGTTTTTAGAGCTGTTGGGATGGAGAGTGTGCTTTCAGCGAAGGCCTTCTCCTGCACGATCGCAGTCATTCTGCTGGCCGTGAGGGTGCCGTCTGCGGCCTCGTTCAAAACGGCGGCAACGACATTGAAGTAGCTGCCATAGATCTCGCTAAACAGCATGATCGTCACCTCCGTACATAGCTTCCATGCGCCGTAGATCTTCATAGAACATATCTACAACAAACTGGCTGCTGCACTTCAGATTCACAATGCGGCCGATAAAGGTTCGGAGCCAGGGCAACATCTCGGAGGCGTCATAGACATCTGCGGTGAACCTGAAGGTCTGCGCATCCAGAAGCTCCACAGTACCGTGGCGCTTCTCGCGCTCCAGACGATGCAAGACAAACTCCTCACCTGGATCAAAGTGGATGGTCATCTCAATATGATCCAAATTGTAGTCGGGTCCGGTAGAAACGCCCCAGAGATGCTGGTCAAGCTTTTCTTGATATCCAAGGTATTTATTGTAGTATTTTTCCACATTACCGATGGAGACCTTCTTGATGGCGTCGAGGCGGAAAAAGACCATACGCCGGCCACGGTAGTGATAGCCCAGCAGATACTGACGCCCAGATTGCGTGCTGATGTAGATCTTCAGAGGACAAACAGTTCTCTGATATTCACGGGCACTTCTCAGGCTGTGAATTACCAGCTCGACTGCGCTCCTCTCATCAATGGCCTGCAGCAGTTCACAGAGAACATCGCTGTCTAGTGTATGGAGTATGTAGTGATGCTTGAACCGGAAAGAATCAGACGGATAATCCAGCTTATCGATCAGGAAGGAGCCAACCACACCGACCGGGTCTTCCTCAGAGAAGAATGCCAGAGCATCTGCCCAGGAAGTCAGATCAAAGTCCTCGTCATCCGTTCTTTGGTAGAGAACCTCACGACCCGCCTTTTCGGATTTTAGCAGCCCGAGGGTCTCATACTCCTTCAGCTTCTTTCGGACGGTTGACTCGTCCAAGGAGAAGGCTCCGCTGAATTTGGAGAGATAATCATCGTTGATGCGATCGACGATCTCCTTGCTTGACAACGCGCTGCCATCAGCCAAAAGGTCTAAGATGTAAAAGTGAAGGGTAATGTCCTTATCGGTAAAGCTTCTGGCTTTGAACGCCTTATGAAGGGGATTGTGCGGAATCCGCCTGCTGTCAACCGAAAGGAACACATTCTTTCCGGAAGCATCCTGGTGGAAGGACATATAGTCACCGAGCCAGCTCTCGATCCTGCGCCGCTCATTATCGTAGCTGCGGGCGCTCTTGAGGCCGTATTCTTCCCGGCTCTTAAAGCCGTAGACATAGAACTCGCGCATATAATTCCGGATGCGCTCAAAACTCTTGATCAGCTCGCTATATGCCACACGCTCCACCTCCTTCAGTTGGATTAAATCAGTTCACGATAGAATTGGTCGTATGCGTTGGTGGCTGGATTCCACTCCAGGATCAGATCTCCGTCCTTTTCATAATCCAGCTTGCCATCTCTGATTTTTATCTTCCGGACAGCATATTTCCCGCAGAATTCGTCCGAACTCTTCTGATACACGCTGAAAACATAGTGCAGGCGATTATCAATTATGACATTCTCCTCATTTACGAGATAGTGCTCCTTGATTTCGAGATGCTTTTTTCCGAGGAGCTTCATCTGCAATAGCATGAGTGCATGGATGTACTGCGTTTTTTGATAATCGTTGATGTGATCATTCATGTAATCCTTGATTCGATCACAAATGAGGGATGGGCGGACGGTGTCAGGTTCTCCGAGATTATAAAAGTAGATCACGATGAAGTGGAGGTTGTCAACGATGGTCTGGAACATATCCTTGTTTCTTGTGCGATAGATCATTTCGAATATGGTCAGCCATAAGGTGCCGCAGACATCTTTCTGTATTCCAACCACATCCCAGTACTCTTTGAATATCCCTCTGCGATATATGGTTGCCTCTGTGAACTGGGCATAGTTATATTTGGGATCCAACTCCAAGATCAGCGATTTCAATTCCTCTTCCTGCTGCGGGAAGATCTTGCCCTGTGCGGATAAAACCTCACCAATCGCATACAACGGGGCCAGCTTCACATCAGTGTGGAAGGTTTCATCCAAGCCGATCGGGCCACACTCGTCCACAAGACGGGCGATTGCTTTTTGCAAGTTCACAACTGCCTCCTCATAATGGTCGAAGCAGTTGGCTCGGAAGGCGCGAAGCTTTGCCTGCTCATTGCGCTCCTTCTTCTCTTGCTTGCGAAGTTGCCAGCCAAGGGTAAAGCAAAATGTTTCAAACCAGCCCATGAAGCTACCTCCTGATACCCTATTATCTGCATTTTATCACATAGGCTGTCCAAAAGAAAGGACAGCAGCATCGAAATGATAGAACAGGCCTGGGGAACAAGTCGCCCTTTTCGATTGTGGTTTGTTCCTTATGGCCGGAGTGCTCTTGCAGAGGGATATTCTTCTTTGTCACTGCGGTTTTAAGGACCAGACGAGGAGTTCGCAACTTTTTTTCCGTGATTTTCCTCTGAACAGACAGTATTCTAAAGTCACGAAAAGCGCATACAGCAACCCCAAGCATATGGATGTTAACCATAGACGCTGCTTTGGTCGGGTGTAGTAACCTCACCGAAGTAAACTGTGCGCTTTGTAAAAGACGCTAACAGCAACTGCATCCTATCACCATTAGCTCAATGAAGGAGCGCCTGCTTTCGGGGCAGGCCGACGAAGTGTGAGACTCCCTTTGTGATAATATTAAAACAGCGTCTTGTCGGATGCATCATCCGTTACTTCTTCGGGTGATGCATCCACTCCCAAGTCAAAAAGGCACCAACAGCAAAGGTAGAATAGCTAAGTGGTTAAAGCAGCGGGTTCATAGCCCGACTTCGTGGGTTCGAATCCCACTTCAAATGGTGCCTTGTTTTATCAATTCAATCACGGAGGAGTGATTTTCATGCTGAAGTTTCTGAAAAAGGAAGCGAATATGACCCATACGGAAAATGGCTCTGCTACATATCGGTCTACCCAATCTGAGTGTCTGGACCTGTTTGCCACCATCGGTGCCCTGCGCAGAGAGTGCGATGAGGAGATCACCAATCGATTCCTCCGTGCTTATGCCGAGGATGCGGATCTGGCCATGAAGACCCTGTTCTTCGCAAGAGATATCCGTGGCGGCATCGGCGAGCGGCGCGTCTTCCGTACCATTCTGAAATGGCTGGCCAGCAATGAGCCGCGATCCCTGGAGAAGAACATCCAGTACATCGCAGAGTATGGCCGCTACGATGACCTACTGGCCTTGATGGGCACCACCTGCGAAGGCAAGGTGCTGCAGCTGATCAAAAAACAGCTGGCAGCTGACTTTGCCGCTCTGGAGGCCGGCGAGTCCGTGTCCCTGCTGGCCAAGTGGCTCCCCTCCGTCAATGCCTCCAACGAAGATGTGATCCGGCAGGCGAAGCGAATTGCCCGTGCGATGGGTATGAACGACGCCCAGTACCGCAAAACGCTGAGCGCCCTGCGCACCAAGATCAGCATCATCGAGAACAACCTGCGCGAAAAAGACTACACCTTCGATTACTCCAAGCAGCCCTCCAAGGCCATGTTCAAGTATCGTAAGGCCTTCATGCGAAATGATGGAGACCGCTATGATGAATTCATGAGCCGTGTCGCCGAGGGTACGGAGCAGCTCCACACTGGCACCCTGACGCCCTATGAGATGATCAAGCCCTTCTTCGGTCGCGACGATATCTCCGATCAGGAGCGCAAGGCCATTGACGCAACATGGAATACACAGGAGGATTTCACTGGCGGTGAGAACGCTCTGGTCGTCATTGATGGCTCCGGCTCCATGTACGGTGGTGCTGATCCCATCCCCGCCACTGTGGCGCTGTCTCTTGGTATCTACTATGCCGAGCGCAACACCGGCGCATTCCAAAACCACTTCATCACATTCTCTGAGAATCCCAAGCTGGTGGAGATTAAGGGCAAGGATATCTACGAAAAGGTGCGGTACTGTCACCAGTTCAACGAGGTCGCCAACACCAATATCCAGCGTGTGTTTGAGTTGATCCTCAAGACTGCCGTGAAGAACCGTGTGCCCCAGAAGGATATGCCTGCCAAGATCTTCATTATCTCCGATATGGAGTTCGACTACTGTACTGAAGATTGCTCCTTGACCAACTTCGAGTATGCGCAGCGGCTCTTCGAGGAACATGGCTACCAGCTGCCCGAGGTGATGTTCTGGAATGTGGCAAGCCGTAATCAGCAGCAGCCCGTCAAGATCAACGACCAGGGCGTTGCGCTGGTATCCGGCTGTAATCCCCGAATCTTCTCCATGCTGAAAGCCGGCATTCTTTCCCCCTATGCCTTCATGATGGATGTTCTGGGTTCCGAGCGTTACGCGGCGATCGTGGCATAATAGAGCTGACGCAGGAGGTGATAGCAGGTATGTTATCGCCTCCTGCTTTTTCTTTCCCAACAAAAGTGTTGCTGTTGGCAGAGATGAACCGTAAAATAAAGAGTATGAAGGAAAGGGAGATCGTTATGATTACGATTCAAGGTTTATATAATACTGCGGTCTGTTACACCCCCGAGTTGGAGGAGGCAGCCCGCAAGCAGATCCAGACCGTTTGCGATCAGGCCGAGTTTGCCGGCTGCAAGATCCGGATCATGCCCGATGTCCACGCTGGCAAGGGCTGTACCATCGGTACCACCATGACCATCCAGGACAAGATCGTGCCCGGTATGGTTGGCGTCGATATCGGCTGCGGTATGGAGACTGTTGAGCTTCGTGAGCGGGAGGTCGACTTTGAGAAGCTGGACGCCCTAATCCGCAGGGAGATCCCCTATGGCCGTGAGGTTCGAGACATTCCTCATGCACTGAACGCTGAGATCGATCTGACTCACCTCCGCTGCACAGATCAAGTCAATCTCAACCGGGCCATGCGCAGCATCGGCTCTTTGGGTGGCGGCAACCACTTCATTGAGGTGGATCGCGCGGAGGATGGCCGGTTGTTCCTGGTGGTCCACTCTGGCAGCCGTCATCTGGGCACCGAGGTGGCTGAGCACTACCAGAATGAGGGTCGGCGTGCCCTTTGGGGCGGCGCCCAGCATCAAGTTCGAGCCGCCATTGACCAGCTGAAGGCCGAGGGCCGGTTCCAGGAGATCCAGAAGACCATCAAGGCGCTCAAGAAGGAGCACGAGCTGAATATCCCCAAAGATCTGGCCTATGTGGAGGGTAAGCTGTTCGAGGACTATATCCACGATATGAAGCTGACACAGCAGTTCGCCATGCTCAACCGCAAGGCCATGGTGGATGTTATCATGACTGGCATGGGCTTCACGGCGGTGGAGACCTTCACCACCATCCACAACTATATTGATACGGACGCCATGATCCTGCGTAAGGGCTCTGTCTCCGCCAAGGCCGGCGAGAAGCTGCTGATCCCCATCAACATGCGTGACGGTAGCCTGATCTGCATCGGCAAGGGCAACGAGGATTGGAATTGCTCCGCACCTCATGGCGCCGGCCGGCTGATGAGCCGCAAGGCGGCCTTCAATGCTCTGTCCATGGAGGAGTTCCAGAAGGAAATGGAGGGTATCTACACCACCTGTGTTGTGCCCGACACGCTGGACGAGTCTCCCATGGCCTATAAGAGCATGGAGGAGATCGTCGCTCAAATCGGCCCTACTGCGGAGATTATTGAGCGGATCCGTCCTGTCTATAACTTTAAGGCAGCAGACTGAAATACAATGATGAAAGGCGGTGTTGACCGTGGAAGCATTGATCAAAGAAAAGCTTCATGAAATCGAGCAGCGGGAGAACTGCCGCATCCTTTTGGCCGTGGAGTCCGGTAGCCGTGCTTGGGGCTTTGCTTCTCCGGACAGCGACTATGATGTGCGCTTCATTTATGTGCGCCCCAGAGAGAGCTATCTCAGGCTCAACCGGGTCCGTGATGTGATCGAGCTGCCCATCAATGGTGTTCTGGACATCAACGGTTGGGATGTGGACAAGACACTGAAGTTGCTCCATAAATCCAACCCCACCGTATTTGAGTGGTTTTCCTCTCCCATCGTGTATCAGACCACTGACTTCACTGAGGCGTTTAAGCCCGTCATGCGGCGCTACTTCTCGTCCAAGAGTGGCCTTTGGCACTATCTGCAGATGGCGGAAGGAAACTATCGAGAATACCTGCGCGGCGACATGGTGAAGGCCAAGAAGTACTTCTATGTACTGCGGCCAATCCTTGCTTGCCGGTGGATCCTTGAAAAAGGTACTCCGCCCCCAATGCTCTTTTCTGAACTGGCGGCGAGCCAGCTTCCGGACTACCTGGAGAAAACCGTTGCGAAGCTGCTTGATCTGAAGATGAACTCCCCTGAGGTGAAGATGATCCCGAGAATCGATATCCTCAACGCTTACATGGATCGGAGCATTGCAGAGGTGCGTGCTCTGGTGGAGCAGTATCCGAGAGAAATCACGAAGGACTGGGAGGAACTCAATGCGCTGTTCCTCGCCGCACTGGAGATGTGATCTTATGATGAAATTGCCACCACAAGTGAATACAGCATTTGAGATGCTTGAAGCGGCCGGCTATGAGGCGTACCTTGTTGGTGGCGCAGTGCGTGATTATGTGCGTGACAACAGTCCTGCGAAGGATTGGGACATCACCACCAACGCGCTCCCAGAGCAGGTGGAGGAGATCTTTACAGGCTACCACCTGATTGAGACTGGCTTGAAGCATGGGACTGTAACTGTTGTGATCGACCAAGAGCCGCTAGAAATCACGACCTATCGCGTTGACGGGGACTACTCCGACCATCGGCACCCGGACTCAGTCAGCTTTACCCGCAGCCTGAAGGACGATCTTGAGCGCCGGGACTTCACCATGAACGCTCTGGCCTACAACCCCAGGACAGGTGTTGTTGACTTCGTAGGAGGCAAGGCGGACATTGCCGGCGACCTTGTCCGCTGCGTGGGAGATCCAGATCGGAGATTCCAGGAAGATGGCCTGAGAATGCTCAGAGCCCTTCGCTTCGCCTCCGTGTATGGCATGACGATCGAAGCTGCCACGGCAGCGGCCATCCACAGGAACAAGCACTTGCTCAAAGGTATCGCTGCGGAGCGCATTCTGGTTGAGCTTACCAAAATGCTCTGCGCTCAGGGCGCGGCAGGTGTTCTGCGGGACTTCGCCGATGTGCTGGCCGTCCCGATCCCGGAGCTCACACCCATGTTTGGCTTTGCGCAGCATAATCCACATCATGACAAGGATGTCTGGGACCATACCATCGCGGTCATTGAAAGTATCACCCCTGAACCGGTGCTTCGTTGGGCAGCCCTGCTGCATGACATTGGGAAGCCTTCCTGTTTCTCGCTCGCCGAGGATGGCATTGGCCACTTCTTCGGGCACTCGGATCAGAGTACTTCAATGGCGGAGAGTATCCTCAGTAGACTTCGCTTCGATAACGCCAGCAAAGAACAAATTGTAAGACTCGTTCGCTATCATGACATGCCCATCACGGCCGACAGGAAGCCAATCAAACGGCTTTTGAGCAAGCACGGTGAGGATGCTACCCGGCAACTGATCGAGCTGCACAAGGCAGATACGCTTGGTCAATCGGCCATCTGCAGACACCGGATCGCAATCTTTGAGGAAGTATCGCAAATGATCAATGAGATCCTGCAGGAAGAGAGCTGCTTCACACTCAAGGACTTGGCAGCTAATGGACATGATATGATGACATTGGGCTTTCAGGGACCGACCATTGGCCGTGTGCTGCAGGAATGCCTGGATGCAGTCTTGGATGAGCAGATCCCCAACGAGCATGAGGCGCTGATGGCCTTTGCAAAGGATAGACAGCTGAAGAGTTAATACCAAAACGGCAATACCAATCAGGTATTGCCGTTTTGGTATGCACAGGAACTTAGGTGGATTGTAGGGTTTTGTCGATGGTCGTATAATGAGTGATGAAGCAAAGTGACGATCGTGAGGTTGCCTTTGACTTCGATTATGCTACTCACTTGTTCCGGCAACTCTCTAAATCGCATCACAAGGGAACATTTTCCCTATTTTTGCGTCTATATCAATAAGGAATTCATGTCTGATATGAAAAGGAGGCTGCTGATATGAAACAGAAAAAGAAATTGGTTATTCCCCTCTGTGTGATAGGAGTCATACTGCTACTTTGTGCGGGTGGCCTTTGGTATATGATAAATCACTCCATGAGTTTCTCTGTCGGACGCTGCTTAGTAGCGGACAACGGATCGTATATGTTCATCGATGGAAACTCACCCATTATCATGAGCAACCGAAAGGATAAGGAAGGTCTGTTCTCTGGCTTGGGGACCGGCGATAAGATTTTGATCTTCCACGATGGGATTGCGGAAACCTATCCAGGCAGGACCGGTGCGTATTGGTGTGTGAAATTGGAAGACGGTACGCAGGCCGATATTCCGGAACAGGTCATAGAAGAGCTTACGGAACTCGGATGGACCATTGTAGGAAATGAAGCTGATCCAGATTCCGTGACGCCTGAACCGGGAGCATACGCTTTTGAGGCGCAGTACATCCGGACCAATGGCGGACCTGAAGATGGCTATCCTTACCACACCGTGATCAGTTCCAGAGCGGAATTGGAAGCCTATTACGAGGCATACAAGGACATTTATAGTCTGGAACGAAGAGAGACAGTCTACTCCGACAGCACAATCGGCTTTTTGGATGCCTGCGACAAATACGATAACGCCTATTTTGAACGGCAGAATCTTGTTCTGATCGTACTGCAGGAAGGCAGCGGATCAATTCGGCATGAGATTACAGATGTGCGTCGTCACCGTATTGAGAACGGTGCATTGGATGGGTGGGACATTACGATTGACCGTAAGGTCCCTGAGGCAGGAACAGAGGATATGGCTCAGTGGCATCTATTTCTTGAAGTGCAGATGGGCGATGTGATCAAGGCCACCGACAAGGTTTGGATCAATGGAAAACAGAGCGAACGCACTCCGGCAATATCCGGTCTTGTTGGTATCAGTCGTACTCCGTCGATAAGCGCCTATCAGGATCCCTGGGGAGTGAAGCTTACTGCAAAGAATATTACCCCGTCTGGATTGACCATTGTTTGTACGCAGCAAGATGGAGAACCAACCGGTGAGCTGCAGACCGGCAGTTACTACGGACTCGAAATGCTGCAGGATGGCGAGTGGGTTGCGGTCGAGCTGCTTCCTATGGAGTATGAGCTTGCCTGGACGTCAGAAGCATGGATGATCCCTAACAATGCGGAAACAGAATGGGAAGTGAATTGGAGCCGCCTGTACGGAGAGCTTCCCGCAGGTTCCTACCGGATCAGCAAATCGGTTATGGATTTCCGGGGTACCGGTGATTATGACACCAAAACCTATTATGCAGGCTTTGATCTCGTGGACGCCGCTGACACAAGTAATGTTTCCTACGAACACGGCGGATTTGGCGTCAGTGTGCCGCTTCTTTCTGGTTGGGAATACAAGGTTGAGGAATACAGTGCCGATGGCATGAGCTATGGCGTCAGTTTCCGACCCGCTGGTGAAGATGGATGGATCGATTTCCACTATTGGCCTACATTCGGCGTCTGCGGCACTGGATTGTCAATGAAGGAATTTGGAAATGGTTCCATGGGCACCTACGATGGCGGTGCTATCTGGAACTTTATCAGTTACCCTGCCAGCAAAGGCAACTTTGTGGCAACGACCCAGGGTGTAAATAGCTGGTGGTCACGCTACGGCGAGACTGCTATGGAAATCATAACGCAGGTAATCTGCACAGACACCATCGTAGACTAAGGAGGGTACGCAGTATGAAACGAATTGTAGCGCTATGCCTCGCAGCGGCTTGCCTGATTTCTATGGTAGGCTGCGCAGGAGATACCAATATGGACGAAAAGAAACCAAACAACTCCGCATCGGCCTATGCTCTGGCACTGGCTAGCTATCCGGAGATGGCTCCCTACCCAAACGAGATGGAGTATTTTGATGAAAAGACCGGTGAGTTTGACAGCGATGGCTTTGATGTGGTCTATGACGCCTGGCAGTCGGACAGAAAGGCCCAACGCAGTCAGCCGGAAGGCTATGCAGACGGTCTGGAACCGTTCTTCGCCAGTTCAATCCGAGAGTTTCTCAGCAATTCCAACGGGGAGAACAAGGTATACTCTCCTCTGAGTGTTTACATGGCCCTCGCCATGCTGGCAGAGGTGACGGACAGTGAAAGCCGCCAGCAGATCCTTGACCTTCTAGGAAGTGAAAGCATTGAGGCTCTGCGCTCCCAGGCAGCCAGTGTTTGGAACGCCAATTACAGCAATGACGGTGCCGTGACAAGCA
>ERZ773133.3771-NODE-3771-length-11187-cov-20.361211_pt1 | contig 11187 bp, 7 predicted proteins | sample MGYA00580861_ERZ773133 | MGnify/ENA primary metagenome ERZ773133 (study PRJEB29015, sample SAMEA2737844) | human gut metagenome | biome: human gut; feature: human-associated habitat; material: faeces | place: China | collected 2012 ...
TATATAAAATTTGATTCAACCAAGCATAGGATCCATATAAAATGCTCAGTCTGCGGCAGGGAGAACAGCATTATTTATGGAAATCTTTCGGACCATACCGGCGGCACCGAAACGCCCACCTGCACCACAGGCAAAACCTGTGAAAAATGCGGCGCGGAATACGGCATTCTCGGTCACAAATGGAAAACTCCGGCGAACGCCTCCCTTGGCAACGGCACGCACCGCATCATTTGCGTGCGCTGCGGCTTAAATGGTACCGCAAGCTGTACCGGTGGCACAGCAACCTGCACCACCAAAGCGGTCTGTGAGGCGTGTGGTGGGAAATACGGCAAAAGAAACCTAAATAATCATGCTCTGGTGCATTATGATGCGCAAGCCCCCACCTGTACGAAACCCGGCTGGGACGCTTTCGACACCTGTCCCCGCTGCTACTATACCACTTTTCGAGCAATCCCCGCGCTAAAACATGATTTAGAGCACCACGAAGCAAAAGCCCCCACCTGTACGGAAAAGGGCTGGAACGCTTACGAAACCTGCTACCGCTGCGACTATAACACCTATCAGGAGCTGCCCGCGCTGAAACATGATCTGAGGCAGCGCGTGATAACAGCCCCCACCTGTACGGGAGAGGGCTGGGCGCACGTTGCCTGCTCCCGCTGCGACTATTTCACCAGTCTGGTGCTGCCCGCGCTGAACCATGATTTGGAGCAGCACGCAGCAAAAGCCCCCACCTGCACGGAAAAGGGCTGGAACGCTTACGAAACCTGCTCCCGCTGTGACTATACCACCTATGTGGAGCTGCCTGCACAGCATGATCTGGTGCACCACGAAGCAAAAGCCCCCACCTGCACGGACCCCGGCTGGAACGCTTTCGACACCTGCAAAAACTGCAACTATACCACCCGCAAAGAACTGCCCGCACAGCATGATTTGAAGCAGCACGCAGCAAAAGCCCCTACCTGCACGGAAAAGGGCTGGGATGCTTACGACACCTGCTCCCGCTGCAACTATACCACTTATCAAGAAATCCCTGCGCTGAACCATGATTTAGTGCACCACGAAGCAAAAGCTCCCACTTGTACGGAAAAGGGCTGGAACGCTTACGAAACCTGCTCTCGTTGTGACTATACCACCTATGCGGAGCTGCCCGCGCTGAACCATGATTATCAGGCTGTTACCGTAGAGCCTACCTGTGAAACAGACGGCTATACCATCTTTACTTGCTCCCGCTGCAACGACAGCTACACCGCAGACCCGACGGATCAGCTGGGACACCAGTTTGGTGCATGGTCCCCGAACGGGACCGGCTCTCAGAGCGCCGATTGTCTGCGAGATGGCTGTGCGCACACTGGCAGCACCGATTGCCGGAAGTTTACTTTCCGCACTGCGGAAGGCGAAGCTCTGACCTTCTGCCCCGTGTGCGGGCAGGCAGAAAACGCCGCGCAGCTGGAAAAGATCGAAGCGGCAACGGCGTGGGCTAACAGCGGCAGTCTTTCTGCGGAGGATGTGACCGCACGGACGAATGGGGAATACCTGAGTGTGGCCTTTGAAACCGCAGGCAGCCTGACGCAGCCCACCGGTCGGGTAAGGCTCGCGCTGCCCGCCGGACTGCTGGAAGGCAAAACGCTTGTGCGCATTGCCCCGGACGGCACACAGACGGAGATGCCTTTTGAAACAGAGCGCGGAACGATCATCCTTACGCTGGATTTTGCAAACAGCGCGCTGCCCGTAATGCTCTTCCGGCTGGCACCCCAGACCGCCGCCCTCTGAACGCTTTTACAGCGGCACGAACAATAAAACGCAGAATGCCCGCCCACCGTGGTTTTCCACAGGTGGGCGGGCATTCTTTTGTGCCTTTTGGGGCATAAAAATACCCCCGGAGGATGCAGCGTTTTTTACGCTGTCTACTCGGTGGTCATTTCCATCGTGCTGTCGCTGTTCTGGCCTGTGGTGCAGACCGGCATCAATAACTTCGGCATCTGGATCGCCAACTCTTCCGAGACTTCTCCCATTCTGGCTCCGTTCATCTATGGTACGCTGGAGCGTCTGCTGCTGCCCTTCGGTCTGCATCACATGCTGACCATCCCCATGCAGGACTGGCTGGGGCTGGATAACGCCGCCCGCATCAATAAGCCCTCCACCGTAGGCCAGAACTGGCGCTGGCGGCTGAAAAAGACCCAGCTGACCAAGAAACTCCAGAAAGAGATCTGCCAGCTGACCACCCGCTACGGCCGGAAGAACTGGGCGTGAGCGTAAGGGAACTCAACACAAAGGGCAGGGCGGCCTGTGGGCCGCCCTGCCCTTTGTTGCGGAGTGCCCCCTTGGCAAACCCGGCGGGATTGCGCTATAATAGAGCCGTAACAGTTCCACAAAGGTGTGGTAAGGGAGGTGTGGTCATGATCCGGGTGGCGATCGTAGAGGACGACGCGGAGGTACAGGGGGTATTGCAGGAGTATGTCCGGCGGTATACCCGGCAGTACGGGACAGAGTTTGAAGTGACGGTCTTTGCGGACGGCGTGGATATTCTGGAGGATTACCGCGCGGTCTACGATATTATTTTTCTGGATGTGGAGATGAAGCATCTGGACGGCATGACCACGGCAGAGCGCATCCGGCAGATGGATGCAGACGTCATCCTGATCTTCATTACCAATATGGCGCAGTACGCCATCCGGGGCTACTCGGTGGGAGCGCTGGACTATGTGCTGAAGCCGGTGCCCTACTTTGCCTTTTCGCAGCAGCTGCTCAAGGCGGTTGCCCGGCTGGAAAAGCGGGCAAAGCACTACCTGACCGTGCCAGTGGAGGGCGGGCTGCGCCGTCTGGACACCGCAAGCATCTATTACTTGGAAAGCGAGGGGCACCGGGTGCACTTTTACACCGACGAGGGCGATTTTTCCGCCCCCGGCGCCCTCAAGGCCTTTGAGGAAAAGCTGGCAGACTGCCCCTTTGCCCGGTGCAACAGCGGCTACCTTGTCAATCTGGCACAGGTGCGGGAGCTGCGGCAGAGCACCGTACAGGTGGGCCCCTGCGAGCTGCAGGTCAGCCGCCCCAAGCGTAAGGCTTTTCTTGCCGCACTGACCGACTACATCGGAGGTGAGGGCTCATGACCGCGCTGCCGGATATCCCCCGGCTGTACACCGCCCTTGCCGAGTGTCTGGCGGTGCTGCTGTTCACCCCGGCGCTTGCGCCCCGCTTTTCCAGGGCGGTCACCGGGGGCATCACCCTGCTGTGGGCGGCGGTGCTGTCGGCCTTTCTGGGGCTGACGGGCAACGTGCCCGGCGGGCTCTGGATCCCCTGCATGGTAACGGCCATCGGGCTTTCCTACTTATATTTATGGGGTGTGTGGAGCATCACCCTGCTGGAAGCCGGGTATCACTGCGCCCGGGCGTTTATTCTGGCAGAGCTTGCCGCCAGCGTGGAGTGGCAGCTGCACTGCGCCCTCTGGCCCGCCCGCGGCCCGTGGGAGCCGCTGTCTTTGCTGCTGCTGGCGCTGGTGTATGGGACGCTGTTCGGCATTATGTGCTATCTGCAGCACCGCCGTCCCCAGCCCGCCGGGCACTTACAGATCGGCGGCAGCGCCGCCCTGACGGCGGTCATGTTGGCGCTGACTGCCTTTGCGGTGAGCAATCTGGGCTTTCTGCCCGGCAGCGAGATCAACATGAGCATTTTTTCCATCCGCACACTGGTGGATTTTTCCGGCGTGCTGATCTTATCTGTGCAGCACGAGCAGCTGCAGGAGAACGCTTTGCACAGCGAGCTTGCCGCCATGGACGAGGTGTTGCACCGCCAGTACGAGCAGTACAAGCGCAGCAAGGAGGGCATCAACCTCATCAACCGGCGGTACCATGAACTGAAAGTCCAGCTTGCCCGCATCCGGGAGGAGCAGGACCAGACCAAGCAGAACGCCGCCATTGCTGCCATGGAGCAGAACATCCGCCAGTACGAGGCCGAGAACAAGACCGGCAACCCGGTGCTGGATACCCTGCTCACCGCCAAGACCATGGAATGCCAGCAGGAGAACATTACCATCACCAGTGTAGCGGACGGCAGGATGCTGGGCTTTCTCACGATTCGGGAGCTGTGCACCATCGTGGGCGTGGCGCTGGACAACGCCATTGCCGCCGTCCGCGCCGAGCCGGACCCCGAAAAGCGGCTCATCAAGGTGGCGGTGTACAGTCAGGGCGGTTTTGCCATGCTGCGGTTCGAGCATTATACAGAGGCCGCCCCGGCACTGGATGCGGACGGTCTGCCGCAGCAGGGGTCGGACCTGAAAAGCGTCCGCACCACCGCCCAGCAGCACGGCGGCAGCATGACGATGCACTGGGAAAACAACTGGTGCACCCTGCGGATCTTATTTCCGCTGCCCAAAAACAAATAATTTTTACGGCAGGTATCCCCTGCCGTTTTTTTTGTTGTCTGGCAGGGTGCACAAATACAATGTTGCAATATTTGTGTATTAGCACAATAAAAATTGAAAATTTATTGTAACTTTTGCAAACTGTGTATCCAAAACGACAGATTGTGCAAAAGATGATAACGATGCGCAAATATCCGTTATAATGGGTCACAGTTGGGTACGGCCCAAAAAATATAAAAGAATATGGAGGAGACAACACAATGAAGCGCGATCCGAACAACAAAAAGCCCACAAAGTTGCTGACAGCTGTTACAGCACTCTTACTGGCAGTTGGAATAGTGGCAGATGTAGCAATGTTTGGTGTGTTTCCCAGTTCTCTGGACAAGGCATTCCCTGGCCAGAATGGAGACCCAGAATTGCAAAAAACATCTTATGCAAATGGCTTGTCGGTGGCTCAGAAAATCGAGGAGGAAGGCGCAGTCCTTCTGAAAAATGACGGCGCTCTGCCGTTGGCAGGAACAAACCGAAAAATCAATCTTCTGGGCTATGCTTCCGCAAATCCGGTTTATGGCGGTACGGGTTCCGGTGGCAGCAGCTACACTGCAAACCGGACAGATTTTGTAAAAGCCTTTACGGATGCAGGTTTTGAAGTGAATCAAAATCTGGTCAATCTCTATAGCCCCAAAAACAACGAAGGCGGAAATACATTCTCTGTTGATTTTTCCATCCCGGAACTGCCTGCAACCGAGGAATTGGCTAAGAACATGGGTGTGGAGTACCAGTATACTGGAGACTGCTCATTTGAAGCAATGAAGGATTTTTCGGATACTGCTGTGGTCGTGTTCTCCCGCAAGGGCGGTGAAGGCAATGACCTGCCCACTTCGATGGCTGAAAATACCTCGTATGCACCGGATCAGAGCAAGCATTATCTGGAACTGAACAGCGCGGAACAGTCTTTGCTGGAACAGGCAGAAGCGACATTTGATAATGTTATCGTTCTGATCAATTCAGGCAATGCCATGGAACTGGGCTTCCTGAATGATGAAGGCGTTGATGCAGCCCTCTGGATCGGTGATCCCGGTGATGTGGGCACGATTGGAATTGTCAACATTCTGACGGGCGCAGTCAACCCCTCTGGCCGTCTGCCGGATATCTACCCTTATGCAGTAGAAACGACCCCTTCTTACTACAACTTTGATACCTTTGAGTATACCAACTCTAAGGACTGCTTCAAAAACTTCGAAAGTCATCCTGCCTACCTTGTAGAGTATCAGGAAGGCATTTATGTGGGATATCGTTATTACGAAACCCGTGAAAGCTACGATTACACTACCCGTGAAGGAGAAAATCTGACGGGACTTTCCTACAATGATGTAGTGCAGTTCCCCTTTGGCTATGGCTTGAGCTACACAAGCTTTGACTGGGAACTGGAAAACACGATTCCGACTACCGTTACCGCACAGGATACGCTGGAGTGGAATGTCAAAGTTACCAATACTGGCAATGTGGCTGGCAAAGATGTTGTGGAACTGTATTACAGTGCGCCCTATTACAGTGCAGCTGAAGGCGGCAGCGGCTTGCAGAAGGCTGGCGAGGTACTGGGCGGCTTTGCAAAGACGAAAGAATTGCAGCCGGGTGAAACGGAAACGGTTACGATTTCTATGCCGGTAGAGCAGATGGCTTCTTATGATGCACAGAAGTACTACACTTCTACCGGTTCCTACGTGCTGGAAGCTGGCGAGTATCAGATTTCTCTGCGTACGGATTCTCATACGGTGAAAGATAATCTGACCATGACCTGCAAGGTTGCTGAGAATGAAGTGTTCCAGGACAGTGCGTTTGGCAGTGGTGTGGAAAACTGCAAGTATGTCGGCAAGCGCTCTTCGGACGAGGTGGTAGCAACAAATCAGTTTGATGATGCAGCTGGTGATGTGGCTTACCTCAACCGTGACACTTGGCAGATCGTTCCCGGTACCAGCAAGGAAGCAACTGCTGAACAGCTGGAAGCCTTCAACAATGCGCTGGTAGTGGATGATAGCTATGTGGATGCAGATGACACTGCGCCGACCTTTGGTGCAAAGAATGGCCTTACTCTGAAAGACATGGAAGGCCTTGCCTATGATGATGCACAGTGGGATAAGCTGCTGGATCAGCTGACCCTTGATGATATGTACAAACTGCTGGGCGCAGATGGCTGGGGAAGTGCAGCAGTTGATAATATCGGTAAGGGACAGACTTATGAAATGGACGGACCTGCCGCTCTGAGTTATGTGTTCGATGCCTTTATGGGTACCTGCACATATAAGACGGTTACTTATCCGGCAGAAGTTCTGCTGGCGGCTACTTGGAATGTAGACCTGGCTTCTGAATTTGGCGATGCAATCTCGCAGGAAGGAAAGGCGTGGAATATTTCCGGCTGGTATGCACCTGGTGCTAATACCCACCGCAATGCATTTGCTGGCCGTAACTTTGAGTACTATTCTGAGGATGGCTTCCTTTCTGGTTCCATGTCCGCTGCTACGGTTGGTGCGGCAGAGAAAAATGGTATGTACTGCTACATTAAGCATTTTGCACTGAATGAGCGTGAGACCTGGCGTCATTATGGTCTGTGCACCTGGGCCGATGAGCAGGCGATGCGTGAAATTTACTTCGTGCCGTTTGAAAAGGCTGTGAAGGAAGGCGGCAGCACGGCTGTGATGTCTTCCTACAATAATATTGGTACTACTTGGGCCGGTGCAAGTACTGCACTACTGACCAATGTTCTGCGTAATGAATGGGGCTTTATTGGCACTGTGATTACGGATAACAACGAGGAGCATGGCTTTATGGATATTGAAAAAGCTGTCTTGGCAGGTGGTACCAATCTGCTGTTTGGCTGGGGCACTAAGACCTTCGATAACCTGAGCCAGACTGCTACCGGTCAGCTGAAGATGCGCGAAGCTGCACATCAGTATCTGTATACGCTGGCGAATAGCTACGGTGTAGATGTAGATGCGCCTGTGCCTATGTGGCGCACGCCTGCACTGGTAGGCAGTGTGATTGTCTATGTGTTGGTTCTGGCAGGTGTTGTGGTGATTCTTCGCCGCCGCAAGTATAATAAAACGCTGGCTAATACCAATGCAGGTGCGGATGTGAGTAAGGCATAAGTACTGACCCGTAATCAAAACTGTCTTCCTTCTAATCCCGGAACACGGCTGCACGGCAGTTACGGCCCGCAGCCGTGTTCCCTTTTGGAAACAGAATCACGCTTCTTCTCCTTATGCGTGGTCCTGTTTCCAAAGGCAATACCGTTTCTACTGAAAGGAGATTTCCCCGTGAAATATCAGGATATTATTGCAAAACTGAGCCTGGAACAAAAATGCGCCCTGCTGAGCGGCGGTACGGTGTTCACCACCCGGGCGCTGCCGGGCAAGGGCATCCCGGCCATTACCCTGTCGGACGGCCCCAACGGCGTGCGCAAGCAGGCGGGCGCAGCTGACCATCTGGGCCTGAACCCCAGTGTGCCCGCCACCTGCTTCCCCACCTCGGCCACCGTTGCCAACAGCTGGGACCCGGAGCTTGGCGAGGCTGTGGGCGCAGCCATGGGCGAAGAAGCAGCGGCACAGGGCGTGTCGGTGCTGCTGGGCCCCGGCCTGAACATCAAGCGCAGCCCCCTGTGCGGCCGCAACTTCGAGTATTTCTCGGAGGACCCCTACCTTGCCGGTAAAATGGCGGCGGCCTACGTCCGCGGCATCCAGAAAAACGGCATTGCCGCCTGCCCCAAGCACTTTGCCGTGAACAGTCAGGAGCTGCGCCGCATGGCCTCGGATTCCATCGTGGACGAGCGCACCCTGCGGGAGATCTACCTGACCAGCTTCGAGATGGTGGTCAAGGAGGCGCAGCCCAAGACCATCATGTCCGCCTATAACCTTGTCAACGGCACCTACGCCAACGAGAACGCCCACCTGCTCATGGATATCCTGCGCAGGGACTGGGGCTTTGACGGCGCAGTGGTCACCGACTGGGGCGGCAGCAATGACCACGCCCTCGGCGTAAAGAACGGCTCTACGCTGGAAATGCCCGCCCCCGGCGGGGACGCCATCCGGGAGCTGATGAAGGCGGTGCAGACCGGCAAGATCACCGAAGCGGACGTGGACGCCCGGCTGGAGGAGCTGCTGGAACTGGTGTTCACCACCAAGGCGGCGGTGGACGCCGCACCCGGCAAGTTCGATGCCGACGTCCACCACGCACTGGCACGCCGGGCTGCTGCCCAGAGCATCGTGCTGCTGAAGAACGAAAACAGCCTGCTGCCCCTTGCAAAGGGGGAAAAGGTGGCGGTCATCGGCGACTTTGCCGAGACCCCCCGCTATCAGGGTGCAGGCTCCAGCGCCGTCAACTCCATCAAGGTGGATTCCTTCTTGGATTGCCTTGCCGAGAGCGGCCTGAACAGCGTCGGCTACGCCAAGGGCTTTGACCGGCAGGGCAAGCCCGACGAGGCACTGAAGGCCGAGGCGGTGCTGCTGGCAAAGAACGCCGATGTGGTGCTGCTGTGCATGGGTCTGGACGAGATCAAGGAGAGCGAGGGCATCGACCGCGCCGACATGAAGCTGGCCGAAAACCAGCTGGAACTGCTGGCGGCTGTGGCGGCGGCAAACCCCAACGTGGTGGTGCTGCTGAGTGCGGGCTCCTCGCTGGAAAGCGATTGGGTCAAGGACTGCAAGGCGCTGGTCTACGGCTGCTTGGGCGGTCAGGCCGGTGCGGGCGCACTGGTCGAGGTGCTCACCGGCGCGCAGAACCCCTGCGGCAAGCTGGCGGAGACTTGGGCGCGCAGCTACGCCGACACCCCCGCAAAGGAGCATTTCGGCGGCGACGGCCCCACTGTGGAGTACCGCGAGGGTCTGTATGTGGGCTACCGCTACTACGACACCGCCGGTGTGCCCACCGCCTTCCCCTTCGGCTACGGCCTGAGCTATACCAGCTTTGCGTACAGTGACCTGAAAGCAGACGAAACCGGCGTGACCCTGACTGTCACCAACACCGGCAGCTGTGCCGGTGCCGAGGTGGTGCAGCTCTATGTGGCAAAGCCGGATGCAAAAGTTTTCCGCCCCGTCAAGGAGCTGAAGGGCTTTGCCAAGGTGCAGCTGGAAGCCGGAGAGAGCAAGACCGTCACCATCCCGCTGGACGATAAGGCGTTCCGCTACTGGAATGTCAAGACCGACCGCTGGGAGGTGGAGGGCGGCAGCTATCAGCTGCTGGTGGGCGCTTCCAGCGCCGATATCCGTCTGACTGCCGCCGTCACGGTGGCGGGCACCGGCGCACCCGACCCCTACGCGGGCAAAAAGCTGGGTCATTACTGCACAGCCAATATCCAGAATGTACCGGATGATGAATTCGAAGCGCTGCTGGGGCACGCTATCCCGGAGAACAAGGTGCACATCGACCGCAACATGACGCTGGGCGAGATGGGACACGGACGCAGCCCCATCGGCTGGCTTGCGGCTGCCGTGCTGGGGGCCCTGCTGCGCCGCAGCATCAAAAAGGGCAAGCCTGACCTGAACATCCTGTTCCAGTACAATATGCCCCTGCGGGCGCTGGCCAAAATGACCAACGGCGCCATCAGCATGGGCATGGTGGACGGCATCGTGATGGAGCTGCGGGGCTTCTGGGTCATCGGCCTTGTGCGGGTGATCGTGGAAGCTGTGAAGAACATCGTGCTGAACAGCCGCATGGAAGAGCGCCTGAAAAACAGCTGAAAGGAAGCAGGCTATGAATTTCTGGAATAACTTCGCGGCAAAGCACCCCGCCGCTGCCAAGTGGGTGCGCGAGGGCGGCCTGTTCGTCATTGTATCCAACCTCATCACGGTGTTCAAGTATCTGCTGCTGCAATTTCTGCCCAAGGCCTTTGCAAGCCTGCCGGTGGTGGATTTCGGCTGGCCGGGCATTGATATCACCCTGTTCGGCGAGACCTTCAAGTGGAACATCCTCGGCTACGATGCCGCCCACGGTGGTCTGCCCTACTTCTGCGCCTACATGATCGCCATGGTCATCGGCGAATGCATCAATTTCCCCATCCAGCGTAATTTTGTGTTCCGCAGCAAGGGCAATCTGGCAAAGCAGATCGGCTGGTATGTGCTGGCGTTCTGCGTCATCACCTGCATCGTCAACTCCATCAACTGCATCTGGGTGGCGGTGGCCGGTCTGCTGGTACCGGACTTCATTTACAACATCGGCACCACCGTGCTCAACGGCGGCATCTCCATGGTGATCTTCTTCTTTGTGAATAAGATCATCTTCCCGGAGGGCGAAAAAGCCGCCAAATAATAAGACATTCTCCTTCATTTTCTTCTTTTCATCATAAACCAGAAGGGCTGCTCCGTTCTCCGGGGCAGCCCTTTTGGTTTGAAGGAGAGAACCCCCTCAGTCATCGCGCAGCGATGACTGAGGGGGTGCCTGCCGCAGCCATCTTATTTTTGTTTTTCTGCACAAAATGTTCTGCGGGCAGGGTTTTCCTCTTGACAAGCGGGCAAATGTTTCGTACTATATTTAGTAGTATGGAATCAAAGACGCTGTACGCAGGTTTCAGTGTGACCCTGTACCCGTTTCAGGCAAAGCGTGCCTGTTTGATATAAAATGGAACCGTAAAGAGAAAAGCCGTATGCTTTTGCCCGTGCCGCCGGTTTTGGGTGGTGCGTATGGTTTTGGTGTCACTTTTTGCATTGAAAGCTCTTTCTATATCATTGCCCGTGTCCTGCTGCGCAGCGTCTCCTGCTTTTAATTTTGCATTGAATTGAAACAAAGGAGAGTGAACGCAATGACCGCGATCGGAGTGATCGTGGCCTTGATCGTTGCTG
>ERZ773133.3774-NODE-3774-length-11181-cov-14.638954_pt1 | contig 11181 bp, 9 predicted proteins | sample MGYA00580861_ERZ773133 | MGnify/ENA primary metagenome ERZ773133 (study PRJEB29015, sample SAMEA2737844) | human gut metagenome | biome: human gut; feature: human-associated habitat; material: faeces | place: China | collected 2012 ...
CAAGACTGTAACGATTGACGAAGCCGTTACGCAGAGAGGATACAGCCCATTCTTTAGCGAGTTCCTCGCTTTCCGTGCAGTAGAAGCCCAGCCCGAAGTCATTGTTCTGCTTACCCAACCCAAAGGTTGGAGATTCGATGATCTGTTCAGAGCCATGATATAGGGTAATTTTCTGATTCATCTCCGCATCCTCCTAAGTATCACTGCAAAAATAGTATCACCAAAGTGATATAAAATCAAGCAATATTTGTAGAGAAAAAAGAGAGCATTTCTCGCTTGAAAAATGCAGTTTCTTCAGACGAATATTTCCAAGAGAAACTTAGAGATAATCAGTTCACAGAATGGTATTGAGCATCCATTTTGCCGGTGGTATAATTAAATGCAGCTAAGTAGGATATTGCAGAACTGCTGGAAAAATACAAATACTCCGCAGCAAAGCGAAAGAGAAACACCGCACCAATATTTGAAAAATATTTAAGAGCTTCCGGGTGGTAGTGCGCCACTTGAAACCGACTTGATACTAACTTAAAACTAACTTGCGTGTAACTTGCGACCTAACACACAATCTGACGTTCAAATTGTTGGATGGATTATTGATATGGGAAGACTGATTTCCAAGAAGACTGTGGAGAGAAAAAATGAATTCGATTCTCGACAGCATAAGAGTAACCTCCGCAACATCTGCGGGACATTTGCTGCTGAGGGTATGACGATCAGCAAATATACCCGCAGAAACCTTGACCAAATCGCCAGCGGGCAGACCAGTTATCAGCAAGTCCTGGCTGAGCTGAGAGAGAAGTACGAAAAGAGAGGATAAGGTCACGTTTTCCGATTGCGGACCTATCGATTCCTTTTCAATGATATGTATATGGAGAGTAGTTTCAAATTTGTTTCGCTAAAGGCTCCGCGAGGCATTAAGCGAGAGCTTTTTCAAGGCATTGGAGGTTAGACGGTACAAAAAATTTGCGAAAGACGCAACTCAAAGTTTGCAGCGCTATAGACAAAGAAGAGTTACTTTCCACAGTAGGCGGCGATGGCCTGCGCGACAAACGCTGCCGTGCCCTCGCCGCCAGCCTTGTCGATGCTGCGGCGGAAGCGGTCATCGGCCACATACATCTGGCCTAAGCCTGCCAGGATCTCCAGCGTGCAGGTGTAAAAATGGTCGGTGATAAATTGCTGCAAATCACGAATGGCCGCCTGCGCTTCCGGTGCGGTAGGGGCAAGGTGCTTCAGCTTGCCCAGCTTTGCAAAGTGCCTCATCAAATCGGCAGGGTTGCCGGTAGACCCGCCTTTTTCATGCTGCTGATATTCCTGATAGGCGATGGTATTGCCCCATTTTTCTTTGACCTCTGCGGTGTACTTCTCTTGCTCGGTTTTACTAAATGCGTCAAATTTCATAGGTATCACTCCTGTTTCTAATGTTTCACGGGCGAGGGTGATGAGCCCTCCCAACCGCGCCTGCTGCAGCTCGAGCAGTTTGATCTGATCTGCGAGAGCGGCGGCCTGGTCAAAGTTTGGGTCATCCAGAATGCGTTTGATGTCTTTGAGCGGAAATTCCAACTCTCGAAACAGCAGAATGGATTGCAGCCGTGCCAAGGCTGTATCGTCATACAGCCGGTAGCCCGATTCTGTGAGGGCTGTGGGCGGCAGCAACCCGATGGCATCATAGTGGTGAAGTGTCCGGACACTGACACCAGCCAGTTTGCCGACTTCGTGAATGGTCATCATGGGTATCCCTCCTCCGTGTGAGCTTACCATACACTATGACGTAACGGAAGAGTCAAGAGAAAAATCCTCCATTTGCGAAAAAGATCTATGCGCTGTGATTGCTGCAAAAATCGTGCAAATCTATCATTTTCTTGCTTACTGTGTCAAAATGTGCTATTATTATAAACAACGCTGTCAAGTGTTGGAATAGGCCTTGGCAGTTTGGCTGCAATAGACCGAATGCTCTGCCAAGCGGCAGAGCATTTTTGTATATCGGTATGGGGGAGATAGTTTATGTCTGTGAGTTATAAAAAACTCTGGAAGTTGCTTATCGATAAGGACATGAAGAAAAAAGACCTGTGTGAAAAGGCAGGTATCAGCCCTGCATCTGTCACCAAAATGGGGCGGAACGGACATGTTACCACAGAGATACTCATGAAGATTTGCGCCGCGCTGGATTGTAGAATTGAGGATATTGTGGAAATTGTGCCAGATGAGAAGTGAGATGAAAATTAATTTGTTGATTTTTCAATTCAGTAAGGAAATAGTCACTGTAAAGCACACGTGGAGGAAAAGTAATGGTTAACGAAAAAAGCAGCGCCGTGGGCGTAAATATACAGGAAAAGGCCACGATGATCTGGAATGTGGCGGATGTGCTTCGCGGGCCGTTCAAGCCCCACGAATATGGCCTTGTGATCCTGCCGATGACGGTGGTCAAGCGGTTTCACGACTGCCTGCTGCCCACCCACGATGCGGTGATCGTGCAATATGAAAAGGTTAAGAAGCTGGCGGTTATCGACGGCTTTCTGACCCGTGCTTCCGGCTATCAGTTCTATAACACCAGCCGCTTCACTTTTGAGAGCCTGCTGGCCGACCCGGACAACATTGAAGCGAATTTCCGGGACTATCTGGCCGGGTTCTCCGGCAATGTGCAGGATGTGCTGGCCAAGTTCGATTTTGACAACATCATCCGCCGTATGGTGGAGTGCAACAGCCTGTATCTGGTCATCAAGGAGTTCAACTCCCCCAAAGGCTACCTCGGCCCAGATAAAATCAGCGCCGTGGACTGCGGCTATATCTTTGAGGATCTCGTCAAGCGTTTCTCCGAGTCCTTCGGCGAGGAGGCCGGAGCGCACTTCACCAGCCGGGACATCATCTATCTGATGACCGACCTGCTGCTGTGCGACGCCAAACTGGATGACGGCAATGTGACCGTGTACGACATGACGATGGGCACCTCGCAGATGCTTTCCTGTATGGAGGAGCGCATCCACGAGCTGAACAGCGATGTGGAGGTGACCTGCTTCGGGCAGGAGTTTAACCCCTCCACCTTTGCCATTGCAAAGGCGGATATGATGATCCGGGGCGGCGACCCCAATAATATGCGGTTCGGTGATACGCTCTCCGACGATCAGTTTCCGGGCTTCACCTTCCGGTACTGCATTTCCAATCCGCCCTTCGGCATCGACTGGAAGCGGGAACAGAAGGCGGTGGAGGCCGAAGCCGCCAAGGGCGAGCTGGGGCGCTTTGCGCCCGGTCTGCCGAAAATCAGCGACGGCCAGCAGCTTTTTGTGCTCAACGGTCTGTCCAAGCTGGCGCCGGGCGGCAAAATGGCGATTATTCAGAACGGCTCGCCTCTGTTTGCCGGCGATGCCGGGAGCGGACCCAGCAATATCCGCCAGTATATCTTGGAAAACGATTGGCTGGACGCCATTGTCCAGCTTTCCACCGACCAGTTTATGAACACTGGCATCTCCACCTATATCTGGGTGCTGTGCAAGGACAAGCCCGCCTACCGCTGCGGCAAGGTGCAGCTCATTGACGCGTCCCACTGCTATGAACAGCGCCGCAAAGCCATCGGAACCAAGCGCAACGACATCAGCGACCATTGCCGGGAACTGATCGTGCAGGCCTACGGCGAATACCGGAACAATGCCGTGTATGGGGACAAGTCCGGCGTGTACAGTGAGAGCAAGATTTTCGGCAGTGAGGAGTTCGGCTACAACAAAATCGTAGTGGAGCGTCCGCAGCGGGACGAAAACGGCGAGATCGTGATGAAGCGAGGCAAGCCGATGGCGGACACCGCCCTGCGGGACACCGAAAATGTACCGCTGGTGCAGGATATTGACGCTTATTTTGCACGGGAAGTCCTGCCCTACGCCCCGGATGCGTGGATCGACAAGAGTAAGACCAAGGTGGGCTATGAGATACCGATGACCCGCTATTTCTACGAGTATCAGCCGCTGGAGCCGGTGGACGACATTGTGGAGCGGATTCAAAAGCTGGAGCGTGAAATTGCCGACAGCCTGAACACACTGTTCCATAAGGAGGGCTGACGGCAGATGCGTGAAATGAAAGACAGCGGGATTGAGTGGATTGGACAAATACCAAAGGGATGGGAATTGCGCAGAGCAAAGACACTATTTACGCAACGCAATAGTAAAGGAAATGGAATTGAAGTTTTGCTTTCTCCAACACAAAAATACGGGGTTGTTCCGCAAAGCCAACTTGAGGGTGTTGTCCAAGTCAAAGAAGATACAGATCTTCAAATGTTCAAAACGGTACATAAAGGCGATTTTGTTATAAGCCTAAGAAGCTTTCAGGGAGGATTTGAGTACTCTTTATACGAGGGTGTATGTTCTCCTGCATACCAAGTCTTTTATCCGACATCACCCATTTGTGACACATATTATCGTTACCTGTTTAAATCACAGAGCTTTATTAGTAAGATGAATAATCTAACAGTGGGTATTCGAGAAGGGAAAAATATCCAGTATGTTGATTTTGCAAACTCTCAAATTCCAGTCCCTCCACTTGCCGAGCAGGAGCGCATTGCGGTCTTTTTGGATGCAGAGTGTGCCGAAATCGACACTGTATTGGAAAAGACCCGTGCATCCATTGAAGAATACAAAAAGCTGAAACAGGCGGTCATTACGCAGGCAGTCACCAAGGGCATCCGTGGCGACAGGCCGATGAAGGACAGCGGGATCGAGTGGATCGGGGAAATTCCGGCGGAGTGGGATGTAATAAGAGTGAAGCAGCTGCTAAAAGAGCGCAATGAAAGGTCTAAGGAAGGGAAAGAAGAACCGCTTTCGATGAGTCAAAAAGTCGGATTAGTGCCGACGAAATTTTTGGAGTCCATTCCCAATATGGCATCATCCTTTGTTGGTGCGAAACTGGCATATGTGGACGATTTGGTCTTCAATAAGCTAAAGGCGCATCTTGGCGTTTTTTCGGTATCAAGATATGACGGACTTGTAAGTCCAGACTATGCGGTGTACTGTTCAACTGGAAAATCTAATCTTAAATACTTAGAATACATCTTCAAGACTCCACAGTGTATTGGGGAATTCAGAAAAAAATCTACTGGAATCGCCGCTGGACTTATGCGTCTTTATACCGAAGGATTGTTTTCGATTTATTTGCCATATCCAGCTTTGAGTGAACAAGAAGAAATTGCTGAATACCTCAACGAAAAGTGCGCAGGCATTGATGCCTTGATTGCCAAGAAACAGCAATACCTCACCGAAATCGAAAACTACAAGAAATCTCTGATTTACGAGTATGTGACAGGCAAGAAGGAGGTCGTATAAATGAATCCATTCTACAACATTTGGAACTATGACTATATTCAGCAGCAGGCGCAAATGCAGCACCATTTTTCGCAGGTCAAGCAGGTACAGGACACAGCGAAGGCACTGTCTGATTTTCTGGACGGCTGCGACAAAATCGAGCCTGCCTATCAGCAGCAGGCAATGGCCGAGTTTTGTGCAGTTATCGCTGCGTATTTCAACAAGCACAACAGAGGATAACTTACATAAGGGGAACGAACTATGATTACCACCGAAAAGCGTTTTGAAGCGGATATAGAATCCTTCTTTCTCTCCCCGGCGGGCGGATATACCAAGGGCGCGGATACCTATGACGCGAAACAGGGGCTCTATGTGAACACCCTGATCGACTTTGTCCAGCGCACCCAGCCCAAGGAGTGGGCGCGATTTGAAAACGCCAATCAGGTGGACCCGGTGCGGAAGTTCTGCACGGCGTTCAACACCGCCTGCGAGACGGAGGGACTGCTCTCTGTCCTGCGCCACGGCTTCAAGCACCGTGGACTGCGTTTTCGGGTGTGCTATTTTAAGCCGGAGTCTGCCTTGAATCAGGCGGCGGCTGCCCAGTGGGCGGCAAACACCATCGAGTGCTATCGCCAGTGGTACTTCTCCGCCGATACAAAAAAGAGCGTGGATATGGTGCTGGTGCTCAACGGCATCCCGGTATTCGCTTTTGAATTAAAAAACCAGTACACCGGACAAACGGTGGATGATGCCAAGCGGCAGTGGATGTATGACCGCGACCCGCGGGAGCTTTGCTTCCAATTCAACAAGCGTATTCTGGCCTATTTTTGTGTGGATCACACCGAGGTGTGGATGACCACAAAGCTCGCCGGAAAGAACACCTATTTCCTGCCCTTTAACCAGGGCTCCAACGGAGCCGGAAACGACGGCGGCAAGGGCAATCCGGCAAACCCAAACGGTTACCCGACAGCGTATCTGTGGGAGAATGTCTTTCAGAAGGACAGTATGATGGACATTGTCCAGAAGTTTATGAACCTGAAGGACGGCAAAACGCTGATTTTTCCGCGCTATCATCAGCTGGATGTGGTGCGCAAGCTGCTGGCCGATGTCAGGCAGAACGGAGCCGGGCATAATTACCTGATCCAGCACAGCGCCGGAAGCGGCAAGTCCAATTCCATTGCGTGGACGGCTTACCGGCTGGCCTCGCTGTTCAATGAGGAGAACAAGCCGGTGTTCTCCAGCGTGGTCGTCGTTACCGACCGCACCGTGCTGGATGCGCAGCTGCAGGAGACCATTTCCGGCTTTGACCACACTCTCGGCGCTATTGAGACCATCGGGGAAGATAAGACCTCCAAGGACCTGCGGGACGCCATCAACGGCGGCGTGCGCATTATCGTCACCACCTTGCAGAAGTTCCCGGTCATCTATCAGGAAGTGGATAAAGTAGCAGGACGGAACTTTGCGATTATCGTAGACGAGTCCCATTCCTCCCAGACCGGCAGCTCGGCTCTGAAACTGAAAGCCGCCCTCGCAGATACGGAGGATGCTCTGCGGGAATACGCCGAGATCGAGGGCAAGGCTGAAGAAGAACTGGACCCGGAAGACCGCCTGATGCGGGAAATGACCGTTCAGGGGCGGCATAAGAATCTGTCCTTCTTTGCCTTTACCGCAACGCCCAAGGACAAGACGCTGGAATTGTTCGGCACGGAATATGAGGACGGCAGCTTTCATCCGTTCCACATTTACAGTATGCGGCAGGCCATTGAGGAAGGCTTTATTCTGGATGTGCTCCAGAACTATATGACCTATGACACCTGCTTCAAAATCGTCAAAACCTCCGAAGATAACCCGGATGTGCCCGCCAGCCGTGCGGCTAAGGTGATCCGCAAATATCAGGAGCTGCATTCGTATAACATCTCCCAAAAGGCACAGATCATCGTGGAGACCTTCCGGGAAACCACCCGAAACAAGATCGGCGGCAGGGGTAAAATGATGGTCATTACCTCGTCCCGCCTTGCGGCAGTGCGCTACTACCACGAGGTCAAGCGCTACATAGAGGAGCAGAAGTACAACGATGTGCAGGTGCTGGTGGCCTTTTCGGGTGCTGTGCAGGACGGTGATGAGGAGTATACCGAGCCGAAGCTGAATGTTCGTGCGGATGGGACGCACATCGCTGAAACGCAGACCAAGGCGGAATTCCACGACCATTTCAATGTGCTGATCGTTGCCGAGAAGTACCAAACCGGCTTTGACGAGCCGCTGCTGCACACGATGATCGTGGACAAGAAGCTGAAGGGTGTCAAGGCGGTGCAGACGCTGTCCAGATTGAATCGCACCTGCACCGGCAAGGTGGACACTTTCGTTCTCGATTTTGCCAACAAGAAAGAGGACATTTTGGAGGCGTTTCAGCCGTTCTATCAAGAAACCTCGCTTTCGCAGGAGGTCAACGCTGACCTGATCTATCAGACGCAGAAAGAGCTGCGGGGATTTGCGGTCTATAACGATGCAGATATTGAGGCTTTTGCCAAGGAGTATTTCAGCACAGGCCGGCAGGATGCCCGGGCGATGGGGCGAATGACCAGTGTGTTGAAGCCGGTGGCAGACCGTTATAATCAAAAAACGCCCAACGAGCGGTATCAGTTCCGCCGTCAGGTGCGCAATCTCATTAAGTGGTATGGCTATATTTCCCAGATCCTGCGGATGTTCGATAAGGAGCTGCATAAGGAATATGCGTTCTGTTGTTATCTGATCAATTTGCTGCCTGCGGAAACCACGGATATGGTGGACCTTGAGGGTAAGTTGAAGCTGGAATACTACAAGCTGCAAAAGACCTTCGCCGGAAGCATTGAGCTGGAACAGGTGAAGGGCGTGTACGAACCGGCCAAGCAAAAGGGTGCAATGGGACTGGACACAAAGTCGCCGCTGGATGAGATCATCGCCAAGATCAACGAAAAGTACAAGGGTGAATTCACCGAGGGAGACAAAGTGCTGCTGACGGCTCTGCGCAGCCGTCTGATGGCCGACAAGAAGCTGACCAAGATGGCGCAGACCTCAGATCCGCAGATTTTTGTGGAAAGCATTTTCCCTAAGGCCTTCGGTGCAGCGGCCCAGGACAGCTATCTGGAATCGCAGGATACCTATACCTCGCTCTTTGAGGATCAGCACAAGTACAATGCCATTATGAGCGCATTGGCCGATGTAGTGTATCGGGAGATGAGGATGGGCTAACCCAAACTTATTACATTTTCAAAAGGGGGATAACAATGAAAGATGGCATAATTTTTGTTGCGGGAATCTATGGCGTGGGAAAAAGCACCTTGTGTGAAAGACTTAGTATCTCCATTGGAATCCCCTGCTATTCAGCTGGTGACTTGATAAGCGCAATCAACGGAGAAATTTATGGTCGTAACAAAACTGTAGTGAACAAGGAAAAAAATCAGGATATTCTGGTTACGGCGGTGAATGAAAGGCTACAGAAGGATAAGACATTTATATTAGCGGGTCACTTCTGCATTTTTGATAAATCATTTAATGTTGAAAGGCTGCCTGAGTCTGGTTTTTCATTAATGTCAATTTCGAAGGTGGTTTTACTTGAATCAGATGTGACTAAAGTTTGTGAAAATCTCCGGTATAGAGATTCCCGTTGCTATCCACTTGATGCATTGAAATCCCTAAAGCGATGCGAAAAGATGCAATGTGAAAAGATCACAGAGCAGTTAGGTCTCCCACTTTACATCCATCAGATGTTATTTGACGATTCCGATGTGCAGCAAGTTAGAGAATATGTCCTGTGGGGTGAGTAAATGCGAGCGCTACTCGATACGAATGTCATTATACATAGAGAAAATACTAAAGCGACAAGCTTTACTATCGGGAAACTATTCTACTGTCTCGACAAACTGCACTATGAAAAGCTGATTCATCCATACTCTATAGCTGAACTTCGTAAATATCGCAACCCACAAATGCAATCGCTGTATGATGCAAAAATTGATGCTTATACAGAGATGCGATGCATTGCGCCGCAGACGGCGGAATTTACCGCACTGCTCAGTGACACACCTAAAACAGCCAACGATCAAATTGACAATCAACTTCTATGCGAATTGTATTGCAAAAGGGCAGATATTCTAATCACAGAAGACCGTCGTATGCGCTTAAAAGCAGATAGATTAGGGCTGTCAGAGCGTGTATTTACAATCAACTCGTTCATTGAAAAATGCAAAACGAATTACTTTAGGCGAATTATGGAGTAGTGGAATCATACCACAATATAGCGGACCAAGACCATTTGATCATATTTCTGACGCAGATTTTGACACGATTTTAGCCAAATCGCAAACAAAAATACACTTTGAAAGGCAATGAGGCATGGCCACGATTCTACTATCTATCAAACCAGAATATGCCAATAAAATATTTGACGGGCAGAAACACTATGAGTACCGAAAACGTATTCCTAAAAAAGAGGTATCAAAGATTGTTGTGTATTCCTCTGCTCCAGAACAAGCTGTTATTGGCGAGGTTGAAGTTGTAAAAACGATCAAGATGAAACCTACGCCGCTCTGGAACAGTACAAAGGCAAATGCTGGTATTAGCAGATTGAAGTATAGAGAGTACTTTAGTGGATGCACGACTGCATATGCTTTTGCCCTTGGCTCATTTAAAAGGTATGAGACTTCAAAATCTTTAGCGGACTTTAATATTCAATCAGCTCCTCAATCGTTTGTATATTTGGATGATTAAATACCAGCTCAATAAAACTCGCGTGTGGTCTCTTGGCACCTCTGTCAATTCTGTTGGAAAGAGTCACCATATAATTCCGAGTGTTGAGTCTCCAATGCTAATTGATGACTTCTTTGATGATGTATGGAGTCAAACCGATGCCGATAAATGCAAAATATATGATTATTCAGATTATGCCGCTATACCAGCTCAAGACGCGAAAGAATTGCAAGTAGGTCTCGACAGTGCCGTGGACAAAGGATGAATGTTCACCAATCAGATTGCAACGAAACAAAAGACCGCTGAACGAGAAGATGCAGTCTCGCTTGAACCGGCTGATCGAGATGGGCATTGTCGAGCATATCGGTCGCAAGATGTATGTTCTTGCCAGAAGTCTCTATGCAGCGACGGGCAAAAGCGGCATGCATACAAGACACGTCGGCTTGGATCGAGATACCAACAAGGAACTGCTGCTAAAGCGCATCCGCCAGAACAACGAAGTTGGTACTCCGTTCAAAGAATTGCAGCAAGTTTTGCCGGGTCTTGATCGAAACCAAATCCGCGTTTCGATGAGAGAATTGCGTAAAAGCGGGAAGGTTTTCTGCGAAGGAACAATAAGTGCTGCAAGATGGTTTGCGTCCAAATAATCCAAAATACTAACGAATCTTGGAACCGACTTGGAACCAACTTTGAACTAACTTGCGACCTAATCAGCAAAGTATGTGCTGACGATTGAAGTAGACGGTGGATTTCATAAATCCGGGAGTAAGTAGACGAAGCGGGGTAACCGTAAAAGCAGGCAGCGGCTGGACAGACATGGGACAATAGTGGTGGGGAGTTGTGAAACTTTCCAGCACTATAATGTTCAGGGTGTGAAGTAAATGACGAGCAATGAGCTGAAACATGAAGCCAAGAAGCAGGAATGGAGCATGTCTATACAGGAATGCAGGGGCAGCGGTCTCTCTGTAAGTGAATGGTGCCGGCAGCGGGGTGTTACGACAGCCACCTATTACCGCTGGGAACGGGAGCTGTTAACTACTGCCAACCAAGCGCCGTGCTCCGGTGTGCCGGCCGTGACCTTTGCGGAGCTGCCGGAACCGAAGAAAATGTCTCGCAACGTTTCGGAACGTTGCGCCACACTGCGTATCGGCAGTGCCAGTCTGGATATTTATCCCGG
>ERZ773133.3781-NODE-3781-length-11156-cov-3.125214_pt1 | contig 11156 bp, 10 predicted proteins | sample MGYA00580861_ERZ773133 | MGnify/ENA primary metagenome ERZ773133 (study PRJEB29015, sample SAMEA2737844) | human gut metagenome | biome: human gut; feature: human-associated habitat; material: faeces | place: China | collected 2012 ...
GGCCGCAGCTTTCTCACCCTGGCCGACTTCACCCCGGAGGAACTTCGCTATCTGCTGGATCTGGGCCATGACCTGAAGGCCAAGCGGCGGGCAGGCGTCTGCGCCCCCACCATGCAGGGCAAGCACATCGTCCTGCTGTTTGAAAAGACCTCCACCCGCACCCGCTGTTCTTTTGAGGTAGCGGCCACCCAGGAGGGCGCCCATGTCACCTATCTGGACGCTGGCTCCTCCCAGATGGGCAAAAAGGAATCTCTGGAGGACAGCGCCAAGGTGCTGGGCCGGTTCTTTGACGGCATCGAGTACCGGGGCTACGAGCAGTCCGTGGTGGAGGATCTTGCCAAGTGGTCCGGTGTGCCGGTGTGGAACGGCCTGACGGACGCCGACCATCCCACCCAGATCTTAGCGGATCTGATGACCATTGAGGAGCACTGCAAAAAGCCTTTAAACAAGATCAAGGTGGTGTTCCCCGGCGATGTGCGGAACAACATGTGCTATGCGTGGATGATGGGCGCAGCCAAGCTGGGAATGCACTTTGTAGCCATGGGGCCGGAGGAACTGGCCAAGCAGATGGATCAGGAGGTGGTACAATCCACCTTTGCCGAGGCCCGGAAAAACGGCGGCCTCATCGAGATCACTGACCACGCAGAGGACTTAAAGGGCGCTGACGTGATCTATGGTGATGTGTGGGCTTCCATGGGTGAGGAAGCCCAGATCCCGGAGCGGGTAGGGCTGCTGTCCCCCTTCCGGGTGACGATGGACACCCTGAAGGCCACGGAGAATCCCGACGTGCTGTATCTCCACTGTCTCCCCTCCTTCCACGATTTTGAAACGAAAATGGCAAAGGAATGGCAGGCCAAGGGCGTGGACATCCGGGAGGTCACCGACGAGGTGTTCCGCTCCCGTCACAGCGTGGTTTTCGACGAGGCGGAGAACCGGATGCACTCCATCAAGGCCGTGATGGTGGCCACCATCGGCGCGTAAGTCAGTCCGTAAGGAGGAAGTGTTCCCATGGAGCAACGCAAATTCCGGATGCCCACCGCATATACGATCCTGTTCTGCCTGATTCTTCTGGTGGCACTGTCCACATGGCTCATCCCGGCAGGCAGCTATGACTACGCCGATGGTATCCCCATCTCCGGCAGCTATCACGCCGTGGCCGCCGCGCCGCAGGGCATCGGTGCGGCACTGAAGGCCGCCTTCCGAGGCTTTTATGACGCAGTGGATGTCTGCGTGTTCATCCTGATGGTGGGCGGTTTTCTGGGCGTTGTGATGAAGACCGGGGCCATCGACGCCGGAGTCAGCAACGTGATTTCCCGGCTGCAAGGCCGGGAAAACCTGCTCATTACTATTTTAATGCTGTTTTTCGGTCTGGGCGGCACCACCTACGGCATGTGGGAGGAGACCATGGCCTTCTACCCCTTGCTGATCCCGGTCTTTCTGGCGGCGGGCTACGACGCGGTGGTGGGCATCAGCGTTATTATGCTGGGGGCCGGGGCGGGAGTCATCGCCTCCACGGTGAATCCCTTCGCCACCGGCATCGCCGCAGGCTTCGCCGGGGTCTCTCTGGGGGAGGGCCTTCTCTGGCGGCTCATTCAGTTCGTGATCTTTGAGGGGGCCGCCATCTGGTATGTCTCCGCCTACGCCGCCCGGATAAAGCGGGACCCAAGCCGCTCCGTGGTGGGCATCGGCGCAGGCAGGCTTCACGCAGATGTGGGCCGCGTCCAGCCCCTCACCCGGCGTCACGCCGCCATTCTCCTTATTTTTGCCGCCACCTTCCTCACCATGATCTACGGCGTTATTCCCTTTGATGAAATGGGCCTGCCCCTGCCGGTCTTGGGCTGGTGGTTCCCGGAGCTGTCCGCTCTGTTTTTAGTGGCGGGCATCGTGGTGGGGCTGATGGACCGGCTCAGCGAGGTGGAGTTGGCGGAGACCTTCGTCTCCGGCTGTACGGATCTTTTGGGCGTGGCCTTCATCATCGGCATCAGCCGGGGCATCACCGTACTGATGAATGACGGCCATATCACCGACACCATTCTTCACTGGGGAGAGACGGCCCTCTCCGGCCTTGGCTCCACCTCCTTCGTGCTGCTGGTCTTTTTGATCTACCTGCCGTTGTCCGTGCTGATTCCGTCCTCCTCCGGTCTGGCCACACTGTCCGTGCCGGTGGTGGCTCCGCTGGGACAGTTCGCCGGGGTGGGCGGTGACGTGGTGGTGACGGCCTTCCAGTCCGCCTGCGGTCTTGTGAATCTGGTGACGCCTACCGCCGCCGTGGTGATGGGCGCGCTGGCGCTGGGCCGCATCCCCTACGAAAAATGGCTGAAATTCGTGTGGAAGCTGATACTGCTTTTCCTGCTGCTGACCGGCCTATTGCTGGTGCTTGCAGCCGCGCTGTCCTGATCGGACCGCCGTGCCCTCCGGGGCGCGGCGGTTTTTTCGCATAGCGCCGTACGCCGCCGCATAGATATGGAAATGGACAAACACAGGAGGCGTCGCTATGAAGAAATGTTTTTTTGCCTTGGTCCTGCCGCTGGCCTTGCTGCTCACCGCCTGCGGCAGAGAACCGAGACCCGCCGCTCTCCTTTTAGGACAGGCTGCGGACTTAAACGAATCGGAGACCCTGTTGGTGATCGACGGGCAGAACATCCCCGCGTGGGAATACCTCTATTGGCTGGCACTGGACTGCCGCCAAATGGAGGAACGCTGCGAAGCCGCCGGGGAACCAGTGGACTGGACCGCTCCGCTCTCTGAGGGTGGCACACTGGAGGATCTGGTAAAGGCCGATGCGCTGGCGGACACAGCCCTGTATGCTGCCGTGGGGACCTGGGCGGCGGCATACGGCTGCACGCTGACGGACGCTGAGCGGAACGCACTCCCGGAACGGCACTACGCCTATCTGACGCTGGAGCAGGGGCGGCATCTGACGGAGACCGGTGTGCAATATGCCAAATTATACGCCCTCTACGAGACCCCCGGCAGTGCCTTGGCTCCCGCGGAAAACGAGCTGGCTCTGTTTGAACAGCAAACTGCCCCGCTGACGGCAGAACGGCTCCTGATCCCCTTCGAGTCTGACCGAGAAGCCGCCCGGCAAAAGGCGGCGGAGCTGTTCGCACATCTGAACACCGCTGCGGATCCGTCAGCCGCCTTTGACGCGCTGCTGGCAGAGACCGGAGGCGCATTATTGGAAGAAGCGGATTGGACACCCTCCCTTCAGGATGCGGCGGCCACTCTGGAACCGGGACAGTTTTCCGGCATTATCGAGACCGAAAACGGTTTCGTCATCCTCCGGCGTCTGCCTGCGGACCGGGATGCTCTGCGGGAAGCCTACTTTGACAGCCTGCTGCAAGATACCGCTGACGCCAGCGAGATCCAGGTCTCTTCCGCCTATGAAACCCTGCGTCCCGCCGCCTTCTGGACCGCACTGAAGCAGACCTCCGGCTGAGGTCATTTTTTACATTGTTAAATTTTCGTCAATTTAGACGAAAGTCACAACAGTTTTGTCAAAGATTTAACAAAAATTCGTGAAATACAAGATTATCGTTGACGGGGGCCTTAAAAGCGCCTATAATTTCATTTGCAGAGGTGGAAAACGAGTGCGTTTGCCAAAAAATTAACAAGCATCTCTGCCCCTGTTGCTATAATCCTGACGGACTTTTCCGTCTAAAAAAACACAAAACGGAGGATCAACATGAAAGAACTTTATGTCGTAAATTGCTGCCGTACCGCTATCGGCTCCTTTGGTGGCTCTCTGAAGAACACCCCCGCCGTGGACATGGGCGCTATCGTTGTCAAGGAAGCCCTGAAGCGTGCTAACGTCGCTCCCGAGAACGTGGACGAGCTGATGTTCGGCTGCATCCTCACTGCCGGCCAGGGCCAGAACCCCGCCCGTCAGGCCGCTGTGAAGGCCTACGAGAGCGACGCGTTCCAGACCTTCGTTGAGCAGAAGACCTTCGTCCCTATGGGCATCTCCGGTCAGGAAGCCAACGACTGGGCCAAGAGCACTTCCTACATCAACTCTTGGATGCTCTATGATATGGGCTTCACCACCACCAGCCCCGAGACCTTCGGCTGGCCGCATCCCTGATAGACCGTAAGGTAAGCAGCAGAGCTTAGCAACGAGTGCCGGCTCCGTGTTACGCAGAGCCGGCACTCATTATAAAGAAAGGAAGTGACTGAATTGCTGGCATTTGAATTAGTTGTGTCTTTGATTTTTTTTGCGCTGTCGATTGCCGTCGCCGTGATGTCAAAGCTTCTGCCGACCGGCCTTGCGCCCGTGTTCTGGGTGAGTGCCGGTGCATTCCCGTTTATTCTCAGCATCATTCTTGCGCTGCTCTCCATTTGGTGGGCCTTTGATACGGTTGCCCGTATGAAGGAAGAGAAAAAGCTAAACCTTGAGAAAAAACCGTGGCTCGATGAGCTCATCGGCGACAGAACCCAGAAGATCCACTTTGTTGTGATTTGTGTGGCGGTATTGATCTATGTGTTTGCATTGATCCCGCTGTGCGGCGGCCTGACCAGAGAGTATGGCTTCGTGATCGCATCGTTTGTGTTCCTGTGTGTGACGATCAAGTTCTTCAACGAGATCTCTATTCCTAAGACTGTTCTCATTTCAGCGTCCTCGGTGGTCATCATTTATGTGGTGTTCCACTACGGCCTGAAAGTTATTATGCCGAAATAAGGAGGGGGAAAGTACATGAGCAACGCAGTACAACTCAGCATTATGTCGCTGTTTAACCCCGAGAGCTTGATCCTTCTCGCGGTTTCAACGCTTGCCGGTATCATCATCGGCGCGCTGCCCGGCCTGACGGCCACCATGGGCGTTTCCCTGCTTGTTTCCACCACGCTGGGTCTCGGTCCGGCGAACGCGCTGGTCGTGATGGTCGGCGTGTTCCTCGGCGGTATCTACGGAGGCTCGCGCAGTGCAATCCTGCTCAATGTGCCCGGCACGCCCTCCTCGGCGGCGACGGCGCTCGAGGGATTCCCACTGACCAAGCAGGGTGAGGGCGTCCGCGCTGGCGTCATGGTCACCACGGCCTCCGCGACAGGCGGTGTGATCGGCCTTTGCATCCTCATGCTCCTTGCCCACCCCATCTCCAAGGCAGCCATGCTCATCGGCTATTGGGAGTTCTTCTGGCTGGGTATGTTCGGTATCGTCATCTGCGGCAGTATGTCGGCCGAGCGCCCCTATAAGGGCCTCGTTTCCGGTATCGCCGGACTGCTGATCTCCTGCATCGGCATCGACGGCATCTACGGTGGCTCGCGCTTCGCCTTCGGCGTTACCGGCCTCAAGGCGGGTATCTCGCTTGTCCCGGCCATGGTCGGCCTGTTCGGTCTGTCCGAGGCGTTTGCTTCGCTGGCCGATCCGGAGTCCCACGCGATCGCAAACGTGAAGAATGTGACGATTGGCGACCTGTTCGGCTATATGAAGGAGAGCTTCGGCATGCTCCGCCACCACCTCAAGCTGGTCATCAGCTCTGCGGTGATCGGCACGGTCATCGGCGCGATCCCCGGCACGGGTGAGGACATCGCCTCCTGGGTCGCCTACGACAGCGCCCGCCGCGGCAGCAAGGAAAAGGAAAAGTTTGGACATGGCAGCTGGGAGGGCCTGATCGCTTCGGAGACGGCGAATAACGCCTGCACCTCTGGTGTGTTTATCCCCATGCTGACCCTCGGCATCGCCGGCGATGCCGTCTCAGCGATCCTCCTCGGCGGTCTGCAGCTCCACGGATATCAGACCGGCCCGAACTTTATGACGGATAACCCCAACTTCATCTACTTCATCGGCGTCCTGCTGCTCCTTGTGAACATCATGTTCATGCTCGAGGGCACGCTCATCACGCCGGTGATCGGCAAGGTGCTCCAGATCCGTGTCGGCATTATTATGCCCATCGTCGTGGTGCTCTCCGTGATCGGCGCTTACGCCGCCAATGTGCGCAAGTTCGACATCACCGTGATGGTTGTCTTCGGCTTCATCGGCTTCCTGTTCAAAAAGCTCCACATCTCGCCTGCGCCCATGGCGCTCGGTATCATTCTCGGCAGCCTCGTCGAGCTCAACTACCGCCGCGGCCTGATGGCGGGCAAGTATTCCCTCTCGCTCTTCCTCACGCGTCCGGTTTCTGCGGCGCTCGCGATCCTGCTGGTCATCTTCGTTGTGTTGCCCATCGTCCGTGACAAGCGCAGCAAGGCCAAGTCCAAAACGGAATGAGCAATACGCTCTGGAAAGAAGGCTCATTATGATCCAGGCTGATTTTAGCGGCAAGGTCGCCGTCGTGACCGGCGGCAGCGGTGCGCTGTGCGGAGAATTCTGCAAGGCGCTGGCTAAAGCCGGCGCGAAGGTTGCCGTGATCGGAAGCCGCCGCGAGACGGCGGAAAAGGTCGCGGCGGAGATCACCGCGGACGGCGGCGAGGCGCTTGCCGTCGGCTGCAACGTGCTGGATATGGACAGCGTGCTTGCGGCGGAGAAAACGATCCGCGAGGAGTTCGGTTCATACCAGATCCTCATCAACGGCGCGGGCATTGCCCCCGCCAACGCTTGTACCACGCGTGAGCACGCGTCCATGGAGACGCTCGACGCGACGCCGGAGCAGGAGAATACGCTCTTCAACCTGCCCTCGGAAGCGATCGCCAACGTGCTCGACCTCAACTGCATGGGCATCGTCAACGTGACCAAGGTGTTCGCCAAGCGCATGGCCGGCGTGGAGGGCGCGTGCATCGTCAACATCGCTTCGATGAGCGGCCTTGCGCCGCTGACCAAGCAGATTGCCTACAGCGCCAGCAAGGCGGCAGTGTGCAACCTGACACAATGGCTTGCGACCTACCTGGCTCCGGTCGGTATTCGCGTCAACGCGATCGCGCCAGGCTTCTTTGCCACGAAGATCAACCGGCATCTCCTCTTCAACGAGGACGGAAGCTACACCGAGCGCTCCCGGAAGATCATCGACGGGACGCCCATGGACCGCTTCGGCAAGCCCGAGGAGCTGGTGGGCGCGATGCTTTACCTGTGCGACAGCGCGTCGAGTGGCTTTGTGACCGGCGTGATCCTGCCGGTGGACGGCGGCTTTAGTGCCTACTGCGGCGTTTGAGCACCGCAATATCAAAAAATTCAGATAGGAGAAATTATTATGTCTACCAAGTATTCTCTGGAACAGATCCGCAGCACTCTTTACTCCGGCCTGATCTGCGACGTGCTCGACCAGATGGGCTATCATCACCAGTACCTCGGTTGCGAGATGGACGCGCTGCTGCCCGACACCGTTGTGTTCGGCAAGGCGTTCACCGCCGTCGCCACGCAGGTTTACTCCATGCCCGCAGATCCTCTGACGGCGCAGTGCCGCGTGCTCGACCAGATGCAGCCCGGCGAGGTCTTTGTCCTCACTACCCGCGGCGAGTACAGCTGCGCGATCCTTGGTGAGCTGATGGCCACCGCCATCAAGTCCAAGGGCGGTACGGGCGCGATCCTCGACGGCATGGCCCGCGACCTCAAGGCCGTGCGTGAGATGAAGTTCCCGCTGGTGTACAGAGGCCATCTGCCCAACACCTCGAAGGGCCGCGCGGAGGTCAACGAATGCCAGATCCCCATTCAGATCGACGGTGTGACCATCAACCCGGGCGACTATGTGTTCGGCGATATCGACGGCACTGCGGTGATCCCTGCTGATTTGATCGACGAGGTCATGGACCGCGCAATGGAGATCGAGAGCCGCGAGGATGATGTGCGTGATCGTCTGCTCAAGGGAGCCAGCCTGACGGACACCTATATGACGATCGGCGCGATTTGATGAGCGGTCAGGGAGAAAGGTGAAAACATGAAAAAGTACCGTGTTGTCCTGACGGACTACATGTATGAAACGATACAGCCCTTTTATGATGTTTATGGTCAGTATGAGGATATTGAATTTGTCCCCATGGAGCTGACGGAAAAGGCGGACATTCTCCGTGAAACGGAATATGCCGATGCAGTTATGGTCCATTTTGATCAGATCGACAAGGATGTGATCGCCAATCTGAAAAATTGTAAGATCATTGCGAGAAGCGCGGTCGGATACGATAACATCGATCTCAAGGCAGCTTCTGAAGCAAAGATTCCTGTCACCAATGTTCCTGATTATTGCGTGGAGGAGGTCTCCAACCATACGCTGATGATGGTGCTCAACAGCGCCAAAAAGTTCAATCAGCTTGAAGCGAATGTGAAAAAGGGCCTTTGGGGTGACTTTGCCATTGCAAAGCCTGTCCATGCCATTCGCAATCAAACACTCGGCCTGCTTGGCTGCGGCCGTATCGCACGCTGTCTGGCGGTCAAGGCACAGGCTTTCGGCATGAAGGTGATCGCCTATGATCCTTACATCCGGCAGGAGACGGTCAAGCCTTACGGCGTGACATTGGTCTCCAAGGATGAACTGCTCGAGTGCAGCGACTTCATCTCTATGCATCTTCTGCTCAACGAGGATACCAGAAAGAGCATCAACGCAGATTTCTTCAAGAAAATGAAAAAGTCCGCCATCTTTATCAACACTGGCCGCGGCGGTCTGGTGGATGAAGAGGCGCTAATCGAAGCGCTGCGCACCGGTGAAATTGCCGGTGCGGGTCTGGATGTTCTTACAGCAGAGGGAATCGATAGAGACGCACCGCTGCAGAAGTTTGACAATGTGATCATCACACCTCATGCGGCGTGGTACAGTGAGGAGGCGTTCAACACCCTGCTTACCAGCGCAGCGCAGGAGGTTGTTCGTGCGCTGCATGGCGAGCCGGTGAAGAACCAGGTCAACAAATTCTAAGGTACCGCCCGGCGGCTCACATAATTGCGCTGGCCGCCGTTCCTGGCGGTCAGCGTCAGTCATGTGCCGGGCGAAGAGAAAGGACAGGATAATGAATAGTTTGGAACGGTTATATAACGCGGCGGTGGTGCCGGTCGTCGTGCTCGACGACGCGGCGGATGCGGTGCCGACCGCAAAGGCGCTGCTTGCGGGCGGCGTGGACGTGATGGAGATCACCTTCCGCACGGCGGCGGCCGCCGACTCCATCGAGGCGGTCGCAAAGGAATGCCCCGATATGCTTGTGGGTGCGGGCACGGTCATCACGCTCGAGCAGTGCAAGAATGCCGTCGCGCGCGGCGCAAAGTTCATCGTCTCCCCCGGCTTCAACGAGGAGATCGTGGTCTGGTGTATCGAGCACGGCGTCGGCGTAACGCCCGGCTGTGTGACACCGACCGAGATCATGCAGGCCATGGCCTGCGGCCTGAAGGTCGTGAAGTTCTTCCCGGCGAACGTCTACGGTGGCCTGACGGCCATGAAGGCACTCTCCGGCCCGTTCGGCGGCATCAAGTTTATCCCCACCGGCGGCGTGAACGACAAGAACCTCGCCGAATACATCTCTGCCCCGTTTATCCATGCGGTCGGCGGCAGCTGGCTGTGCGCCAAGGCGGACATTGCCGCGCACAATTTTGATAAGATCACGAGCCTCTGCAAGGAGGCACGCAGGATCGCACTCGGCTTTGAGATCGCTCATATTGGCGTGAATACCGCCGATGCGGACGAGTCCCTCGCCGTGTGTCAGGCGCTTGATGCGGCCTTTGGCTTCGGCGTGAAGGAGGGCAACAGCTCCAACTTTGCCGGCAGCGGTGTGGAGGTCATGAAGAGCCCCTATCTCGGCAAGAACGGCCACATCGCGGTCAAAACCAATTCCATTCCCCGCGCGGCGGCAGAGCTGGCCAAAAACGGCTTTACACTCGATGAGGCTACCGCCAAGTACAAGGGAGAGAAGATGGAATTCGGCGGCTTTGCCGTCCACCTGCTGCAGAAGTAAGAGAGGAACGAACGATGAAATTTCTGACTTTCGGTGAGATCATGCTGCGCCTGAAGGCGCCCGGACAGGAGTGCTTCTTCCAGTCCCCGATGCTTGAGGCCACCTTCGGCGGCGGCGAGGCGAACGTTGCCGTCTCCCTTGCCAACTACGGCGAGGATGTGGCTTTCCTGACCGTTTTGCCCGACAATGCCATTGCGGACGCCTGCAAGGCGGAGCTGCGCCGCTTCAATGTGGATACCAAGCGCATCGTCACCGGCGAGGGCCGTATGGGTATTTACTATCTTGAGGGCGGCGCGAACCAGCGCCCGAGCAAGGTCGTCTACGACCGCGCCTACTCCGCCATCGCGCTGGCCAAGCCCTGCGATATCGACTGGGACAAGGCGTTCGACGGCGTGGAGTGGTTCCACATCACGGGCATCACGCCCGCCATCAGCGAGAGCGCGATGGAGCTTTCCGTCGAGTCCGTCAAGGAGGCGAAGAAACGCGGCATCACTGTTTCCTGCGACCTCAACTACCGCAAGAACCTCTGGAAGTACGGCAAGAAGGCGAGCGAGGTCATGCGCGAGATCGCAAAGTATGTGGATGTCGCCATTGCCAACGAGGAAGACGTGCAGAAGTCCCTTGAGATCACCGTGGACGATGTGAACGTCGAGTCCGGCGAGCTGGACCGTGCAAAGTACAAGGCGCTCGGCGACAAAGTGCTCGCGGCGTATCCCGATATGAAGATGATTGCCATCACGCTGCGCGAGAGCCACAGTGCCGATTGGAATGGCTGGGCGGCCTGCCTGAACGACAGCAAGGACTTCTACGTTTCCAAGAAGTACGAGATTCGCGACATCGTGGACCGCGTCGGCGGCGGCGATAGCTTTGCCGGCGGCCTGCTCTACGGTCTCAATCACTATGAGGACAAGCAGTCCGCGCTCGAGTTTGCCGTGGCGGCAAGCTGTCTGAAGCACTCGATCATCGGCGACTTCAACCGCGTCGGCGTTTCCGACGTGACGAAGCTCATGGGCGGCGACGGCACCGGCCGCGTGCAGAGATAAAAAGGAGAGCATCAGCATCATGGAATGGATCAATGAAAAAGCCAAAACTCTGAAGCAGGGCGCGATCCGCGCCATGTTCGACCGCGCGAACACCATGACCGGCGTCATCAGCCTCGGCATTGGTGAGCCGGATATGCCGACGCCGAAGCTGGTCTGCGAGGCCTGCAAGGAAGCGCTCGACAAGGGCATCACGCATTATACGCCGAACGCCGGTACGCTCTCGTTCCGTCAGGCGATCGCGGAAAAGTCCTATCTGAAGGACCTGCACTATGACCCGAAAACGGAGATCATCCTCACCAACGGCGGCATGGGCGC
>ERZ773133.3795-NODE-3795-length-11128-cov-3.104037_pt1 | contig 11128 bp, 9 predicted proteins | sample MGYA00580861_ERZ773133 | MGnify/ENA primary metagenome ERZ773133 (study PRJEB29015, sample SAMEA2737844) | human gut metagenome | biome: human gut; feature: human-associated habitat; material: faeces | place: China | collected 2012 ...
TAAAGATATGTTTCCTTTCATATTCAATATCCCTATAATTATTATAATTAAACCTATTATTATTTGTCTTATAAATTCTCCCATAATATATCTCCTTTAAAAATTGTAATTTATTGTTATACCCATATAATCAATATTAGTAATATAATACCTATACCTAGAAAACCATGTCCCATAATTCTACTCATTTTTCTAAATGATTTTTCAGTTTTAGGAGTTGGATGAAAAAGTTTTTTTCCTGTTTCATAATTCATTTTAGGCATATAGTTTCCAATAATCGTAAATAATATTCCTAATATCAAACATACACTTTTTCCAACATAAACATCACTACCTAACGGAACTTCTATCATAATGATATATACTAATACTGTAATAATCGGAATAAACCATTCCATTATTTTTACAATTCTAGGTTTTTCACTATTTTTTAATTTATTAACTTTTGTTGTACATATTATACATATTGCTTGCACAATAGCCATAATAACTGGTATTCCAAATAATGCAAAATTTTTTTGTGCATAATTATCTGGTACATCATTTATCGTAAAATGAATTGGCATTTGTTCTGGTAGCCTATTATAAAAAGCAATACCTAATACCATTGGTAATAAACATATAATTACACTTGAAATTAATGTTCTTTTATTTTTCTTTTCCATTCTTATTTCCTCCCAACTTATAAATCCAAACTAAAACATCTTCAAATATGGAACTATTTAATTCATAAAATATAAAGTTCTTTTGCTTTGTTTCAGTTATTAAATTCGCTTTCTTTAAATTTGATAAATGATATGATACGGTTGCTCCTGTTAAATTAAAACTACTTGATATTTCTCCTGCTGTTTTTCTACCATCTTTTAATAGTTCTAATATCTCTCTTCTTACAGGATCACTAATTGCTTTTAATGTTTCCGACATTCCCAAAATAATTACCTCACTTATAGTATTTCGATATATATCTAAATAGATTGTACTATTTTGTAACTCTAATGTCAATAACTATTTAGATTTTTTTCTAAATAGTTATATAAAAATAGATTAGTTGTATTTCAAACTAATCTAAACAATAACTTACTATTTGTCTTTCAGTTCCTATTATATCATTTTATTTACTTAAAATATTAAAATGTTGGTTAATTTTACTAAAATCATGTTATACTAATTTTAGTTAGCAGTTGTTACTACCTATAAATTGTTGCTTTTAATGGTTGTTTTACCAGAACCTTAAGTGCTCCATAAAGTATTTAACTAATTCATATGAATTAGTTTTTTTGTGTTTTATCTCCCGTAGTTAGCTCAAAAATAACATAGACATAAACTAAGTATGAGAAATTACTGATAATAAATAAAAAAAATTAACAATATCTTTCACATTGTAATTTTTAAACACATAACTACTATAGAATAACATTTTTCATAACTTTATTACTTTCTATTATATCATCGAAAATACTATACCATTTAATCTGGACACAATAACGTCTTTTTTCATATTTAGGATTGTGATTTAAATTTCGAGTCATTGGCTGAACAAATAAATTTCCAAAATGCACACCTGTTGAGTATACATTACTTTTTGACATTAAAATTTCAAAAATGTCATCACTAGAAATAAAAAGAAAGTCTGATGTTGTCCCATAAATAATACCATCTATTTTAACTAAAGAATTATTTCCTTGTAAAACAAATCTATTAATAGCACGTTCCAATATATATGATTTATTTATTACATTATTAATATAATCTATACGATGTTGAAACTTCTCCTTATATGCCTTACTACTCATTCTATTTATTCCTTTACCATTTCTAGTACCATCCGCATAATGATACTGTAAATATTCAAGGATTACTTGTCTAGACACCTTACAATCAATCAAAAAATTAATAAATCCAGATATTCCTTCAGTATGGACAGAATTATTTATTCCCATTTTTATACTAATTCTTTTTATGACATTATTTATAGAAATAACAATATCAAATTTTTTCTTACCATAATCATTTCTGCAATAAATAATATCGTCGTAGTTAATATCTTTATAAAGTTCTATGAGCATATCTTGAAAATTAGGTAATAATTCACAAAATCTTTTACAGTTAAGCTTTTTTACAAAATTATTTTCATTTTGAAAACCACTAATATTATCTTTATTCATTTTTTCCTCCTTTATATTTATTATAAACAATAAAAAACGTTTAAATAATTTCTGTCTTAGTATATACACTCAATCTTTTATTAACTTAATAAAGCAAATATTACAAAAGGTATAATTTTTTATTAACTTATTTCCATTATTTTCCAACAATATTATTTTTTGATTAGTACCAAATAAAAAAATAGATATTGTGTTAATGGTTCTCCAATACCTTGTAAATGACGGGCCTGTGTTATTTATCTGACAACTATAATCTTATCTATGATTATCTATTATTAATTATTATGATTACTTGTTTTGGCTCAACTATTATTAAATATACTTTTAGATACTATTTTATACGTAATAAAACTATTCAAGTTCTTTATTATGTATCCAACTTTGTTATTTTAATAATTTTTGTCAAATTGTATTATTTACTATAACAAAAAAGTCTTATTGCTAAAAATAAACAAAATTATCAAATAATCAGAGAATTTTAATCAAACAAAAACGAGCCAGCTTTTTGCTGACTCTTCAGGGGGTTTCGGTAAGTATATCTACATAAAAAACAGTAGATTATACTCCATAATAAGTAGTAACGTAAGTACTATTTATTATGTAACTTAATAATATCTAAATTTTATTAGGATGTCAATTTTATTTCACAAACTTTTAATTTCTTTACACTTAACTATGTATAATAGAATCAATTATCTTTTGTTTTAATAAGTTCTCTTCCTCTGCTTTTTTCAATAAATAATTATATGAATCTTCTTTAGCCTTTAAAAGAATAGAGTAATCATTTTTAATATCAGCTATTTTAAATGCCATATCACCACTTTGCTTTGTTCCAAATAAATCGCCATGTCCCCTAAGCTTGAAGTCCTCTTCACTAATTTCAAAACCATCAGAAGTTTTTTCCATAATATGGAGTCTTTCTGTATCATGATTACTTATTAAAATACACTGTGACTGTAAATCATTTCTACCGACTCTTCCACGTAACTGATGAAGTGTTGAAAGTCCAAACCTATTTGCATCAAAAATAACCATCATCGTAGCATTAGGCACATCAACTCCTACTTCTATTACGGTAGTACTGATTAATATTTGACACTTATTAAGAAGAAAATCATCCATAACTTTATCTTTAATTACTGTTGCCATTTTCCCATGAACTAATCCTATTTTATATTTACTACCAAAAGCAACTGTTAATTTATCTCTAAGTTCATTAACATTTGTTAAATCACTGGTTTCACTTTCCTCAATTAAAGGAGCAATAACATATATTTGATGATCTGCCTTTAATTCTTCATACATCATTGCTAAGACTTCTTTCATTTCTTGTTCGCTTTTTAAAACTGTGTGAATTTTTTTTCTTCCCTTCGGTCTAGTTTTTATAGTAGATACATCCATATCTCCAAAAATGGTTAAAGCATAAGTTCTTGGAATTGGGGTAGCACTCATATAAAGAGTATCCGGCCTTTTACCTTTATTTTGTAAATTGGCGCGTTGATTTACTCCAAATCTATGCTGTTCATCTGTAATTACAAGACCGAGATTAAAATATTCAACTTCTTCTTGAATCAATGAATGTGTTCCAATTACGACATCTATATCATTTTGAGCAAGACTAAACAAAATCTTTTCTTTTTCCTTTTTAGGAGTAGAACCTGTTAAAAGTGAAATGCGTAACCCTGTATTTTTTAACAGATTATTCATATTATTAAAATGCTGAACAGCAAGTATTTCTGTTGGAACCATCAAAGCACTTTGATATCCAGCTAAATAATTAGCATAAATTGCCAAAAAGGCAACTATTGTCTTACCACTACCTACATCACCTTGAAGAAGTCGATTCATTTTTCCTTCTCCCCTTAAATCATTTAATATATCATTAACAGCTGTCTTTTGATCAGAAGTTAACTCAAACGGTAGTGTCTTAATAAACTGATTTATTTTAGAATCATCTATCGCCTTTTTAATACCAGAATCTTTTTTCTTATTTTCTAATTTTAAGTAATTAATTTTAAACATAAAAGAAAACAATTCTTCATATTTAAGTCTATTTTTTGCCTCTTCCAATTTTTCTATTGAAGGAGGATTATGAACTATATTCAAAGCAGTTCTTTTATTAACAAAATTATATTTTTCTTGATATTCTGTAGGAATAAAGTCAGTTATTTCTTTATAGTTTCCAAGTAGAGCCATATTTATATATGTTGACATATTTTTATTAGTTAAGCCATTGGTCAAATGATAAATTGGTTCAATTTTAATCTTAGCCGATAATGTTTCCAATTTGATATCCGATGCTGTTATAACATTTTTCTTTTTGTCAAATTTTCCTATTACTGTAACCCCCGTACCTACAACTAAATGACTTTTTAAAAACGCCCTATTAAATATAGAAATACCAACCACACCAGACGCTGTAACAAGACGAAAATTCATCTTATTAAGTCCTGCTTTAAATCTAACTAAAATCGGACTACTTTCTATTCTGCCATCTATTATAATATGATCACCATCCATAGTATCAGTAAGTGAACCTCTTTTTAAGATATCATATCGAAAAGGATAATGCGTTACTAAATCATCAACTGTAATAATACCCAATTTATTAAGAAGATTCAAGGACCTTGGTCCTATTCCTCTAACATCTTTTAATGCCACAACTACCACCTCTTCTTCTGCCTGATATTATATCATATTTTTAAGTCTTTTTGAAGATGAAAAAGCATAAAATATGATAAGGAGGCTTAATGAAAATTATAATTGATGGTGGTCTTGATGAAAATAACAATCTTCTTTTAACAAACAAATACATAACTGGCTTTAAATTTGTTCTTACTATGACAAAAGACAATGTAATAATAGCAATTAACAACAAAAGTAATTTAAAATTTTTTAACAATTTAACTTTTAGCGAAATTATTAAAAAATGGAAAAATATATATATGTTAACCGATTTATTGGAAAAAATTGGAAACTATCAAAAGAATATCCTTTTTGAACTTATTAATCAAAAGAAAAAGAACAAAATTTTTATTGATTTAATTATAGTAGAAATTCAAAAATACAATAATATATCATTTTCGTTTGAAACTAAAGCCAAATTAGTCTATGCGCTTCTAAAAAGTAATAATTATCCGAGATACTTAATAACTAATAATAGTAAAAAAGCACTAAAAATAAAAAGAAAAGATGCCGAAATTTATTTTAAAAAAATATCAAGTCCATCAAAGATTCATACTTTTTTAAATAATAATTCAACATCTTTTTCAAATTACCTAATTACTATAGGTAAGGTAAAGGATAACATAACTTCTAGCTTATCATTGCTCCATCCACTTGAAGGATAGTACCTGTGATATAACTTGCCTTATCACTTGCTAAGAATAATACTGCATTAGCTATATCATCAGGCTCACCAATTCTTCCTAGAGGTATCATGCTAATTAATGGTTTAATCATTTCATCTGGTAATTTTTTTACCATATCAGTGTTAGTTATTCCTGGAGCAACGGCATTAACTCGAATCTTATTTTTCCCAAGTTCTCTAGCCAAGCTCTTAGTAATACCATTAACTGCAAATTTACTCATAGGATACAAACAGCCACTTGGTTGACCATAAAAGCTAACCATAGAGCTAATATTCACAATAGAAGGGTTATTGCCAGTCATATAAGGAACTACGGACTTAGAAGTATTAAAAATGCCTTTAATATTAACATCAATAATATTATTACATTCCTCTGACGTATATTTGACGAGTGGTGTACTAGAAGATACACCAGCATTATTAACTAGAATATCTATCTTTCCATACTTTTGTGCCAAATTACCTACAACTTTTTCTACTTCCTGTAAATTTGCCAAATTCATGGCATAACCTTCTACCCTATATGAAGAATTGATTTTCTGTAAAGAGTTAAGAGCTTTCAAAACGCTCTCCTCTTTAGAGCCAAATAAGACAACTATAGCTTCTTCCTTCAAAAAGTTTTCTACTATAGAATATCCTATACCTCTTGTACCACCTGTCACTAGTATAATTTTATTTCTAAACATACATATCGCCCATATTCATTATATCATATATTTTGAAAAAAATAGAATAAAATTACAATATAGACACATTTTTACAAAATTAGTGTCCATTAATTTAAAAGAAAAGTGTAATTTTATAGAAATTTTCTTAACTGTAGTAATTTAGTGTAAGATGAAATAAATTTCATTCGCCAACCACTTTGTGGTTGTTTTCCTTTGTAATAAACTATTTATCGTAATATGACGATGACTTTATGTACTGAAAAAGATAGTAATTTTATTGAATATAAAGATAAGATTGAAAATAGAAAAATTACTTTTCCTATTAAAGAAATTTTCAAGGCTAGTAGACTGTTTTTTAAATATTTATCTTAATCTTAATATTAGAGATGTTGTATTCTTAAATGTTGAAAAAAATATTAAAGCTTCATCATTTTTGTTTAAATTATGCAATTTATAAATTCTTACTATGGTGGTACATACTTCCTCTTGATTTGAAAAATTTAAACTTTGGCTTTGATTCTTAGTATAACCTTAATTTTATTAAGTCTATTTTTTATTTAATAGCAATTCGAACGCACTTTCTTATATACAAAAAAAGAAGACTATTTCTGGCCCTCTTCAACAATTAATTTACACTAGTTTACAATTTTACCAACATTACTTGACATTAAGTCAAGACAATTGATTACAGTTTTTATCAAACAATTTTATAATCAATATTTACATACTAATGGTGGTTCCAGGTGGAATCGAACCACCGACACAAGGATTTTCAGTCCTTTGCTCTACCGACTGAGCTATGAAACCAAATATGGCGGTTCCGACGGGGCTCGAACCCGCGATCTTCTGCGTGACAGGCAGACGTGTTAACCAGCTGCACCACGGAACCATGGTTGCGGGAGGAGGACTCGAACCTCCGACCTCCGGGTTATGAGCCCGACGAGCTGCCAACTGCTCTATCCCGCGATGTATCGTTCGATGCGGTGCCGCGGCACCCGATCTATCGCTTTTGTGAATGCAAAGATAAGGCAAATTTTCGAATCTGCCAAATAAAATCGCAACTTTCCCGTTCTCGCAACCCCTTTCGACTGCCGTACAGCCGTTTACGAACCGACCGCGCGAGCGGGTATTCTCCGTATCTCCGCACTCTTCCGCCCGCCAGCGGAAGAACGGCGGGCGACAGACAGACGGATGGGCAGTCGGCCGTCCGGCGGGTCGTCAGGCTTTCAGGCCGGCGGACAGGCGGATTCAGCGAATCCGTTTGGCTACGATCTCGGCCAGATCGCACACCTCCGTCGTCGTGCCGCGCACGAGCGCCTTCTTGCACAGCGGGCAGGCCGTGACGATCGCATCGGCGCCCGTGGCCGTCAGTTCGCCGGCCACCGACGTGGCGATGCGCACCTGATCGCCGTCCGAAATGACCGTATTGGCCACCGACGACCCGCAGCAGAGCGCATCTTCGCGCGTATGCGCCGGTTCGAGCAGCCTGCCGACCGCCTCGATCACGCGGCGCGGTTCGTCGTAGATGCCGCTGCCGCGCCCCAGTTCGCAGGGGTCGTGATAGGCATAGCTCGCCGCGCCGCGTTCCAGCCTCAGCCGGCCGGCGGACAGCAGTTCGAGGATATACTGCGAATGATGGATGACACGGATACCGTCGAGCCGGTACTCCTCGCGGAAGACTTTCAGACAGATCGGGCACGAGGTGACGAGCGTGCGGATGCCGTGCCTGCGGAAGAGCTGCGTGTTGTACTCCATCATGCGGCGCGCCGAGTCGGTTTCGCCCGAAAGTTTGAGCGGCCGGCCGCAGCAGACCCCGCCGTTGCGGTCGGCCCACCACACCTCCTCGCCGGCAGCCGTGAAGATGCGCTCCATGGCCGTCATCGTGCGCGGCGTGAGCAGCGTCATGCAGCCCGCGAAATAGCCGACCTTCCCTTCGCCTTCCGAGCGGTCGAGTCCCTTGAAGTAGTCGTAGCGCCGTTCGTCGGGGGTGTTGCGCATCGTGTCGCGCGAATTGAGCCGCAGGGTGTTGAGATCGATCCCCACCGGACATTTCGCCTGGCAGCGGCCGCACATCAGGCAGTTCTGTGCCACTTCGCGCGTCAGCATCCCGTAGCGGCGATCGCGCAGAAAGTAAACCGACTGCACGTCGTCGATGCCCAGCACGCTCTGCAACTGGCAGGGGTCGATGCAGATGCCGCACCGCGAGCAGGCTTCGATCTGGAAGCGGTCGGCCGACGACTCCTTCTCGCGCGGGCGCACACCGTAGCGACGCAGGAAGATGAGCGGGATCTCGGTGAAGATATGCATGTAGCGCGAAAACGGCAGCGCGACGAAGAAGACGCCGAGCGCGATCGAATAGAACCACCACGCCCCCTGTTCGAGCACGACGAGCGTCGACCGGCCGAGATGCTCGGCCATGAACGCCCCCAGCCCTCCGGTCAGGAAGCCTCCCATGCCGTAGATGCCGCAGGTGATGCTTTCGGCCGCGAGCCGCGCCGGAAAGACGAACCACAGTGCCGTGAGGGCGATCCGGTCGCCCGGCACGTGTCGGGTCGTGCGGCGCATTCCCATCGCCCGCGAGCAGAAACGTTTGGCCCATGCCAGCGCCACGCCCGACAGGACGAAGAGCAGCAGCAAGTCCATTACGAAATCGAAGAAGGGCTTCTCGCGCAGCATCAGCGTCGGCGCGAAGTACTTGAAGAAGACATGTCCCTGCAACGGCACCCAGCGCAGGCCGAGGTAGGCCACCGTTTCGATCCACCCCACCACGATGAGCAGGAACCAGCCGAAGGCCAGCGACATGTGCATGTATCCCAGCAACGGATTGACGCGGAAGATACGGCGATGGAGCAGGCATTCGCCGATCACCTCCCCGACGGCTCCGAGCGTCCGCGGCGTCGGGATGCCGAACAGCACCCGCTTCTTGTCCGCGCGCGGCAGTTCGGCGAACCACACGACGTATTTCCACACGATGACGGCGGCCATCACCAAAGCGCCGACGAGAAACGGCAGGCAGAAGGGTGCGTAAAACTTCATCGTCAGAAATCCCCCAGTTTACGTTTGATGAGCATCACCACGCCGCGCGTGTTGATCCCCCGCGGGCAGGCCAGCCGGCACTTGCCGCACAACATGCATTTGTTCATCTCCTCGTAGGCACCCTCGTACTCGCCGCGCCGCACCAGCGTATGCACCTTGCGGAAGTTGAACGACGTCAGGTTGCCCGCCGTACAGAGCGCCGTGCAGGCCCCGCAGCCGATGCAGGTCTGCAACTCGGGCATCTCGCGCAGGATCTCGTCGCTCTTGCGCAGATTGTTGCGATCCAGATCGATCACGCGCGGCTTGTTGATGCCGAATCCGAAATTCACCGTCGCCATCGTCCTATGCACGTTTGAGATATTCCGCCGCACGGTCGGCCGCCACGACCGCCTCCGACAACGATTCGCCGATATTCTTGGGCGCAGTGACCGCTCCGGCGTAGAAGATTCCGTCGACGCCGCTCTCGACATTGTGAAGAAAGGCGTCGCGGGGCGCCAGGAACCCGCTCGGCTGCACGCCGAGCTCCGGCCGCGAAACGGGCGTTCGACGCATTGCTGCGCATCCCGACGATGAGCACCAGCATGTCGACCGACATTTTCAGCGGACGCCCCGTGAGCGTGTCCTCGGCCTTGATCTGCACGCGGCCGTCGAGCGTCGGGCTGGCCTCCGAAATGCGGCCGCGCACGAAGTGGATGTTGAGCCGCTGCTGGGCGTCGCGGTACATCTCCTCGTAGCCGGGCCCGAACATGCGGATGTCCATATAGAAATTGAAGACGTCGGCCGCGGGGAACATCTCCTTGAGCTCCATGGCCTGTTTGACGCCCGTGATGCAGCACACCTTCGAGCAGTGGTGCTGGCAGACCTTCTCGTCGCGCGAACCGACACAGTGCAGGAAGGCGATGCGGCGCGGCGCCGTGCCGTCCTTCAACGCCACGCGCCCCTCGTTGAGCATCCGCTCGATGTCGACGGTCGTATAGACGTTGTCGTAGATGCCGTAACCGTACTCCTCCTTGATGCGGGCGTCGAAAAGGGTGAAGCCCGTAGCGACCACCACGGCGTCGGCTTCCAGCCGTTCACCCGTCGAAAGCATCACGCCGTCGCGCGCCACTTCCGCGACCTCGCACCGCGTGCGCACCTCGACGTCGCTGGCGGCGAGCCGACGGCGCAGTTCGTCCAGCACCTCGTGCGCCGGCGTGAACGAAGGAAAGAGTTTGTGCCAGCCCGTGAGTTTTCCGCCCAGGTCGGCGTCGCGCTCCAACAGGAGCGCAGAGACGCCTCCGGCGGAGAGTTTCAATGCCGTCTGCATGCCGGCGATTCCCCCGCCGACGACGATTACGCGTTTTCCCATCACTGTTTGATATTGTAGACCGTATCCTGCGAACCGCAATTGACGATGGCGGAGGCGGGTTGTCCGATATATTTTCCGTTCATTCCCAGATATTTGGCTGCCGGATCGTATTCGATGCCCATCTTGTCCAGCAGCGGTTCGACGTCGACCTGGTGCATCTGCATGCCCAGCGCCCAGGGGTCGTAGCCCAGCACCAGCCCGGCCATCTCCTCATAGGTCAGCACCGGGATTCCGTGGCCGTTCTGGCCGTAGGTCGTACCCTCCATCTCGGCAATGGCGTACTGCCACTTGTCGAGGAACATCGCGCAGCCCGGACAGTTGGCCACGATGAAATCGGGCTTGTAGGGCGCCATGCTCTCCAGTTTCTTGTGCGAATTGGCGATCGAATAGCCGCGGTTGGCCTGCACGAGGTAGTTGCGGAAACCGAATCCACAGCAGTGCCGGCGTTCGGGATAGTCGACTACATCGCCGCCCCACGACTCGACCATGCCGGCCAGTACATACGGAAATTCCGACCCTCCGATACCGGATTTCGGAAATA
>ERZ773133.3813-NODE-3813-length-11085-cov-4.151133_pt1 | contig 11085 bp, 10 predicted proteins | sample MGYA00580861_ERZ773133 | MGnify/ENA primary metagenome ERZ773133 (study PRJEB29015, sample SAMEA2737844) | human gut metagenome | biome: human gut; feature: human-associated habitat; material: faeces | place: China | collected 2012 ...
TCAGCATAAAAGTTTCGCTGTTCGGAAGCAGTTCTGCCGGAATTGGGAAATAGTTCTCCACATTCTCATCAGCCAGAATCGGCGCACCGGCTGCTACAGTACCGATAAGGGGTACATTTACCAGTTCACGGCGGGACAGGTTAAAGGTGTCATCAACGATCTCGATGGCTCTCGGTTTCGTCGGATCCCGGTGAATATATCCGTTCTTCTCAAGCTGTTCCAGATGAGAGTGGACAGAAGAGGTAGACTTAAGCTGTACCTTTTCACAAATTTCACGTACCGTCGGCGGATAACCTTTCTTTAAAATGCATGCTTTAATAAATTCCAAGATCTCTTTCTGTTTATCTGTAATACGTCCCTGTGCCATATAGATTCCTCCTGTCGATGAAGTATATAAAATGTTTTTAATATCGGATATACAGTGATTCTGGCAGGATATAAGTCGAACGCCCACCTGATGGGACCAGCAGCTGAATCACTGAAAGGTTTGGCCTATAGTAAGCCCTTATTATATTATATATAGTAACATATGTTCGGGCAAAATGCAAACTATTGTTCGTCTTTATCAATGTTTTCTTTTTTAAGCTGTTCTCTTGCCTGCTCAAGCAGCACTTCCAGACGGGCATTTTCTTTGTCTGCCTGACGAAGAAGTTCCTGCATTTCCCGTTCTTTTTTGAATAGTGCGCGCTCCATCGTAAGCTCCGCCTGGGCTTTGCATTGCTGAAGACCCATATCAGCATCCGCTTTTTGTTTTGATAATTCCTGGGTAAGTTCTGTGAGTTTCTGCTGTAGTTCTTTATTTTCAGTTTCAAGTGCCAGAATCCGATCGGATGCATGCTGATAGGACTCTGACTTTACCTCCTGTTCCTTCTGAGAGTGAGAGAGAGCAAGTACCGTATCATGAAGCTCCTGTTTGCATTGTAAAAGCTCATTCTTAAGCATTTCTTCTGATTCTTTTGAATGTTCATTTTTCTTCAGCTGATTTTGTGCCTCTTCTAGTTTCTCCTTCAGCATCTGGTTGATCTGCTCCTGGTCAGCAGCACCTTTTCTGAGCGATTCTAGCTGTTCGGTGAGTGTCTGTTCCTGCTTGGTCAGCAAAGCGGACTCCGCATCCATTTTTTTCTTTTCTGCTTGAAGTTGTTCTACTTTTTTCTGTAACTCTGTGAGGCGCAGTTCTTTTCTCTGGAGTTCAGAAGAGAACTCCTCCCGTGCTCTGGCTTCTGCATTCTGGTTCAATTCCAAGCTATACAGATATGCGGAGGTGATGGACTTAACCATGGTTTCAAACTCCTCAATCTCGACACTTCTCCCCGGAATTGAGGATTTGGCTTGATTTAACTCAAACACCTGCATCACATGATCAAAGCCCTGGGCCTGGTTCATTCCTTTTTGTTCGCAAAATGCACGGAAAGCATCCGCTGTATCGGAATCGATTCGAAAGTTTGCCTGTTTAATTTCTCCCATATTCTATATTCTCCAATCTATTTTTTTGTAACTGTTTATGCAACTATTCAGTAGGTCTGCGCATTTACTGCGCTGACCGTACGAAAACATGGGTCAGCAGGCAAAAATCCCATTGCCGTAGGCAATTTTTAATGGATTTTTGCGTGTGACTGTGAAGGTACTGAACAGTTACCTGTTTGTTTAATACCCTGACATTCTTGCTGCGAGGTGGTAACTGTTCATACTCATGTAGACAGTTACGCGATATAATACGCTGCTTATCAAACTGATTTCAAAGAAGTGTTTTGCAAAGATCATGCGCCAAGTCTTATAACGTTCGATTTAAACTGAAATTTCAAATTGCGTCATACTTTATTTTATGTATATAGATTATCATGAAACCACAAGGGCGTCAATCTGATTCTGTGATATGTTATATATATGTTATACATAATTATTGTTATACATAGATTATGATTTTGATAGTAAAAATAGGAATGAAACTATCAACTATTCGTGAAAGGATGCTTTCGCGAATAGTTTCATCGACTTTTGTGGTTATATTTGCCAGAAATAGCAGCGCAGTTTTGTGCAATATGTATGATTCCCTATAAAAATCTATATACCTAAAGTATTTAGATTTTTATAGGGAGCAGGTGTCTGCTGCTTACGAGCAGAGCCGCGTTTTCTTACGGCACTTTTGAAACCGAAAATACCGTAAGAAAAGGTGGTGGCAACAGAAATTTGCCGTATTTAAATGCGAAGACACGGAAAATTTCGTTACTGGGCACGTATGCGTGAACAGTAGCAAGCTGCGAACAAATGTTTGCTTTTTTCTTTCGAAACCATTGACAAACATTTGTTCGCATCGTATAATGTAGCCATATAGAACAAATGTTCCTGACGTTTTTATAATATTCAAATCTCTTCTCATTCTTTAAGAACAGATTTGAATACCAAAAGACGATTCCAACAAAACACGAGAGGAGAAGATTGCAAATGTATACGTTGAAAAAAGGTGTTATGGTTTTAGCTGTTGTTTTCATCATGCTGCTTTCGGGCTTTTTTGGACGGAGTCTGATGTATGTGATGGCTGAGGAAGAAGCAGATACTAGACCGGAAAAGTACTATACCAGTATTCATCTGAAAGATGGAGATACGCTCTGGAGCATTGCTCAGACATATTGTGCAGATTCGGAGGAGTCAGTTGAAGAGTATGTACGGGAGCTGCGCCAGATGAACAGTCTTTCGGATGACCATATTGACGCAGGGCATTACCTGACCATTCGTTATTATAAATAAATCGTTACCGTTCACATACACGTACACACAACCGATAACAGAGACAGAATCAAATTTATAGAATTTTCCATATTCCTGTCCGTAGTCTGTTCATTTAATCTATTTTCTGGTAGAATAAAGTTTAGCAAGCAGTCTATATCTGATTAAATGACAAGCGACAGAAGAACAGGAGGAAATAAGGATATGAGTATTGTATATCACGAATCATCGAAGATATTTCATTTATATAACCAGACCATCAGCTATATCATGATGGTTCTTCCAAATGGACATATGGGACAGCTGTATTATGGGAAAAAGATTCGTGACAAGGAAGATTTCTCATACCTTCTTGAATTAGCTCCCAGAGACATGGCATCTTATCTCTATGAAAACGATCGCACCTTTTCACTTGGACATATTAAGCTGGAGTACGGTACTTACGGAAGCGGTGATTACCGTCATCCGGCAGTAGAGATTCTCCAGAATGATGGAAGTACCTATTCAGATTTTCAATTTACTGGATATCAGGTTACATCCGGAAAGCCAAAACTGCCAGGACTTCCCGCTACTTATACTGAACAGGACGGGGAAGCTGAAACTCTTATTATTACGTTAAAAGATACCCATACTAATCTGGAGCTGCATCTTTTATATACAATATTTGTCGAGGGCGGTGTCATTGCCCGAAGTGCTTCTATTTCTAATCAGGGAGACATTTCTGTACAGGTTCAGACCGCGATGAGTCTTTGCCTGGATCTTCCTGACCACGATTATGAGTGGATGCAGTTTTCTGGGGCATGGGCGAGAGAGCGCGCACTCCACACACGCAGGCTTGAGTATGGCATTCAGGCGATTGACAGCACCCGGGGACATTCTTCCCATGAGCAGAATCCGTTCATTATTTTAAAACGCCCTTCGGCTGACGAATTTCAGGGAGAAGCCATTGGCTGCAGCTTGATTTACAGCGGTAATTTTCTGGCTCAGGCAGAAGTGGAGTCACATGGAACCACCCGTCTTATGATAGGAATTAATCCGTTTGGCTTTAGCTGGGAGCTGAACCCTGGTGAAACCTTCCAGACTCCGGAGGCAGTGCTTGTTTACTCCTCTCAGGGACTTAACGACATGAGCCAGACTTTTCACCGGCTGTATCGGCGCCGACTGGCAAGGGGGTACTGGCGTGATCGCGAGCGCCCAATCTTGATCAATAACTGGGAGGCAACTTACTTCAATTTTACCGAAGAAAAACTTCTACAGCTGGCTTCCAGAGCGCAGAAATGCGGCATAGAGCTGTTTGTTTTAGATGACGGCTGGTTTGGTGCCAGAAGCAGCTCAAAAGCCGGACTGGGCGACTGGGAGGCAAACCGTGACCGTTTGCCAAACGGTCTTTCCGGACTGGCACAGAAGATAGAAGCGCTCGGTATGAAGTTTGGTCTCTGGATCGAACCGGAGATGGTAAATGCCGATTCCGATTTATTCCGCACGCATCCTGATTGGATCCTCCAGGTTCCAGGGCGAACGCCTTGTCACGGACGTTACCAGTATGTATTGGATTTTTCCAGGCAGGAGATCCTTGATTACATCTATGAAAAGATTGTATCGATTCTGGAAGGCGCCTCCATTTCCTATATTAAGTGGGATATGAACCGAAGTCTCAGTGATGTATGGAGCAGAGGAGTTTCCGCCAGACAGCAGGGAGAAGTATTTCACCGCTACATTCTGGGTGTTTATCAGATGTATGAGCGGCTGACAACACGCTTTCCGGACATTCTGTTCGAATCGTGCGCCAGCGGCGGAGCGCGTTTTGATGCAGGTATGCTGTATTATGCACCGCAGGGATGGATCAGTGATGATACAGATGCGATTGAACGCCTGCGGATTCAATACGGCACTTCCTATGGTTACCCGATCAGCTCGATGGGATCCCATGTATCTGCTTCTCCGAACCATCAGCTTCATCGTCAGACACCGCTTTGGACACGTGCCAATACCGCGTTCTTCGGAACTTTCGGCTATGAACTGGATCTGGCACAGCTCGGAGAAGATGAGCTATCTGAATTAAAAATTCAGACCGCCTTTATGAAACAGCACCGGTCCCTGATTCAGTATGGTACTTTTTACAGACTTTCTAGTCCGTTTGAAAACAATATCACTGCCTGGATGGTAGTCAGTGAAGACCGCACAGAAGCCCTGGTCGGCTGGTACCGGACACTGAATGTAGCCAATGGTCCGTTTACGCGGCTGTATTTACAGGGACTGGAAGAATCCGATCTTTACAATGTCACGGAATATACAGAAGGACATGAAAGTGCCGTAAGCACCCACTATGGTGACGAACTGATGAATTTAGGACTGATTACCAGTGACGCCTCTTCCGGACAGTATATGGATGGTAGAAGAGAGAGCTGCGACTTTGATTCTCGCCTGTTTTATGTACAAAAGCAGGCTGAATAATAAATAAGATAAGGGCATTAAAAGGGGATTCTCCCGAAGCTGGTTTTTAAAGAAGAATCCCTGTAACTGTTTAGTAGGTCTGCGCATTTACTGCGCGTGACTGTGAAGGTACTGAACAGTTACGAATCCCTTTTAATTTAAATCCGGCGTTTCCCCGTATAATCCCGCTTCCGGCGTTCATTTACGATATGATTCAGAATCCCGCCACCGATAATAATAACGGCTGCCATCATCAGCACACGTTTCGCCCCTTCCTGCGGAAGTGTGCTCTTAGACGCAATCGACGTAGTATTGAATTGAAGGGTATATTCGATTTCATGAGGCGTTCCCATCGCCAGTGTATCCGCCCTGACTGTAAGTTCTTTTGTCAGATCCAAAACAGGGATCGTAAAATGAGAATTTGCGTCCTTGGCACTTTCATTCTCGTATTTTCTATTATCTACCACCATGTAATCATAATTGGAACTGCTCCATGTGATGGATATGTATGCCGTTCCATCTGTCACCGTCAGAAGAGCAGGACTTTGGATCGAAGCCTTTCCGCTTCCTCCGGTCATCGTTACCTCGATGGCATATTCACCATCCTCCAGGGAAAGTAGCGTTCCAGCACCTGCCTGTGCCGTCAACGTCCACCGGCTGCTAAATAAGATACAAATGATTCCCAGAAGAATGAAACCTATTTTTTTCATAGACAGAAAACTCCTTCCCCTGTGTTTATAAATTCTTTTTCTTATACAGAAACCAGGACGCAGCAACCGAAAAACACGCCAGATACAGAAGCAGGATCCCAATCGTTGTATAAGAAAATGCCTCATGATTGGCGATGCTGCGAAGCGCCGCACTGGTCTGCGATAACGGCAGATATTCAATCACCTGGCGCAGACCATCCGGCATACTCCGGGCTGAAAAGAATGTATTGCACAGATATGCCATCGGCATAATCACGTAATTCGAAAAGCGCGGCACATCGGCATGGTTTTTGGCATAAAAAGATACCACAACTCCAATTGTGGAAAACACAGATCCGTTTAAAAACATTAGAAGGAACGACCAGCCGTTAAAACAGAGCCCCGTTCCGATCGGCAAAATCAGAAGAATAATCACGGCTCCCGCATATAATCCCCGGAGACTTCCGCCGATGATCTGTCCCGCGATGAACTGCCACAGCGGGGTAGGAGAGATGATGACCTGGTCAAATGCTTTTTCGTACAATCTCTGGACGTTTAAATTCTGGGCGATAGCATTGAAACTGCCATTCATGGTCGTCAGGGCAACCACTCCCGGAATCAGAAAGTTCAGATACGATTGTCCGTGCGACATGGTCTGGATTCCAAGACCAAACACCAGAATATATAAAAGAGGAGCAATCATGGCAGCCAGCGTGATTTTATAAAAATCCCGCCGGAATTCTACCCATTTTTCCCATAACACAGTAAGAATACCCATTTTTACCGGCATTCCAGCTGCTGCCCGATTGTCTCCAGAAATACATCTTCCAATGTCGTACTGCGAAGCGCTGTTTCCTGTTCTGACGCGGACAAATACTGAATTGCCTCCTCCTTTCCATGAAAATAGTGTGATTTCAGCCCATCTGGTGAAGTCTCATCGACCGCATACCGCCCCAGCGTCTCTATCATATGCCCCGGAGCATCTGTTTCCTCCAGACGTCCACCGCACATAAAGCCGACACGGTCACAAAGCGTTTCTGCTTCTTCCATATAATGCGTTGTCAGAAGAATGGTAAGCTTTTGCTGATTCAGCTTTTTCAGAAGATTCCACATCTGACGGCGGGCAAATGCATCCATCCCTGCAGTCGGTTCATCCAGAAGAAGGATTTCCGGTTCTGTTAAAAGTGCCCGGCAGACCATCAGCTTCCGCTTCATGCCTCCGGAAAGCTTTCGGACGGTTCTCTTCCGATAATCGATCAACCCGCAGAATTCCAGCAATTCCTCTGACCGCTCCCGAATCTTTTTGATCGGCATATAATAAAGACGTCCCTGATATTCCATAATCTCGTTCATCGTCATATCCTGACGCATCGAGTATTCCTGCGTAACGACACTGAGTTTTTGTTTCAGCTGATTTTTCTGACGTGTCAGCAGCTCTCCGTTGATCCAGATTTCACCCGAAGTCGGAAGCAGGAGAGTGGAGAGCATTCCGATGGTGGTCGTTTTTCCGGCACCATTCGGTCCCAAAAGCCCAAAGAACTCTCCTGTCTCAATTTTCAGGTTCAGATCCTCGACCGCCAGAAAATGATCGTATTTTTTTGTCAGATGCTTTAATTCAATCATGGTTCCCTTCCTTCACGACAATAATCGAATAATAACTTGCCCGATCTGGAATTTCATCGATTTTATGATAAATATGCTCCTCTGGCATACCACAATTTTCGATCATGGTACCTGTCATATGCTTTTCTTTCAGGGTCGCCTTGACAAGCGGCATCTTGGAAGCTGCTTTCATCAGAACCTTGGTACCTGGAAGTTCCAGCGCCGCCTCAATATCATAAGTGGACGGAATAATATGAAGCTGTTCTGAGCGGTCAACAAGACTGTCCTGAAGCTTGGCGCTGACCGCGCAGAAGGACGGAATGCCATTGATGATTTCAGTTGCATAACCATGTGCTTTTACAACCCGATGGATATAAATATAGGTACTGTAAATCGTTGGATCTCCGAGCGTGAGGCAGGCAACATCCTTCCCCTGTTCCAGCTGCTCTATAATCTGATTCGAGGCAGCCTGGTATGCTGCATTTAAAACAGCTTTATCTTTTGTCATCGGAGTAGTGAGGTTTAAGCATTCCTTTTCATCCAGATTTTCCACGATCCCGCTGGCAATTTTATAGGAAACTGCATTTTCCTTTCCATCCGCCGGTACCGCAATCACCGGGCACTTCTGAATCGTGTCAACTGCCAGATACGTCATGAGCCGCGGATCGCCCGGACCTACTCCTACGCCATATAAGGTTCCTTTTATCATAAACATTTCCTTTCTGTGAAAACTGTGAGAAATTGTAACTGTTCAACTTTTAAAATTTTTGTACGATGCCTTTTTTGCTTTTTTTATAAAGTACGAAATTAGCCTTTTTCATCGAAAAATTTAAAAGTAAAAAATTTTGTACTTTATAGTTAGTGGTTAATAAAAGGCTTAGATACAAGGATTATAGCATAAAGTACAAAAATTTCAAAATGTACTTTATTTCAGAATGTACTTTATTTCGAAACAGAATAAAGTACATTTTCAAATCGCTTCATTTGAAAAAGGAATGATGCAGACATGTTGAGCGCAGGCTCAATGTGGCTGCATTTTTTTCTTGTTTTTTTATAAAATCCTATTGACAAAATGATTCAGAAACACTAATATGATAATATAACATTATATAATGATATATAATCAATCGATTGAAGAGGAATTCGACTAAAGGAGCTAAGAAAATGAAGGTAATAGGGATTGGGGACAATGTATGTGATAAGTACATCCATTTAAAAACCATGTTTCCTGGGGGGGGGCAGGCGCTGAATTTTGCAGCGTATGCCGGAATGCTTGGAGCAGATGCCGCATATTATTTTAATCCGTTTGAATATGATAAGAAAAATGTACGGAATTTAAAAATGTATATGCAGTGACGAAGATAAACAGAGGGAGGAGCAGTTATGCGGTTTGCAGCGGTAGGATTCACCTGTATTGATGTATACAAAAACTTAAATATCAGTTACCCGACAGGCAATGGAATCGATCTGATGTTTAATCTGATGGATTTGGTTCCCGAGCTTGTGACGTCCGTGGTGACGGCGATTGGAGATGATGCCTATGGACAGTCTATGCTGGAAGCGTGTCAGAAAAGGAAGGTAGATACCGGACATGTTACCATTGTTCCCGGGGGACAGACGGCAGTGATAGAGATGCTGTTAAATGGCAGAGACCGGGTGCATCACAGGGCGGAAAAAGGAGTCATGATTCCATATCAGCCAACGGGAGAGGATATGGATTTTATCCGGACACAGGATTACATTCATACCGATCTTTCGTGGAATGTGACAGGATTGCTGAAGGACATGAGAAGCAAGGGAACGAAGATCTATTTTGATTTTTCCAAGCGGTATCGGCATGAGGATGTTCCGACCATTCTAAAAAATATCAATTATGGTATTTTTTCATTTGAAGAGGAGACCGAGGAGGTAAGAGAGCTTTTGCGGATGGGCTGTTCCATGGGAGCCGAGGTGCTGCTTGCCACGTTTGGGGAAGGAGGCTCTCTGGCTTTTGACGGAACAGAGTTTTATCGACAGCCGTGCATACCGGCACCGAAGCTGGTGAATACCGTAGGCGCGGGAGATTCCTATGGCGCCGGCTTTATGAGCGGAGTTCTTCGGGGCAGGAGCATACCGGAATGTATGCTTTCCGGCGCGAAAAAGGCTGCTGAGATTGTCAGTATATTTGAACCTTATCATGTGTAAAGGAAGCTTTGGAGAGAAAGGAGTTGTCGTTTCGTGATTATTGATGTACATGTACACCCGGTGTTATTTGGGCCGATCTGTACAGATTCGGACAGGGTGAATTTCAGAAAGAAGGCGTTTGGCCTGTACAAATCATCTCCTGTGCCCATGGAGCAGGTCATGGCCGTGATGGATCATGCCGGAGTGGATCGGGCGGTAATTCTTGCGGAAGATTATTCTGCATCGATGGGACAGCCGATTGTGTCAAACGAAGAAGTAAAGAGGATCGTAGAATTGTTTCCGGAACGCTTTATCGGCTTTGCCAGTGTCGATCCGCGAGAGGAATGTGCGGCAGAAAAACTGAAGGACGCGTTTGAAAAGCTGAATTTGATGGGTCTGAAGCTGAATTTATCCCATTTAAATATGTATCCGGATGACAGACGGTTAAAACCGTTATTAGATCTGTGCACAAAGTATGACAAGTCGGTGCTGTTTCACAGCGGCTTCAGCTGGGAACCGGATTCCCCGTCAAAATATACACGTCCGATTTTGTTTGAAGATATCGCCGTGGAATATCCGACGCTTCGGTTCTGCCTGTCGCATCTGGGATGGCCCTGGGTGGATGAGCTGTGCATGCTGTTGTTAAAGTATCCCAATGTTTATACAGATACGGCGACGGTATTTATGGACAGCCCCAAAAACTATTATGAACAGATTTTCTTGAAAAATATGGCTCCGGGATGGCTGCAGAATAATCTGATGGATAAAGTGATGTACGGATCCAACCTCCCCAGATTTCGCCAGGTCAGAACAAAGGACGGTCTGGAAAAACTGAATCTTCGTCCGGATGTGCTGAAAAAAATCCTGGGAGAGAATGCGGAAGTGTTTCTGGGAATGAAAGGAAGAGGCTATGATTATTAAATCTTATACGCATGAAATTGCCAGCAGACAGGAATTTGAAATGGTAAAAATCACAGATCAGGTGCAAAAGGACGTGGCTGCCAGCGGAATCACAGCAGGAGTTGTTTTTGTCATATCCATGCACACGACTACGGCGATTATGATAAATGAAAGCCTTCCCTGTGTGGAAAAGGACATTGAACTGACGCTGGAACGGTTGATACCAACAGACGGAGATTACGTGCATACCCATATGCTCCCAAGCTATGGAACCTGCAGCGGAAATGCCCCGGGACATTTGAAGTCAATGCTTTGCGGAAATCATTGTGTGCTTCCGGTAATAGATGGAAAAACAGCGGGCGGAAGTGCCCAGGATATTTATTTTGTGGAGTTCGATGGACTGAAGATAAGAAAATATACGGTTCAGATCATGGGAGAATAACCTGATTTTTCCTGTAACAGAGAATAGCGCCCTGCTTTGCCAAAGTGAGGCGCTATTCTTCTGTATCGAATTCGATGCCAGTGTGTGCACACGATTATAAGTGCTCACCAAAGCAACGGATTCTTTATCAAA
>ERZ773133.3815-NODE-3815-length-11074-cov-9.352301_pt1 | contig 11074 bp, 6 predicted proteins | sample MGYA00580861_ERZ773133 | MGnify/ENA primary metagenome ERZ773133 (study PRJEB29015, sample SAMEA2737844) | human gut metagenome | biome: human gut; feature: human-associated habitat; material: faeces | place: China | collected 2012 ...
ATGACAACTACTGCACCATATTTAGCGGATAAAATTTGTCTTGATCTTATCTTCCGCCTGAGGAACTGCAATACCTGCCGCTTTCCCTGCTTCCAGGGATTTCAGAAGCCATGCCATATTGTTTCCAAGTGAGCGCATGATCTGAAGTCCTTCTTCATCCTGTGCAACTTCTGCAGGAGTATTTCCGTGAACCATGTTCCAGTAGTTAGCAGATACAACAGGCATTTCATGATAGCTGAAATATTTCTGAAGAACGTCTAAAGTAGCTGTGGTGCCGGCTCTTCTTGCAGAAGCAACTGCTGCAGCTGGTTTGTGGAGCATGTCTTTGCCTGCCATGGAGCAAAGCTTATCCATAAATTCAATGATCTGTCCGGATGGGGAAGCCCAGTATACCGGAGAACCAACGATAAGCGCATCTGCTTCCTTTAATTTTGCCGCGGCGGCTTTTACATTATCTGTATCCGGATTCCCAGCCTGGAAAATCTCAGTATCAATTCCATTATGATTCAGTGTTTTTGCCACTTCACTAAGTGCAGTAAAAGTACAGCCTTCCTTGCGCGGGCTGCCATTTAAGAGTAAAACCTTCATGTTTTTCATCCTTTCTGAAGTAAGTTATATCAGACTGCGATAGCCGCAATCTGTATGCATCATCTCTCTAAAGCGGTAATGTATCTTCTTATTATACGATAGAAATAGTTGGATTTCAAGAGAATGGTTTTATTTTAAAAACACAATATGTTCACAATTTAAGATTATAATAAAAAATATTTGAACTATTCAGCAAATATTATTCCGCAAGGTATTTTATGTGAATCTGACTCACATAAAAATCGAAATCTTCGGCGCCCCACTTTGCGGTATATTTTGCCTGAATTGGTGAATGGTTATAAACAGTTATTATGCGACAGAAAGGAAGTAGTAAGTGCTTCAGATCAAAGACATACACAAAGAATACAGAACAGGAAATTTGGTACAGCGTGCCCTGGACGGAGTGAGCCTTAGTCTTCGGGACAATGAATTTGTGGCAATTCTTGGTCCCAGCGGTTCGGGAAAAACCACTCTTCTGAATATTATTGGTGGTCTTGACCGGTACGATAGTGGCGATCTGATCATCAATGGGATTTCTACGAAAAAATATAAAGACAGGGACTGGGACTCTTATCGAAATCATACCATAGGATTTGTGTTTCAGAGTTATAATCTGATCCCACACCAGACAGTTCTTGCAAACGTGGAGCTTGCCCTTACCATTTCCGGTGTATCAAAAAGTGAGCGGAGACGCCGTGCAAAAGAAGCTCTGGAAAAAGTAGGCCTTGGTGCCCAGATCCACAAAAAGCCAAGTCAGATGTCAGGCGGTCAGATGCAGCGAGTGGCAATTGCCAGAGCACTTGTAAATGACCCGGAAATTCTTTTGGCGGATGAGCCAACAGGAGCCCTGGATTCAGATACCAGTGTACAGGTTATGGATCTTTTGCAAGAGGTTGCAAAGGAACGATTGGTAGTAATGGTCACCCATAATCCGGAGCTTGCTCAGCTTTATGCCACCAGAATCGTGACGGTAAAAGATGGGCGGATCCTTTCTGATACAGATCCGTTTGTGATAGACAGCGAGAGCATGGCACCTCCTGTTCACAAGAATATGGGAAAATCCTCCATGTCCTTTTTTACTGCACTTTCCCTTAGCTTTCAGAATCTGAAGACTAAGAAAGCCCGGACCTTACTTACTTCTTTTGCAGGCTCCATCGGTATTATCGGAATTGCGCTGATCCTTTCCATATCAAATGGTGTAGACAAATACATTACAAATATGGAAGAAGAAACACTTTCAGAATATCCGTTGCAGATACAAAGCACAGGAGTGGATCTTACCTCTATGATGATGGGAGCAGCCACAGCGCAGAGTGGGAAAAAGGATGGGGAAGTAGGAGTTGCCCAGATGGTGACTAATATGTTCTCCAAAATGAATTCCAATGATCTGGAGTCTCTGAAGGTTTACCTGGACAGTAATGAAAGCAGCATTTCCCAGTATGCAAATTCGGTGGAGTATACGTATTCTGTTTCTCCCCAGATTTTTCTGGAAAATGGAAAAAATATCCGACAGGTAAATCCGGACAAATCTTTTTCGGCTATGGGTTTGGGCTCTGGTTCCTCCAACAGCATTATGTCTTCTACCATGAGCACTGATGTTTTTCATGAAATGCCGGAAGATGCTGATCTTTATAAGGATCAATATGACGTGAAAGCGGGAAGATGGCCTGAAAATTATAAAGAATGTGTACTGGTGCTTACTTCACAGGGCGATATCAGTGATTTTCTCCAGTACACTCTTGGGCTTCGGGACGGTAAGGAACTGGATGATATGGTTCAGAAATTTATGGCAGAAGAGGCAGTGGAAACGCCAGAAAACGAGGGTCCATACACCTATGATGAAATCCTGGGGAAGAAATTTAAGCTGGTAAACAGTACCGATTATTATGAATATGATGAAGAATATAAGGTCTGGAAGGATAAATCAGACAACAGCTCTTATATGAAAAAACTGGTGAAAAACGGAGAAGATCTGACAATTGTGGGAATTGTCCAGCCTGTGGAAGGTGCCACTGCTTCCATGCTCACTGCAGGAATCTGTTATACCCCGGAGCTTACCAAACATGTGATCGAGAAGGCTGCTTCCAGTGAAATTGTGAAGCAGCAGCTGGCGGATGAAAAGATAAATGTTTTTACCGGAGAGGAATTTGGAAAAGAAGACAATGAGAACAGTAAGTTTGACATGGAATCCCTTTTTTCCATTAACGCGGATGCCCTGCAGGAGGCCTTTCAGGTAGATCTCAGTGGATTTAATATGGACCTGTCCAGTCTTTCGGGGCTGTCCTCCGGATTGAATGTGGAAATGCCGGATATGCCTGACATGTCAGCTCTGGCTGGAAATATAAATCTGGATGAGAGCAGTATGCCGGATCTTTCCAAGCTTATCAAGCTGGATGACCTTGATCTGGATCTTTCCCATATGATTGATCCGGAAGAAATTCTGAAAAATCTTCCGGCAGACCAGGTTCCGGATATGAGTCAGGCGCTGAAGTCAGTGAAGTTTGATTTTACAGAAGAGAAGGTAACTGCTTTGCTGAAAGAGGTTCTTACTGGTTATCAGGAAAGCATTAAAGATAAACCGGAAGCAGATATGGATAAAATGCAGGCAGCATTGAAGCAGTATCTGACATCAAAAGAGATGAACGAACGTCTGTGCAAGGATCTGCAGGAGCTGGTGAAAAATAACGTGAACGTGGATATGTCTTCGGAAAAACTGATCGCAGTGGCTGTGGGGCTGATGAACCAGTATCAGGAGTATGCCAAGGCAAATGGTATCACCCAGACAGATGTGGCCAGCATTCTTGCCTTTTTAAGTCAGGGGGAAATCCAGCAGCAGATCAAAGAGGAAGCAGAGAATCTGGTTAAAAACAGCGTGACAGTGAATATTACCACAAAACAGATACGGGATCTTCTTATGCAGGACGTTGTAGCTGCTTATCCGGAGTATGCCAGGAATAATTCCCTTCCGGACCCGGCTAATCTGGGAACCTATTTTCTGGAATATATGCAGACAGAGGATGGGCAGAATCGTCTCATGAATGGACTTATGACTCTTGTGGATACCAGCGAGGTGCAGACGCAGTTTTCCCAGGCAATGGAAACTTACATGAAATCCATGATGACTTCTTTCACAGATGCGATCGCAAAGGGGATTGAGTCAAAATTCACAGAGATAATGGAACAGGTGGAAAAACAGCTTACGAAGGGAATCCAGACTGCTATGGAGCAGATGATTGGAAATATCAGCTCCGGTATGCAGGAGGCAATGCAGTCTGTGATGACCAGTGTATCATCGAGTCTTACTTCTGCCATGAGCCAGGCTATGAGCGGACTTGGCGGATTGGGAAGCGGCATGGGAAATATGGAAGATGCGCTTTCCATTAATCCGGAGGCTTTTGCAAAAGCAATTCAGATGAACATGAATGAGGACGACCTCTCAGAGCTCATGATGTCCCTGCTGTCATCTGAAAATTCTTCTTATGACGGAAATCTGAAAAAGCTTGGATATGCAGATCTAAATGTTCCTGGCGGAATTAATATCTATCCAAAGGATTTTGAAAGTAAATCAGAAATTGTAGGTATTCTGGATCAGTATAACGCGGATATGGAAGCGGCAGGAGAGGATGAGAAGGTGATCACTTATACGGATCTTGTGGGAACGCTGATGTCGTCAGTTACGAATATTGTAAATATTATCAGTTATGTTCTGGTGGCTTTTGTAGCGATTTCCCTTGTGGTTTCTTCCATTATGATCGGTGTTATCACGTATATCAGTGTTCTGGAGAGGAAAAAAGAAATTGGTATTCTAAGAGCGATTGGTGCTTCCAGGCACAACGTGTCACAGGTGTTCAATGCGGAGACGTTTATTATCGGATTTTGCGCAGGTGCTATGGGGATTGGAATTACATTGCTTCTTCTCATTCCTGCGAACAGCATTATCCGGTCACTGGCTGACGGAGTGAATGTGAAGGCGGCTCTTCCTCCTGTAGCAGCAGTAGTTCTGATCGGACTGAGCGTGGTTCTGACTCTTCTTGGCGGACTGATCCCATCAAGAAAAGCTGCTAAAAGTGATCCGGTGACAGCGCTTCGAACTGATTAAAATAACAGAATTTGATGACTGATTTTGACCATCATTATAAAATACAGAAAAATGCAGGGTTCAGGTTGGGGCACAGCCTGATATCTGCATTTTTTTGTGATTTATGGATATTACTATTCGTACAGCCAATAGTAAATAACCGCTATATTGACCTGTCTGATCTGTCATATACTGCGCCAATGTGGCTGATACTTAATTTTCACTGTACTGGAGCGCGTCTGAAAAATCATTCCCGCAATCTGTACGCCCCACTTTGCGGTATGTTTCGCCCGAATTCGGTTGCCGTAGCCTGCTACGACGCCCTCATCCGGACAAAATCTCCCACAAATTGTGACGTACATCTTGCAGAAAGCTTTTTTGAACATGCTCTGGCACATCGTTGCATATAAAAAATCAAAAACAGTCAAAATAATTCATATTTGTGCAATTGTAATAAATCATAAGTGAAAATCTTGTGAAAAAGATTGATTGACTTTGACTGTATATGAAAGTATAATAAGCACAACAAATCAAAAACAAGCAAAAATAAGCAGGAGGCAGAAATGATTTACACTGTGACTTTTAATCCGTCACTGGATTACATCGTGTCGGTAGAGAACTTCCAGCTTGGTCTTACCAATCGAACCAGTTCGGAGATGCTTTTGCCGGGAGGCAAGGGAATTAATGTTTCTACAGTTCTTATGAATCTGGGAATTGAGAGTACAGCCCTTGGATTTACAGCCGGATTTACCGGAGATGAGATTATCAGACGTCTTGAGGAGATGGGTGTGAGGAATGGTTTCATCCAGGTAGGGGAAGGCTTTTCCAGAATCAATCTGAAGCTGAAGAGTATAGACGGTACAGAAATCAATGGACAGGGACCGAAGATCGGAACTGATAAGGTGGATCTGCTGATGAAGCAGTTAGGAGAGCTTGGACAAGGCGATGTACTTTTCCTTTCCGGAAGCATTCCATCATCCATGCCGGATGATGCCTACCAGAAGATCATGGCTATGCTGGACGGCAGAGGCGTAAGAATCGCAGTGGACGCGACGAGAGATCTTCTGATGAAGGTTCTCCCCTATCATCCATTTCTTATTAAGCCAAATAACCATGAACTTGGTGAGATCTTCGGCGTAGAACTGAAAGACCGCCAGTCCGTGATCCCATATGGTAAGAAACTCCAGGAGATGGGAGCTGTGAATGTACTGATTTCCATGGCAGGAGAGGGCGCGGTCCTTATTGCTGAGAATGGAGACGTTTATGAGGAGCCTGCACCGAAAGGCAAGCTGATCAATGGTGTTGGAGCCGGAGACTCCATGGTTGCCGGATTTATGGCAGGATATATGGAGAAGCAGGATTATGAATATGCGTTCCACATGGGAATCGCAGCTGGAAGTGCCAGTGCGTTTTCTGAGAATCTTGCTACCAGAGAAGAGATTGAAGCTGTATATCAGCAGATCACAGGAAAGGATCAGGAGGAAAGGAAGAAATGAGGATCACAGATTTACTGGACGTAAGAAGTATTTCGTTAAATGCTGCCTCAGCAGATAAGTCTCAGACTCTGGATGCAGCGGTTTCCCTTATGACCAGAAGTGGCAAGATTAATGATGAGGAAGCGTACCGTAAGCAGGTCTATGCCAGAGAGGAAGAAAGTACTACAGGAATCGGGGAGGGAATCGCCATTCCTCATGGTAAATGTGATGCAGTAGAGAAACCAGGACTTGCCGCTATGGTGATCCCGGGAGGGGTTGACTTTGACTCTCTTGACGGAGAGCCGGTTACCTTGCTGTTTCTTATTGCTGCGCCAAATACAGAGGATAATGTTCATCTGGATGTGCTCAGCAAGCTTTCCATGATGCTGATGGATGAGGACTTTACCAAGAGCCTTCGTGCAGCGAAGACACCAGAGGAATTTCTTGCGATCATTGATCAGGCAGATGAGGAGAAGAAGAGCGTAGATGAGCGTCTGGCCGATATGGGAGAGGCTGAAGCGGATCAGTTTAAGATTCTGGCTGTTACTTCCTGTCCTACAGGAATTGCCCACACCTACATGGCAGCAGAAGGAATTGAGAAGGCTGCCAAGGCGAAGAACTGTTTTGTGAAAATTGAGACAAGAGGCTCTGGCGGAGCCAAGAATGTGCTTACAGAGCAGGAGATTCAGGATGCAGACTGCATTATCGTTGCGGCCGATGCCCAGGTTCCCATGGATCGTTTCGATGGCAAGAAAGTGATTCAGCGTCAGGTTTCTGATGGAATCAATAAGGCTGATGAGCTTGTAGAGCTTGCCATGTCTGGAAACGTACCGGTTTATCACAGCGGAAATGCATCAGCCTCATCACAGAGTCAGAATAAGGCCGGCGGCAGTGTGGGACACAAGATTTACACCCAGCTGATGAATGGTGTTTCCCATATGCTTCCGTTTGTAGTTGGCGGTGGTATTCTGATCGCCATTGCCTTTTTGATCGATGGTCTTATGGTAGATATGAATGCCCTGGATGTAGCCGAGCGCTCTAATTTTGGGTCTATTACTCCGGTGGCAGCTATGTTCAAACAAATCGGTGATGTGGCATTTGGTTTTATGCTTCCGGTTCTGGCGGGATTTATTGCCATGGCAATCGGTGACAGACCGGCACTTGCACTTGGCTTTGTGGGTGGAATGATGGCACACAGCGGAACTTCAGGTTTTCTTGGTGCTCTGGTAGCTGGTTTTGCAGCAGGATATATTATTCTGGGACTTCGTAAGGTATGTGAGAAGCTTCCGGAAGCCCTTGAGAAGATTGCGCCGGTTCTGATTTATCCGGTTGTTGGTATTCTGATCATGGGACTTCTGATGCTGTTTGTTGTAGAGCCCATCATGGGGGGGATCAATACAGCACTGAATAACGGACTTACCTCCATGGGAAGCTCCAGTAAGATCATTCTTGGACTGATCCTTGGCGGAATGATGGCAATCGATATGGGTGGCCCGTTTAACAAGGCAGCATATGTATTTGGTACTGCAGCGATTGCAGCTGGTAACTATGATATTATGGCAGCCGTTATGGTTGGTGGTATGGTTCCGCCATGCGCCATCGCACTTGCTACACTTCTTTTTAAAGACAGATTTACGAAAGAAGAAAGGGAGTCTGGTCCTACCAACTTTATTATGGGACTTGCCTTTATCACAGAGGGAGCCATTCCTTTTGCAGCAGCCGACCCGCTTCATGTGCTTCCGGCATGTATTGTGGGATCTGGTCTTGCAGGTGCAATGTCCATGGCATTTGGCTGTACCCTGATGGCACCTCACGGTGGAATCTTCGTAGTTCCGGTTATGGGAAATGCAGTGCAGTATGTGAGTGCACTGGTAGTGGGAACTGTTGTTTCCGCAGTGCTCCTGGGAGTTCTGAAAAAGAAAAATGCCTGACAATGGATGTTCAAACAGGCTCTAATATTGGCTGCGGAATGAATGGTAACCCATGTCTGGAAAAGATATGCAGATATAATCGTGTTATTGTGAAGGTCATGAACAGTAACATAATCGTGAATAGTGATTGACACAGAATGTGAAATCAGATATAAAGAAATCAAATAATAAGAAAATCAATAGAGACCAAAGATAAAAAGAAAAATGGAGGAATGAATCATGAGAGAATTTAAATATGTTGTAACAGACCCGGAAGGAATCCACGCACGTCCAGCAGGAGAACTTGTAAAAGCAGTAAAGGCTTTTTCTTCTGATATCAAGATTGCAAAGGGCGGCAAGGCTATGAATTGTAAGGCAATCTTCGGAATTATGGGACTTGCAGTGAAGAAAGGTGACGAGGTTACTCTTACATTTGAAGGTGCAGATGAAGACGCTGCATATGAGGCAGTGAGCAAATTCATGCAGGAAACTCTGTAAGACAGGAAGGGGACATACCTGCGGGTATGTCCCTGTTTGTTTGTAAACAGCTTGTCAAAGTGATATTTGCGTGAGATTTTGGTGAGTATCACGAGAACGGGATAGGATGGCAGGAGCGTTTGGTCTCCTGTCAGCAGATCAAATAAGTGGGAGAGAAAAAATGCAGATATATAATGGAAAAAGTGTTTTCGGTGGTATTGCCATCGGTAAGATCAGCGTATATCAGAAAAAAGAGCAGCAGGTTAAGCGTGTGAAGATTGATGATCCGGAACAGGAGATGGCGCGCTATGAGAAAGCTAAAGCAGAAGGGATTAAACAGCTTCAGGGACTTTACGATAAGGCCTTGAGAGAAGTCGGGGAAGCCAATGCAGCAATCTTCGAAGTTCATCAGATGATGATGGAGGACGATGGATATAATGAATCTGTAGAGAATATCATTCGCAGCCAGGGCGTAAATGCAGAGTATGCAGTGGCAACTACAGGTGACAATTATGCGCAGATGTTTTCGGCAATGGACGACGATTATATGAGAGAGCGTGCAGCTGATGTTCGTGATATTTCTGAGCGGCTTCTCACCATTTTAAATGGAGAAGAGACAGGGGCTGTAGATGCAGACGAGCCGAAGATCATTGTGGCAGAGGATCTGGCGCCATCAGAGACTGTACAGCTGGATAAGGATAAAGTTCTCTCTTTTGTTACAGTGAAAGGCTCCTTGAATTCCCATACAGCGATTCTTGCAAGGACCATGGCGATTCCTGCACTTGTAAATACTTCCGTGTCTCTTGAGAGTGAGATGGATGGCAGACTTGGAATTGTAGACGGGGCAGACGGTACATTTTATGTAGATCCGGATGAGGAGACTCTGGCAGAGATGAAGAAGCGCCAGGAAGAAGATCTTTCCAGAAAGCAGCTTCTTTTGACCCTTAAAGGAAAAGAGAACGTTACACTTGACGGACAGAAAGTAATGCTGTACGCTAATATTGGCAACATCAAGGATCTGGCAACAGTCATTCAGAATGATGCTGGTGGAATCGGTCTTTTCAGAAGTGAGTTTATTTATCTGGAGAAGGAAGATTTCCCAACAGAGGAAGAACAGTTCCAGATTTACAGACAGGTTGCACAGACTATGGCAGGCAAGAGAGTGATCATCCGTACATTGGACATTGGTGCAGACAAGCAATGCGATTATTTCCACATGGAGCATGAAGAGAATCCGGCACTGGGATGCAGGGCAATCCGTATCTGTCTGACAAGACCGGAGATTTTCAAGACACAGCTTCGTGCTTTATTCCGTGCCAGTGCATTTGGCAAGATCGCAATTATGTATCCTATGATCACCAGCGTACAGGAAGTGCGTAAGATCAAGGAAATCGTAGAGGAAGTGAAAGCGGAGCTTACCTCTCAGGGCGTAGAGTTTGGTAATCCGGAACAGGGAATTATGATTGAGACTCCGGCAGCAGCAATCATCAGTGATGATCTTGCGAAAGAGGTTGATTTCTTCAGCATCGGAACCAACGATCTCAGCCAGTATACTATGGCAATCGATCGTCAGAATCCTCAGCTTGACCTGTTTTTTGATCCTCATCATCCGGCAGTGCTGCGCATGATTTCCCTGGTTATGGAGAATGCTCATAAGGCTGGTATCTGGGCTGGAATCTGTGGAGAACTTGGTGCTGACCAGTCACTTACAAAAGAGTTTCTGGCAATGGGAGTGGACGAGCTTTCTGTTTCACCGGGAAGTATTCTTCCACTGCGTAAGATCATTCTGGAAACCAATGTTACAGATTATAAGGCGGGAAAAGAATGTTAACACAGCAGCGACATGAGATCATTTTGGAGCTTCTGAGAGAGAAAGGAAGTATTACTGTCACAGAAGTGAAGGATCTTTTAGATACATCAGAGTCAACAGTGAGAAGAGATATCACTGCACTGGATAAGGAAGGCAAGCTAGAGAAAGTCTTCGGCGGTGCCGTAGAACTGAAGGAGCGGGTAACTGCATATGAATATTCAGTTGCCGAGAAAATGGGACTGAAGCTGGAAGAGAAGGACCGGATCGCAAAATATGCAGCAGGTCTTATCCAGGATGAGGATTTTGTCTATATTGATGCAGGTACTACTACTGGGGATATCTTGAAGTTTCTTAAGGTTACAAGGGCAGTGTTTGTTACCAATGCAGTGGTACATGCCCAGACACTGGCAGGAAGAGGCTTTAAGGTTCTTCTTGTAGGTGGAGAGCTGAAGAGCACTACAGAAGCAGTAATTGGTAATCAGGCTATGAACACGATTCGTGGTTATCATTTTACCAAAGGCTTTTTTGGAACCAATGGACTTACCAGAAAGAGTGGCTGTACTACCCCGGATGCCAATGAAGCGGCAGTTAAAGCTGCTGCCATGGAGCAGTGCAGGGAGTGCTATGTGCTCTGCGATAGTTCCAAGTTTGATAATATCAGTTCTGTGACTTTTGCAGATTTTTACAGATCTACGATAATTACAGACAGGATTCCGTCTGGCTATGAAGATTGTGC
>ERZ773133.3818-NODE-3818-length-11061-cov-2.361076_pt1 | contig 11061 bp, 8 predicted proteins | sample MGYA00580861_ERZ773133 | MGnify/ENA primary metagenome ERZ773133 (study PRJEB29015, sample SAMEA2737844) | human gut metagenome | biome: human gut; feature: human-associated habitat; material: faeces | place: China | collected 2012 ...
GCAGACACACAAGAATCACCGCCACCAGACAGACCGTTCCGAATATCTTACAGATTCGGGCACATCCTGCCAGTGCCCCTCTTTTTTCTTTCTTCTTTTTTCCCATATCCTGTACCAGAACCGATACCTGCCCGAAAATCACCTTATGACAGGTTCTGATCATCCTTTGCATTATTCAGACTTCTGACAGACTTCACGTTGTACCGGATCTCATACACGGTATCTTTCTTCCGGAACTGTGCATCGATGCGTTTCTGGATCTCCTGACAATCCTCCGGTTTTGTATTGATCAGAAGCACCAGATATTGTCCCTTCCCGTAACGGGTAACTACGTCTCCCGCACGAATACTTCTGCAGATACTTTCCCATATATACCGTGACAGTACCTCTGCACATTCATCGGATCTGATGGGATGTTTCTCCATATCCGTTAATGTACATAACATCAGCTGCACCTGTTGTCCGCTCCGCTCGATCATACGTGCAACCATATGATAAATCTCCCGGAACACCATCCAGTTACACTGATATGGCTCCTGCACCTTTTCCAGCCGTTCTGTCATATTCTCCTGTATATTATCCAGTATATCATACGGATGGTCAAGCTGTTCTTGAATTTTTCTCCGGAAATCCTTTAATTTGACCAGTTCTTCTTCCATATAGACCTGACGATACTTTTCCATGGTTTCCCCATACAGAATCTCTACCTGTTCCGTTCTCCCCATACCGGTCAGTGCCTCGAGCACCAGCAGTTCCCCTCCCTCATATGGCGCTGCTTTCGATACATGCCGGCCCAGCTTCTCCAGCTGGATATACGCCTTCTTTGTCCGCAGAAGTTCCGCCATATATTTCACCAGCTCCCGGAACATGGTTTGATAACGCTCCCGTTCCGCTTTTACCCAGCCTTCCTGCGCGGACCCCTTAAGAAAGGCACCTTTATACAGCAAAACAGCCTTCCAGCACAGCTCAAGCTGTTCCTCCCAGTCCCCTGCCCTGCGTGCTCTGCTGCAATACTCTTCAAATACCTGCGCATCCTCTTCAAACGGAATCTCTTTGTTCCAGTAAAATCTTCCTCTTCTGGAAATAATATATTTTCCTTTCGGAAGACCTGTCTGTTCCAGTTTCTTTCTGATATTATAGATCAGACTGTGGATCGCATGATTCGCATCGTCCAATGTCCGTTCACCAAACAAAACCTTCTCCAGATGTTCCCGGCTGATCCCCTTTTCTCCGCTATGGAAAATCAACTGCAACACCCGTGCAAACTGTGTCTCTTTTTTCTTCTTTGCGATCAAAGATATCCCCTGATATTCCAGGGAAAAATCACCGAACATTTTTACATACAAAACCTGTTGTGTCTTCCATTTTTTGTTCTTCATACACGTTCCACATGTTTGCATACTTTGGTCTGCATCCTCCTGAGACAACCGCTTTCCTGCCTTATATTACACTTTCACGGAAAACATGGTTTTCGTTCCTTCCGCGAAATATACATGCATATTCTAATACATTACGTAAAAGAAAGCAAGTCTTCTTTATATGTTATTGTATACAAAATACCCTTTGCGTTACTGTTCACTCCGTGTAATAAAAAACTGCTGTATGGAGTTTTGTTTTTACTCCATACAGCAGTTTCACTGTTCTTTCCACTGTCTGATTATCTGTGTACACGTTTTCTGACGATCACAATACCTGCTGCCAGTGCTGCCAGTGCTGCTACGCCGATACCAACGCCGGCTACCAGAGGAAGGCTCTTCTTTACTTTCTTATTGCCATCCAGGTCTTTGTTACTTTTCGGTACATCCTCATCGTCCAGATCTTTCAGATCCTGGTCTGCTCTTGGTGTATCTTCATCACCGATGGTGGTGGTGTCTTCGTTACCCTGTGCATCCTGGGTGGTTCCGCCGTTTTCTGTGCCTTCTGTTCCCTGATTATCTGTTACATTGCCAGGTCCGCCATTGCCGGTTCCGCCTGTGGCATCTGTGCCCTGTGCATCACCGTTTCCGGTGGTTGTGCCTGCTGCGTTACCGCCATTGGCATTGGTTCCTGTGCCACCGGTTGTGCCTGTAGTCCCGCCGGTAGTTCCGGTAGTACCACCGGTTGTAGTTGTTGTACCTCCCGGTACGGTAACTGTCTGCTCGGTGGTGTTGGTGATGGTCTGTCCCGGTGTTGTCACGGTTACAGTCTCATATGGCAGATAATTAAAGGTAAACACGTTCTCTGCTGCATTGGCAGATAAGGTTTTGGTCAGGTTTCTGTACTCCGGTGTGTAACCATCGATATAGGTATATGCAACCACCGGTTTGTCACCTACATTACCATAGAAGGTCTGGCTGTCTGCCAGCTTGTTGCCGTTAGCATCCTGATAATTGATCGTGTAAGCTACCTGATCGCCTTTGATTCCGTATGCTACTACATATTCCTGGTCTCCGGTTACTTCAAAAGAAGAATTCTCTACTGCAGCATTATTATCACGTCCACTGATACGGATACCCTGCACATAATACTTGCTGTCCTTATCCAGCGCTACTGCACCGGATCTTGCTTCAAAACTTACGGTATCTCCGGGATTCAGATCTTTGATCACGATAGCATCTGCAGTATTGGAAACACTGTAGTCTGCTCCCTTTACTACCAGACCTGCAGTTCCGGAAAAAGCTCCCTGCTTACCGCTGAATATCGTTACCTGATACTTATAATCCTCTGCCTTAACACTCATAGGAACCGATCCAAGCAGAAAACAAAAGGCCAGAAGAACTGTGGCTATCTTATACATTTTTTTCATCTCTGACCCTCTCCTTTCTCCTCTTTTCGCTTCTTGATCAGTACCACTGCCAGGATCAGAAGGATCACACCGCTTGCCAGCGCTACCGCACTGATGGCAAGGATCTGAGTAGTATCACCCGTTTTCGGGGATCTTACAACATTCTTTGTCGGTGTCTGCACTGTCTTGGTTACTGTCTTATTGACAACTTTGTCTTCGCCCTTCTTCGTCACGGTTGTCACCGTCACCGGATCGGCTGCGAAGCTCATCTGAAGACTTGCCAGTGTATCCTGATAATCATTACCCTGTGTCTCACCGTCCAGCTTTACTGTCAGATGGACAGAAGCTACATCGCCTTTGGAGAGGCGATCCAGATACAGATACTTCTCCAGTGCATCGGTAGCCTGGTGAAGACCTTCACCCTTCGTGGCATCCTCACCGCCTACGGTTTCGCTGTCATATAATACGGTTTCCTTCTTATCCGGTCCCACATAAGTCAGCTTGTAACCATATGCGCCGCCTTCTGCGATGCTCTGGCTGTCTTCCAGAGATTTTAATACTTCGTTGGTCATATACCAGTCTGCATCTTTCTCGCTGGTGTTCTTCAGTCCTACCTGAAGTTCCATGGTATCTCCCGGCTGTAACCGGAAGATATCTTTCTTCATGTCTGCGGAAGTAAAATTACTGCTCATCTTGGAGCCGTTGAATTCTACCTTCCAGTCAGAACCTCCCTGCAGTGTCTCTGCAAATGCTGTTGTATGTATGCCTACGGCCATGACCGCTGCCATGGCAAGGCACAAAATTTTCTTTTTCATAATCTGCACCCTCCTATCGTAAGCTGATATTGCCATTGCCGTCTACGTCTACATCCACACCCCAGGCACTCTTGATGGCGTCCTGTGCGTTGTGAGTCTGCACTGCATCTGCTTCGGCTTCAAGCTGGAAATTATAACCATCATAGGCATAGGTTGTGGTGATGGTTTTATAACCGTCTTTTTCTGTGACATCCTGTTTTACCTTGGTAGCGATGCTGCCGTCGATCGTCAACGTATCGCTGAGTGCCGGTGTGCTTTTTCCTGCCGGAAGGATACCTGTATAATAAAGAATGGTTCTCTCTTTTGTAGATGCATTCTTATCAATGACCCAGCCACTTCCCTCTTTCAGATTCAGATCGATCAGATCCGGGGAAAGAGTGGTATCTTTCACACCCTCTTTATTCGTCCAGCTCTTCTTCAGGATCACACGGACATAACTGTCGATGGAACCACTGTTTGTCACCTTGATTACTTCATCGTACTGTTTTCCCGGTACGATCTTTTCTTCTTTCAGACCTGTCAGCAGATCACCTGTTGCCTCATCCCATTTTCCGTTGGATGCATAATCTCTCTTGCTGATCACCTTGTCATTTTCCACCAGGCTGACACCGATATTGGAAACCTCCACCTGTGCGCCATAGTTCTCACTGTAATAAGTCAATGCCGCTCTGGCACTTCCCACCGTACTTCCTGCCAGCAATACCACAGAAGCGGAAAGAAGAGCCACGGTCAGTCCCCCAAGGGGCATTCTCTTTTTCTTACTCATCTCTCACCCTCCTATTCTCCGGCTGTCTCGCTGGTATCTGCGATCTGCGTCCAGTCGGCGTACGGTTCATTGTTTGCATTATATAAAACCTTTGTGGATTCCTGAACGACAACTACATTAAAACTGTCTTCTGTATCCTTGCTGTCGATCTTAATATCCAGAACCGAACTGCTCTCTCCCGGAGCGACCGGCTCACTGTAATAATAATAGCCTTCCTCTCCCGGTGTCCACTTTCCATCGGAATCACTGTACTGCAGGCCATCCTGATATTTTTCTCCTGCCAGCGCTTTCACACGGACAAAACAAGCAAAATCACCGGTATTCTTCACGGTCACATGTTTGGTCCAGTTACTGAATTCCTCTGTAGGCGTTGTCTCCGTAAATCCCATATTCAGGGTTACATTACCGGAGGCCTCCGTATAAGTGGTAAAATACGCCATCGCTGTTCCTGCGCTGATCCCCGCTGTCAATGTAAGGGCAGCGGCTGCAAGGCAAAGACTTTTTTTACTTAATTTTCTCATATCCTGCACCCCTTTCCCTAATTGGCACTGGCGGGTTCATCTGCCTGCTGTTCCCAGCTCCACTCGCCGTCCTTATTCTCAAAATGGTTCACGATACCGGTTCCCGGGATCAGCTTTCCGTTGTACGTATTGGTAAAGCTGACGCTTGCCGGATTATCTGTAACTCCATCGGCAACGATCACTGTCTCCTGTGTGTCACCGGAAGTATTGCTGTAGCTTCCGCCTGCGTACACTTCTTTTACAGTAACTACGGTTCCTGCCGGAAGATCTTTCACCAGGACTGATTTTTTACCTGCCTTGTCGAACTTGACAGAAACTACATCACTGTAGACCTTTTCACCATGTCTGGTGCCTTCTACCTGGAAGACGAAGAGTGCATCCTTAAGGGAAGCATTGTACTCTGTCAGATCCTTAACGATCTCCAGATCACCGTAACGCTGTGTCTGCTGCGGCTTCATACCGGTTGTTACATCGTATACCCAGGTATCGTCCGGGTTCTCTTTGGAATAATAGTTATTCGGAAGAGATACCAGGTACGGGGTAAAATCATAGGTGTATTCACTGGTCTGCACGGTTTCGGCCTGTACCAGATACATACCGGTCTCCAGATTGTTGATCTCACCGGTGGATTCCGCTGCACCTGCCGGTTTGGTAACTTTTACATCTGCGGTTGGTGCAATTTTCTTATCCTCTACGATCTTCATGGCATCCTCTGCCATCTGTGCCCATTCCTCTGCGGTGGTAGTACTGCTTACTTTTTCCAGTCCCAGATCAGCAAAATCTGTATAGTTTGTAGTGTCATACACTGCTTCTTCTGTAATGTCCGCTACCTTGTACACATCCACCGGAATCTCCAGGCTACGAAGTTCATCGAACTCCGTGCCGTCCAATGTAAATGTAAGAGAACACTTCCTATCTGTCTCTACTCCGAGAGCACCATATACACTGGATAAACCGGCTGCTGATAAAACAGTTATTGCTGCAAGGGTCAGCGCCCCTGCGGTTTTTATTCTCTTTTTCATAGTCACCTCTATCCCTCCTTCGACATATCATCCGTCTTACCGGAACGTTTCTTATTCTTCCGGTCAAACAGGAACTTCATGATCAGTATCACAAGCAGTGTCACTGCTAATCCTAAGATTAAGTATAACATATAATAATTCTGGATGGCACGTAACATGCTGTCCACCGGTGTATTTTCCACTTCCTCTTCGCCTTCATAAGGAACTCTGGTTCCCCGAACCAGCAATCGGTGGGAGTTTACACCATATGGGGTACAGGTAAATAATGTCACTTGATCTTTCCCTTCCTGGATCTGCAGTGCCTCCTCCAGTGTCTCATGATCATCTTTATCTACCATATCCAGAATCTGGTCTACCTGATACGCCATCGTCTCATCCAGTACGTGGATGTAGAACATATCCCCCTGCTTCAACTGGTCGATATCCGTAAATAATCTGGCTGCCGGAAGACCTCTGTGAGCGGCAAGTACACTGTGGGTACTCTCTCCGCCGATGGGAAGGGATGTGCCGTTCATATGACCGATCCCCGTCTGTAAAACATCCTCCGAGGTTCCGTGGTAGATGGCAAGCTTGATATTGATCTTCGGGATGGAGAGATACCCCATCACGCCGTCGCCTGCGATATTCAGCACCTTCCAGTATTCCGTATCCTCCAGCTTCGTATCTTCAGCGCCAAATACATCGCCGTAGAGATTATTGTCGGTAAAGGACGCGTTGAAGGCTCTGGCCTTCTCCCATTCCTCTGAGAAATCCTCCGGCGTCATGGGCTCCATGGCCGCCTCGTAGGTACTGATAAGCTTACTCTGCCGATAGGTGTTCCACTGATTGGATATGGTGGGATATGTCAGAACTCCCAGGCCAACCAGAAACAGCAGTCCCACCAGAAGATTCGTGATTTTTCGCTTCATGGTTACTCCTTCGGTGTCGCGGTGTTTTCCATTTTTTTCTTCTGCTTTCTATCCCACAGGAACAGACCTGCGATAAAGGCGGCTGTCACAGCCAGTCCCACGATGACCCAGAGCAGATAATTGGTATGCATGCTGACCTGACCCTTCGTCTCTTCCTTCGCTATGGTCGTCTCCGGATCGTAGGAAACCCGGTGTCCCTGTACCAGAAGCCGATGGGAATTCACGCCGTAGGGGGTACAGGTGAGCAGTGTCACCAGATCCTCGTCGGGCTCCACCGCCAGGCTCTCGGTATCCTCCGGCTCTACCACCTGAATGTCATCCACCTCATAGGCCAGTGTCTCATCCAGCACATGAATCAGAAAATGATCACCCAGCTCCAGCTTATCCAGGTCTGTAAAGAGGCTGGCGCTTGGCAGTCCCCGGTGTGCGGAAATGACTGCGTGGCTGTTCTCGCCTCCGATGGGGAGGGAGCTGCCCTCCAGATGGCCTGCGGCCTTCTCCAGCACCGTGGCCTCCGTGGTATGGTAAATCGGAAGCTTCACCTGAATCTTCGGAATCTCGATGGTTCCCATCATGCCGTCCCCGGTCAGGTTCAGGCTGGCCATGTACTCCGAATCCGGTTCGTCGGACGCCTGGGCGATGGCGAAGGAATCGGGAAGGATGCTGGGAAGCAGGGAGGCATTGTAGGCTCTCGCCCGCTCCCATTCTGCTTCGTAATCAATGCCATCTCCATTTTCCAGGTCGGACACCTGACCTTCGTAGGTGCTGATAAGCCGGCTCTGTCGGTAGCTGTTCCACTGGTTTGCCACCAGCGGGTACAGCAATAAGGACAAACCGGCTAAAAATAATATGATTATTCCAATTACTTTTCCTTTATTCTTCATCCGGACTCTCCTTGTTGCTGTAAATGTTTTTATATGGGAGCCAGAGGACTAACGCCCTCTGACTCCTTAAATGCTATGATGTCTCGTCTGTGTTGCCGTTGTAACGCGTGTTACTTATGTAACTGGTGTTACTTACTTATTGTCATTCTTCTTGCGGCTTGCAAAGAACAGGAATGCTGCTGCAATCATGATAGCGCAGCCGCCGATGGTGAAGATTGTGGTACCGATGCCACCGGTGGAGGGCAGGGCGGAAAGCTTGGTATCGGTAAGTGTTGCGCCTACGGATACGTTCTCTAACTTACCATCATCTTTTGCTGTAGGAAGTGTAATCGTAACCTGTTTTCCTGCTGCATTGATAGAATATCCGGACGGAGCCTTTGTCTCTTTGAACCAGTAGGTTCCCTCATCAAGGCCTTTCACCTGAACTGTACCGTTTGTTGCAACTACAGTTGACGTTGCATTCGTTTCATCTTTTGATAACGCTAACTTATAGACACCATCTGCTTCTTTTACAAAGTATAACTTATCAGCCTCATTTGCTGTAACTTTGCCATCTTTTTCTTCAAAGTTCTTGTATACCTCAAACTCTGCTCCATTCAGCTGTTTTCTATCTTTTTCATTCTCAGCGTCATCTGTCTTAGTCAGTGTGATATCGCCAGTCCAGCCTTCTTCGTTATCTCCACCTGTCTCTGTTCCGTTACGATACGCATTTGCTGTATTCTTATAAATGCCTCCATCTGCTGTTCCTTCTGCTGCTGTAACGATTGCTGTATAGGTAACTACTACTGTCTGGCCTGCATGTGCATTTTCTTTACCAATATACTTAGTTAAATCAATGGTAACTGCGCCTGTAGCCGAATCTTTTGTCATGGTGTAATCCGTGTCTTTTGTCAGTGCAGCATTGCCTACTGTAAGGCTTGTAATATCTGTAATATCCAGACCGGTCGGCGTATCTACAATAGTAAATACGTTATCTTTTGAATCAGCTTTTTCAAACGCCGGGAATGTTGTTGTAATCTCAAAGGTAAGCGTCTCGCCGCGTTTTACAAATTTATTGCCTGTTGCTTCAATCTTCTGCTTTTTTGTCAGTTCGTATCCGGTCGATTTTGCAGTTACTTCTGCGTTTTTAGCCTGCAGCGTTTCTGCTGTATTATCATAAGTCTCCGCTACCATCGGTGCATAGTTAATCTTGTTGCCTGATGCGGTAATAACATATGCGCCCACCGGAACATTGTTAAATGTAACGTTCGTCACTCCAACTGCATGCTGCTGCTGAATCGGAGTTCCAGCTGCGGCTGCGGAAAGTCGCGCCCAGTCAGTTACTATGTACTTATTATTTGCTGTATCCAGTGTTACATAAGGCTGTGCCCAATCTGCTACAACCCAAGCATTCTCTGCTTCATTTAAGGTAATTGCCGCATACAGATTTACGGTTTCTTCTTCCTGTGCAGACAGTCCCTTTACTTCGATTTTACTTGTCGGCGCTGCCGCCATTGTTGTCATGCTCATTCCAAGCACCATGGCCAGTGTTAATAACACCGCCCAAATCTTTCTGTACTTCTTCATAGCATTTCATCCTTTCTTTTTTTGGGTTTCTCCCATTTTATTTTGTATACATTTTATTTTGTATACTTTTTCTTTCTATACAGAACCAGCGCTGCTGCCATCATCAGCATGCCGCCGATTGTATACCAATAGGTTCCGATTCCTCCGGTACTCGGAAGCTCGTACATCGGTGTGTTCTTGAAGTAATAGCTGTAAATTACTACACCGGTTTCCTTGCCGTTAGCATCTGTTTCCTTTGTCGTATCAAATGCCACATTTTTACCAGATGCGTCTGTGACTGTCAGACTTCCGTCCTTGCCTACAATAATTGTCCAGGTTTCCTCGCTCAGTGCGTAGTTGCCGGGAGCTTTGGTTTCCTTGAGTGTATAGGTGCCTTCCGGAATCATGGATACATCGTTATTATCCGCGTCTTTCCAGATTACGACTCCACCACTTTCGGAAGTACCCGTATAGGTAGTTGCGGGATTCTTAGTATCTGTCAGTGTAAACGCTGCGCCCTCCAGCTTCACATCGTTGCTGTTGGAACTTACTTTTACAATCTCCCACTTTGCTTTCGCAGTGTTGGTGATGGTGGTGAGTTTTCCATCCTCGCTTGTCACACAGGTTACATTATACTTATTGGACGGATTCACCTCTTCTACGGAATAAACAATCTTTGTTCTCGCCAGCTTTCCGTCTTTATCTGTATAATAGTAATACTTCGGAAGATTCTCCCACTTGTATGTCCAACCATTTGTTTCGTTCAAGGTCTGAGTTTCCCGCATCTCTGTTGTCAGAGACTGATAGGTACTCGGTACGTCCGTAAGAGTGTCGTTGCCATCATTGTACTTGGCTGTCAGCTGTACCTGTACGGAATCCTCTTCACCGCCGACCCACTCCTTCTTTACGGAATGTTCTGTGGTCTTCTGCTCTACCTGAAGTACCGGATGAGCATATTCTGCATGATCCTCCTTACCATTTACCGTGTAAGTTACTTTTGCGGTAGCATTGGAATGGAAACCGGGCTGACCCGAACTGGTCTGCTTTGATGTATCCGTATCCGTATTCGGATCTCCTACTGTTCCTCCATAGCCATTTTGCATTGCATAATCTGCGTAGGCTTTCATGGTCGGTTTGATGTTAAACTCAACGGTGTAAGTAACCTTTTCTTCCAGAGCTTTCTGATTCAGAAGTTTTACCGTAACTGTTTTGCCATCTGCACCCCGAACCACTTCATACTGGGAAGCACTCAGTTCTGATTTTGCTTCGCCATCTTTCTGTCTGTAAACCTTTAAGTTTAATTGTCCTGCATCAGCAAAATCTGCGTACTCGCTTAATGTATCTGTGATGGATACCTTTGTGTATTCCGGCTTGGTAATATCTTTTGCAATTTTTTCGAAAGCTGTAGTAAGAGCTGTTTCACTTGTACCATTAAGATTTTCTGCACCAACTTTTGACGCGAAATCGCTACACTTGCTCTGCGTCTTATTGTTTGCATCAATGATATACTTTACAGCACTCTTCAGATGAGTTGTACTATTCCACTCTGTAACTGCCGCGTTCAAATACTTCTCGTCATAATCCTGTCCATCACCTGTTGTCATTCCGTCGCTATCATACATAAATGTCGGATTTCCATCTGTCAGGAAAATAACATACTTCTTTGCTCCTGATGTCCCGGATGCTAAAACTTCTTCTCCTTTACGAACACCTGCCTGCCAGTTTGTTCCACCATCTACTGTCAGCCCGAACGGCGAAGAACCTAATTCAGTGACTTTCGTCCATGGCATACGCGTTCTTGCATCATTGTCCGCTTCATCACCTTCATAATGTCCA
>ERZ773133.3819-NODE-3819-length-11059-cov-13.821610_pt1 | contig 11059 bp, 11 predicted proteins | sample MGYA00580861_ERZ773133 | MGnify/ENA primary metagenome ERZ773133 (study PRJEB29015, sample SAMEA2737844) | human gut metagenome | biome: human gut; feature: human-associated habitat; material: faeces | place: China | collected 2012 ...
GACCGCCGCCGTCCGCCGCAGGCCGCCCCGGCCCCGGCCGGCAAGCACGGCCGCAAGGCAAAGAAGGCCAAAAAGCCGAAGAAGAAAAAGAGTCTCGGCCGCCGGCTGCTGATCCTGTTCCTTGTGTTGGCCATCCTCGCGGGCCTGTACCTGACGGCGGTGTATTCCGACATTCCGTTCATCGCCAAGTGGCGCACGGCCTATATCCAGACGGCCATGAACACGCTCAGCCACCAGTGGCTGGCCACGGCGTTCATCCCACGCAGCGTCATCGACAAGGTCGTTGCCGAAATGGAGGCGGCCAGGGAGGCGCAGATCGGCGTCAACAGCGAGTGGGACGAGGAAGAGATCGAGTCCCGCAACCCCACGCTCACGGACACCAAGGGCATGAGCAAGGAAGAGATCACGTTTTATAACCTCTTCTGGGAGGTGGATGTGCCGAGCATGCAGGCGTATGTCAAGGAGCATCCCGACGTCCTCGCCGCCGGCTGGAGCCGCATCAACATCGACAAGTCCGCCCTCACGGGCGACGGCACCAGCATCCGCACCATCCAGGGCGAGCAGGTGCTCGCGATCGACGCGCAAAATGAGATTATGATCGCGCGCGTGAAAGGCAGCACCTACCGCGGCGTGCTCGTCATCATGAAAGACCCGTCGCGTCTGAGCCTGCAGGCCGCGTCCACGCTCGGCAGCGTCGGCCAGGTCTGCGGCAAGATCGCCGAGGCCCACGGCGGCGTCATCGGCATGACCGGCTCGGGCTTCATCGACCCGGGCGGCACCGGCAACGGCGGCACCCTCGCGGGCTACGCCATGTGCAACGGCAAGTCCTACGGCAGCCATATGGGCTATGGCTACAAGCGCCTCGAGCTGCATAAGGACAACCGCATCTACATCCGCGACTGCGATTCCGAGGTCTCGCCCGACACGACGGATGCGGTCGAGTTCTCGCCCGCCATGATTATCGACGGGGAGACGGTCGTCAATGCCCGCAGCGGCTTCTCCGACCTGCAGCCGCGCGCCTGCCTCGGCCAGTCGAAGTACGGCGAGATCATCGCCCTGCTCGTCGAGGGCCGGCTTACGACGTCGGTTGGCATCAGCGTGCCGGACTGCGCGGCCATCATGGCCAAGCACGACTGCATGCAGGCCATGAACCTCGACGGCGGCACCAGCGCCATGATCTGGTACAAGGGCAAGTACATCATGCGCAGCTCCAACCCCGCGCTCACCGCGGGGCGCACGCTGCCGAACGCCTTTGTCTACGCCGGAAAATAACGTCACAGGCAACGTCCCTGACCGCCGGTCAGGGACGTTTGTGCGCAATGCGCAAAAGATTTTCCGAAAACCGGGTGCAGATTCGTGAAAATGGGGCTTGCAATCCGGCGCGGGAAGTGGTAGAGTAACACCATCGAGAAACCGATGACCGAGAGGAGTACCCATTCACGAAGCTTTCAGAGAGCAGCGGACGGTGGAAGCGCTGCAGCGGACGGGTGGCGAATGGACTCGCGAGGGCAAACCGATTGCAGCAGCATGAGGGGCGACGGTGGCCGCGGCCGTTATCCGGCGGAGCGTATGATCGTACGTGCAAAGTGGGCGCATGAGCGCCAACATGGGTGGCACCGCAGGAGTTACAGTCTTGTCCCATGAAACGGAAGGAACCGTTTCGTGGACGAGGCTTTTTTTATTGCGCAAATCACCGCAGGAGGGATGCATATGACCCGCAAAACCAGACGATGGCGTGGCGGCCGGAGAATTTTTGCCGCGTCAGACCGTATCCGAAGATCGCAAATAAAAAACCCTCACTTTCAATATAAGGAGAATCAACTATGAATAAGACTTTCCAGAAGATCGTCGGCGGCGTGCTCGCCGTCACCGCGCTCATGGGCCTGTCCGCCTGCGGCAGCAAGACCGAGGACACCAAGGCCGAAGGCAAGACCTACAAGGTCGGCATCGTGCAGTTTGTGGACGATGCGTCTCTCAACCAGATCGAGGCGGCCATCGAGGCCGAGCTCGATGCCAAGGCCGCGGAGCTGGGCGTGACCTTTGACTACACGCTCTACAACGGCCAGGCCGACGCCACGACGCTCAACCAGATCGGCGCCGAGCTTGTCAGCAAGGGCGTGGACCTCATCGTCCCGATCGCGACCCCGGCTGTGAAGATCATGCAGTCCGCCACCGAGGACACCGAGATCCCCATCGTTTTCTCTGCCGTCTCTGACCCCGTCGGCGCCGGCATTGTTGATTCGCTCGACGCGCCCGGCGGCCGCATCACCGGCACGAGCGACGCGCTCAACACCAAGGGCCTGCTCGACCTGATGCTCGCCCAGAACCCGGACACCAAGACCGTCGGCCTGCTCTACTCCAAGAGCGAGGATTCCTCCAAGCAGCCGATCGAGGACGCGAAGGCCTACCTCGAGGGCAAGGGCATCCGCTGCGTGGAAAAGACCGGCACCACCACCGATGAAGTCACCTCCGCCGTCGACGCGCTCATCGCCGAGAAGGTCGACGCCGTCTTCACCCCGACCGACAACACCATCATGACCGCCGAGCTCGCCATCTACGAGAAGTTCCTCAATGCCAAGATCCCGCAGTACTGCGGCGCGGACTCCTTCGCCCTCAACGGCGCGTTCGTCGGCTACGGCGTGGATTACACCAAGCTCGGCACCATCACGGCCGACATGGTCGTGCAGGTGCTGGTCGACGGCAAGGACCCCGCCACGCTGCCCGTGACCACGTTCGATAACGGCATCGCCATGATCAACGCCGAAAGCTGCGCCGCCCTCGGCTACGACATCGCTGCTGTCAAGCAGGCGTTTGACGGCAAGTGCAGCTCCGTGCTCGAGACGACCACGCAGCAGAATTTTGACTGATATCTGACATCCCGAAGGAGGGAGCTCCATGCTGACCGTTTTGCAGACGGCGCTTGAGGTCGGCCTCATTTACGGCCTCGTCGCGCTGGCACTGTTCATCAGCTTTTCCATCCTGAATATCGCCGACCTCTCCACGGACGGCTGCTTCACGCTCGGCTGCGCCGTGGGCGCCATGCTCACCATCGCCGGCCATCCGATCCTTGCGCTGTTCGCGGCCATGGCGGCGGGCATGCTCTCGGGCTACGTCACGGCCTTTCTGCAGACGCGCCTCGGCGTTGAGAGCATCCTCGCCGGCATCATCTCGAACACCGGCCTTTACACGATCAACCTCGCGGTCATGGGCTTTTCGTCCAACGTGTCCATCACCGGGGTCGACACGGTGTTTTCACTCTTCAAGGGGCTCGTCGGCGGGCAGTGGAGCCGGCTGATCCTGCTCGCGCTCATTGTGGCGGTGGTCGTGATCGTGCTCATTCGCTTTTTCGGCACGTCGCTCGGCCTGTCCATCCGCGCCACGGGCGACAGTCTCGATATGGTCAGCGCTTCCTCCATCAACCCCAAAGCCACCATCACGATCGGCCTGTGCCTGGCCAACGCCCTCACGGCGCTGTCCGGCTGCCTGATCGGGGAGTACAACAAGTTCTGCGACATCAACCTTGGCACCGGCATGGTCACGATCGCGCTGGCGAGCCTTATCATCGGCGAGGTCTTTGCCGGTCACCGCGGCGGCGTGGGCAAGCGCGTCGTCTGCGTCGTGCTCGGCAGCATCGTCTACCGCTTCATCATCGCGCTGGCGCTGCGGCTGAACATCTCGGCCGAGTATTTCAAGCTCGTGTCCGCCGTCATCGTGGCCGTCGCCATCGCCGCGCCGAACATGAAGGGCTACGTCCATCTGGCGAAGATCAAGTCCAACGCGCGCAAGCTGCGCGCCCTGTCCGGAAAGGGGGACGAGACCGATGCTTGAAGTTTCCCACATCTCCAAGACGTTCAATGCCGGCACCGTGAACGAGAAGCGTGCCCTGTCCGATCTCTCGCTCCGGCTGGCCGACGGGGAGTTTGCCACCATCGTCGGCTCCAACGGCGCCGGCAAGAGCACGCTCTTCAACGCCATCGCCGGCGTGTTCTATGTCGATGCCGGCACCATCACGCTCGACGGGCGGGACATCACGTTCCTGCCGTCGTATAAGCGCAGCCGCCGCATCGGCCACCTGTTCCAGGACCCGCTCAAGGGCACCGCGCCGCACATGACCATTGAGGAAAACCTCGCCGTGGCCTACCTGCGCTCTTCGGACCGGCACGTGCTCTTCGGCCGCGTGAGCCGCCGCGACCGCGACTTTTTCCGCGACGCGCTCGCCCAGCTCGACATGGGGCTGGAGGACCGCATGAACACGCCCGTCGGCCTGCTCTCCGGCGGCCAGCGCCAGGCGCTGACGCTGCTCATGGCCACCATGGTCACGCCCGAGCTGCTGCTGCTCGACGAGCACACGGCCGCGCTCGACCCCGTCACGGCCGACAAGGTGCTCGCGCTCACGCGCAGCGTCGTGTCCGAGCGCAGCATCTCCTGCCTCATGATCACGCACAATATGCATCAGGCGCTCGAGCTTGGCACGCGCACGCTCATGATGGATGCCGGCCGCATCGTGCTCGATGTCTCCGGCCTGGAGCGCGCGGGCATGACCGTGCAGGGCCTGCTCGACGCCTTCGCTGCCAAGGCGGGCGAGGCGTTTGATAACGACCGCGTCCTGCTGTCCACGGCCGAGGACAAGGAAAACTGAATTCCGGCAAAGAAAAATCAGCCGCCCACCGGGCGGCTGATTTTTTGCGTTTATTAACTTAATAGAACGTGGCCACCGGCTCCTCCGGCTTTTCGACCTCCTGCACGGACTGCACCGTGAACACGGGGCCCTTGCGGCCATAGGCGCGGTGGAACTTGTAGTCCAGCCGGGCCGTGATTACGGCCCACTCGTCGTTGCGGATCTCGTCCGCGCGGTCCCACTCGCAGATGATGCCCGCGAACTGAATGTCCTGCACGCAGCAGGTCATGATGTGCCGCCCGGCGATGAAGCAGCCCTTCGGCACGTTCTTGCGCACGAGGCAGCGGCACTTGACCTCAATGGTCTTGCCGTCGTACTTTTTCGGCTCCTCGGACATGTCGCGGTACCAGATGGCGAAGTCGCGGTCCTCGATCTCGACGACCGGGGCGTCAAGGTCGAACGGCAGCGGGTCCTCGATGTCGTCATACACGACCTTGCCGTCGGTGTATTCATACGCGATGTCGCACCGGCGGGAGATGGCGCGGATGATGCGGTGCATCTCCATGCGGTCCATGCTGTCGCTGTAGCGGTTGAGCACGACGAGCTCGGCGCTCTTGAGCTTGTCCACCATGAGCTGGCGCATGTTCGCGTTGTAGCTCAAAAACGACGTCGCGTCGCAAAACAGGAATTCCTGCGCGACCGCCCAGCCCTCCGGCAGGTTGCCGTAGAGCGAGTCGAGCATCCACATGCCGTTGAATTCCACGAGCACGCGCTCGGGCCGGATCTCGTCCTGCAGCGCCTTCAGGTGCTCGACCGTGAGGTCGGACTCCTCGTCGATGTTGCGCACAAAGACGTTCCCGGCGCAGAACTTGTCCGGCTCGTAGACCTCCTCGCCCTCTTCGCACAGCAACAGCAGCGTGCGCTCGCCCTTGTGGAAGCGGCTGTCCTCGAGTGTCTCCTGGATGAATTTCGTCTTGCCGGCCTCCAGAAAGCCGGTGAACAGGTACACCGGCAGATCCGGTGCCTGCTGTTTCGTGTCAGCCAATGTGGAACAGCTCCTTCAGTGCATCCTCGGCCAGGTGCGACCCGATCACGCACACGCGGCCGGTGACCTGTGCGCTGCCGCGGCGGACGTCGGACTCGCCGGGCACGTAGTCGAAGTGGATCCAGCCGCCGTCGGCCGCGGGCACGATGCCCTTGGCGCGCAGCACGACGCCGTAGCGGTGCTCGTTGATGAGCGCGTCGAGCGCGGTGCGGATCTCGTCGTCGGTGTATTTGCGCGGCGTCTCGGTGCCCCAGCTTGTGAACACCTCGTCCGCGTGGTGGTGATGGTGATGGTGGCCGCAGCAGTGGTCGTGGTCATGCTCGTCATGGTCATGGTCGTGGCCGCAGCAGTGATCGTGGTCATGCTCGTCATGGTCATGATGATGTTCATGCTCGTGGTCGTCATCATCGTCATCCTCATCGTCGTCATGGTGATGGTGGTGGCCGCAGCAGCATGCGTGCTCATCTTCATCGTCGTCGTGATGGTGATGGTGCTCGTGCTCGTGCTCGTCCTCGTCGTCGTCCTCGGCGGCCTCGGCCTTGAGGTGCTCGAGCTCGGCGGACAGCGTGTCGCGCCGCTCCATTGTCTCGAGGATCTGCTTGCCGTCGAGCTCCGTCCAGGGCGTGGTCACGATCGTGGCGGTCGGGTTCTTCTCGCGCAGCAGCGCCACGGCGGCGTCGAGCTTCTCGGGGCGGATGCCCTCGGTGCGCGAGAGGATGATGGCGCTCGCGTTCTCGACCTGGTTGTTGAAGAACTCGCCGAAGTTCTTCATGTACATCCTGCACTTGTTCGCGTCCACGACGGTCGTGAAGCCGTTGAGCACCAGCTCGTCGGACTGCACGCCCTGCACGGCGCGGATGACGTCGCTCAGCTTGCCGACGCCCGAGGGCTCGATGAGGATGCGGTCGGGGTGGAACTGCGCGAGCACCTTCTGCAGCGCGTCGGCAAAGTCGCCCACGAGGCTGCAGCAGATGCAGCCGGAGTTCATCTCGTTGATCTGCACGCCGGAGTCCTTGAGGAAGCCGCCGTCGATGGCGATCTCGCCGAACTCGTTTTCGATCAGCACGATCTTTTCGCCCGTGTAGGCCTCGGCGATCAGCTTTTTGATCAGCGTGGTCTTGCCGGCACCGAGAAAACCGGAGAAAATATCAATTTTTGTCATAAAAGAAAGCACTTCCTGTCTGGGAGCACGCGCTCCCGAAATTTTGTCCATTATTATAGCACGAAATTGTGAACGAAACAAGTCCGCCGCGTCGATGGGATGTGGTTGCGTTTTTGCTGCCGCTGCGGTAAAATGACGGCATGAAACGAAGTGATTTTTGGACAACTGCAAAACGAAATTGGCGCACACTCGCCTACCTGCTCGTGCTCACGGCACTGGCGGTCGTGCTCGTGGTCGTATGCGTCCGGCGCGGACAGGATGCCGCGCAGCCCTCGCCCACGCCGCGCACCTCGGCCAAGGTGCGCAAGGACGCGGCGCAGACGCTGCTCGACGGCATGACCACGCGCGAGAAGATCTGCCAGCTGCTGATCGTGCAGCCTGAGGTGCTCACCGGCGGCAGCGCCGTCACGGGCATGACGGACAGTCTCGCCGCCGCGCTGCGGGAATATCCGGTCGGCGGCGTGCTGCTCTCGGCGCAGAACATGACCTCCGGCGAACAGCTCGCGGCGCTCACCGGAGCGCTTGCGGACGGCTGCAAAACGGCGCCGCTCATCTCGGTCGATGAGGAGGGCGGCCGCGTCGCGCGCCTGATGAACACCGTCGGCACGACGAAGTTCGGCAGTATGTACAGCTACCGCGCACAGGGCACGCAGGGCGCGCACGACAACGCGCAGACCATCGCGCGCGACATCGCTGCCTACGGCTTCAATACGGACTTTGCGCCCGTGGCCGACGTCTGGACGAACAAGCGCAGCAACGCCATCGGCGACCGCGCCTACAGCGACAACTATGACGAGGCGGCCGCGCTTGTCGCCGCCGCCGTGAGCGGCTTTCGCAACGCCGGGGTCATCTGCTGCCTGAAGCATTTCCCCGGCCACGGCAGCACGGCCACGGACTCGCACAACGGCGCCGCCACGGTCGACAAGACGCTCCCGCAGCTGCGGCAGGAGGACCTCAAGCCCTTCGTCTCCGGCATCGCCGCCGGGGCGGACATGGTCATGGTCGGCCACCTGACCGTGCCGACGATGGACGATGTGCCCGCGTCCCTCTCGCACAAGATCGTCACGAATCTGCTGCGCTACGACCTCGGCTTCCGCGGCGTCATCGTCACGGACGGGCTGCAGATGCAGGCTCTCGCGCAGTACACCGACGGGGAGAAGGCCGTGCTTGCCCTCGCCGCCGGCAACGACATGCTGCTCGAGATCAGCGACGTGCCCGGCGCGGTCGCGGCCGTGGAGCAGGCGCTCACGGACGGCACGCTCACGCAGGCGGCGCTCGATGCGAGCGTGCTGCGCGTGCTGCAGCTCAAGCTCGCGCACGGCATCGTGCCGCTGCCGGAGACCGGCTGACACTCATGATTTTTTAAGAAAGGTGTGGTATCCTCATACTGGGCGCGGCCGTCCGGCCCGCCCGGCATCCTCCCTTTCTTTTTTCCCCCAACAGATCAGCCGCTGTCAAAGGACAGCGGCTGATCTATTATCATTTCCGGTTGTAGACCGGCGCAAAACGTGGTATCCTAAGCTATCATGACCAGAGAGGCGACCACCCTTGCAATTCGTTGACATTGAAAAAAAGGACGGCGGCGCGTTCCTGCACCGCTACGACCTGCACTATATCGACCGCACCGGCTGCCCGCGCACGTATGAGATGGTCAGCCGCGACCGGAACATCGACTCGCTCGAGCACCTGCAGCACCACCGCACGGACGCGGTCGTCATGGTGCTCACCGACGCTGCGCGCGAGCACATCGCGCTCATCCACGAGTTTCGCATGGAGCTCGGCCAGCGCATCTACGGTCTGCCCGGCGGCCTCATCGAGCCGGGGGAGACGCCCGAGCAGGCGGCCCGCCGCGAGCTGCGCGAGGAGACCGGCCTGCGCCTGACGGCCATCACGCACGTCCTGCCGCCGGCAGCGTGCACGGTCGGCATCGGCGATGAGCGCACGGTCTGCGTGTTCGGCACGGCGGAGGGGACGTTCCGCCCGAGCACCGACCCCATGGAGGAAATCGAGTCGGCGTGGTACACGCGCGCGCAGGTGCGCGCCCTGCACGAGACGGACCTCTTCGGTTCCTGGGCACTGGCCTACAGCTGGATGTTCGCAAACGGCTGTCTGCCGGGCGTCTGAGGGCACCAAATTCACGATCACGGAGCGATCATCATGTTTTATTCGGAAATTTATCAGCCGGGCGTCGCCGATTTCGACCGCAGCGGCAAGTTTGGTTACGAGGCGATCCTGCGCATTTTTGAAAATACGGCCAGCCGCCACTCCGACAGCTCGGGCGACGACATCATTGCGGAAAGCCGCAACGGCATCACCTGGGTGCTGACCGACTGGCGCGTCCAGATCGTGCGCCGGCCGGACAGCAAGGCGCCCCTGCGCGTCACGACCTGGGTGCGCGACAGCGTGCCCACCGGGCGCATCTTCCGCGACTATACGCTCGCGGACGAGACCGGCACGGAGCTCGTGCGCGCCGAGTCGCGGCTCGTGTTGTTCGACCTGCGCGCGCAGAAGATCCTCCGCATCGACCAGACGCGGTTCCGGTCCTACCGGCCGGAGGCGCGCGGCGTGTTTGCGTCCGCCGCGCCGCGCCTGCGCGCACCCGATGCGTTCGAAGGGGAGACGGTGCTGCCCCTGCGCCGCAGCGACATTGACTTCAACGGTCACGTACATAACACGAAGTATCTCGACCTCGCGCTCGAGGCCTTGCCGGACACGGTTCCCCGGGACGCGTTCACGGGCTTTCGCATGGTCTATCCGAAGGCGGTCAAGGACGTGGAGGCCGTCACGCTCAAATACACCCTGACGGACACCGGCCCCTTCGTGTGCGTCTACAGTGCGGACGCGCTCTGCACGCTCATCCGGTTCGAAACATGAAGATACCCCCGCTGCGAAAAATGCAGCGGGGGTGTTTTTCAGCTTTCCGCGAATCGGTCGACATACGCGCGCATCTCCTGCCGCGAGTCGATGCCGTGCACGCCCGCAATGAACGCGCGCTTTTCCTCGTCCGTGAGCGCCGAAAACTTTGTCAGCGCCTGCTGGTTGTGCACCAGCGCCATGCCCAGCCCGACCGGGATGGCCGGCTGCGTGCCTGCTTCGTGCAAAGGTTCCACCTTCCTCTGTGTCCGGTTTCGGAGCGGGTGCTCCTTAACCATAGTATGGCACAGATGGGAAAATAGAATACATCAGCCCAGATCGAGCACCTGCCGCGCGGCGTAGCCATCCTTGCGCAGCGCGCCGTCGAGCAGCTCATAGCGCGTGATGTCCAGCCGCACCGCGTGCAGCATCGCGGGCATCTGCTGCAGCTGCTGCAGCTGCACGCCGCGCGCCTCGATCACGCTGCGGTACTCGTCGCTCAGCGGGTCGATGTACACGGCCGTGCCCGTCATCTGCAGCCCGGCGAGCGAGTCCATGCCCGCGTAGCTGTCGTACACGGCGGCGGAGATCGTCCCGTTCCACCAGATGCCCTTGAACTTCAGCCCGCCCTCGGTGAGGATGTAGAGCTTACCGTTCACGCGCAGGTATTCCAGCGGCGTGCACCGCACCCATTTGCCGCAGCCGGTCGCGAGCGCGAGCGTGTTGTGCGCTTCCAAAAAAGCGTCGATGCGTGCCCTGAGCGCGTCCGTCGGCATCGGGGCCTCCGGCGGGCAGAAGGCCTTGGCGATCAGTTCGGCCGCGGCGACGGTCTCGTCCTCGCCCTTCGGGCGGAAGGTCACGCGCTTTTGTACGCCGGCCGTCACGACCGGGCCGTCCTCGCCCGCGGCGACGGTGATGACGTTTGCATATCCGCTCCAGTCGCGCGGGGCGCGCTCGGCGGGGAAGAGCTTGCAGTTGCCGATGACCGTGCCGAGAATGTAGGCCGTGCGGCGCGCGTCGGCGTCATAGATGATGGCGGTGATGTTCATGGGTTTCTTGCCTCCGGAAGAATCAAAATATGAGATAATGTGAGTATAACACGCAAAGAATGGATTGTAAAATCGAAAGCCGGATGTTACAATGAGAAAAAATCCGAAACAGAAACGAGGTCTTGCCATGCTCTGCCCGAAATGCGGCGCGCAGCTGTCTGACAGCGCCGTGATCTGCCGCGCCTGCGGCGCCATGCTGCCCGAGCAGCCTGCCGCCACGCAGGTGCCGTATCCCCCGGCATCCCAACCGGCCGAAACCACCGCGTCCGCTCAGCCCAACGCCCCGCGCACCTGCGCCCAGTGCGGCGCGCCGCACTGAGATCGGCAGAGCA
>ERZ773133.3828-NODE-3828-length-11031-cov-5.611698_pt1 | contig 11031 bp, 9 predicted proteins | sample MGYA00580861_ERZ773133 | MGnify/ENA primary metagenome ERZ773133 (study PRJEB29015, sample SAMEA2737844) | human gut metagenome | biome: human gut; feature: human-associated habitat; material: faeces | place: China | collected 2012 ...
AGCACTCCAACATCGGCACGATTTTCTTTGCCGTGGGCTTTAGCGTCATGATGACACTGGATGTGGCGCTGGGATAGTCAAGGCCGGTGTCTGACCAAGGCGGATTCAAGGCAGACTACTCATAAAATAGTCTGCCGTTTCTTCTGCCAATTAGTTAGAATGCGCTAACTAAAAGCGAGACGGCAGAAACCTGGAGGTTGAACAAAGAAAAGGAGGGGAAGCCCCGATAAACGGCTTCGGCGCTTGCCGGGCGGGGATTGGCGCGACATCTATCGCTTTGTGGCGTGGATGATTACGGGCTCCCTGTGCAGCATAGGCTTTACGGCGTGCCGGCACGGGACATATATGGACACAAACAGGGAAAAGACGCGGATGAAGGAGAAAAAGCACGATGAAGGAGAAAAGCATATGGTAACATTGACCGAAACAACAGAGATCGCCGCCCCTTTTGAAAAGCTGGAGTGGTGGGTGGACCATTTTGAGGAGGAGTTCGTCAAGTGGAGTCCGCTGCATTTGGAATGCGAACTGCTCAGCGGCGGCATTCAAGCCAGAGATAAAGTGCGCTTTCATGAAATCGTCATGGGCATGGATTATGACGTCACCGGCACGATCATTCGGGCGGAAAGGGACAGGGATCATTTTTCCTTTGCCTTCGAGAGCGATAAAAAAACTGCCGTCATCTCATTTGAGGGAGAGCGGACCGATACGGGCTGCCGCTTTCGCCATACAGAGAGCTTTGGCGTGCAGGCGCCGGTCATAGGGCCGGTGGTGAATTTTCTGATTTTCAAGATTCTTTACAGGAAAAAAGCGAATTGGCAGCTCATTCGGGACGATATGATCCTGGATAATCAGTACCTGACCGATATTCTGGAAAAGGGCAGATATCCGGCGCGCATCCCGCCGGAGCAGATCAGAAACACTTCCCCAAGGGAATTGATGGAGGGGGTCACTGGTCGCTAAAGCGGTGATCGGAAGTGTATGAAAAAGAAGATTTGGGGTATCCATGCGCCGTTCTATGATCGGGCGATACGTGGAATGAGCTGAATGGAACACACGCGAACCCCCTTGACAGATTCCTTCAGTGCGGCTATAATATACCAGCAGTATATACTACCGGTATATCAGGAGGCACCAATGGAACGTACAGAGACTCAAATGAAGATCCTCGAAGTTGGGAAAAAAGAATTCCTGGAAAAAGGCTTCAAGGATGCATCTTTGAATAAAATCGTCGCAGAGGCGGGCTTCACGAAAGGCGCCTTCTACGGCTATTACCCGGATAAGGCCGCGCTTTTTGAAGATCTTGTGGGCGAGGCAGCAAAGGGACTGCTGGAGCAGTTCAAAGCCGCACAGGCCGCCCATTTCGATCTTGTCTCCGAGGAAAAGACAAAGGACAGCCTGAAGCTGTCCACTGAGTATTTGCGCGTCTTTGTGGAATATATGTACGCCCATTTTGATGCCTTCAAGCTGATCCTCTGCCGGGCGGAAGGTACGCGCTATGCAAACTTTTTGGAGGAGCTTGTGGAACTGGAGGTAGAGTGCTCAGAGGAATACTACGCACTTCTCCGCAAAAGAGGAAAGCTCTCCGGGAAAATGACAAAGCAGCTTCACCACATGATTACCAGCGCCTATTTTACGGCGGTATGTGAGACGATTGCCCATGATATGCCCAAAGAAGAAGCTATGCGGTATATTGAGGAGCTTGCAAAGTTTTTCAACTCTGGCTGGAAAGGCTTGCTCCGGCTGGAATAATGCACAATCACACAAGCACTTTAATTTTTTACACGCGAGTTAGCGTACTCTAACTGAACAATATAAAATTGGAGGTCGTTTATTATGCTTAAAACAGATTCGAAGAAGCTGGAAACAAGGGACTTTATATCGGTGGGCATCTTTTCGCTCATCTATTCTGTGGTGGCGTTTGTGATTGGCGGTGTTGCGCAGATGACGCCGGTCACTTTCCCGTTTATGCCAATGATCGTGGCGCTCTTTACGGGGACAGTTTTCATGCTCTATGTGGCAAAAATACCGAAGAAGGGAGCGCTCTCCATTCTCGGTGTAATCGCGGCGATTTTGCTGTTTGTTACGGGAATGTTCTGGATGATGTCCGTATTCTTCCTGGTTTTCGGCGTGATCGCGGATTTTATCTGCGCTTCTGCTGATTTCAGATCCTTTAAGAAAAACCTGCTTGCCTACTGCGTCATGGCGCTTGCGCCGATGGGGGCATACATTCCAATGGTTGTCATGCCAGCACAGTTTGATGCTTTTATGAAGAATAAAGGTGACTTCTCCTCCTTTGAAGGAGTGATTCATTCGATTGGGGCTACCTGGTGGGCGATCCCCGCAATGATTATCGGGACGATCGTCTGCGCGATCATCGGCGGTCTGATTGGAAAGAAGCTTATGAAAAAACACTTTGAAAAAGCAGGGGTTGTATAAATGAGACTCGACCCACGGACGAAGCTTCTGATTCTCGCGGTCACAAGCGTTTCCGTTTTTATGAATAAAAGCATCGCGGTGGAGTGTGTGCTTGCGGGGATTCCGCTTGTACTTCTGAGCACTTCCGGCAATCTGAAAAGGATGCTGAAATACGCAGCATTTTTTCTCGCGCTTCTGCTGATCCAGCTTTTTATCGTACCAAGGCTGCCTGTGACTTTCGGTGGAATCGTCTATATGTTTGCAGTGTATATCCGCAAGCTTCTTCCCTGTTTTATGCTGGGCAGCTTTCTGATTGCAACAACCGGCGTAAGTAGATTTCTTGCGGCGATCACAAAGCTCCGATTGTCGAAAGGACTCACGATCGCTCTTGCCGTTACGCTCCGTTATTTCCCGACCATGAGAGAAGAGTGGGTCTCCATACGGGATGCCATGGCGCTGCGAGGGATATCAGCGTCCGCGGCTGGGCTGATTAGCCATCCTATACAGACGATGGAGTATGTCTATGTTCCCCTGCTTGTTTCTGCTTCCAGAATTTCGGACGAGATTACGCAGGCAGCGATTACAAGAGGCATCGAGCACACAGGTGAAAGAAGCTGTATAGAGGAAATCGCGTTTTCGTTTGCTGATTTGATGGTGGTAATTGCTTACGCGGCGCTCGTTGCCGGCATGATATACGCGGGCATGAAAGGGGTGTTTTGATTATGATATCGTTCCAGAATGTCTCTTTTACATACGCTGAGAGCGGGGACGGCGGAGTCCTTGATTTGAACCTTATTGTTCGGTCCGGCGAATGCGTGCTGCTTTGCGGACCGTCCGGGTGTGGAAAAACAACGATTACACGGCTCGCAAACGGACTGATTCCCCATTTCTTCCACGGCAATCTTTCGGGGCAGGTAAGCGTAAACGGTATGGATACCCGGGAGACAGAGATTGCTGCGCTATCGGATGCGGTAGGGACGGTTTTTCAGAATCCTCGAACGCAGTTTTTCAATACGGATACAGACAGCGAGATCGTGTTTGGACTTGAAAATCGGGGTATCCCGCGAGAGGCTCTGCGCTCCCGATTAGATGAACTTACGGAGGAGCTGCATCTTAGCGAGCTCCGGGGTCGAAGTATCTTTGAACTGTCCGGCGGCGAGAAGCAGAAGATCGCGTTTTCCAGCGTGTATGCTTCGGCTCCCGATGTCCTTGTGTTTGACGAGCCATCATCCAATCTTGATATGAAGGCCATCGGAGAATTGGCTGATTTGATCCAACGGGCGAAAATATCAGGAAAGACCATTCTGATCGCAGAGCACCGCATCTGGTATCTGATGGACATTGTGGATCGCGTCGTTTATATGCAGGATGGCAGGGTTGCATCGGACATGGAGGCTGCAGCATTCAAGGCACTGCCTGAAGCGGATATTCGCAGAATGGGACTGCGTGTCAGAGATCTGTCGGTATCCGAATCGGGCGGTGCGAAAACAATCGCTGCCGATGGATTGCTTTCCGTTCAGAAAATCAGTGTCCGTTTCGGCGGCCGGAATGTATTGAATGATCTCTCTTTTCAGGCAGGCCGCGGAGAAATCATCGCCATTGCGGGCGTCAACGGCGCCGGGAAATCGACCCTCGCCAGAATGCTCTGCGGATTGCAAAAGAACAGCTCCGGCACTGTTTTGTGGGCCGGAAAACCGATGAGCCGGCGGGTGAGACGGAAAAAGGCATACATGGTCATGCAGGATGTGGGGCACCAGCTCTTTACCGACAGCGTGGCGGCGGAATGCGCGCTTGGCATAAAAGCTCCGAACAAAGACGAGATCGACCGCACATTAGAAAAGGTGGATCTGCTGGCGTATAAGGAACGGCATCCCTTGTCTCTTTCCGGCGGGCAGATGCAGCGACTTGCGGTTGTGGTGAGCGATATCTGTGGAAAGGAGCTGCTGGTGTTCGATGAACCTACCAGCGGACTGGACCTGAAAAGCATGGAAGAGGTCGGCGCCTTGACACGAAGCCTTGCGACGCAAGGCAAGGTGCTTTTGATCATCACACATGATATTGAGTTTATGATGCGGATTTGCACAAGAATACTGTTCATCCGGGACGGAGAAATCGTAGAGGACCTTTCCGGTGGGCAGAAAGAAAAGATTGTAAGACTTTTGCGAGGTGAGGAATGATGGAGGGAAAAGAAAACTCGGCGATGACGATTCTGATGGATTTTGCGAAGCCGTGCAAAGGGAAACTGATCGGCTCCGTTGTACTTGCGGTTTTGGGGACGCTTTGCGGCATGATCCCCTACATCGCGGTGTCCCGGGGGATCATTATGATCTGCCACGAAGACTATGCTTTCAGCAAGTTGGCGTTTCTGGCATTGATTGCTTTTGCGGGCTATCTCGGGCAGGTGTGGTTTGGAACTTTTTCTACAATGAAAAGCCATGAGTCTGCCTTTATCATTCTACGGAATATCCGCATGGCGATAACAGAGAAGCTCTCCCGTGTCCCCATGGGAACGATCCTTGATACGCCGTCCGGGAAATTCAAAACGATCATCGTGGACACCGTGGAAAAACTGGAGCTTCCGCTGGCGCATATGATACCGGAGCTCACTGCCAACATCCTAATCCCAATTCTAATGCTCGTATACCTCTTTAGCCTTGATTGGAGACTCGCGCTGATCTCTCTTGTGACGATTCCGGTGGGTGCCTTCTGCTATATGGGAATGATGAAGGATTACGAGAAGAGATATGCCAGAGTACTTGCCGCTGGGAAAAACATGGATGCCGCAACGGTGGAATACATCGGCGGCATCGAAGTGGTGAAGACATTCAATCAGGGTGAACGCTCATATAAAAAATACGCCGACGCCGTGGCGGAGAACAAGACCGCCAAAGCGACTTGGTTCAAGCAGACCAACGGCTACTATGTGATGGGGCTATCCATCCTGACGGCAACGCTCGTGGGCGTGCTGCCTTTGGGAAGCTGGCTCTTTATAAACGGAAGCGTCGAAGCGGGTACGCTGATCACCTGCATCATTCTCGCCCTTGGACTCGTAAAACCACTGATTCAGGCATTGCAGTACACCGACAGCCTGGCCATGGTGGATTCCACCGTAAAAGAGGTAGGGAATCTTCTGGATGAGCCGGAGCTTGTGCGGCCGACCGAGAGAGCTGTCCTTGCGGACACCAACGTATCCTTTGATCATGTTACCTTCCGATACAAAGAGACGGAGGTTTTGCATGGAATTTCCTTTGACTGCGCAAAAAACGGTATGACGGCCATTGTGGGTCCCTCCGGCTCCGGTAAATCTACCATTGCGCGGCTCATCGCCTCCTTCTGGGAGGCGGAGAGCGGCGGCGTCCGTATTGGCGGCGTGGACGTACGGAACATTCCTCTTCCTCAGATAATGGAGCTTGTCTCATATGTATCACAGGATAACTTCCTGTTCCATCTGTCTATCCGGGAAAACATTCGCATCGGAAAACCGGAGGCCACAGACGCAGAAATCGAAGCAGCGGCAAAAAAAGCGAGCTGTCACGATTTCATCGCCGCTCTGCCGGAGGGCTATGATACGCTGGCGGGCGATGCGGGAAGCCACCTCTCCGGCGGAGAAAGGCAGCGTATCGCCATTGCAAGGGCAATCCTAAAGAATAGCCCGATCGTGGTACTGGATGAAGCCACGGCATTTACCGATCCTGAAAATGAGGCCGTTATTCAAGCATCCATTGCAGGGCTTGTAGCAGGAAAAACTTTAATCGTCATTGCGCATCGGCTGTCTACCATTACAAAAGCAGACAAGATCCTTGTCGTGGATAAAGGAAATGTCGCTGCGGAAGGAACCCATGAGGAGCTTCTTGAAACAAGCAATCTATACAAGGAATTATGGAAAGCCCATATGCAGGGCAAAGATACCGCAGAGGAGGTGGCGTGATGATAAGGTTGTTTCAAAGACTTTTGTTGTTCTCGGGCTTACAGAAGAAGCGTCTTATCCGCTCTTTTCTTGCATACCTTGTCAGCTCATTCTTTGAGATGATCCCAATCATGGCCATTCTAACGGTGCTCACAGGAATCCTGAAGCAGCTTTCCGGCAATGTTATGCCTGAAAGCACGATCTGGATTTCGCTTGGCATCATGATTGTTTCCATTGTAGGGCGAATTGTATTTGTCAATCTTTCTGCCAATGCCAGAACTCTTGGCAGCTTCGCGTTCGGGTCGGAAAAGCGCATGGAGATCGGCGAGCGTCTGAAAAGGGCTCCTATGGGCTATTTCAATGAAAACAGGCTCGGTGATATCACTGCGGCGGTGACGACCACCCTTGGTGATCTGGAGCAGCAGTCCGTTACCATTATGGAAAATGTGGCGGGCGGGTTTATCCACGCCATCGTGATTGGCGTTTGGCTTATGATCTATGAGTGGCGGATCGGGCTGATCTCTTTGGCCGGACTTGCTGTGGCGCTCATTGTTTATTCGTTTATCGGCAAGGTCGGCAGGAAACACGCGCCCCGCCGTCAGGCAGCCCAGGCTGGCCTGGTCACTGCCGTTTTGGAATATGTGCAGGGCATGGGCGTAGTCAAGGCGTTTGGGCTGGCGGAACGCACCGGAAAAGCAGTTGACGCCGCAATTGAGGAAAGCAAAGAGGCAAATATCGTGCTTGAAAAGGCGTTTTCCAAAATGACGGCGCTCTATCAGACGGTATTCAAGCTCGCACGGGCGGCTATTCTGGTTTTTGCGCCCTATCTTCTGGCAGGAGGAAGCATCACGCCGGAGAAGTGCCTGCTGCTTCTCGTGTCCAGCTTCATGATCTATGCCTCCGTGGAGGTGGCGGGCAGTATGTCCTCCATTGCCCGCGCGGTGGAGGCGTCCCTGGACCGGCTGGATAACATCATGGACATTCCATCCCTGGACGAAAACGGGGCTGATCTTGTGCCGGAAAATTTCAATATCGAAGTGAAGAATATGTCCTTTGGATACGGGGAAAAGGAGGTATTACATCAAATCAGCTTAAGCGTACCCCAGGGAAGCTCCTGCGCCATTGTTGGTCCCTCCGGCGCCGGAAAGACCACGCTGGTCGGTCTGATTGCCCGTTTCTGGGATGTGAAGGAAGGACAGATCACGCTCGGCGACCGGGATGTGCGGGAATATACCAGCGGCAGCCTTCTAAAGAATTTCGCCATCGTATTTCAGAATGTGTATCTCTTTGAGGACACCGTCGAGAACAATATCCGGTTTGGCAGACCGGACGCGAGCGAGGATGAAATCATAGCGGTCGCAAAGAAAGCCTGCTGCCATGACTTTATCATGACGCTGCCCGATGGCTATCAGACAAAGATCGGCGAAGGAGGCTCCAGCCTCTCCGGCGGGGAAAAGCAGCGAATCTCCATTGCAAGGGCAATTCTGAAGGACGCACCCATCGTCATTTTGGATGAAGCCACAGCCAGCGTGGATCCCGAAAACGAGCAGGAGCTGCAAAAGGCCATCCGGGAGCTGACAAAAGGCAAAACGATCCTGATGATCGCCCACCGTCTGTCCACCGTGCGCACGGCAGATCAAATCATCGTGCTGGAGAACGGCAGGATCATTCAACGCGGAAACCATAAGGAGCTGATGCGCGAAGACGGCCTGTACAGGCGCTTTGTGGGAATGCGCAGCCAGGCAATCGGCTGGACGCTGAAAGGCGGGAAAGCACATGGATAGAAGGTTAGACAAAAGATACTTGACCGGAGCGGTATCTGCAATGGAAAAACAGTATGGCGCGGAAAAGACAGACGCGATCATAGGAGATGCATGGAGGCGTTATGCGGAAATCGTGGATGAAAACGACGACGAGCCGAAAAAGATGTATATGCATACGCGGAAACGCATCTATCCTGCCATCGCCGCCTTTGACGCCATGACGGGCAACGGAATCTCCCGGGAGGAAGCGGCGGCTTTTCTGAACAGATATTATGAAAAGCGGGCAGCGGGCGTTGGTGCAAAAATCCGAGGGGCAATGAGGATACCGGGCCTGTATAAGCTGGTGCCGAAGTTCTTTGCCAAAATGACAAAAAGCTCCTTTGGAGATGACTGCGGTTTTCGGGCTAATTGGATACGAACGGAGCAAGAGGAAATGTGCTTCGACATGCTGGCCTGCCCCTATCAGGACACCTGTGTGAAATACGGCTGCCCGGAGATTGTAGCCGGCTTTTGCCGCGCGGATGACGAGGCCTACGGACATATGCACCCAAAGCTCAAATGGGGACGGACAAAGACGCTCGGACAGGGCGGAGACTGCTGTGATTTCAGACTGACAATAGAGTAATGACCCTATGAAAAGACTGATGAGATACAAGCCCCTCCAATGCTTTCTTGCGGCGCTGATTATGATTGTGTTCCTCGCTCCTGCCGCATATGCATCCGGTACACCGGACGCATATGAGGCAAGCGCAAACGCTGTTTCCGAAAAATATATTGGCAAAACGGTTCCAGGCGCGTGTGTCATAATTTCGGAGCATGACAATACGGTATTTGCGAAGGGGTATGGCTTTGCTGATTTAGAGAACAATACGGCTATCGACCCGGAGACCACGGTTTTTGAATGGGGTTCCATATCAAAGACCTTTGTGTGGGTCAGCGTGATGCAGCTTGTTGAGGATAGGAAAATCGATCTGGAAACGGATATCCGCACCTATCTGCCGGACGGCTTTTTGAAAAATCTGCGATTCGCTGAGCCGGTTACTTTACTCCACCTGATGAACCATACGGCAGGATTTGAGGAAGAATTGCTGGATTTGCGCTATTACAGCGCGAGTGAGGAAATCCCCTTCAAAGAAGTACTATCTGCGCACCAGCCCAAGCAGGTCTATCCGCCGGGAACCGTCAGCGCCTATTCCAATTACGGCGCGGCACTTGCAGCGTTGATCGTGGAGGAAGCCAGCGGCCAAAGCTATAAGGATTATATCAAAGAACATATTCTTTTGCCTCTGGGTATGACGCATACCTCTGTCGGTCCCTTTTGGATGGATGTGGACGGACTCCTTGATCACAAGGCGAAGGGTTATTCTTATACCGGAAAAGGATTTCGGCGGGAGGATGAGATGCACCTCCGCATGTATCCTGCAGGAGCCATGAATGGCACAGCCGCAGACCTGCTTCTGTTTGCCGAGTGGCTGGCAAAAGAGCCAGGAGAGGAGATACGACTCTTCAAAAGCCCTGAAACAAAGGAGCGGTTGTTTAAAGAGACATGGTGTTCCTATGGGGCAAACGCCGGACTTTCTCATGGCTTCTGGCAGTATGCGAATCATCCCGGAATACTCGGGCATGAGGGTGGAACCTATGGCTTCAAGACGCAGTTTTGGGTGGAACCGGAAGCTGAACGTGCAATCCTAATCCTGACCAATGTGATGGAAACGGATTACTGCTCCGCCATCATGGAGGCGGTCATCGAGCAGGATGCGCGACCGCCGAAGCAGGAAGTAGGGTCACATGACTTCTCTATGCTATTTGGCGACTATCTTCCGGCACGATCCGCATGGTCATATGTAGGCAAGATACAAGCGCGAATGCAAATAATCCAAATCTCAAAAGAGGGAGAAGAAAATCTCCGGCTGAAAATGCCTCTTGCCGATAAGGATTTACTGTACGAGCCTGTGGGAGAATATCAGTTCTACTGTGCCGAGGCGATACCGGAGGAAAGAAGCCTTGCTTTCTCTGTATTGGACGGTAGGGTGACGAGCATGACGTTCCGACTGGCTCATGACTATGTTCCCGCGGGACCTCTAAACGGCTTTGCCGGCAGCTTTCTGTCATTGGGAAGTTATATCCTGCTGACGGTTCTGTGGCTTGCCATTTTGATCATATTGGGCTCAAAGATCGTTTGTAAACGCAGCTCTTTTCAATGGCAAAGGATTATACTTCCCATATGTGGGCTCATTCTTGGTGCGACGGGGATTGCCGGAATGCTTCATTGGTTTTCTCTTTACACAATTATTTCGACGGAGTTGAACATAGTGGCAGGTATAGGAATTGCAGCGGCCATCTGCGGGATTTTCACGGAACTCAGCTATGTTGTAAAGAGAAAAAATAGAGCATCAGTACTTACGATTGTTTTATTTGCATTGCAAATTATAGCTGCATGGATGCTCGGATTCTTAACAGTAGTATAAATTAACAGAAAACGGAGGAATGGATTTATGGACGAAAAGAAAAAGTGGACGGTTAAGGATGTCATTACAACGGTATTGCTCTCCGCGGTGCTGATCGTGATCCAGCTCGTCGTCAATATGGTCTGCATGGCCAACGACTTTGTCAGCATGGTGCTGTCGGTGGGGATCACCATGTTCCTCTGCGCGCCGGTCTATATGCTCATGGTCAGCCGGATCGGCAAGCGTTTTGTGACGCTGATCTACATGACGATCCTCGGCGTGATTTTTCTCCTGATGGGAAACTGGTTCTTGCTCCCTTATTATGTTCTCGTGGGGATCCTCTGCGAGGCGATTCTCTGGAAGGATGGCTCCTGCCAAAAGCCGAAACGGCTGACTGCCGCCTGGACGGCGGCGAGCCTTTTATACAACGGGGTCAATCTGCTCCCCATCTGGTTCTTCTGGGACACCTACTACGATTTTGCGCTGGCAAGCGGTATGG
>ERZ773133.3848-NODE-3848-length-10972-cov-2.547128_pt1 | contig 10972 bp, 9 predicted proteins | sample MGYA00580861_ERZ773133 | MGnify/ENA primary metagenome ERZ773133 (study PRJEB29015, sample SAMEA2737844) | human gut metagenome | biome: human gut; feature: human-associated habitat; material: faeces | place: China | collected 2012 ...
GGCAGCTGTTCACGGTCGATGGAGTCGGCGGTGTTGTATACAGAAAGTTTCACGTTGTTTCCTGCTTTTTCAAGACGAAGGAAAATCTCGCCTTCCGGAGTGGAGTATTTCATCGCGTTATCTAACAGGATCGATACCAGCTGTATGAGTGATTTTTCGTCTCCGTACAGGGAGATCATCGGCTGGATCGAAGTTTCAAAAGTCTTGTTCTGTGTGCGGGCAAGTGCCTGAAAAGACTGTACCGTTTCTTCTACCACATCCGAGAATGGGAAATCGATCATTTGCAGCCGGGTGCGTTCCTCTTCCATCCGGGAGAGTGTGATCAGGTTATTGGTCAGGGAAGTCAGGTGTTTTGTCTGCTCCTGAATATCTGGCAGCCAGAGCCCGGGACAGGGATTTTTCATCTTCTGCTATCAGTAATCGCATAAAACATACACCTCCGGTTATGGATAACATACATTTTTCTGAACTCAGTATGGCAAAAAAAGGAGAAAAATCAAATGAAAATACTGTGTGCAGGGTCAGAGAAATTCTGTAGCTGCTGTGAATGGAGTGACCGCAACATCCTGTAACAACAGGTTGACCATACAGAAAGAATACATTATACTTGCAGATAGAGGAAAAAGGAAGGAACGACACTTATGAATTATATTGTCTTTGATCTGGAGTGGAATCAGTGTCCTTACGGAAAAGGCCAGGAAAATGAAAGAATTCCCTTTGAGATTATTGAGATCGGAGCAGTAAAACTGAACAGTGAGCGACAGATCATAGACCAGTATCAGGTACTGATACAGCCGCGGGTATATAAGAAACTTCATCACCGTACCAGAGAGATCATCCAGATGGATATGAAACTGTTGGAACGGGAAGGGATTCCTTTTTACCGTGCTGTCAAAGAATTCTTGAAATGGTGCGGTGAGGATGCCCTTTTTTGCAGCTGGGGCAATTCCGATCTGCTGGAACTGCAGCGAAACATGAAATACTACGGCATCCTGCAGCTTTTAAAAGGACCGATCCGTTATCTGGATGTGCAAAAATTATTCAGTATCGACCGGGAGGACGGAGACAGCAGAAGGTCTCTGGAATATGCCGTGGATGTACTGGAGATTGAAAAACAGCAGGAATTTCATCGGGCACTGGCGGATTCCTGGTATACGGCAAAGGTTTTGATGCGGCTCCGAAGCGAGATCGTGGACACGTTTTATTCTATTGACTGTTATCAGAATCCGAAACGGAAGGAAGAAGAGATCAAAGTCTTTTATCCGGGGTATGAAAAATTTATTTCCCGGGAATTTGACTCCAAAGAAGAAGCCATGGCGGATAAGGAGATCACCAGCAGCCGCTGTCATCTGTGCAGAAAAAATATCCGCAAAAAGATCCGGTGGTTTGCGGCGGGGCAGAAGAATTATTACTGCCTGGCGTACTGTCCGGTACATGGCTGGATGAAGGGCAAGATCCGGATGAAGAAGACGGAGCAGGGCAGAGTCTTTGCGGTAAAGACCATGAAATATACCACGGAAGAGGAAGCCATGGAGATACGGACCAAAAAAGAAGAAATCAAAAGAAAAAGACGGGCCCGTAAGAAAGGAGAAAAATAATATGTTGGTACAGGGAATTCATCATGTATGTATCCGATGCGAAAAATCGGAGATTGAAAAAGTAAAAGAATTTTATCAGGGAGTGCTGGGTATGCCTGTGATTCGTTCCTGGGGAGAACCGGAACTGGCAGGTTTCATGTTTGATACAGGCGCAGGACTTGTGGAAGTATTTACCGATGCCGAGGGACAACTGCCCCAGGGAAGCATCCGGCATTTTGCATTGAAGACGGATGATGTGGACGGATGCGTGAAGGCAGTCCGTGAGGCAGGATATCCGATCACCGTAGAGCCAAAAGACATCGTGATTCCGTCCCAACCGGAATTTCCGGTTCGTGTGGCTTTCTGCAACGGACCGGTGGGAGAAGAGATCGAGTTCTTTCAGGAAAAATAAAAAATGAGCGTTACAGGGGAGAAGAAAAAAAGGGTCGTAGAGATGACGACAGGATCTCTTTGGAAAAATATTTTTCTGTTTAGTATCCCGCTGATGTTTTCACAGGTACTGGAAGTATTATTTAACCTGAGTGATGTGGCGGTTGTGGGAAGGTTTGCCGATTACCGGGCACTTGGTTCGGTGGGCTCCACCACACTGCTGGTGACGCTCTTTACCGGTTTTCTGATCGGTATGGGCTGTGGTGTCAATGTAAAGGTGGCACATGAACTTGGAGCCGGCAACCGGAAAAAGGCAGAGGATACGATCCATACATCACTGCTGATCTGCCTTTGTACCGGCATCGTGATCTGCCTGATCTGTTTTGCATTTGCCGGTAATATGCTGGCGTTGATGAACACGAAGGATGAACTGATGGACGGAGCAGTGCTCTACATGAAAATCTATGCCTTTGGTATGCCGGCGATGGCGGTCTATAACTTCGGAAACGGCGTGCTGAGTGCCAGAGGAGAGACGACAAAACCGCTGATCTACCTAAGTATTGCGGGTGTGCTGAATGTTATCCTGAATCTGTTCTTCGTTATTCGGTGTCACATGGCAGCAGATGGTGTGGCAACAGCAAGTGTGATCGCACAGTATGTATCTGCAGCACTGGTAATAGCCAATCTGCTTCGCCGGAAGGATGAATGTCATCTGTACCCGTCAAAGATCCGGTTCCATGAGAGTGCCTGTAAAGCGGTCCTGGTTCTCGGAATCACCACCGGACTTCAGAATGCGATCTTTGCTATTGCAAACCTGTTTATTCAGACGGCGATGAATTCGTTTGACGCAGTGATGGTATCCGGTAATGCGGCAGCCATGAATGCAGATACGCTGATCTTCAATATTATGATGGCATTCTATACTGCCTGTGCCAGCTTTATCAGCCAGAACTGGGGTGCGGGAAATAAGAAGCGAATGCTGCAATCGTATCTGATCAGCATGTTCTATGCAATTGTGGCGGGTGCCACCTTCGGTATCCTGCTTCTGACCTTCGGACGGCAGTTCCTCGGCCTGTTTGCTACGGATGAACCGGTCATTCAGGCAGGGCTGGAACGTATTCGGATCATGTGGTTTTCCTATATGATCGCGCCGTTTATGGATTGTACGATTGCGGCATCGAGAGGAATCGGAAAGAGTAGTGTTCCTACGGTGATTGTGATCCTCGGTTCCTGCGTGTTCCGTGTGATCTGGGTGTACACGATCTTTGCGTATTTCCATACGGTTCCGTCGTTGTATCTGCTGTATACGTTCTCCTGGATATTGACGGGAGTCGCGGAGATTATCTACTTTACGGTAAGCTTTCGGAAGATCCGATGCGGGAAGCAGATGGAAGAGAAATAGGGAAACAGAACGTATAAAAATTTTGAATACAAGTTTACACGATGTTGAAATAAGAATCTCGGACAGAAGATAAAATTGTCCGGGATTTTTTTATGAGCAGCGAGTCAAAATCCATGCTAAAAAATGAAAATTATTTTCCAGAGCCGGATATGACAGTCAGTATTTTGGCAGATGAAAAGCGGAAAGAATAATCTATCTGTGCAAAATGCCCCAAACACCTCGACAATTTAACCGTATGATGTTATAATAATATAACCGTTTAAAGCGTTGAAGCGAGAAAGTGAAGAAAGAAGTAGAAAGTATGAAAATCGTAGTATGTATGAAACAGGTACCGGCCAGTTCCAAAGTAGATATTGACCCGGAAACCGGTGCCATGAAAAGAATGTCCGGGGAGACCAGGACGAATCCGTACGATCTGTTTGCGCTGGAGACAGCCCTTCAGATCCGTGAAAAAGTGGGAGGAACCGTAACGGTACTGACGATGGGACCACCGCAGGCAGAGGAAATGATGCGCGATGCTTATACGATGGGTGCTGACGATGCGGTGATACTCTCTGACAGAAAATTTGCAGGAGCCGATGTGCTTGCCACCTCTTATGCGCTGGCACAGGGGATCCAGGTGATCGGCGGCGCGGACCTGATCATCTGCGGAAGACAGACAACCGATGGCGATACCGCACAGGTAGGACCGGCGATCGCAGAACATCTGACGATTCCGCATGCTGCATGGGTGGCAGAGATCGTGGATGTGAATGAGAAAGTCATTCAGGTCCGTCAGGATCTGGTCAGTGTATCTCAGATATCCGAGATACCGTATCCGTGTCTTCTGACAATCGACAAAGATACCTGTGTACCGCGTCTGCCGTCCTATCTGCTAAAAAAAGCAACCGCAGACCGTCCGATCCGTATACTGAGCTTTGAGAATATGCCGGATCAGGATCTGAGCCGATATGGTCTGGTAGGATCTCCTACCTCTGTAGAGCGTATGTTTGCACCGCCGGAAGGAGAAAAGCAGGTCTATCTGGAAGGCAGTGCAAAAGAAAAAGCAGAGGAACTTTTTTCCATCTTAACCGGAAAGAAGATCATATAGGAGGAACAGATACATATGGAATTTATGAAATTTGATGCAGACAAATGCAGTCTCTGCGGAATCTGCGTAGAAAAATGTCCTTTTGGTGCGCTGACCATAGAGGGAGCGGGAATCGTAGTCAGCGAAAGCTGCCGTATGTGTGGTCTCTGTGTGAGAAACTGTCCGGAGAAGGCCATACAGTTTGAGCAGAAAGCAAAAGCATTTAACAAAGATGACTGGAAAAATTTCCTGATCTATGTGGAACAGGAGCGTGGAGAGATCCATCCGGTGACCTACGAACTTGTGGGAGAAGCCAGAAAGATGGCAGGAAAGGTCGGTTACGAAGTCAACTGTGTGATCGTAGGCGGCGAAGGAACGAAGGAAAATGCCGAGAAGCTGCTTCCTTATGGTGTGGACCATGTGTATGTATATGAAGATCCGGGATTTGAAGGATTTCGGGCAGACTGCTATGCAGATGCAGTGGCAGACTGTATCGCGGCAAATAAACCGAGTTCTGTACTGATCGGAGCAACCGCACTGGGACGTTCCCTGGCACCGAGACTCTCGACCCGTTTCCATACCGGTCTGACCGCAGACTGTACCACACTGGATATCAAACCAAATACCGATATGATCCAGGTACGTCCTGCATTTGGCGGTAATATCATGGCACAGATCGGAATCACAAAGTCCAGACCACAGTTTGCGACGGTGAGATATAAAGTCATGGATAAAGCTGAAGTGGTAGCGAACCCGCACGGCGAAGTGGTTGTCTGTCCGGTCAATGAAAAGATGGCAGAATCGAGAATCAAGATCCTTTCTTCTGAGGTGATCGATAAAGTCAAGAGCCTGGAAGAAGAGGATGTGCTGGTGGTAGCAGGCCGTGGCGTACGAAATGAAAAAGATGTGGAAATGTGCCGGGAACTGGCAGAAGCCCTTGGCGGTCAGCTGGCCTTTACCCGTCCGATGGTGGAAAATGGATTTGGCGATACGGCGCATCAGATCGGTCTGTCCGGCCGTACCGTGCGGCCGAAACTGATCATCACCTGCGGGGTGTCCGGAGCGATCCAGTTCACCTCCTGTATGAACGGATCGGAATGTATCGTAGCGATCAACACAGATCCACAGGCACAGATCTTCGGTGTGGCAGATTACTGTATCGTAGATGATTTATACCAGGTTGTCCCGGAACTGACAGCATTGGCAAAAAAACAGAAGGAGGACTAAGTCATGGCATACCCTTATAAGAAAATGACTTCCCAGGATTGTGACTATATCCGTTCTGTCACCGCACCTGACCGTGTATGGGCGGGAGCGGAGATCGCCAGCGAATATTATCGGGATGAGATGCCGGAGTACGGCGTGTATCAGCCGGATCTGTACGTGGAAGTTGTGAACAAAGAAGAAGTATCAGCCATTATGGCATATGCGTATAAAGAAAATATCCCGGTGGTCTGCCGTGGAGCGGGAACCGGTCTGGCAGGAGGAGCTACCTGCAAATACGGCGGTATCATGTTATCTGTCATGCGGATGAACAAGATTTTCCCGATTGACCGGAAGAATCAGACGATCACTGCCCAACCGGGTGCACTGTTGATTGATGTTCAGGCGGCAGCCGCAGCAGGCGGACTGTTCTACCCGCCAGATCCAGGGGAAAAGACTGCATCCATTGGCGGTAATGTCATTACAAATGCCGGCGGTATGAAAGCGGTCCGTTACGGACTGACGAGAGATTTTGTCCGCTGTATCGAGGCAGTTATGCCGGACGGATCGATCATGAATTTTTCATCCAATGTTGTGAAAAATACGACCGGATATGATGTGAAAGACCTGATCATCGGTTCCGAGGGAACCCTTTGTATCTTAACAGAAGTGACATTAAAACTGCTTCCGGCACCGACCTGCACCTGTACGCTGGTTATGCCGTTTAAGAGCCTTGAAGAGTGTGCGGACATGGTTCCGAAGGTACTGGAACTGCCGTTTGTACCGACTGCGATAGAATTCCTTGAGCGAGAATTGATAGACATTGTAGAGCGGAACCTGAACAAAATGTTTCCGGTGAAAGAGGGTGAGGCAGTTCTGATCGTAATGTACGATGCTTCGAGTAAGCAGGAACTTGACAGTGCCGTGGAAGCCGCTGCAGAGGCAGCACTGGCAAACAGAGCTCTGGACTGTGCGATCGCCGGAACACCGGAACGTGCCGGAGCGGTATGGAGTGTGCGCGGCGGTATCCTGGAAGGCATGAAAGCGGATTCTGTGGCACAGGAAGAGTGTGATGTGGTTGTCCCGAGAGCAAGAATCGCAGAGTATGTAAAGGCAGCGAAAAAGATCGCAAATGCCCATGGCATCCGTGTAGAGCCCTGTGGTCACTGTGGAGACGGAAACATCCACACCGAGATGCTTCGAGGACCGGAGATGAGTGATGAAGAGTGGAAGGCAGCAACCCACGCCAGTCTGACAGAACTGTACGCACTGTCCAAAGAACTGGGTGGACAGTTATCCGGAGAGCATGGTATCGGAAACGGCCGTCTGGAATTCCTGGAAGAGTTCGTGGGACCGCGGATGATCCAGCTGTACAAATCCATCAAGCTGGCGTTTGATGATAAACTGATCCTCAATCCGGGTAAGGTGATCGAGTTTAATAAATAATCAGAAATATTCCGACAATAAAGGAAATCGGGGGAAAGAAAGTATGAGTGAGAAAAAATCATTACTGGTCGATAAAAGTAAGATGCCTCTGGCGATGGGACTTGCGTTCGTGGCATTTACCACACAGTTTGGCGGAGGATTCGCATCCGGCGCACAGATCTATCAGTACTTTATTAATTACGGTATCTGGTGTCTGATCCTGCCACTGGTCACACAGGGCTTATATGCACTGTTTTTCTGGTATGGCATGCGTTATGCATACAAACATAAAACATACGACTACAGAAGTTTTTCAGACAGCATGTATGGTAAGACCCGCCACGTGATGTCCAACCTGTATGAGATCTGTTACCTGATCATGATCGGTACCGCGTCCGCTGCAGCATTTGCAACCGGAGGTTCTACCTTACAGACACTGTTTGGCATCCCATATTGGGTATGTACACTGATCATCGCAGCATTTATCTTCTTCATTGCTCTGTATGGAACCAATGTCGTAAGAAAATGTGCTTCTACCCTGAGTGTGCTGATCATCATCGGTCTGGTACTGGTACTGGTTCCGAATATCATCGCACAGTGGGGTGATATCACAGCCTCCATCGGGCGCATGACTTCCGGAGAGATGCCGGTGATCTCGTCTGAGACCGGTGCATTCGGTCCGGCACTGTGGTCCGCAGTCCTGTATTTCTTCTTCCAGCTGGCATCGGTATCTGTTATGTACCAGCATATGGAAGATGTTACCGATGTAAAACAGATCAACAAAGCAGCCATCTGGATGTTCATCTGCAACTTCCTGGCCATGGAACTTTCCATCTTCGGTCTGCTTGCGATTGCTTACGTAGCAGATCTGGCCACTGCATCCGTTCCGATGCTGGTGCTGGTGCAAAATGGCGTAGGTTCCGGTATCCTGACCCCGATCATCTCGATCCTGATCATCCTCGGCGCTATCTCCACAGCCGTAAACATGATCTCCGGTATTGTAACCCGTTGCGTTAACGCGATGGAACGCCGCATGGACAGCAAAGAGAAAAAAGCAAAAGGCCATCTGGCAAGAAATGCAGTCTTCACTGCAATCTTTACCTTCCTGGCTTTCGCGATCGCACAGTTCGGTCTGATGACAGTTGTCAAGAAAGGATATGCTTATCTCGGTTATGCAGCACTGATCACACTGTTTATTCCGTTTGTGGTACATGTGATCGGAACGAAAGGGAAAGAGATTTAATCGGAGTGTAAAATGCAAAAAAAGAGATTTGTCGTTCTATGATAGATAGAGGAAAATATACCGAATGCAATGATTTCAAAGATCCTTGGCGTAAATCAGGTAACGATTGAAAAATAGATTGCAGAAGAAAAGTGGATAAGAAATAATTATTGGTATACGATGCAAAGAAACAGGCAGATATGATTTTATGAATTCATATCTGCCTGTTTCTTTATTTTACGGTTTTCTTTTTTGTTGTTTTTTTCTTCTTCCGTCTCTTCTTTTTCTTCACTGCCAGCACAATCTCCATAATGATAATCAGCAGCAGCATACCGCCCAGTACGGAGTAGTACCATGGAACCGCTGTAAATACAGAGATGATTATCGTGCCCACAGGAGCGACGAATGCGAGTACTTTCTGAAAAATACCGGAAGCTGTTTCTTTTGCAGAATTTCCGAGATCAGATGCAGCAGCGCTCGCGGACTTTTTGCAGATGTTTGTGGGTTCACTGTGTAACAGTGCCTGGATTGCAGTGTCCGGGATGGATTCGCTGCCTACCGGATACTGGTTGTATGTATAGCTGCGGCAGAGGGTTCCGTCTCCCGGGTTGCAGGTGGTTTCTATAGAGGACAGATCCATGCCGGCCGGCAGCGTTACCGTGCAGGTCGGGCGGAGATTTGCAACTGTCTCGGGCTGTCCGAAGTACAGCGACGGGTACAGCATCTTTGCATCTGCCCAGGTTTTCCGGTTGAAGATGGAATAATTCTGGAAATTATTGAATCCGTAATCGAGAAGGGAAGCCGTATCCGTATAAATCTGTCTTCCGTTGGTTCGAAGCGATACACATACAAGCCGCCTGCCATTCCGCTCGGCGTAAGTGACCAGAGTGTTTAACGCTGCCTGGGTAAATCCTGTTTTTCCTCCGGTGCAACCTTCATACGTATAATCCCTGTCCGGAAGCATCTTGTGATGGTTGCTCAGCCAGCGTTTTTCCCCACATTTGTTGGTGGTTCCGATACAGTAGGTGGTAGTCTGAGAGACCTTGCGGAAAGTCGCGTTATTGTATGCCGCCTGTGCGATCAGCGCCATATCATGTGCCGTTGTGTAATGATTCTCGTCCGGAAGCCCGTTCGGGTTGGTAAAATGCGTGTTCGTACATCCCAGGGAAGCCGCTTTCTGATTCATCAGTTCCACGAATGCATCCACACTGCCGCTGATATGTTCCGCCACGGCGACACAGACTTCATTGGCAGATTCGAGCATCATGCCGTACAGACAGTCTTCCATAGTCAGGTTTTCCCCAAGCCGGATCCCGATATTGGAACTTCCCTGTTCGATGCCGTAGACAGCATTTTCCGAAAAAGTGACTTTTTCGGACGGACGGGAATGTTCGATCGCGATCAGTGTGGTGAGAATCTTAGTGATACTGGCCGGATACTTTGCGACATCCATGTTTTTGGAATAGAGGAAAGTCCCGCTGTCCAGATCCATGACAACGGCTGATTCTGCCCATACGGCAGGCCCCTGTGGCCAGTTGGCGGTGTCGTTGGACTGGATTGGCTCAAAGTAGGCATCCGGTTCGATTCGTTCCGGTTCCGTCGTTTCGCCTTCGGTCTGACCTTCTGCTGCTTCTTTGGTGTCTGCGGATGGATTTCCCGTGTCCTGAGAAACCGTGGTATCTGCTGCCAGTTGCTCAACAGTAACTTCTGCAGCATCAACCGCAGAAGAAGACAGACCGGACAGGCCCAGCAAAATAGACGCCGAGAGCGCGAGAAGGCGATGACGGTATCTTCGATTGTTCATAAAAAACTCCTTTGATTTCCATTTTTGCATGATAAAATACAGGGTCTGCAGACCCTGATTTCAACTATTATACCACAGCCATTGACAAAATACGACAAAAAACCTGAAATCCGTCGGATTGTAAGAAATGGGTACAGTACACAGTAACAGAAAATGTATCTGAACGGGACTTGCAAAACAGTGGCAGAGTGTTATATAGTGGATATAAAATATATGGTTGGATCAGAAACAGTAAGATATTTAAGAATAACATTATGTAAACTTATAGAGGATAAAACCAATACTACAAAGACGCAATAAGGAGAAGAACGATGACAAAAGAGCAGTTAATCGCTTTATTAAACGATATGTCACTGGAAGAAAAGGTGAATCAGATGAGCCAGGTGATCGGAGTTTTTTTTGATGATGATACGGTGATCACAGGACCGATGGCAGAGATGGGATTTACCGAAGAAAATATCGAACTGTCCGGTTCAGTGATTGGATCGATGGGTGCGGAGACGGTCAAAAAAATCCAGAAATCATACATGGAAAAACATCCGCATCATATCCCGCTGTTATTCATGCTGGACATCATCAATGGCTACAAAACCGTATTTCCGATTCCGCTGGGACAGGGAGCAACCTTTGAGCCGGAGCTTTCAGAAAAATGCGCTGCGGTCGCAGCAAAAGAGGCATCCGTCAGTGGTCTGCACGTGACATTCGCCCCGATGACGGATCTGGTGCGCGATGCCAGGTGGGGACGCGTGATGGAATCCACCGGTGAGGATCCGTATCTGAACGGACTCTTCTGTGAGAGTATGGTAAAAGGTTTTCAGGGGGAAAACCTGAGTGATGAGTATAAGATCGCAGCCTGTGTGAAACATTTTGCAGGGTATGG
>ERZ773133.3849-NODE-3849-length-10969-cov-8.327744_pt1 | contig 10969 bp, 7 predicted proteins | sample MGYA00580861_ERZ773133 | MGnify/ENA primary metagenome ERZ773133 (study PRJEB29015, sample SAMEA2737844) | human gut metagenome | biome: human gut; feature: human-associated habitat; material: faeces | place: China | collected 2012 ...
TTTTAGCAGATTTCCGGCGTCCTAGAAGCCAGCCCCCGACGAAGCCGCAGACCAGCCAGCATCCCCTTCCCCGGCTGGTGCTTCCGGTGAGAAATAGTGTCGTTTGACGGTTGGTTGTGGGTCGTCAGCGCTGCGCTGGACGACTGCAATGGCTGAGTTTGTGTTTGGTTGGGGGGACGGCTGAGGCGCTGCGCTGTCAGCCTGGGATTGCGGATGTGCCTAGAATTGCGGATGTGCTAGAATTGCGGATGTGATGGGAATATGACAATTGTAATATTGTATAGAAATAAGTGGATTTTTGGTAAAATTCGTGTAATAATGATGTTACTATCAGAAATGAGAGTGACGATGGCTTTGGAATATCGTAAAATTGTAAATAAGAATGAATTTTCAGAAAGGGGTTGGATTTATGGGTCTTATCAGAGCGGCTGTGGGTGCAGCGGGTGGTACGTTGGCGGATCAGTGGAAGGAGTTTTTTTACTGTGAGGCTATGGATAAAGAAGTGATGGTTGTGAAGGGGACGAAGAGGTCTTCTTCCAGGTCTTCCAATAAGCATGGGAGTGATAATATCATTTCCAGCGGCAGCGGGATCGCTGTGGCGGATGGTCAGTGTATGATGATCGTGGAGCAGGGGAAGGTTGTTGAGGTTTGTGCGGATCCGGGAGAGTATACGTATGATGCTTCTACGGAGCCGAGTATTTTTTCAGGTAGTCTGGGTGACGGAATCAGGAAGACTTTTGATACGATCGGGAAGAGGTTTGCTTTTGGCGGTGATACGGGTAAGGATCAGAGGGTGTATTATTTTAATACCAAGGAGCTTGTGGATAACAAGTTTGGTACTGCTAATCCGATCCCGTTCCGGGTTGTGGATTCCAGGATCGGGCTGGATGTGGATGTGGCTGTGAGGTGTCATGGTGTTTATTCCTACAGGATCGCGGATCCCCTTCTTTTTTATACGAATGTGTGTGGAAATGTGGAGCGGGAGTATACCAGAGAGGAGCTGGACGGACAGCTGAAGGCGGAGTTTATCAGTGCGCTGCAGCCTGCTTTCGGAAGGCTTTCGGAGCTGGAGTTGCGTCCGAATCAGATCGTGACTCATAATACGGAGCTGGAGAATGCCATGAATGAGGTGCTTTCTGCCAAGTGGGAGGAGCTTCGTGGGCTTAAGGTGGTCAGTGTGGCACTTGGTTCTGTGACATTGCCGGATGAGGATGCCGAGATGATCAAGCAGGCTCAGCGTACGGCTATGATGCGTGATCCTGCTATGGCTGCGGCTACTCTGACCGGGGCCCAGGCGGATGCTATGAAGGCTGCGGCTTCTAATTCAGCAGGGGCTATGACTGGTTTTATGGGCATGGGTATGGCTGCTAATGCAGGTGGTCTGAATGCGCAGCAGTTGTTTGAGATGGGCCAGAAGCAGCAGGCGCAGCAGCAGAGTGTACAGCAGCAGGCAGCGCAGCCGGTTTCGCCGGCAGGGAACGGAGTAGGGGCTGCGGCTGGTTCCTGGACCTGTAGCTGTGGTGCGGTTTCTTCGGGGAAATTCTGTCCGGAGTGTGGTGCATCGCGTCCGGTGGAGGACAGCTGGACCTGTTCCTGCGGTACGGTGAATAAAGGAAAGTTCTGTATGAACTGCGGAGCGAAGAAGCCGGAGAAGAAGATGCAGTATCGCTGCAGCAGGTGCGGATGGGAACCGGCAGATCCGGAGAATCCACCGAAATTCTGCCCGGAGTGCGGTGATCCGTTCGGACCGGAGGATGCAGTATAGATCAGAAAGAGAGATGGTCAGGAGCAAAATGCAGGGTAACTCCTGCCGGTTGTTGGATACAGAATGATGAAGTGAGGTGAATATATGGCGAAGATGCAGGAGTTTAAGTGTCCGTGCTGTGGTGGCTCCATAGAGTTTGACAGTTCTGTGCAGAAGATGAAGTGTCCGTTTTGTGATACGGAGTTTGATGTTGGTACGTTATCGGAATATGCCCAGACTGTGGAGGAAGAGCAGCCTGAGGATATGAGCTGGTCGGATGAGGCCGGCAGTGAGTGGCAGGACGGGGAGAGTGAGGGGCTGCGTACCTATGTGTGCAAGTCCTGTGGCGGTGAGATCGTGGGAGATGCCAATACGGCAGCAACGGCCTGCCCGTTTTGCGGAAGTCCGGTGGTAATGACCGGGCAGCTGTCCGGTGCACTGAAGCCGGATTATGTGATCCCGTTTAAGCTGGACAAGAAAGCGGCAAAGGAGAGGCTGAAAAAGCATCTTACCGGTAAGAGACTTTTGCCGAAAGCATTTAAGTCAGAGAATCATATCAGCGAGGTTAAGGGCATCTACGTTCCGTTTTGGCTGTATGACACAGACGCAGACGCAGATATCCGTTACCGTGCAACAAAGACCCGGTTCTGGAGCGATAGTGATTATGATTATACGGAGACCAGCTATTATGCAGTACACAGAAGTGGTTCTCTTGGTTTTGATCATGTACCGGTGGATGGCTCTGCCAGCATGGAAAATGATCTGATGGAGTCTATAGAGCCTTTTGATTTCAAAGAAGCGGTGGATTTTCAGACTGCGTATCTGGCTGGATATTTTGCAGATAAATATGATGTGACAGCGAGCGAGTGTGAGGAACGTGCCAATGAGCGTATCCGTCGTAGCACAGAGGCTGCATTCCGGGATACAGTGAGAGGATACGCCAGTGTGGTACCGGAGAATACCAGTATCCGGCTTCATAACGGGACAACGAAATATGCGCTATATCCCGTATGGATCCTGCAGACGAAGTGGAAGGGTGATAATTACATATTTGCCATGAATGGTCAGACAGGGAAATTTGTGGGAAATCTGCCTACAGACAAGAACGCTTTTGCACGATGGTTTCTGGGAACAACGGGGGTCGTGGGTGTGATCGCTTATATTATCCTGTATCTGATCTGGGTTTTGTAGGGAGGTGGATGCCATGAAAAAAAGAATATCTGTATTTTTGATATCGATCCTTTTGTGTCTGGCATGTGCTTTTCCAGTATGGGCAGGCACCGTAAGCCGTCTGGATGACCAGGCGGGACTTCTGGATGCAGAGCAGCAGGAGAGCCTGAGCAGTACTCTGGATGAGATCAGTGAGCGGGATCAGGTAGATGTTGTGGTCGTTACCGTTAACAGTCTTGAGGGAAAAACAGCCCAGGCGTATGCGGAGGATTATTTTATTGACCATGGATATGGGCAGGGGGAAAATGGTGACGGTATTTTATTCCTGTTGGATATGGGAGACCGTAACTGGGCCATTGCAACACACGGATATGCGATAGAAGTGTTTACGGATGCCGGACAGTCCTACATCATGGATCAGGTGAAGCCTTATTTAAGTGACGGTGATTATAACGAAGCGTTTCATAAGTTTGCCACGGAATGCGATGATTTTATCACGCAGGCAGATGAGGCAGAGCCATACGATGTGGAAAACCTTCCGGATGAGCCTTTTGCGGTTGGGATAAACCTGCTGATTGCTCTTGCTGTGGGGCTTGTGGCAGGATTACTGGTGACCGGAAATATGAGAAGAAAGTTGAAAACTGTGCGAAAACAGGATCGGGCGGCTTCTTATGTGCGGCAGGGCAGTATGAATGTGACCAGAAGTAATGATTTTTACCTCTACAGTACGGTATCAAAATCCGCAAAACCGAAAAATGAGGATAATAACGGTGGTTCCAGCACCCATACCTCATCTTCCGGTGATACCTTCGGTGGTTCCAGCGGGAAATTCTGAGAAGATCATCAGGAAAAACAGAATATGATAAAAAAAGAAAGACTGCTGTACCGGAATGGTAGGGCAGTTTTTCTTTTTTCTGTGTGCGAAAGTATGTCTCTGTGGCGGCAGAAACAGGGAATTGCTGTTTATTTTTTGCATTCCGGAAATAACTTTATCTATTTAATAGGTTGAAATCCGTCGAAAAGTGCGTTATGATAATAACAATTATCCACACCAGTGCGTTAAAATTTTACAGCACAGGGGAAATCGGAGGAGTGAATCAAATGGAGTACAAAATTGCCCTGATTCCGGGAGACGGAATCGGTCCGGAGATTGTTGCCGAGGCCAAAAAAGTTTTAGACAGAGTATGTGAGAAATACAGTCATAAATTTTCATACACAGAGGTTCTTTTAGGAGGGGCATCCATTGATGCTCACGGAGTACCCCTTACAGAGGAAGCCATTGCCCAGGCAAAAGCTTCTGATGCAGTACTGATGGGTTCCATTGGCGGTGATGCCAAGACATCCCCGTGGTATAAGCTTGAGCCATCCAAACGTCCGGAGGCAGGTCTTCTTGCGATACGTAAGGCGCTGAACCTGTTTGCAAATCTTCGTCCGGCTTATCTTTACAATGAGCTTCGTGATGCATGCCCGCTCCGTGATGAGATCATCGGAGATGGTTTTGACATGATCATCGTAAGAGAGCTTACAGGAGGTCTTTATTTCGGAGCAAGAAAGACTACTGAGGAGAACGGAGTCCGCACAGCAGTAGATACTCTTTCTTATAATGAGAATGAGATCCGCCGTATTGCAATTAAGGCATTTGAGATCGCACGTAAGAGAAGAAATAAGGTTACAAGTGTAGATAAAGCCAATGTTCTTGATTCTTCCAGACTCTGGAGAAGTGTAGTGGAGGATGTGGCAAAGAATTATCCGGATGTAACACTGGAGCATATGCTGGTTGATAACTGTGCAATGCAGCTGGTACGTGACCCGAAGCAGTTTGATGTTATCCTTACAGAAAACATGTTTGGAGATATCCTTTCTGATGAGGCAAGTATGGTGACCGGTTCTATCGGAATGCTTTCCTCCGCAAGCTTAAATGAGACAAAGCTTGGTCTCTATGAGCCGAGCCATGGTTCAGCACCGGATATCGCAGGCCAGAACAAGGCAAACCCGATCGCAACCATTCTTTCCGCTGCCATGATGCTGAGATATTCTCTGGATCTTGATAAAGAAGCAGATGCTGTGGAAACAGCAGTACAGAAGGTTCTTACAGATGGTTACAGAACAGGAGATATCATGTCTGACGGATGCAAGCTTGTCGGAACCAAAGAGATGGGCGATCTGATCGCAGATGCCATCGCATAAATAAAGACGAACAAAACGAAACAGAACAAAAAGAACCGATATCAGGTAAAAGAAGACAATAAGCAGATACCGGATCATATCGTAAAAAATAAAAAGGAGAGACCCTGAAAATGAGAAGTGATACCGTAAGAAAAGGCACACAGCAGGCACCACATCGTTCCCTGTTCAATGCCCTTGGAATGACAAAGGAAGAAATGGACAAACCACTGGTAGGAATCGTAAGCTCTTATAACGAGATCGTACCGGGACATATGAACCTTGACAAAATTGTAAATGCTGTGAAACTTGGCGTTGCAATGGCTGGCGGCACACCGGTTGTATTTCCGGCGATCGCAGTATGTGACGGAATCGCAATGGGACACGTTGGAATGAAATATTCCCTTGTTACACGTGACCTGATCGCAGATTCCACAGAGGCCATGGCACTGGCTCATCAGTTCGATGCTCTGGTCATGGTTCCCAACTGTGACAAAAACGTACCTGGCCTTCTGATGGCAGCGGCAAGAATCAACGTTCCTACTGTATTTGTAAGCGGCGGTCCGATGCTTGCCGGTCATGTAAAAGGACATAAAACCAGTCTTTCCAGCATGTTTGAGGCAGTAGGCTCCTATGCAGCAGGAACCCTCACAGCAGATGATCTGGAAGAATTCGAAAACAAAACCTGCCCGACCTGTGGATCATGTTCCGGTATGTACACTGCGAACAGCATGAACTGCCTGACTGAGGTTCTCGGTATGGGACTGAAAGGAAACGGTACCATCCCGGCAGTATACTCTGAACGTATCCGTCTTGCAAAGCATGCAGGAATGCAGGTAATGGAAATGTACAGAAGGAACATCCGCCCAAGAGACATTATGACAAAAGAGGCAGTTTTAAATGCACTTACAGTAGATATGGCACTTGGATGCTCCACAAACAGTATGCTTCATCTTCCGGCTATCGCACATGAGATCGGAATGGACTTTGATATCAGCTTTGCAAATGAGATCAGTGAGAAGACCCCGAACCTTTGCCACCTTGCACCGGCAGGCCCGACCTACATGGAAGATCTTAATGAGGCCGGCGGTGTCTATGCGGTCATGAATGAGCTGAACAAGCTGGGACTTCTCCATACAGAGTGTATGACAGTAACCGGAAAAACAGTAGGTGAGAATATCAAAAACTGTGTAAACCTGAATCCGGAGGTTATCCGCCCTATCGACAATCCGTATACAAAGACAGGCGGACTTGCCGTACTGAAAGGAAACCTTGCACCGGATGGTGGTGTTGTAAAACGTTCGGCAGTTGTACCGGAGATGCTGGTACATGAAGGTCCTGCACGTGTATTTGACAGCGAGGATGACGCAATTGTTGCCATCAAGAGCGGTAAGATCGTAGAGGGAGATGTTGTGGTTATCCGCTACGAGGGACCAAAGGGTGGCCCTGGAATGAGAGAAATGCTGAATCCTACATCTGCTATCGTGGGAATGGGACTTGGTTCTTCCGTAGCCCTGATCACCGACGGACGTTTCAGTGGTGCATCCAGAGGAGCCGCTATCGGACACGTATCACCGGAGGCAGCAGTAGGCGGTCCGATCGCACTGGTTGAGGAAGGCGATATCATCAGTATCAATATTCCGGAGCTGAAACTGGAGATCAAGGTTTCAGATGAAGAGATGCAGGCCAGAAGAGAAAAATGGCAGCCAAGAGAGCCGAAGGTTACAACCGGATATCTGGCAAGATACGCTGCCATGGTAACATCCGGAAACCGTGGCGCGATCCTGGAAGTACCGAAAGCAAAATAAGGAGGAACGAAAGATATGCAGCTTACAGGTGCAGAGATCATCGTAGAATGTCTGAAGGAACAGGGCGTTGATACCGTATTTGGATATCCGGGCGGCGCGATCCTGAATGTTTACGATGCCTTATATGAATACAAAGATGAGATCACACATGTACTGACCTCCCACGAGCAGGGTGCATCCCATGCTGCTGACGGTTATGCAAGAGCGACCGGAAAGGTAGGTGTCTGCCTGGCAACCTCCGGTCCAGGAGCAACTAACCTGGTAACAGGAATCGCGACTGCATACATGGATTCCGTACCGATGGTAGCCATTACTGCAAACGTAGGAAGACCACTCCTGGGAAGAGATTCTTTCCAGGAGGTTGATATCGCAGGTATCGTAATGCCTGTAACAAAATACAGTTTCATCGTAAAGAATATCGAAGATCTTGCAGATACGTTAAGAAGAGCATTTTATATTGCAAAAAGCGGAAGACCCGGTCCGGTGCTTGTGGATGTCCCGAAGGATATCACAGGAATGAAATATGAATATGAGCCATGTCATCCGGCTGCTGTTAACCGTGAGATCAAAAGTATCCGTAAAGAAGATATTGATCAGGCACTGGAAATGATCAGAGAGGCAGAGAAACCGTTTATTTTTGTTGGCGGCGGATGTGTGATCTCCGGTGCTGACCAGGAAGTACGTGAGCTGGCTCGCAGGATCCAGGCTCCTGTCTGTGATACTCTGATGGGCAAGGGTACTTTCCCGGGAGAAGATCCTCTCTATACAGGTATGGTAGGTATGCACGGAACCAAGACTTCCGATCTTGGCGTAACAGAGTGCGATCTTCTTATTGTTCTCGGGGCACGCTTCAGTGACCGTGTAACAGGAAATACAAAAACTTTTGCACATAATGCAAAAATCCTTCAGATCGATGTGGATGCTGCGGAGATCAATAAAAATATCAAAGTGGATGCCAGTGTGATCGGTGATGTGAAGGAAGTGTTGAAACGCCTTCTGGAGGAAATTCCGAAGAAAGAACATCCGGAGTGGATTGCACATATCCAGGAATTGAAATCAAAATATCCGCTGAATTATGATCACACACAGCTTACAGGTCCGTATATTATAGAGAAGCTTTATGAGTTGACCAACGGTGATGCGATCATCTCCACAGATGTTGGACAGCATCAGATGTGGGCGGCGCAGTATTATAAATACAAAGAGCCGAGAACTCTTCTTACTTCCGGCGGCCTTGGAACCATGGGCTATGGTCTTGGCGCTGCAATTGGCGCGAAGATGGGCAGACCGGAAAAAACAGTTGTAAATATAGCAGGTGACGGATGCTTCCGTATGAATATGAATGAGCTGGCAACAGCTGCACGCTGTGGCAGACAGCTGATCCAGATTGTTATGAACAATCATGTACTGGGAATGGTGCGTCAGTGGCAGACGCTTTTCTATGGAAAGAGGTACTCTTCCACAGTACTGGATGACGCCGTTGATTTTGTGAAATTATCAGAGGCGCTGGGTGCAAAAGCCATTCGTGTGACAAAGATGGAGGATGTGGAGCCTGCACTTAAGATGGCACTGGCAGCAGAGGGACCTGTCGTTCTGGAGTGCTGGATCGATCAGGATCTGAGTGTGTTCCCGATGGTACCGGCTGGTGCGAACCTTGATGATGTATTTGACGAGGAGGATATGAAGAAACATGAGTAGAGTGTATAATTTTTCTGCCGGACCGGCAGTGCTTCCAGAGGAAGTACTCAAAGAAGTAGCGGATGAGATGATGGATTATAACGGCACAGGAATGTCTGTTATGGAAATGAGCCACAGAAGTGCAGCTTTTCAGGAGATCATTGATACTGCAGAGAAAGATCTTCGCGAGCTTATGAACATTCCGGATAACTACAAGGTACTTTTCCTTCAGGGAGGAGCATCCCAGCAGTTTGCCATGATCCCGATGAACCTCATGAAAAACAAGGTCGCAGATTATATCGTAACAGGACAGTGGGCAAAAAAAGCTTATCAGGAAGCTCAGAAATACGGAAAAGCAAACAAGATCGCATCTTCTGAAGATAAAACCTTCAGCTATATTCCGGACTGCAGTGATCTGCCGATCAGCCCGGATGCAGACTACGTATACATCTGTGAGAACAACACCATTTACGGCACAAAATTCAAAAAACTTCCAAACACAAAAGGTAAGACTCTGGTAGCAGATGTATCCTCCTGCTTTCTGTCTGAGCCGGTGGATGTAAGCAAATATGGTATTATCTATGGCGGTGTTCAGAAGAACATCGGACCGGCAGGCATGGTTATCGTGATCATCCGTGAGGACTTGATCACAGAGGATGTTCTTCCGGGAACCCCAACCATGCTTACTTATAAGACACATGCAGACGCAGGCTCTCTTTACAATACACCGAATGCTTACTGCATCTATGTATGCGGAAAAGTATTTAAATGGCTGAAGAAGATGGGCGGTCTGGAAGTGATGAAACAGCGCAATGAGGAAAAAGCAAAAATCCTTTATGATTACCTGGATTCCAGCAAGCTGTTCAAAGGAACTGTAGTTCCGGAAGACAGATCTCTTATGAATGTACCGTTCGTAACCGGTGACAAGGAAATGGATGCCAAGTTTGTCAAAGAGGCAACTGAAGCAGGACTTGTAAACCTGAAAGGACACCGTACTGTTGGCGGAATGCGTGCCAGCATCTACAATGCCATGCCAAAGGCCGGCGTAGAGGCACTGGTTGCATTCATGAAAAAATTTGAGGAGGAGAATGCATAATGTTCCAGTATCATTGCCTGAATCCTATCGCTGAAAAAGGTCTGAAACTTTTTGGCGATAATTATAAAAAAACAGAGACCGCTGACCAGTGTGATGCAATCCTTGTAAGAAGTGCAAAAATGCACGACATGGAGCTGCCGAAGAGCGTTTGCGCAGTTGCACGTGCAGGTGCAGGCGTCAATAATATTCCGGTTAAGGAGTATGCAGAGAAGGGTGTTGTTGTATTCAACACGCCTGGAGCTAACGCAAACGGCGTAAAAGAGCTGGTACTTGCAGGTATGCTCCTTGCATCCAGAGATATCGTAGGAGGTATCGAGTGGGTTGCGCAGGAGAAAGATAAAGAGCACATCGGCAAGCTTGCCGAGAAGCAGAAAAAACAGTTCGCAGGATGCGAGATCAGCGGCAAAAAGCTTGGTATCATCGGTCTTGGAGCCATTGGAGCCATGGTGGCAAACGCAGCATGCGGTCTTGGCATGGAAGTATATGGCTATGACCCATATCTTTCTATTGATGCGGCATGGAACCTGTCCAGAACTATCAAGCACAGCAAGAGCCTGGATGAGATCTACAGCCAGTGCGATTATATCACCATTCATGTGCCGCTTCTTGACAGCACTAAGAAGATGATCAACAAAGAAGCTTTCGATAAGATGAAGGACGGCGTAGTTCTTCTGAATTTTGCAAGAGATCTTCTTGTTGATGAGGATGCGCTGATCGAGGCTGTTGAGAGTGGCAAGGTTAAGAAGTATGTAACTGACTTTGCAAATGAGACAGTTGCAGGACGCGAGGGTATTCTGGTAACTCCGCATCTTGGTGCGTCTACAGAGGAATCTGAAGAAAATTGTGCAGAGATGGCTGTAAAGGAGATCCGCGATTACCTTGAGAATGGTAATATCAAAAATTCAGTTAATTATCCGAACTGTGATATGGGTACCTGTGTGGCTGTTGGAAGAATCTCTCTTGCGCACAGCAACACACCGAATATGATCAGTCAGGTTACCAAGATCCTTGGATCCGAGGGACTGAATATTGCGGATATGACGAATAAGAGTAAAGGGGAGTTTGCTTATACTCTTATTGATCTTGAGAGTGCGGCGTCTGCTAAGGCGTTGGATGAACTCAAGGAGATTGAGGGAATGTATAGGGTGCGTGTTGTTAAGTAAAGTAACAAGAGGTTAGAAATACTTTTTTTTAAATACTGTGTGGCGTTTGCTTTTTTGGCGAATGGCGCACAGTATTTTTTTTGAGGAAAAAAGGAAAACCGCAAAGGGGCCGCAAAGCCGCGGCCCCTCTGCACACCCCTCGGGCTTT
>ERZ773133.3870-NODE-3870-length-10906-cov-3.488434_pt1 | contig 10906 bp, 10 predicted proteins | sample MGYA00580861_ERZ773133 | MGnify/ENA primary metagenome ERZ773133 (study PRJEB29015, sample SAMEA2737844) | human gut metagenome | biome: human gut; feature: human-associated habitat; material: faeces | place: China | collected 2012 ...
GGCGTGTGCTCTATCCAGCTGAGCTACGTAGACATTGCTTACTTTCAACTGCTCATTTATATTAACATAACTATTCAAAGATTGCAACAATAAAATGATCTTTTTTATAAAAAACAGAAATAAATATTTGGAATAAAATAAAAAACAACCAAATGGTTGTTGTTTATTAAATGGCGTCCACGAAGGGATTCGAACCCCTGACCGCACGCTTAGAAGGCGTGTGCTCTATCCAGCTGAGCTACGTAGACATTGCTTACTTTCAACTGCTCAACTAGAATAGCATATATTTTTTTAAAAAGCAATACTTTTTTAAAAATCATCTAAATTTTTGAATTCAACCTTCAAATCTTTACCTTCTACATAAATAACACAATAACTTCGATTACTTCCTCCACGAGGTAAAGTTGTAGATCCAGGATTAATAAGTGTACAATCATCAACTTCTTTATACATAGGAACATGCGTATGTCCTGAAAGTAGTACATCACAGTTTGCTTCTTGCAAAGTATAGATCATACTTGTTTCACGATCCATATATCCAAAACGATGCCCATGAGCAACTAAAAAGTTTAAATCTTCAACTTTAAATTTGATTTGATTTGGAAAATCACTATACCAATCATTGTTTCCTTTAACACATAACCAATCTTGCATCATATATGTTTCAGCTTCACTATCACCACAGTGAACATAATAATCTCCATCGGGTTCTAGTTCTTTTACACGATTAATCATTTGATGATAACCATGACTATCTGACATTACTACTATTTTTTTCATTTTCATCACCAAAAATATTATAACAAAACTTTACTAGATTTGTACAATATTATCGATTGATGTACTTACATTTTGATCTTCTTGAATAAGTTCATTATTAATATAGATATGGACTGAACTAACATCAGGAAGTGATAAAAATGATTTTTCAAGACGACTATAAAGAGTAGGGGAAATATTTTCGCTATTATCTAGAATACGTGATGATAAATAGATAGAAAGTAAGCCATCGTTTAATTGTGATTTTTTAGTTGTTTCTACTTTAGTATTATTTTCAAAATGATCTAATAATAAAGATACTTTTTGATCAATTGTTTGATTTGTGTTTTGAATACGTGTTGTTGTAGGAATATAATATGTTTTTCCAGCAATTTCTTTTTCGTTATAAACAAGGACGGAAGAGGTTTGATAAAGATCAAAAGTGGATGTTTCAAAGTTATTAATACCTAAATTAGGAGTGATACAACTTAATGGTATTGTTGTATTTTCAAATGAAGAAACAGCTTTACCATCTATTTTCATATTGATTTTAGAAATACCATCTTTACAAAATAAATAACTAAGGGCTTCACAAATATCTAAAGCTTGTTGATTATTTGATACTTTAAAATTATTTGTAAAATCAAATGTAAGTTGATTACTTTCCATAATTAAAGCATTAAGTTCTAATTTCTTATTAAAAATAGGATAAAGTCCTAATTGAGTAAAATCTTTTGATTTCATTGTTTCAATAATCCCTCGAATATTATTTTCCTTATTATCCTTAACACCAATATCTACAGAAACAGGAATAAGCGTTTCATCTTGATCTTTAAAAATAACTGTTTGCATATTGGCTTTCTTTTTCACTGTTTTAACATCATCATTTTTAAAATAAACAAAGGTTGCAAAAATACATAAAAAAAACATAGAAATATTTCTTAAATACTTTTTAAACATGTGATCACCTCAATACCTAAAGTATGAAATATGATAGAAAATAGTCTTAAAATTTGCCTTTTTTGAAGATTTATTTTATATTATAATAGCGAAAAAATGAAGGAGGGATAGATGTGCCACTTACTGATGATGATTTTGTGAAGAATGGAAAACTAGAGGGTTATAGTGAAATGATTCAAAAATTACATGATGAAGAACAAACACAACCCGAAATCACATACGATTTACAATTAGATGATGAGGATGAGGAAGAATGATAGAAGATTTAATTGAAACAGGTCAATATAAAGAAGCTTTACGTTATTTAAATGATTTAGAAAATGAAAAAGTACGTTATCAAAGACTTGTTTGTCTTTATGGTATGCAAGAATTACAACAAGCCAAAAAAGAAGGTTTGAAAGCAAAAGCTCTTGCAGAAGAAACGTATTATGATGTGGTTGCTATTTATGTTTCTATTTTAAAAGATCTTGAAGAATTTGAAGAAGCAATCAATATCATTGTAGAAGAATTATCAATGCCTTATATACCTTATCAATATGAAACGGTTTATAATGCAGCATACGACGAACTACTACTTGCTAAACAAGAAGCTTCTTTAGAAGGAACAAGTCAAAAAATCTTTAATGAAGAAGAAATTGAAAATATTTTAACCAAAGAAGACACCAATGAAGATTTACTTTATATGGCTATTGAACAAATGGAAGGGATGAATATTCGTCGTATGATTGTTCCTATTCGTCAATTTATTAGAAATAATGATAAACCAGACTTTGCGAAAAGTTTATTAATTGAATTGATGATTGATCAAGAAATTGATGAAGATATGGAAGTTATCAAAAAAGGAATTTCTTATGAAGTTAATCCTAGCTATGCACCTATGGTTTTAAATCAAGAAGCAAGCTATGAAATCTATAAATTATTAATGGAAGTTTTAGAAGATGATAATCCTTCATTACTTGCTATGTGCGAACAATTCTTGAATTTCTATCTTTATTCAATCTATCCAAAATATATTGATGTACAAGATTATCGTAGTATTGCTGGAGCAATTCATTATCATTTAGCGTCATTACAATATATAGATATTGAATTAGAAGATATTGAGTATCTTTATAATTGTGATCAAGAAGAAGTAAAAGATGTATTAGAAACAATACAATCAATCGAATATTAAAATTTATGAATATAGTTGAATTTAAAAAAAGGTTAGTATATAATGTCTTTTGATACGGAATAAGGAGAAATATATAATGAGAACAACTACAAAAAAATTAGAAAATGCTGTTACTCAAATTAAAGTAACATTTGATAAAAAAGAATGGGCAGAAGCTCAAGATGCAGCTTTAAAAAGATTAGCTACAAGAGTTAAATTAGATGGTTTTAGACCAGGTAAAGCTCCAGTTGCTATGATTAAAGCTAGACTTGGAAAACAAGCTATCTATGATGAAGCTACTGATCAAATCTTACAAAAAAGATATGCTGATATCATGAAAAAAGCTGAAGTTGCTCCAATTGCTCAACCAACATTAAATATTGATAGTGTTGATAATGATAACTTAAAAATTACAATCTTATGTCCTGTTAAACCTGAAGTTGAATTAGGTGAATACAAAGGATTAGAAGTTAAAAAAGGTAGAGTAACTGTTGCTAAAAAAGATATCGAAGCACAAGTTGAAAACTATCGTCATCAATTCGCTGAATTAACTACTAAAGAAAACGGTGAAGTTGCTAAAGGTGATACAGTAGTTATGGACTTTGAAGGATTCATCGATGGTGAAGCATTCGAAGGTGGAAAAGCTGAAAACCATTCATTAGAAATCGGTTCTGGACAATTCATTCCAGGTTTTGAAGATCAAATGATCGGTATGACTTGTGAAAATGAAAAAGATGTTGTTGTAACATTCCCAGAAGATTATCAAGCTACTGAATTAGCTGGTAAAGAAGCTACATTCAAAGTAACTGTTCATGAAATTAAAGAAAAAGTTTTACCTGAAGCTGATGATGAATTAGCTAAAGATGTTAACATCGAAGGTGTTGAAACTTTAGATCAATTAAAAGATCATATTAAAGCTCAATTAAAATCACAAAAAGAAAATGAAGTAGAAAACAAATTCTTCTCTGATTTAACTCAAGCTTTAATTGAATGTTGTAAAGTAGAAGATAGTGAAGCTTTATTAAATTCTGAATTAGATACAATGTTAAGAGAAGTTGAAATGAACTTACAACAACAAGGTTTATCATTTGAATTATATGAACAATTCACTGGTAAAAACAAAGATGCTATCAAAGCTGATTTAACTGATCAAGCAAAAGACAGAGTTAAATTAAACTTAATCTTAGCTGCTATCGTTGAAGCTGAAAATATTGAAGTAACTGATGAAGAACGTAATAGCGAATTAGAAACAATCGCAAATACATATAATAGAGACTTAGAAGAAATCAAACAAATCTTCGCTCAAAATATGTACCAAATCGATGCTGATATCTTAAATAGAAAAGCGTTAGACGTTGTTAAAGAAAACTTAAAGAAATAGTTTAAAAGACGCGTAAGCGTCTTTTTAAAAAAGGAGGATTATTATGAGTGAAAGTACATTATTAACCCTTCCTGTTGTGTGTACAAGAGGAATGATTGTCTTTCCGGGTAACCGTTTATCATTAGATGTTGGTCGCCCCCTTAGTTTAAAAGCACTTGAACTTTCAAGTCGTGACTTTGATAACAATATCCTATTTGTATCACAAATCAATCCTATTGTTGATGATCCAAAATATGATGATGTTTATCATGTTGGAACTTTATGTAAAATTGAAAAGAAAATCCGTCGCGATAGTGCAGGGACAATCAAATTAACTGTTACTGGAGAAAAAAGAGTTGCTCTTCGAGATTTTAAAATTGAAGATGGTTCAATTTTTTCAACAGCTGAAGTTTTAGAAGATATTTATGGGGATTCCAATGAAGAAGTTGCTTTGGTAAGAAAAACAACAGCTTACTTTGAACAAGCAAGACGTCATATGCCTCATATTCCAGCTGAAAGTTTAACTTTACTTTCAAATGGGACATCAGCTAGTTTACTTGCTGATACAATTGGTCAATATTTACCAATTGATTTAGATAGAAAACAAAAAATTCTTGAAGAACAAAGAATTAATGAAAGATTATTCTTAGTAGCAAGTTCTATTGAGTCTGAAAAAATGATTAGTCAATTAGAAGATACAATCAATAGAAAAGTCAAAGAAAGTATTGATGAAAATCAAAAAGAATACTATCTAAGAGAAAAATTAAGAGCTATTAAAGATGAACTTGGTGATACTGTTGATAAAGGAGACGATGCTGATCAAATTCGTAAAGAATTAGCTGAAAATCCATATCCTCAATATATCAAGGATAAAATTGAAGAAGAATTACGTCGTTTTGAAGCAATGCCACCAGCATCTTCAGAAGCAAACGTAGTAAGAACTTATATTGATTGGGTGATGAAAACACCTTGGTATCAAGAAACTAAAGATGAAGAAGATATTTCTAAAATTGAAGCAATTTTAGAAGAAGATCATTTTGGATTAGAAAAAGTAAAAGAAAGAATTGTTGAACACTTAGCAGTTAAACAAATGACACAATCTTTAAAAGCACCAATTATCTGTTTAGCAGGTCCACCAGGTGTTGGGAAAACAAGTATTGCTAAAAGTATTGCACGTGCTTTAGATCGTAAATTTGTTAAAGCTTCTTTAGGTGGAGTAAGAGACGAAGCAGAAGTTCGTGGACATCGTCGTACTTATTTAGGATCAATGCCTGGACGTATCATTCAAGGAATGAAAAAAGCGGGTGTTGTAAATCCTGTCTTCTTATTAGATGAAATTGATAAGATGGCAAGTGATTATAAAGGTGATCCTACAAGTGCAATGCTTGAAGTTTTAGACCCTGAACAAAATTCTCAATTTTCTGATAACTATATCGAAGAACCATATGATTTATCTAAAGTTTTATTCATTGCGACTGCTAATGATTTAGGAGGAATTCCTGGACCACTTAGAGATCGTCTTGAAATTATTGAAGTTTCAAGTTATACAGAACAAGAAAAATTAATGATTGTTAAAGAACATTTAATTAAAAAACAATTAGATGCGCATTCATTAAAACCTGAACAAATGATTATTTCTGATGATATCATCATGGAAATCATTCAACACTATACACGTGAAGCAGGTGTTCGTGAACTTGAAAGATATATTGCTAAATTATGTCGTAAAACTGTTTTAGCTATCCTAAAAGAAAAAGTTGAATCAGTTACAATTGATCAAGATAAACTTGTTGAATTCTTAGGAAAAGCACCATTTGATCATACAAAGAAACTTCCTCGTCCTCAAGTAGGGGTTGTTACAGGTATGGCTTATACTCAATTTGGTGGAGATATTTTACCAATTGAAGTCAATCATTTTGATGGTACTGGTAAATTTATTATAACTGGTCAATTAGGCGATGTAATGAAAGAATCGGCATCAATTGCTTTAGATTATCTAAAAGCCAACAAAGAAAAATATGGTTTAGATGATAAAGCCTTTGATAAACAAGATATTCATATTCATGTTCCTGAAGGAGCTATCAAAAAAGATGGTCCATCAGCAGGTGTCACTCTTACAACTGCAATCTATTCAGCTTTTACAAATAAACCTGTAAGAGATGATGTTGCCATGACAGGAGAAATCACTTTACGTGGTAATGTCTTACCAATTGGTGGATTGAAAGAAAAATCTATTTCAGCACATCGTTCTGGAATTAGAAAAATCATCATTCCTAAAGAAAATGAAAAGGATATCGAAGATATCCCAGAATCAGTAAGAAATGATTTAGAAATTGTTTTAGCTGATCATATCGATACAGTTTTAGAACATGCAATTGTTAAATAACGGAAATCTTGAATTTTCGTTATTTTTTTTGTACAATACAAAAGGTGATGAAAAATGGTAAAAATTAAAAAAGCAGAATATATTTTATCGGCTGCATGGAAAAGTCAATGGCCAGAAGAAAGTTTTCCAGAAATGTGTCTTGCTGGACGTTCAAATGTGGGAAAAAGTAGTTTTATTAATACAATGTTATCAAGAAATGGACTTGCCAAGGTTTCAAGTACCCCAGGTAAAACAAAAACACTTAATTTCTTTAATGTTAATGATGCGCTTTATTTTGTAGATGTTCCAGGTTATGGCTATGCCAAAGTTGCAAACAATGTGACAAAACAATTTGGTAAAACCATGGATGAATACATTAGTGAAAGACAAACTTTAAGAGGTTTTATTTTACTTGTTGATTATCGTCATAAACCAACAAAAGATGATGTGATGATGTATGAGTTCGTTAAACATCATGGTGTACCTGTCATTGTTGTAGCGACTAAAGAAGATAAGCTTAAACGTAATGATTTAAAGAAAAATGAAAAATTAATTAAAGATACATTACATTTTGATCCAAGTGATACATTTATTCGTTTTTCAAGTTTAAAGAAAAAAGGAATTCAAGAAGCTTGGAATGCAATTTATGAATTGTGTGATTTAGATTTTGAGTAGGGAAACCTACTTTTTTTCATATTTGATGATTTGTTGCATAGACTTTGTTAGGAGGATGACTATGCAAAAAATATTTTACGAAAAGGAAATTGATTTACTACATCAATTAAAGGAATTAGTTTCTTTAACGGTTGATGAATCTATCGACTATAAGATTGAAGATCATGGTGTTAGAGCGGTGGGGAGTCTTGCTATTAAAGGAGAATATATTAGTCAAGAAAAAAGACATTTTTTAGAAAATGTGGAATTAGATGTTTATGCGGATGATCAAAAGATTATAGATCGTCAAGATTTTCATTTAAAGGTTGAAGATTTTCATTATGATATTATTGATGGTAATTTGAAAATTAAAATTGAAGTTGGAGTGTATGGGGTTGAAGAAGGTGAAAATCGTTATATTCAACTTGATGAAGATCCTATTGATGAAATTGAAAAATTATCAAGGGATGTTGAGACTCAAACGATAAATGAACAAGTCGTTGCTGAGGCACCCGAAGAAATTCATGATGTTGAAAAGTTACAAGAAAAAATTTATGAAACGAAAGAAAAAGAAGAAAAGGTTGATGATGACGAGGATCTAGGTGTTTATTATTTATATGTCGTTTTACCAAATGATACGTATGCTTCAATAGCTAGACAATATCAGGTAGATGAAAAAATGATTAGAGACTATAATCAAGATCTAAATTTAGATGCAGGACAAATCCTTATTATTCCTTATGCTCCAAAAGATCATTCAAACAAAGTATGATTTAGACGTAATTGGACTGATTCAAATCAGTCCGCGTGTCTATAAAGTGAAAACAGCTAATCATTTTTATTGTGTTAAGATTGTTGATGAAAAGAAACTAGAAGTTGCTTATCAACATCTTAATACCTTACATCTCCATCATTTTATTCATTTGATATTAAATAATGAACAACACTATTTTACACCTTTTCAAGATCAATATATCTATCTTATGCCTTATTTACAAGAAGATAATCATATAAAAAAAGAAATGAAAATAAAAACATATTATCAAATCCTAGCGTATTTACACAATCATTCTTTTTTTATGCAACATGAAGAAGATGCTTTTTTTAAAAAGCAGTATGATGATCTTTTTTCTTTGATTCAACAAAGAAAAAATGATTATGAAGAATTAATGAGAGAATTTGAATTTAGAAAATTTAAATCTCCAGCAGGTTGGATGCTTGTTTTAAATTATTATCGTATCGTTCATTATTTAAATCAAGCACATTATTATTTAAGTCAATATCAAGAAATAATGAAAGGTAAAAATGAAATTAGACTTTCTTTAACGTATAATCATTTTAATAAGGAACATATTTTTGTTAGTGATGAAACACTTATTTCAATTGATCAAATGAAAATTAATTACTGTATCTATGATCTTGTTGAACTTTTTCAAAATCAAAAGGATCTTTATGAATGCGTTGCTTTATTTGACGGATATTTAGAAGAAATTGATTTGTATCAAGAAGAAAAATTATTACTTCTTTGTTTGTTGTCTATCGTTCCACATGTATCTTTAAATGAGGATGAAAATAATAATATTCAAGAAATGGCAAAACTGATTTGTTATATGGATGGCATTGTAAAAATATTTAAAAAGATAGAGATTGACGAGGTATAAGCAATTTGTTAGAATAGTAATGCAATGATTTGGAGGAGTAGTTCTTCTTTGTTTGATAGAGAGTCCCGTTTGCTGGAAAGGGATAAATGAAAAGAGTGAAGGTAGCCAAGGAGCATGTTAGATGAAATAAAGTAGTTTAACACGTAGAACTGCGTTAAAGTTTTAAGGTGCTAAGTTTTATGCTTAGAACTAAGGTGGTATCGCGATATAAGTCGTCCTTAGAGGGATGGCTTTTTTATTTTAAGGAGGAAAAAGATGAATTATTTTACAGAGTATTGGTATGTATGGATTGCATTTGTTATTATGTGTATCTTCTTGTTTAGCTTTTATGGGAAAAAATATAAACAAGTAAAAGAAAGAAGAAAACAATATGAAGAAAAGTTAGCTCAAGAAAGAGATGAGTTTTCACATCTTACAAGTGAAGTGTTTGATAAAATTGAACCAATCGATCTTACAAGAGCTGTTATTTTTCATATTAATGCGAAAGAAGATCGTCTTTTTGAAGATGATAACTATGATGGAAATATTATTCCTTATTTAACACATGAAGAATTATTAATTTATACAATGTACCAATTAGAATGTTCTTTAGAAGGGGGAAGAGGTTCAATTCATTCGTTTTTTATAACAGAACCTTATTGTAATTATCGCCCTTATTATAAAGAAGCGTTTGAAACAATGAAATGTTATGATATTGCTCATTTATTAGAAGAAGCTGAAAAGTTAGCCATTTTAATTGAAAATGATCAAGAAGATGAAATCGATGAAACAAGTGAGTATGCAACTTATAATTTCTCTGATTTTACAAATGAATTTGTTTCCTTATTACGTTCTTCGGGAATTGGTGATAAATTAGGAGAATACATTAAAGAACATAAAGAAAGTTTTATTGAAAAGGATGATGAAAATGAAGAAAGAATTAGCGAGTAAATATGATCATAAAAGTGTTGAAAAAGGTAAATATCAACATTGGTTAGAAAAAGAATATTTTAAAGCAGGAGATGTTTCTAAAAAGCCTTATGCCATCGTTATTCCACCACCAAACGTTACAGGTAAACTTCATTTAGGACATGCTTGGGATACAACTTTACAAGATATGATTATTCGTTATAAAAGAATGCAAGGTTATGATGCTTTATGGCTTCCAGGTATGGATCATGCTGGAATTGCCACACAAGCAAAAGTTGAAGCAAGAATGAGAGAAGAAGGAATTTCTCGTTATGATTTAGGAAGAGAAGGTTTCTTAGAAAAAGCTTGGTCTTGGAAAGAAGAATATGCTTCTATTATTCGTGCTCAATGGGAAAAATTAGGTTTATCTTTAGATTATTCGAAAGAAAGATTTACTTTAGATGAAGGATTATCTCAAGCTGTTAAAGAAGTTTTCGTTCGTTTATATGAAAAAGGATATATTTATCAAGGTAAAAGAATTATTAACTGGGATCCTGTACAAAGAACAGCTTTAAGTAATATCGAAGTTATTCATAAAGAAATTGAAGGGGCAATGTATTATTTCAAATATAAAATTGTAGATAGTGATCAAGAATTAGTCATTGCGACAACACGTCCTGAAACAATGTTTGCCGATCAAGCTATCTTTGTTCACCCTGATGATGAAAGATATAAAGATTTAGTTGGTAAATATGCAATCAACCCAGCTAATGGTGAAAAATTACCAATTATGGCTGATAGTTATATCGATATGGATTTTGGGACAGCTGTTATGAAATGTACACCTGCGCATGATCCAAATGACTTTGCCTTAGCTAAAAAATACAACTTAGACATGCCTATTTGTATGAATGATGATGGAACAATGAATGAACTTTGTCATAAATATCAAGGTATGGATCGTTTTGAATGTCGTAAACAATTAGTTGCTGATTTTGAAGCAGCGGGTATTGTTGATCATATTGAAAAACATTTACATCAAGTAGGTCACTCAGAAAGATCAGGAGCTATTGTTGAACCTTATTTATCAAAACAATGGTTCGTTA
>ERZ773133.3885-NODE-3885-length-10857-cov-3.520459_pt1 | contig 10857 bp, 6 predicted proteins | sample MGYA00580861_ERZ773133 | MGnify/ENA primary metagenome ERZ773133 (study PRJEB29015, sample SAMEA2737844) | human gut metagenome | biome: human gut; feature: human-associated habitat; material: faeces | place: China | collected 2012 ...
ATGTTATTATAACCTTTTTATAGAGCTGGTGCAAGATGGGGAGGGCTTTTTGCGTGCATTGAAAGCGTGCGGCTTTCGGTGTTCCGTCACCTTGCGGCGGCTTTGCCGACGCGTTCGCGTAGCGAACCCAGCGCTCTTAAGCCGGGCTGCTGTGCGGTTGCGAAGCAATCAAAGCCCCGGTGGGGCTTTGAAGCACACGAGCGGGCCCGCTTTGCGGGATGGCGGCGCTCGTTGTGCGCCGCCAAGCGCGCGCTATCGGAAGTAGCGGGGACCTTTTCGGTTCCTTTTGGGTCTCCAAAAGGAACACTGAAAGGCAGTATGCCATTATAAAAGGCCCTGCCGCAAGGTAGGCAGGGCCGGTGGGGCAGCTATTTAATTATCAGAATCAGAAGAAGAATCCAGCTCCGCATCGCGGATGGCTTTGATCTGGCGTTCCAAGTCGAAGGCTTTGTTCAGGACGGGGTAGATGGCCTGCATGGTCAGGACGGCGGGCAGCCACAGGCCCGTGAGAACCATGGCAAAGCCGCTGATGGGCCACAGCAGCAGGATGATGCTCCAGTAGACAAACTGCCACACTACGCCCAGCGCGGCGCGGGGCAGGTAGCCCAAAAACAGGAACAGCGAGTTTTTGACCAGCCCCGCAAACGGCAGGTCCAGCAGCACGACCTGGGCAAACAGGAACTCGCCCAGACCCAGCAGCAAAAACAGGCCTACGGCCAGCAGCGCCCCCGGCACTACACCGGCCGAAACGTCATAATGGAACACCGTAAAGATCTGCATGGCCAGCAGCAGACCGCAGATGGCACCCGGCAAAAGCGACGCCCTGGCGTTACGTTTCCAGGCGCGGCGGTAGGTAGCCCACCAAAAGCCCGGCTCGTCGCGCAGGCTGCGCAGGATGGTATCCAGCAGCCCGCACAGTTGGGGCGCTTCGATCATGCCGCCCAGCACGCCTGCCAGCAGCAGCGGCACCAGAGAGTGGGTATCGACGGCGAACCACACACCAAACACGAACGGCAGTGCGCTGACCAGCGCCAGCAGACCCGCCAGGTAAAAGGACATGAGGTCACGGCCCAAAATCTCGAAAAAGCGGGCGGGGCCTTTTTTGCGGGGGGCGTCCGGCGAGACACCGGGGCCGGGGCGGTCAAAATGGAAATTGAACAAAGCCATGGGGGATTCTCCTTTGCTCCGGGGCAAATTGTCACGGATTTAACATTATTGTATCTATTGTAGCACGATGGGGCGTGCGTTGCAATGATTTAACAAAAAAGACACGCTTTGGCGGAGCGTGTCTTGAAGTGGCATAGGATTAAAAAGGCAAGGATGCAATGATTTTAATGTCTCCCCCACCCGCTTACGCGGTATTGCCTAAAATTATCTTCTCCGGGCGTCGGCGGAGAGGGCGTGGAGCTCGGGGGCGTACATGTGGTAGTTGAGCAGGTAACGGCCATGGGCGGGCACGCGGTAGAAAGCCGCCTTGATGCGCTCCAGCGGGGTGCTGCCGTTCTCGGCACTGCTGTTGCCGCTGATAAGCAGCACATACTGGTTCTCGCTGTAACGGGCCATGGCGTCGCACTGGCGCAGGCTCTTGTGGATCAGCTCGCCCAGCTGCTCCATCATGGAGCCGGTCTCGGCGGGGGCAGCGTTCTGGGCGGGCGACATGGTGAGCAGCGCCAGGTAGACCGGCACGCCGAAGCGGCTTTGCACGCCGCGCTGCAGGTGATAGATCTGGCGGAAATTCTCGAAGCTGCAATACGCAGCGCGGGGGTGTCGTCGGCGGACAGTTCCTCGGCCAGGCGGGAGATGTCATTTTCCAGGTTGCGGTCAGCCTGGCGGGCCTGGCGGGAGACCACACCCACACGCTCCGGCTCGACGGCATGGTGCAGGCAGCCCATCGCGTTGCCGCGGCGGGTCATCTCCAGCGCTTGCTCATGGCGGCCCAGGGTCTCCAAAGCCTGGATCATCTCCAGATACAGGCGCTCCTCGTAGGGGTCCAGCTCGATGGCGCGGCGGCACAGCTTAACGATGCGCTCATTCTCACCCTTGCGCTTGCAGGCTTCCAGCACCTGGAACAGCGCGATGCGGTACTGCACGTGCAGGGTCAGGCTGCGGGTCTCGACCCAGGGCTCGTTGCAGAACATCGGCAGCAGACGGCCAGCATACAGCTCCAGCACGCGCTCGTAGCGGGCTACGGCGGCGGCGGGGTTCAGCTGGCGGCGGGCTTCCTCCATCAGGGCTTCCATCTCAAACACGTCCACACGGCACTCCATGGTGGGGTTCCACTGGTAGTAGCCGCGGCTGGTGATGATGCAGGTCTCCAGCTCCTTCAGGCCCTCGGCATCGATCATGTTGCGGAAGCGGTGCATGATGGCGCGCAGAGCCATATCCGGGTTGGTGGACCGTTCGCCGTTCCACAGGGGATCCGTCAGGTCTTTGTGGGTCACCTTTTCGCCCTTTTGCAGGACGAGGTACTGGATCAGCATCGTAGCCTTGCGTGACTGTTTCAGTGCGGCTAGGACCGGCTTGCCGTCCATAAGGATCTCAAATTTTCCGAGCATCCTGATCTCAATGTCTGCCATGGTAGGTCTCTCCTGTGCGTTTGTTTCACGATTGACACACCTTGCGGTGTTATTTTTAATTAGTATACTGTTTTTTCACCCGATTGTCCAGTGCCCATACAACAATTTATTCGCCAAATCATTTGTTATTTTTATTGGAACTCCGGTGCGCCGGGCAGCGGAATGACCGCGGTCTGGGTGTAGACGGGGGTGCCATCGGGCTTAGCGACGGTCAGCTGCATAGACAGCGAGGTCAGGCAGATCTTCCCGGTTTCCTTCTCCTCTTTCCATCCGCGGGCATAGAACGCAAGATCCGAAACGACAAGCCCCATATAATCTTTGTTAGGATAGGCCGTTGTATAAGCGTAGGTCGTGTACTCTTTTTTCTTTCCGTCCTTGCCCTCCGTTTGCTTATAAAAACGCATGTGCAGGTAGCGGTTCAGCTCGGCAAAGGTGTCGTCGGCGGGGTCGTAGAGGACCTTGGTGCTGGTGGTGTTGTCGGCGTTCAGGGTGGTGGCGGTCAGCTTGGGCACATAACCGGCATCAAGTATCTCGGTATAGTTGCTTTCCACTGTAAAGCGCAGAGCAGTGCCTTCCGTCAAGCGGGCATCTTCTATAAAAATATTATTTGCCGAATCCGCGTCGCTCTCTGTTGCGGCGTTTACGATAGAGATCGTGCCGTCGGCATCGGCCAGCTCGCCCCGGATGGTCTCGGTGAGGGCATCGGCCAGGTTCTGGGCGCGGGTCAGCTGCTGCACCTCGATGTAGGCTTCGGCGCAGGGCTTGACCAGCGTGACCGCCGCCGTGCCAAACAGTGCCAGCAGCACCAGGCAGACCATCAGCTCCACGAGGGTAGTACCTTTTTTATTGTTCAGCGGGGTGGTCATGGGGTCGTGTCCTCTTTTGTGTCGTCTTTATCTTCGTCCACTTTTTTGTAGTAACGGGTGAAGGTATGCGTGGCAGCAGCCTCATCGTTATCGTCTTTGACCTTAGCCTGTATGGTCTGTATTTCCACATCCTTGACGGCAAAGACCGTGCGGTCACCGCGGCTGAAGCTCATCATGGTCGTGGTGCCGGATTCGTTTTTCCACTCAGCCGCATCGTCGTTGACCGGGTAAAGTGCTTCAGTAAGCAGGTAGGCGTTATCGCGGGTGGTCTGCGCCTGGGCCGAGGCCCGCCGGGCAAACCGCAGCGACGCGGTAAACAGCGCCAGAAACAGCATAAGCAGCACGAAGGCCACCAGCACTTCCACGATGGTTTCGCCGCGGCGGTCACGGAGGGCGTTTTTCAATCTTTGCATAGTGCCACTTCCTTACTCATCATTGCCGTTGATGCGTGTAAAAATGCACGCACTATCCGTATCCATGCTGTAGCGCAGGTATAGTGTAGAAGCATCATTTTTTGTGATGGTACGTTCCTCACTGGTTGCCATGTTGGTCAATTTCAAAGCTGTATCGCCCTCGGCACCATTGAAGCTGTAACGAGTGTTTTCATTATCCAGCGTGTAATAGTAGCTGTAAATGCCGGTGTGCTTGTACTTTCTGGTGTAGCTGTAGCTCTGGTCTCCCTTGACCACTTTGACGGTCACACGAATGACATAATCATCCACATTCATAGTGGAACCGTTCTGGCTCTGATTTCTCAGTTTGATGAGAAGGTTGCTCAGGTTCTCTGTGATGGGTTCGTTATCGATCACATTGCCGCCTTCGTCCACATCGTCGCTGGGGTGCTTGTTCAGGGTGACGGTCATCTCGTCGATGCCCTCGGGCGCCTGCAGGGTAAACGTATGGTCGGTGTCGTCGCCGTAGGGGTTATCGATAGAGCCTTTTTTAACGTAGATATGGTTGATAAAGTAGCCGATGCTCTGGTCGTTCTCCTCGGTCATCGCGCCGTCTTTTTCTTTAGCGCCGGTGTAATGCAGCAGTTCCTGCTCCAGCACGTCGGAGAAGCTGACGGCCAGCTCGTAGACGTCCTGCTCCGGCAGCTGGCGGTCGGCGTTGGCCATCATCAGCGAGGCCGCATACACAAGGGCGGCAGCCAGCGCCACAAACAGCGCGCCCAGGCACAGCACTAAGATCATGGCAAGGCCCTGCTGGTCCCGCAGCGGGCGGTTGCGTTTTGGGGGCATGGTGCGCCCTCCTTTCTGCTTTACATCACGGCGGTTTCGGGGGTAACGGGGGTATCCGCTGCCCCGGGGTCGTTGGCTGGGGGCGTGGGGTCCGTCTCCCCTGCCCGGCCCGTGCTTTGTGCGGGCCGGTGGTCGGCTTCCGCCATGGCGAACACCGGGCGGGCGGCATCCTCGGTCATGGCCTGGCCCTCTGTGCGCAGGGAGACTTCCAGCCGGTCGGAATCGACGGTCTTTTCGCCGTTGCCCACAGCCCAGATGGTGACCTTTTCGGTGTACTTCTCCAGTGCTCTGGTTTCGTCGTTGTCGCCGTCGGCGCGCTGGGTCATATCAGGCAGGGTAAGGCGGTAGCCCAAGGAATAATCGGTCATCTCGGCCTGGCGCAGGGCAGGCACGGTCTTGATGCGGTAGCTGGGGTTATCGTTGTCGATAGCGTGGTGGCCGGTCAGAGTGATGGGCTGGCTGACCAGCTCCGTCACTTCGGACGTCGTACCGTCATCATTCGTCACCGTGCGGGTCACCTGCACAATGCTCAGATCGTACCAGACATACTCATCCGCGGTGCCCTCGTTTGCAATGTTGCGGGCGGCCTTGGTGATGTCCAGCCAGTTGGCCGGGTCGTTTTCGTCCAAGCCAGACGGCAGTTTTTCCACCTTCAAAATATCGCCGCGGTGGGTCGTTATGGTTTGCGTGCCATCGTCATTTTCCGTTACCACATCCGCCGGGGCCACGGTAAAGCGGATGTCGTAGCCTTCCTTGTTCGGGTCGTCAGCGGGCATATCCGCGGCAGGCTTCACGTGGAAGCGGTACTTCTCGGCAAAGTTGCGGGTGGTGCCGTCGGTATCGGTGTACTCGTTGACGGCAGGCCACTGCACAGCGTACTGGTGGATGGTGATCTCTGCGCTGTCAGGTTTCCAGGCTTCGCCCTCGGTGCCGTACAGCTTGCCCTCCACCGTGGATTCCACCGAGGTCACGCTGAGAACGCCGTCTTTTTCCGGCTTGTCCAGCTGGATCTTGGGCAGGTGCAAAGCGCCTGCGGCCTCGTCATAATCGTCCGGCACGTAGAACTTCCAGGAGGAGGAGGTAGCTGCCGTCTCGCTGTTGGCCACCATGGCGCGCAGGGCGGGCAGCAGGTAGCGGTTGGCGTCGGCGGGCTGCATGGTAAAAGCGTTGGCGTTGGGCGTGACCGTGTAGGACACGGTGGTGCCATCGCCGCTGACCTGGGTCTCGCTGCCCACGGTCTTGGAGGCTTCGGGGATCATCAGCGTTGCCTTATCCTCACGCAGGGCGGCATTCAGGGCGTCCAGGTTTTCCTTGGTGGGGTCGTCCATCCAGGTCTTGGCCTTGGCGCAGGCGTCGATGTAGTTGGCCTCATCATCAAACAAATAGCCGGTAAAGAAGTAGCTGGCGGCGTCGGCCTTGTCCACCGTCATCCGTATGGTCAGGTCATTGCAGAAAGCATTCATCAGCGGCAGGGCGTCATTGACGGCCTTGCCCGTCCAGGTAAAGTCCACCTTGCGGATGGCCGGGGCCTCGGTGCGTTGGATGATGGTCTGCGGGTCGCTGACCTCGCCGTTGGGGCTGCGCAGCACGGTGGCGTCGCCGTCTGCCGGGCAGGCCACCACGTAGAACACCAGCGTTTCGCCCTGGTAAGCTTCCAGGTCCACGATGGTCTGGGTGTCTTTGATGAGCGTGGTGCTGTCGCCATCCGCCGGGTGCAGCTTAAAGGCTTCGCCCAGGGTGGTGCCGGCGGCGTTGGTGGTCTGCACCTGTGCCCACAGCTCATAGTGGTCCACGCGTTCATCCGAGACGGCAGGCCAGCTGATCTGATAGCGGGTCTGTTCGGCATTGCTGGTATCCACGGGGAACACCTGGCCGGGCTCGCCCACCTGCTGCAGGCGGCGCAGCACGGTATAGACGGCGGTGTCGGCCGCGCCGATGCCCTGGGTGGTGCCGGTGGTATCGCGGGTGACGCGCAGGCGCACTTTATCAAAGCGCCAGCTGCTGCTGCCGCCCGCAAGGTCGGTATCGATAGGGAGGGTGTAGCTGTAGGTGCCGTCCTTATACTGGACTTTGCTGTTGGCATCATCCGGCAGGGTGATGGTCTCCTCCGCCGTAGAAATTACATTGCCGTTTTCATCCCTGGTTTCGGTCACACCGTACAGCGTCAGCTTATACTTGGTGCTGCCGCCGCTGGCAGCCGCCTCGCCGGGTTGGGTCCAGGTAAAGGTGTAGGCCAGCTGGTTGTCGTTGGCCAGCTTGTCGGCGTCGTAATTCAGGTACAGGTCGCCGTCGGCAGGCACGCCCGTCAACTTCGGGGCCTGGGCCACGGTGATGTTGTTTTGTTCAAAAATGACCTGGTTCGCGGCATAGCCGGCCCAGTTGCTGTAGTCTGTCAGATTCTGGCTTACAAAATACAGCGGGGTCAGGTTGGCAAAGCTGTAGCCGTTGCTTTCCCGCACGATTTCCAGGCCGCCATACCAGGACGCCGGGCGGTCGGCAGAGGAAGCCTGCAGCTTGGCCAGAGCTTCGGCATCGGCAGCATCCCAACGGGTGACCACATCCCCCAAACCGCTGGTGACCGGCACAGCCACGACCGTCCAGTTATCATAGTTGGTCAGGGTGTCGTCCGGCAGGTTATTGAAGGTAAAGGTAGTGTTGCTGTTGGGCACAACGTTCTGGCGTGCAGCCAGCGTGATGTACTGGTCTTTGAGATAGACATTTTCGCCGTTCAGCGTGACGGCCTCATCGCCCAGGTAGCGGCCCATGAGCATGACGCGGTAGGTTGGCTGTGTGCCGCTGACGCTGGCGGTAAAGTTCAGCGTAACCGTTACGGTCAGGTCGTCGATGGTAGCGCCGGTAATTTCGACATTTTTGGCAGCAAGTCTGCCCTCGGCCAGGCCGGAGTTGCTGTTGCCCCATGTGTTGTCGCCGGGAACCACGACCCAGGAGACCGGCATATACACCGTCTCGTCATACTGGCCGGAACGCATCCAGCGCTGGTCGCTGCTGGTGGCTTCCGCCGTCATACGCTGGCTGCTGCCAAGTCTCTCCGAAATGCGTCTGGGCGTGGTATTCCCATTGCTGAACCGGTAGGTGTCGCCGTTATCGCCGCCGACCTTGACTGTGACGCTCCAATCGGCCAGGCCGCTGTTCTGCATCAACTTATCGTATTCATCGGCATTGGTCAGCACCATCTTTTGGCTGAACTGAACATGGCCGCCCTCCTCCGGCGTGGGCATCAGGCGAACCTCCAGCTCCGGCGTGGGCAGGGCGCGGACAAACTGCTGCCGGTCCGAAGCAGCTGCCGTGCCGGTACCCTTGCTGTTGACGCCGGCCACGCTGACCTTGAAATAGCGGCCCTTCCACTCGGCCTTACTTTCAAAGGTAAAGCGGGTGTCGTAGGCATCGGCCTCCAGCAGGGAGGTATTGCCGATACGGTCGCCGTTTTCATCGGTCTCGTAAACGGTGATATGGTAGTAGATGGCCGGGCTGCCGGTGGTGGGGGCATTCCAGGTCACGTTATAACGGCCGTAAATACTCTCGTTGCCGGAACCGGTAGCATCACTGCGTTCGATTTTCAGCCCTGTGGGGGCATCCGGGGCACTGTTGTCCAGGATATTGCTGTAGTAGCGTTGGAGCACCTCATCGGTAATATCTTCCTTGCTGGTCTTGTTGTCACCGTTGACGTCGTCGAAGAGGAGCAGGATCTTGCCGACATAGCCGACATTCCATTTCTCCGGCACAGGATACTGGGTCAGATCCTTGGCATCCGCTGCAAAAATATAACGCACAGACGAAGCTTCCGAGAAGCTTTGGCCCGGCAAGGTGGTAATATACGAGCTGCTCTTTTTTACAGCCTGCATCGAGACGACCGGTCTGCCATCGCTTGAAATCTTTGGCAGCATTGCAAAGAAGTGATAGAAGTTGTCGCCATCCTGGGCGGCGTTGGCACCGCTGTCCACACCGGCATACAGGCGATGCGCGTTTACGGCGGTAGTCGCACCGCCGCCTTCTTCGCTTTCATTGGTACCCTGGCTCCATCCCCCCGTAACCTTGTTGCGGCCCAGGCCCTCTTGCAGCCCAGCAATGCCGGAATAACCATCGAAGCTCTTATCCAGCTGCATGTAGTAGTTGTCGGAACCGGTCAGTTGTTCATTGGCTGTATGGCGATAGGCAATCGGGTACCAGATGCTGCCAGTATTGTTCTTGCTTTTATACAAGGCAAAACAATTGGTGATGGTCGTTTTCTTGTTAGAGGTGCTGCCTTTGCCGCGGTTGCCCCAGATGCCAGCTGAACGGACGGGACCCCACATTTCGGTGGAATAGTTACGGCAGCGGTCAATGTTGACCTCAACGTTGGGGATAGCCGCCCACGGACCAATATAGCAGAAGATGCCCACAGACATCGACTGTGCCTGTAGTTCGACATTGGAGCCGTTGACGCACTCGATCACGTTGATGGTCATGGCATCGCTGTTATGGTCATTCGCCAGCTGTACCTTACCAAAAACGCCGCCTACGTCGTTTGCACCATTGGTCATCTTTTTTACGCTGCCATAGTTGCTGCAGCGATACAGGTTGGCCGCCGTACCGGCAACAGGATTATTGAAGTAACCTGCCACGCCGCCAACGGTGCCGGAGCTTTCGCCGTTGTTGGCGTTGGTGGTGATCTCGCCAAAGTTATAGCAGTTGGTCAGCGTACCGCCGTAGCTGAGCCAGTAGGCCAGCACACCACCCGCGTTGTTGGAGCGGCTGTTGAACACCGTGCCAACATTGATACATTTTTCCAGCGTCCAGCGGTCGCCGGTGCGGTTTTCCTGCGTACCAATAACGCCGCCTACATAGTTATCTGCTGCATTGTCACCTTTGGTGGTAGCATAGCGGTCATTGTTAGCGTTGCTATTGTCATCCGCCGTTCCCCGCGTACCGCGCACAAAGCGGCGCACGGCGGCAAAGTTGACCAGGCCGCTGGTGGAATCCGCATTGGATTCGTTCTGGCCGATGACGCCGCCCACGGCGCCCCAGCTCTGGTTGATGTTATCGGCGTAGACGAACCACTGGCCGCTGGCACTGTTGGTGATCTGGCCGGTGACATCGTTAAAGCCGGTGATGCCGCCCAGGTAACCGTCGGCCAGGCCGTTGCTGCCCCGCAGCGAGACCAGCAGCTGGTTGACGCTGCGGTTGGTATAAACTGTATTATAGTTTTTATCGCCATAGGTCAGGGTATCAAAGCCCTGCATGGCCTTAAAGTCGATCTGCAGTTTTTTCTCTGCCTCACCGCTGGCCTTGCCGGTCAGTACGCGGACCATCTGGTTCAGGTTAGCGTTCTGTTTGTCGGTGTCTACCACTTGGGCAGTGACTTCGTTGCCGTTTTCGTCGGTGGTGGTCTCGTCTTTATAGGGCACATCCAGCCAGGCGTTGATCTGCTTTACAAGGGGCTGTGTGTCCAGGCCGCCGCTGGTGGAGATGCTGCCGCTGTTGGAGCCGGCCACGCCGCCCACAAAGCCGCTGCGGGCGGTGATGATACTACCCGTTTTGTCTTTGGTGCCGACGGTGCTGCCGGTGATCTCGCCGCGGTTGCGGCCCACGATACCGCCGATATGGGCGGCGCTGTTCATCTTGGTGGCAGCGTCCTGGCTGGCGCCCACGTTGGAGGCACCCTGCACTTTCAGCTCGATATAGCCGACCTTGCAGTCCTTCACCTTGCCGGTGGCGGCGGCAGTGCCGTCGGTGTTATACACCACGTCGTTGCTGCCCACGATGCCGCCCACGGTGCTGCCCACGGTGGTAAAGCCGTTATCCTTACCGATGGCGCCCGTATAGCTGCACTTACTTAGGGTGCCGCTGCTGCTGCCAGCAACGCCGCCCAGGTTGAGATATTTTGCCATGCTGTCCTGCAGGTTGGTGCTTACGGTCACGTTCTCAGCCGTGCCGGTGTTTTCGCCCAGTGCGCCGCCCGCCGTGACAGTGCTGTCGCCGGCCGTCAGGTTGGCAAGGCTGAGAGAATTTGCACGCACATTGCCCTTGCTGAGGGAGCCTGCGTTATAGCCGACCAGGCCGCCCACCCGGGTAGCCGGGCCGTACAGGCGCACGTCGCCGCCGAAACTTGCCATATTGAACAGGTTCGCATCGCTGATTCCTGCACCGGCTTCGTTGCAGGCTGTAATGCCGCCG
>ERZ773133.3889-NODE-3889-length-10836-cov-5.137000_pt1 | contig 10836 bp, 4 predicted proteins | sample MGYA00580861_ERZ773133 | MGnify/ENA primary metagenome ERZ773133 (study PRJEB29015, sample SAMEA2737844) | human gut metagenome | biome: human gut; feature: human-associated habitat; material: faeces | place: China | collected 2012 ...
GGATGACCCGGAGGCCAAAAAGGGACAGCGATTTATGACCGCTTATTGTGAGCAGAACGAACTGTTTGCCCGGTATGAGGAGGCATTGGTCAGCGACAGCTATCCGGAGATCCTGCGCATCTTTGCCGAGCGGCTGGCACAGCAGGCAGAAAGGACGCGGATCGCCCTGAACACGCCGCGTATACAGGGTATCAACGACCGGTTCCTTACGAAAAACGATTGCCATACGGTAGACGACAGCATGGATCTTGGCGGAAAGATCGTCGTGATCCGCGCCGATGCGCTTCGTCCGGAGTATCAAGGCGCAACACATCAGATCTGCATTTGTGAGGGTGGTTTCGGCGCAGCATCCAATAGCCGCGGTACCTCCTGCTTTTGCCACAACCTGTATTCCGGCCACAAGGAGCGGTTTCGGCGCAGGGACATTCTCGGCACGCTGGAGGAAAAAGAACTGCCGGCGTGGGCAAGGCTGGGGCTTGTGCAGTACCGTCAGAGTCAGCGCGAGAAAAAAGAGGCATTCAGAGAGGAGCGATAAGGATGGAGCAGCGAGAAAATGCGGGATATGTCATCGTTGAAGCCCTGCACATCGGCAAAGCAGAATTTGTGATCGGGGAAAACCCCAAGGCTCCCGCCCCGTATGTCACATGGGAGTGCAAGGACGGCAGCAATTACTTCTGGGGACATTACCTGATGACCCGCGAAAGTGCCGAGGCCGACCTGTTGGAGCGTGCGGGAACGGAGTTGCGACGGCAACAGCAAAGCCGCAAACAGAAAAACAAGGATAAGGAGCGTGAACGGTAATGGACTTTGAGATCAAGATCATGACCCCGGCAGAGCGCAGCTACTGTTATACCGGCAGCCAGCAGATCGACAAGCAGACCGGCTGCATCGGTCATTTGCGCGGGGACATGGACAGAAGCGGCAATGGCTTTTTCACCTCATGGGAGGATCATTGCGGGGAGCTGAAAACACAGGCGTTCAAGGATGAGTTTGATGATTTTATCAATGCCCTGCGTTTTGACGAGCGCTATGACGGCATTTTCAAAAACCGCAGCAGCCTTTCCCGATACTGCTATGAACACAAAGAAAGTGTGTTTGCCGAGGATTTCATTCCGCAGTACGGATTCCGGGTGGATACGCCGGAGTATGCCTATCTGCTGCGGCTGAATCCCATGCAGGGCGATTATAACCTGTATATCTACTGCTATCGCCGGGAGATGCTGGAGCAGCACATGGAAAAGGCAGCCCGCGGCATTTGCTTTCTTGATACAAGCGGCAAGGAACGATTCTGCATTCCCGATGGGGACAGTATCCGTGTGACCCGCCCGGATGGCAGCCATAGTGACCACACCTGCCGCTACATTGACGAGAACCGCGCCGAGATCGGCTACGGGGTCGATAACCTGTATCACATGGCGCAGTTTGCCGAATGGATGGCGCGAAACGGCAACACTTATGTGCCGCTGCGCTCCTCCCTGCCGAAGCAGTGCTACTCTCTCCTGTTGGACACCGGAAATGTGGTGATTTTGAAACGGGGCGAAACCGGCTATTACAAGACGGACATTCCCCACACCTCAAAGGAAGAAGCCCGTGCGCTTGTGGAGGAATATAACCGCAAGCTGGGCGTGACCCGCGCCCAGGAGGAGGCCATGAAGGGCGGCTCCATGTTCGGCTTTGACAAGCCCATTGCCGATCCTGCCAACTACGATGCACAGGGACAGCCGTTAAAGCGCCGGGAGAAAGACCGAGGTGACGCACGATGACCGAGCAGAAACATATTATCTGGAGCAGCGACCCGGACTACGAGGATTGGAGGGACGATCTGGAGGAGCAGTACCCCGAGCTTTCCGAGCAGGAACGGATGGAATTGATGGTCGAGCAGAACAACGACTATCTCGATGACGAGCGGTGCAATCTGAACATTCAGCTCTCCCGCCCCATTCTGCTGATCGCAGACATCGGCCGATGGGATGGGCGGTATCCCGGTTATGCCGAGATCAAAAGCGGCAATATCCGCGATTGCCTGTATTCTGAGATGGACTATTCCACATGGTATGTAGACCGGCTGGGCGATCTGCGCTGCGATGCCGTACATCACGACGGCACGAACCATTATCTCTACCGTGCCTACAAGGAGAATGTGAGCGAAGCACAGATCGACCGGCTGAAAGAAAAGCTATACAGCGGCACCGCCACCCGCGCCGATGTGACCCGTGTGACAAAGCGCCTGGGCGATGAGATCGGGCGGGTCTACGGCTGGCGGTTTCCGCCCGTCCGGGAAGCGGCGCGAGAAAGATAGGAGGAAAACGGTATGTCTGTTGATGCAAGAAAAGAACGCTTTGAGCTGGTGGAGGTGTTTGACCGTCCCATGCTCTTCACCTGCCTGCGGGTAGACCGAAACACGGTGCCCAAGGGGCTGTATCTCTATGAGGTACGCAATGACGACGATCAGTGCGGGATCCCCGTGGAGATCGGCCGCTGGATCATGGTTAACCACTGGGGAACGCTGCTGTCTGCGACACCCATCAAGCTGGAGCCGAACCGGTACAATAACAACGCCTACCGCCATATCGACCCGGAAAACGACTGGAACTACACCGGCGATCTGTGTTCGGCCAAGGAATATATGGATAAATACCTGCTGAAAAAGGACAGGGAAAAACCAAAGGAAAGATAGGAGGTGCTGCCCATGGCACGCAGATTTCAGGAGATCACGGAGGTTTACCGGCAGGAGATCGCCGCACTGGACCGCGCAGACCGGTGGACGGCATTTCTGCGCTCTGCCTGCCGGAATTATAAGCTGCCCTTTGAGGAGCAGGTGCTGGTACACGCACAGCGTCCGGACGCAACGGCTGTGTTGGAGATAGAGCGCTGGAATCGTCAATTCGGCCGATGGGTCAATAAGGGCGCTACCGGCATTGCCGTATTTGATCGGGACTATCCGGGACGCACGCGCCTCAAGTATTATTTTGATATATCCGACACCCACGAAAGCCGTTTGTCCCGCCCCGTGCCGCTCTGGCAGGTGCCTACCGAGCAGGAGCCGGATGTGATCGAAGCATTGGAAAACCGATTCGGTGCGCTGGACGATAAAGGCACATTGGAGGAAGCCATAGTATCCGCCATGGAAAACGCTGCGGCGGACAATATGACGGACTATCTTGATGATCTGCAGAATTGCCGGGACAACAGCCTGCTGGAAGAACTGGACGAGCTGAATTTATCAGTTCTCTATCGCCGTCTGCTGGAGAACAGTACGGCGTATATGTTGATGTGCCGCTGTGGGCTGGAACCGGATGAATATTTTGATCCGGAGGATTTCTCTGAGGTGTTCAATTTCAATACCCCGGAAACGCTGAATGCCCTGGGCGTGGCCACACGGGATATTGCCGAAAGCGGTTTGAGCTCCATCGCATTGACCGTCCGAAGCCGTCAAAAGCAAATTCGCACAATTGCGCAGGCACCGGGAAATGAGTATCCTATAGACAAGCAAACAGAAACACAGACCGAAAGGAGCGAAAACCATGGAACTGACATACACGATGAAGGACGGCTACCGGCTGCCGGATCTGCTGCCGCCGCAGGAGCCGGAAACAGCCCTTGGGAAATACGGCCTGCTACGCCGGAGGTATCTGAAGGAGCACCGGAAGGTGCTGTTCACGAACCTGCTGACATCGGGCAGGCTGAACGGGCATCTGGCGGAGATCGACCGGACGGCGCGGCAGCGCGTGGAACAGACGGTAACGGCGATGGCACAGGCCGAGGGCGTGACGGAGGAGCTGAAAGCCGCCGACCCGATGAAATGGGTGGGGCTGATGAACAACCTGAGAAACGCCGCCGAGGAAACGGTGCTGGCGGAGCTGATCTACAGCTGAACACCGAACCCGAAGAAGCGGACAGTGCGGAGGAAGCAACCTCTGAGCTGCCCGCTTTTTTGGATGAAAAGAAGATCTTTGCCATCATTGAAAACCGCAATGATGATCTGATCTACAAGAAGGCGCAGATCGAACTGTTTTTCCGGTCACATCCGGACGAGGCCGAGCGTGCCGAATATCTCCGCTCGGCATATCAAGACCGTTTCACCGAGATCCTTGCAGACGGAGCGCGGCTGGGGTATCGTCCGCAGAAAAACGGTCTGCTCATGTGGGAGGGTGCATATCTTTCCCGTACCAGCGAAAGCGTTTTTTCGTGGAAGCTGGTGGCAGGCTTTACGGCACAGCTCATTGACAAACGGGAATACTATGTCAACACCGAGATCAAACCGTTTGTGCCGATGGAATCACAGCAGCTTACGCTGTTTGATATGCCTGCATTCGACCAACCGGACGGTGCACCGGCTGCGCCGCTGTTTTCCCATCCCAAGCTGCCGCAGCAGATCATTGACGAAGCCCTGTGTGTAGGAGCCAACGACGAGCATAGCCGGCTGATCATCTGCGCTTACTTTATGAAGGATAAGCCGGACAACGCCGCATTCCTGCAAAAACACTACGGAGAGAACGGTGCGGGCTTCTATTTTGGCGGAGAGAAAGTTTCGCTTTGGTATGACGCCGAGGGGATGCGTATTGCCCGCGGCAGCACGGCACAGCGGAGCCATGCCACACTGATCTCCTGGGAGGAAGCGGCAAAGCGTATCCGGGAGCTGCTGGAGCTGGGGCGGTATATGCCGCAGAGTGAACTCGATGAGGTCGATCACTACGAGCGGATGCGGCTTGCTGACAGCATTGCCTACACCAGCCGGGACATGACAGCAGAAGCAAGAAACGCGGGATTTCTGCCGCTGGCCATGCTGGCGCAATCCGTAAAGGGCGGCTATCCGGAAACGCAGAAGCAAATTTATGAGCTTCTCTGTGCGCCGGATACGCTGCAAAAGTGCGTGGACGAATGGACGGCGTTCAACGCTGCGCTGGATGCCGGGCAAGACCTTTTGCGTTTTCGCTTTTACCGTCCGAAAGAGATACTGGAGCGGCTCCGTGATCTACAACGGGAGCCGCTTCATTTTACCGTTGCCGACGGGTTTGCTCCCGACCGGCAATTTTTTATTTCCGCCGATGAGGTGGACAAGGTGCTGCGCGGCGGCAATCACAGCACCGACTATCGTCTCGGTGTGTACGCCTTTTATGCTACCCACAAAGATAAGGCCGAGCGCGAAAAATACCTCAAGAATTATCACGGTGAATACAGCGGCAGCCACACCGGAAACGACAACCTCACCCGCACCCGCGGAAAGGGCATCGAATTCAGTCACGGCAGTATTGGTGCGCCCTATGCCAAGGTCACGCTGAAATGGCCGGAGGCGGCCAAGCGCATTGGGGAGCTGATCTCCCAGAACAAGTTTCTCTCCGATGCCGACCGCGCCGCCATGCCGAAATACGAACAAGGGCGGCTGGCCCGTCAGATCGTCAACTTTTTCATGGACACGCCGGAGGATGTGGTGCGGCCGTTTTCGCAAAACGCCATTGCAGACTATTGGGAGTGCGTAAAGACCGTGGCTGCGCAGCTCTCCGACGCCGACCGCGTGCTGGAAATTTATCAGAATATGCTCCCTGCCTGGGAAGCCACGAAAGAGGAGGAACGGCACTATACCCTGCGAAAGCAGGGCATAGAAGCCATGCGTGCCTATCTGGACGGCACCTATTCCGTGTTTGGCCTTGAAAAACCACTGCAAGCGCCAACGACCGAGGCCGTTTCCGAACGGCCGGCAGCAGAACCGGAGGTATCGGAGCCGGAACCGCCCATAGCGGAAGCGGAAACCTCAGAGATAGAACCGGCATTACCTGCCGAAGAAAAAGCTGTGCTCACAGCGCCGCAGCCCAAACGGGAGCGTATGCGGTTTGCACCGCTCTATCCGGAGATACCGGCCGGGCAGCGTCACGACTTTCACATCACGGATCGGGAGCTGGGCGTGGGCAGCAAGGCGGAAAAGTATGCGTCCAATGTGGCGGCGATCCGCACTCTGCAAGCAGTGGAAAGCGAAAACCGGCTGGCGACGCCGGAGGAACAGGAAACCCTTTCCCGCTATGTGGGCTGGGGCGGCCTTGCCGACTGCTTCGATGAAAAGCACAGCCGGTACGCCGAGCTGAAAGCGCTGCTCACCGAGGAGGAATATGCCGCCGCCCGTGCCAGCAGCCTGACCGCTTTTTATACCCCGCCCGTTCTCATCGACGCCATCTACCAGGCGCTGGCACAGATGGGCTTGGAAAGCGGCAACCTGTTGGAGCCTGCCTGCGGCGTCGGCAACTTCATCGGAATGCTGCCGGACAGCATGAGCGCCTGCAAAGCCTACGGCGTGGAGCTGGACAGCATCTCCGGCCGCATTGCCCGACAGCTTTACCAGAACAGCCGGATCGCTGTCACCGGCTATGAAAAGGCGGAGATACCGGACAGCTTTTTTGACGCAGCAGTGGGCAATGTGCCGTTTGGAAATATCAAGGTCGTTGACCGGCGCTACGACAAGCATCACTGGCTCATTCACGACTATTTTCTCGGAAAGACGCTGGACAAGATACGTCCGGGCGGCGTGATCGCCTTCATCACCTCAAAGGGCACGATGGACAAGGAAAGCCCTGCCGTGCGGAAATATCTGGCCCAGCGGGCCGACCTCATCGGGGCGATCCGCCTGCCGGATACAGCGTTCAAGGCCAATGCCGGAACAGAGGTCACCAGTGACATCCTCTTTTTTCAAAAGCGTGACCGAATCGTAGATATTGAGCCGGATTGGGTGCATCTGGACACGGATGAAAACGGTATTCGCATGAACAGCTATTTCGTCCGGCATCCGGAAATGGTGCTGGGCGAGATGGCCATGGAGAGCACCCAATACGGCATGGACAGCGTGTGCAAGCCCTATGAAAATGCCGATCTTGCCGATCTGCTGAGCGAAGCGGTATCGGGGCTTCATGCACAGATCCCCACCTATGAGCAGGACGGGCCGGAGGAGGAAGATTTATCCATTCCCGCCGACCCGAATGTGCGTAATTACAGCTTTACCAGCGTAGACGGCAAGCTGTATTTCCGCATTGACAGCCGCATGGAGCCGGTCGAACTGCCGCTGACCACCGAGAACCGAGTGCGCGGCATGATCGCCCTGCGGGACTGCACCCGTCAGCTCATCGAGTACCAGGCGGAGAACCATCCCGATGAGATCATCCGGCGCGAGCAGGAGAAGCTGAACGGGCTGTACGATGCCTATGTCAAAAAATACGGGCGGCTTTACACCCGCGGCAACAACCTTGCCTTTTCGGATGACAGCAGCTATCCGCTGCTGTGCTCGTTGGAGGTGCTGGACAACGAAGGCAATTTCGCCCGCAAGGCGGATATGTTCACCAAGCGCACCATTCGCCCGCATGAGCCGGTCACGCAGGTGGATACGGCATCGGAGGCGCTGGCGGTATCTCTCTCCGAAAAAGCGCAGGTGGATCTCGGCTTTATGTCGGAGCTGTCCGGTAAAAGTGAGGACGAGCTGGTGCAGGAGCTTTCCGGGGTCATTTACCGGAATGTCCGTTGCGGTCTTACGCCGGAGGAGATCAGTCCGGTGCAGCTTGATCTGGCGGCATATCCCTATGTCACCGCCGAAGAATTTCTGTCCGGCAATGTGCGGAAAAAGCTGCGTATGCTGCAGGCGCTGCAAGCAGCGTTACCGGCTGAAAAGAAGCAGGAGCTTGCCGGGTATCTCTCCGCCATGGAAGCTGTGCAGCCGACAGAGCTGACCGCTGCGGAGATCGGTGTGCGGATCGGTGCATCATGGGTGCCTACCGATGTCTATCAGCAGTTTATGTTCGAGCTGTTCGGTACCAGCGTATACGCCAGGCAGAGAATGCGGGTCGTTCGCTCCGAATACAGCGGAGAATGGAACATCAGCAACAAAAGCATGGACGGCGGCAACATCAAAGCCGTCACCACCTACGGCACCAAGCGTATCACGGCATACCACATCCTGGAGCAGACACTGAATCAGCGGGTAGTCAAGGTGTTCGATACCGTTGTGGAGGACGGCAAGGAGCGGCCGGTGCTGAATGTGAAGGAAACTGCCATCGCCCAGGATCGGCAGGAGCTGATCAAGTCCAAGTTTGCCGATTGGCTGTGGCAGGACATTGACCGGCGCGAACGGCTGTGCCGCATCTATAACGACACCTTCAATTCCATCCGACCGCGGGAGTACGATGGCAGCCACATCCGCTTTGTGGGGATGAACCCGGAGATCAGCCTGCGAAAGCATCAGGTGAACGCCATCGCCCATGTATTGTACGGCGGCAATGCGCTGTTGGCACACGAAGTGGGTGCAGGGAAAACCTTTGAAATTGTTGCCGCCGCTATGGAAATGAAGCGTCTGGGGCTATGCACCAAGTCGCTGATCGTGGTGCCCAACCACATCACGGAACAGTGGGCGGCAGAATGGCTTCAGCTCTACCCAGCCGCTAACATTTTGGTAGCTACCGAACGCGATTTTGAAAAGCGCAACCGCCGCAGGCTGTGTGCCCGTATTGCCACCGGAGATTATGATGCAATCATCATCGGCCACAGTCAGCTCATGAAGATCCCCCTGTCCCGTGAACGGCAACAGGCCATTTTGCAGCGGCAGATCGACGAGGTGCTGCTGGCCATCAGCGACGCTAAGCGGCAGAAAGCAGAAAACTTCACCATCAAGCAGATGGAGCGAACCCGTAAGTCATTGGAGGCGCGGCTGGAGAAGCTCAACGATCAGAGCACCAAGGACGACACCGTGACCTTTGAGGAGCTGGGCATCGACCGGCTGTTCATTGATGAGAGCCACAGTTTCAAAAATCTCTTTTTGATGACGAAAATGCGCAATGTCGGCGGTATCGCGCAGACGGAAGCGCAGAAGTCCTCGGATCTCTTTGCCAAGTGTCAGTATCTGGACGAGCTGACCGACAGCCACGGTGTTATCTTCGCCACCGGCACCCCGATCTCCAACAGTATGGTGGAATTGTATACGGTGCAGAGGTACTTGCAATATCAAACCTTGCAGGAGATGGGTCTTATCCACTTCGACGATTGGGCCAGCGACTACGGTGAAACCGTTACCGCCATCGAGCTTTCCCCGGAGGGCAGCGGCTATCGCCCGAAAACCCGTTTTGCAAAATTCTTCAATCTGCCGGAGTTGATGGCGACCTTCAAAATGGTGGCGGATGTGCAAACGGCGGATATGCTGAAGCTGCCCGTCCCAAAGGCCAACTTCCACACCGAGGTCATCCACCCCAGCGAGCTGCAAAAGAAAGCTGTTGCAGGACTGGCGGAGCGTGCCGAGCGCGTCCGCGCCCGTGTGGTCGATCCCAGCACCGACAATATGCTGCGCATCACCAACGACGGACGCAAGCTGGCGTTGGATATGCGGCTGCTAAGCTCTCTGGCACCGGACGATGAAAACAGCAAGGTTTCCGTATGCGCCCGGAATGTCTATCGGATATGGGCAGAGAGTACCGCACAGCGCAGCACGCAGCTAATTTTCTGCGACCTGTCTACTCCCAAGGTGGACGGCAGCTTCAATGTGTATGACGATCTGCGGCGGAAGCTGCTTGAGATAGGCATTCCGGAAAACGAGATCGCTTATATCCACACCGCCAACACCGAGCAAAAGAAAAAGGAGCTGTTTGCCAAGGTGCGCGGCGGCGAGGTGCGTATCCTCATGGGCAGCACCGCAAAAATGGGAGCCGGAACCAATGTGCAGGACAGGCTCATCGCCTTGCATGATCTCGATTGCCCATGGCGGCCCAGCGACTTGCAGCAGCGCCTTGGGCGCATCGTGCGGCAGGGCAACCAAAATCCGGAGGTGGAGATCTTCCGCTATGTTACCGAGGGCACATTCGATGCCTACCTCTATCAGCTGGTGGAATCCAAGCAGCGGTTTATTGCCCAGATCATGACCTCCAAAGCACCGGCCCGTGCGGCGGAGGATGTGGACGAGACGGCACTGTCCTATGCCGAGATCAAGGCACTGGCCACAGGAAACCCGCAGATCATCGAAAAATGCAATTTAGATATGGAGGTCAGCAAGCTGAATATGCTCCGTGCCAGCCATCTGAGCCAGCGGTATGCGCTGGAGGAGCTGGTGTTGCGGAAGTATCCGGCAGAGATCAAGGAACTAAGCGAACGCATCGCCGGATATGAGCAGGACAGCGCACGGCTGGCCGAGCATCCGAAGCCCGCTGAGGGCATTGCACCGATGGTATTAAACGATGTCACCTACGCCGAGCGTGAGAACGCCGGTAAGGCGATCATTGAAGCCTGCACGCACATGAATGGCGCGGAGACCGTTTCTATCGGCAGCTACCGCGGATTTTCCATGCTGCTTTCCTACGACGGTGCTGCCAACGAGTTTCGCATGGTACTCAAAGGCAAGCTGTCCCATACGGCTGTACTGGGAGCGGATGCAGGCGGCAATGTCACCCGTATCGACAACGCACTGGAAAAGATCACGGAGCACTTGGCCAACGCCCGGTCGCAGCTTGCCCATACCACCGAGCAGCTTGAAAATGCCCGCACAGAGATGACCGCACCCTTTCCGAAGGAGGCAGAACTGGCCGAAAAGACGCGGCGGCTGAACGAGCTGAATGTGCTGCTGAATCTTAACGAGCAGGATCGCCCCGTCATGGCGGATGAGCCGGACGAAGGCGACCGGATCCGACCAAAAAACGCAGAACGGGAGCGATAATTTGCACCTTTGCGCAACCTCAAAAAGCAAGCCTGCGGAGCGAGTTCCGCAGGCTTTGCTCTTGCTTCGATTTGTTTTGAGGGGATCACTTCAGGCAGTGACGGAGACCGCTGAGAACACGTACCCGCCCCGGACCGTGCGGATATAGGTCTGGCTGCCGCCCAGCT
>ERZ773133.3900-NODE-3900-length-10811-cov-2.932782_pt1 | contig 10811 bp, 6 predicted proteins | sample MGYA00580861_ERZ773133 | MGnify/ENA primary metagenome ERZ773133 (study PRJEB29015, sample SAMEA2737844) | human gut metagenome | biome: human gut; feature: human-associated habitat; material: faeces | place: China | collected 2012 ...
AGCTGGCATACGGTCAGATCCGCCAGGAGAAACGGATGCATGAAGAGATAGAAGGGCAGAAAAATGAACGCGGAAAAACTGTAGTTTCGAAAAAGAAAGTGGCTATCATTCTGGCAGTTGCTACCCTTTCTCTGGCAACGGTATCTGTGGCAGCCGGGGTATATATCCGGTGGTCGGATGGATTAAAAGAAAAACTACAGCTGACAAAGGCACAGGAAGAAGAACTGGAAGAAACAGGAGCGGCAGAATCGACAGGAGTATCCTGCACCAGCCAGGGAATCACGGTTACTGCATTGCAGAGTATTACCGATCAGAATTTCAGTCAACTGGCGTTTTCGGTAAAAGGATACTCAGTAGAAATGAAAGAACAGCCAGAATTTGAGCAGATTATTGTGAAGACAGATGGAAAAGAAGTAAATGTTTCCGGAAGTTTCCGGAATTTCGGTGAAGAGGATGAGCCGGTCTATCAGAAAGCAGATGGAACGATGGAATATCTCATGCAGATTGATACGAATGAAAAAAACGGGCTGGCAGGTAAGAAGATCCAGGTAATCTTAGAAAATTTAGGTACGGTAAATAAACAGGCAGAATTTGTTCCGGATGTAAAAGGAAGCTGGAAGCTGGACTGGGAACTTGCAGGCACGGAAAAAGAGGAAGGATTGTCGGTCAATCAGACGATCGGAGATACGGATACGGTAGTAAAATCCATAGAGATTACGCCGCTGTCTCTGACGATCCATTATGATATGCCAAGAAAGAAGATTACAAAACAATCATATGGCGATGATGGGGTGACTACATGGGAAACATATGAAGAACCGTGGTTTTTATATGGATTTCGCATGAAAGACGGAACTGTCCGGCAAATGGTTTTCCAGTCTCAGGAGCAGGGATATGATGATGTTACCGGAGAAAAGAAACCGTTTATGAGTATTCTTTCTACAGGAAAATACCGGATCAAAGGAAAGATCAGCGAGCAGAATATTGGAAATCTTTCACCGGGAATGGAAGTGACGATTCGTTCAAGAGTGGATGAGACGCAGATATGGAAGGGAACAGTGGATTCTATTGATACGGAAAAGCCGGAGAGTGGTTCTCAGAACAGCTATTATTCCGGTTCTGACAGTTCCCAGCAGGCAACGAAATATCCATTTTACGTGACACTGGAGAAAAGTGAAGGGCTGATGCTTGCACAGCACGTCTATGTTGAACCCGGAACAGGAAGTGAGACAGATTCTGGTATGTGGCTGATGAGTTCCTATATCGTAGATGCAGATTCTGATGCTCCGTATGTATGGGTGGCAGGCAAGAATGACCGCCTTGAAAAGAGAGAGATCAAACTGGGTGAGAAAAATGAGGATATGGATACCTGGGAAGTACTGGACGGACTGAAGAATACGGATTATATCGTGTGGCCAAGCGAAGATTGCAAAAAAGGTGCAGCGGTTGTAAAAAATACGGCAGTGAATAATGAAAGTGGAATCAGTGAAGATGAACTGAATGGAACTGCAGGAACAGAGCCGGAAGATGGAACAGAGGCAGAACCGGAAGACGGGACATCTGAAAATCTGCAGAAAAATGGAGGAATGGAGGACGAATAATGCTTCTGAAGTTAGAACATATATATAAAGATTACGTTCAGGACAAACTGACAGTCCCTGTTTTGAAAGATATCTGCTTTCAGGTAGAACGCGGAGAATATGTTGCGATCATGGGACCTTCGGGTTCAGGAAAGACAACTCTGATGAATATCATCGGATGTCTTGATGTGGCAAGTTCCGGGGTCTATCAGCTCAACGGGACAGACCTGAAAGATTTTGATGACCGGACAATGGCACAGATCAGAAACCGCTCCATTGGATTTGTCTTTCAGACATTTAATCTGCTGCCCAAACAGACAGCACTGGATAACGTGGCATTGCCACTTCTTTATTCCAATGTATCCAAAAAAGAGCGGATGGAGCGGGCAAAGGCAGCACTGGAACGGGTCGGACTGGGGGATCGCCTGGATTTCAGACCGACGCAGTTATCAGGAGGACAGAAGCAGCGTGTGGCCATCGCAAGAGCAATCGTTACCGGCCCTGATCTTCTGCTGGCAGATGAGCCTACGGGAGCGTTGGATTCGGTTTCGGGACGGCAGATCATGGAATTATTTTCAGAACTGAATCAGGAAGGAATGACAGTGCTGATGATCACACATGATGCACAGATCGCAGGGTGTGCTGACCGGATGGTGATGATCAAAGATGGAAGATTGAAGGACGGAGAGGAGCAGGAGAATGGAAAAGAATAAGAAAAAGATCCTGATCGGTTCGGTTTCCGGCGTTGCGGCAGCAGTCCTGTTGACTGGGATCATTGTTGCGGCTGTGCAGGGAAGCGGAAAAGCGGTAAAAGTAGCTCCTGTCAGTAATATGAATTCCGGTGGCTGGTCCAGCGGTTCTGAAATCTCTGATTACGGAACTGTAACAACGAATATGAACCAGGATATCTATTATGATGACTCTCTTACTGTGAAAGAAGTCTATGTTAAAGCCGGAGATACGGTTAAGATCGGGGATCGTCTGGTTGCTTATGATACAACTCTGGCAACGATGGAAAAAGAAATGAAGCAGATGGAGATTGAGGGAATTGCCTTAAACCGTAAGAATATTGAAGCAGAACTGAAGCAACTGCGTGGAACAAAAGCGGTTGCAAAAGGAAATGTAGCAGGGACCAATACAGTTGTGAAGACCAGTGCGGCAGGAACAGATGCAGTCGTAAACGCAGATACAGGGAAGAGCAGGACAACAGCATCAGTGCAGAGGCAGAATATGACTGCTCGGGAAGGAAATACGGATACCGGAACGGCAGGATCGGATCAGGATTCAACGGTGCCAGATGGAAAAGAGCCCGGTAACCCCTTCCCGGAAGAATTAAAGGGAACAAAAATTTATGATAAGATTACGGAAGAGTCCGTTCCGTACAATGAGGATGGTGACGGAACAGAAGAAAAACCTTACCGGTATCTCTGTGCACCTGGGGTGACGGTTCATGCACAGTTTATGCTGAAAGTGCTGGAAAATAGAGAAATCTGCACATTTGAGGTGGTAGATGATAAGGATAATCCGACCAGGATTCTTTATGAATGGACACTGGATGGAAAGAATGGTCAGATCATCAAGCCGGTTCAGCCAGACCAGCCGGACACACCATCTGAACCGGATGTACCGGACGAACCGGATACACCATCCGAGCCGGAAGATCCATCTGAACCGGATGATCCGGGAATTTCAGATGGACCTACAAAAGAAGAGCTGGCAAAAGAGATTCAGGAGAAGGAAGAACGGTTAAAAGAGCTGGAACTGGAGCAGAGAACAGCCGAACTGGAACTGAAGAAATTGAAAAAAAAGGTAGACAATGCGATCGTAACCAGTACAGTGGAAGGAACCGTAAAATCGGTGACGGATGAAGAGACAGCAAGACTGGAAAATACACCGATCATCAGTGTTGTAGGTGAGGATGGATTTTATGTGACAGGGCGTGTGGCAGAGACAGCATTTGATAAGATCAAAGAGGGAATGACTGTGACTGTTACGTCATGGACCAGCGGGATGACTTATGAGGCGACGATCAGCGGAGTCAGCAGTTCGCCGTCAACAGGATATTCGGACGGAAATAATGAAAATCTTTCTTATTATCCATTCACAGCAGTGATCCATGGGGACGCGGAACTTTCCAATGGAGACGGAGTAGATCTGAGTATTGATGATCTTTCTTCCCAGGATGAGGATGAAATCTATCTTGAGCAGATGTTTGTCAGGGAAGACGGAAACCAATATTATGTATATAAAAAGGGTGATAACGGAAAATTGAAAAAGCAGTATGTCGAAGTTGGAAAAAATGTATCCGGTTCTCTGGAGATCGTATCCGGTCTGAGCCTGGATGACGAGATTGCATTTCCATATGGAAGAGATGTTCGGGAAGGTGCGAAGACAAAGTCGACAGATACATTATATGATTATAAGTAAGGGGGGATTTCTATGCTGGAAGATATCAGACTTGCGTTTCAGGGAATCTGGAACCACAAATTAAGATCTGCTCTGACGATGCTTGGAATCATCATAGGAATCGGCTCGATCATTGCAATTGTATCAACAATCAAGGGAACAAATGAACAGATCAAGGAAAATCTGGTAGGAGCAGGAAATAATGCAGTGAATATCCAGCTTTACCAGGGAGAATGGCCGATTGATCTGAGCTATGGAAATGTCCCGGACGGAGTACCAGTGATCAGTAAGGATGTACTGGAGGAAATAAAAAAATCTGATGCAGTGGAGACAGCAGCACTCTACTATACAAGAAATGAATATGATGCCGTCTTTAACGGCTCCCAGTCCCTTTCCAACGGAACGATCATGGGAGTAGACTCTGATTATCTGGATGTATATGGTTATCAGATTACAAAAGGACGTGGATTTTCAGAGAAAGATTTTTCGGAGAACAGAAAAGTTGCACTGCTTGACAAGACTTCTGCATCCAATCTGTTCCCGGACGGGAATGTGATCGGAAAGACGATTGAAATGAAAGGAGAACCGTTTACGGTGATCGGTCTGATTGCCAGAAAAGCGGCATCCCAGCCGGTGATCAATTCCATGGATGATTATTATCGCTATATGTCAAATGATGGAAGTGGAATGGTCTGCGTCCCTGATACAGTCTGGCCGACGCTGTATCAGTATGATGAACCACAGAATGTGGTAGTACGTGCCACATCGACGGATGATATGACAAAGGCGGGGGAAGATGCGGCAGAGGTCCTTAATTCTTATCTGTCTGTATCCGATGATTCCATCAAATATAAAGGAGAAGATCTGCTGGAACAGGCCACTCAGATCCAGGAGATCAGTAATTCGACGAACCAGCAGTTGATCTGGATCGCCAGTATTTCTCTTTTAGTAGGAGGAATCGGAGTTATGAATATCATGCTTGTATCGGTCACAGAGCGTACAAGAGAGATCGGACTTAAAAAGGCACTGGGAGCAAGAAAAAAGAGAATCCTGTTCCAGTTCCTGACAGAGGCAGCAGTACTGACTCTGCTTGGTGGAATCATCGGTGTTGCGGTGGGAATCGCACTGGCGTATATTATCTCGGGAGTTTCCGCTGTGCCTGTGGCGATCAGCGGTACAGCAATTGTAGTGGCAGTCCTGTTCTCTACGCTGATCGGAGTAATCTTCGGACTGATTCCGTCGGTGAAAGCAGCCAACATGAACCCGATCGACGCGTTGCGGTATGAATAAGAGAGAAGATAAAAATTGAAAAATGCTTTCAACTGGTAACACAGATATTTATAAAAGTAAATGAAAACGCACACAACATTTAAAAATATAAATATCTGTGTTATTCTGTTGTATAGAAAGAGGGTTTTATGGAAACATCAGATTTTTACGGAACAGAAAAGGTCAGCAGGATCCTGTTAAAAATTGCACCACCGGTCATGCTGGCACAACTGATTCAGGCATTATACAATATTGTAGACAGTTTTTTTGTAGGAAAGTATTCGGAGACCGGACTTACGGCATTGTCGATCATCTATCCGGTGCAGCTTCTCATGATCGCACTGGGAGTGGGAACAGGAGTCGGTATCAATACTGATATGGCGTATTATCTTGGAATCGGAAAGAAGAAAAAAGCAGAAGAGGTGGCGGGAACTGGTACACCGCTGGGACTGATCCTGTGGATTATTTTTGCAGCAGTCTGCTATGTTACGCTGCCGGCATATGCCGGTATGTCAACAGATTCCCCGGAAGTGATCCGGGATGTGGTGGCATACGGCAGGATCGTCTGTCTTTTCAGCATTGGTCTTTTTACGGAGGGAATCTGGAGTAAGATCCTGCAGGCAGAGGGCGATATGAGGACACCAATGATCGCTCAGATCGCAGGTGCAGTCGTCAATATCATTTTGGATCCGCTTCTGATCTTTGGAATGCTGGGAATGCCTGAAATGGGAATCTCCGGTGCAGCAGTGGCAACGGTGTCAGGACAGATCGTGGCAGCCTTGATCGTAATGAAAAAAGCGTGGTACAGATCGCCCAGGAGATCCTGCTATCCCGGTCATATAAAAAGAATCTATCAGCTTGGAATCCCCAATATCATTATGCAGTCAGCTTATACGCTCTACATTCTCGGACTGAATCTGATCCTGGCGGGATTTTCAGACCAGGCAGTTACCGCACTGGGATTATATTATAAATGGCAGACCTTCTTTTTTATCCCATTGGGAGCATTACAGACCTGCATTGTTCCGGTAATCAGTTATAATTATGCAGCGAAGGATATAAAAAGGTGCAGGCTTGTATTGAAAGATTCTCTGATCATGGGAGAATGTCTGATGTTTCTTGGTACCTTGTGTTTTGAGTTTCTGCCCGGACAGATGCTGGCTGTATTCTCCGGCGACAGCGAGGTGATTGCAATAGGAACGAACGGGTTCCATTACATCGGGATCAGTTTTATTTTTATGGTCACTTCCCTGATCTTTCCGGTCTTTTTCCAGGCAATCGGATATGCCGTGAAGAGTTCGGTACTGACGATCGTGAGAACCGTGTTGTTTTTTGTGCCGCTGGGATATATTTTTTCAAGATTCGGTTTGCAGTATTTCTGGCTGACTTTCCCGGTAACAGAGCTGCTTACCTCTGTGATCGGAGTCGGATTTTATAGGAACTTTTTAAAAAGAGAACAGACAATATAAAAGAAACAGGGTGAAAAAAGAAAAATAGAAAAAAATAGAAAAATCCTCTTGACCTGGAGCTGACTCCAAGTGTTATAGTTCTTGTGAAAAAAGAAAGGGCAGGTGGTCGATGTTGACGATCAAGGAAGTCAGTGAAAAATACGGGATTTCCCAGGATACGCTGCGATATTATGAAAGGATCGGTCTGATCCCACCGGTTCCGCGTACACCGGGCGGAATCCGGGATTATCAGGAAAAAGACCTGGGCTGGGTAGAACAGGCAGTATGTATGCGGAGTGCCGGTGTCCAGATCGAGGCACTGATCGAATATGTGCGACTGTACCAGATGGGGGACAGTACGATCGAGGCACGCAGAGATCTTTTACAGGAACAGTATGAAGTGCTGGAGGAACAGCGGCGACAGATCAATGCAACGATGGAACGGCTGAAATATAAAATATCACGTTATCAGAAAGCAGTAGAGACAGGAGTCCTGTCCTGGGAAAAAGAAGAGGAGAATTAGAAAATGTATATTGAGAAGATCAACGGACCGGCTGATGTAAAGAAACTGACATTGGAGGAACTGCCGGTTCTTGCAGAGGAAATACGACAGGCACTGCTTGTCAGGGCAAGTAAGCATGGAGGACATTTTGGACCGAATTTTGGTATGGTAGAAGCAACCATTGCAATGCATTATGTATTTGAATCACCAAAGGACAAGATCGTGTACGATGTATCACACCAGAGCTATCCACATAAGATGCTGACGGGAAGAAAAGATGCCTATCTGTATGAAGAACATTATGATGATGTATCGGGATATACCAATCCGGGTGAAAGTGAACACGATTTCTTTACGGTAGGTCATACCTCTACTTCGGTCAGCCTTGCCTGCGGACTTGCAAAGGGAAGAGACCTGAAAGACGAAAAAGGGAATGTGATCGCAGTCATCGGAGACGGATCTCTGAGTGGCGGAGAGGCACTGGAAGGACTGGATTATGCTGCAGAGCTTGGTGGCAACCTGATTATTGTAGTCAATGACAATGATATGTCCATAGCAGAGAACCATGGAGGGCTTTACCAGAATTTAAAACTTCTGCGGGAGACAGACGGCAAGGCAGACTGCAATCTGTTCAGGGCAATGGGACTGGATTATATTTATGTAAACGAAGGAAATAATACAGCCGCTCTGATCGAGGCATTTCAGAAAGCAAAAGATACAGACCATGCAGTGGTCGTTCATATCAATACGCTGAAGGGAAAGGGATATGCCCCTGCAGAGCAGCACAAGGAGCAGTGGCATTATAATGCTCCGTTTGATCTGAAGACCGGAATGCCTCTTTATCCGGCAGACGGAGAAGATTACTCTTCTGTGACGAGAGATTATCTTCTGAAAAAGATGAAAGAAGATCCGACGGTTGTTGCGATCACTTCAGGAACACCGACAGTCATGGGATTTACAGAAGATAAAAGAAAAGAAGCCGGAAGACAGTTCGTGGATGTGGGAATTGCGGAGGAGACTGCCGTGGCACTTGCTTCAGGAATCGCAGCCAACGGAGGGAAGCCGGTGTATGGAGTTTACAGTTCCTTTATACAGAGAACTTTTGACCAGATTTCCCAGGATTTATGCATTGATAAAAATCCGGCAACGATCGTGATTTTTGCAGGTTCTGTTTATGGAATGAATGATGTGACTCATTTAGGTTTGCAGGATATGCCGATGCTTGGAAATATTCCGAATTTAGTCTATCTTGCACCGACAACAAAAGAAGAGTATCTTGCCATGCTGGACTGGAGCGTGGAGCAGACAGAGTATCCGGTTGCGATCAAACTTCCGGGTGGTGCAATGATCTCAGACGGAAAAGAAGTGAAAAAGGATTTCAGAAGACTGGATCAGTATGAAGTGACGAGAAAAGGTTCAAAAGTTGCGGTCATCGGACTTGGAACATTCTACGGACTTGCAGGACAGGCAGCAGACCTGATCGGGGAAAAGACAGGAACTGTACCGACAGTGATCAATCCATATTATATTACAGGGCTGGATGAAGAACTCCTGAAAGAACTGAAGAAAGATCATGATATCGTGGTCACGCTGGAAGATGGAATCCTCAATGGTGGATTTGGAGAGAAGATCGCACGTTTCTATGGCGACAGTGACATGAAGGTTCTGAACTACGGATTGAAAAAAGAGTTCATTGACCGGTATGACGTGAAAGAGATACTGCTGGAAAATCATCTGACTGCAGAACAGATTGCAGATGATGTAATGCAGGTTGAACAGAAAAGATAAAAATGCTATAATACATCGGAAAGAACCCATTTTTTAATGGGTTTTCTTTCCGGTTTTTTTACTTTATGATGCTATCTGTGCAGGAAAAACCATCTGGTATGGTTTGGACCGCATTTTGTATGCAAAAATAGATTTTACAGATGAAGGAGTTTGAATGTGGCTGAGTTAACACCAATGATGAAGCAGTATATGGAGACCAAGTCCCAGTATCAGGACTGCATTCTCTTCTATCGCTTAGGCGATTTTTATGAAATGTTCTTTGAGGATGCACTGACTGCATCCAGAGAACTGGAGATCACACTGACCGGGAAAAACTGCGGGCAGGAAGAACGTGCCCCAATGTGCGGAGTCCCTTATCATGCGGTGGAAGGATATCTGAACAGGCTGGTTGCCAAAGGATACAAAGTGGCAATCTGTGAGCAGGTGGAAGATCCAAAGCAGGCGAAGGGAATCGTAAAGCGTGAGGTCGTGCGGATCGTAACTCCGGGAACGAACCTGGATACGCAGGCACTGGATGAGACGAAGAATAATTATATTATGTGCATTGTCTATATTGCAGACCGGTACGGAGTGTCCATTGCAGATATTTCTACAGGAGATTATTTTGTGACGGAACTTCCGGACGGCAGCAGGCTGATGGATGAGATTTATAAATTCTCTCCATCGGAGATCATCTGCAATGAGGCTTTTTATATGAGCGGTATGGATCTGGATACGATGAAAGAGAAACTGGGGATTACAATTTATTCTCTGGATTCCTGGTATTTTGATGATGCCATGTGCAGGGAGAAACTGCTGGAGCATTTCAAGGTTTCAAGTTTTGCAGGACTGGGGCTGGAGGATTATGACTGTGGTGTAATCAGTGCAGGGGCATTACTTACTTATCTGCTGGAAACGCAGAAAAATTCCCTTTCCAACCTGACGCATCTGACTCCATACGTAACGGGAAAATATATGATGCTGGACAGCTCGACAAGAAGAAATCTGGAGCTGTGCGAGACACTCCGGGAAAAGCAGAAAAGAGGTTCCCTTCTGTGGGTGCTGGATAAGACGAGAACCGCCATGGGAGCACGTACCCTGCGAAAGTTCGTGGAGCAGCCTCTGATTGATAAAAATGAGATCAACCGAAGGCTGGATGCGGTGGAAGAATTAAAAGAACAGGCGATTTCACGGGAAGAGATCAGAGAATATCTTTCCCCGGTTTATGATCTGGAACGTCTGATTACGAAGATTACCTATGGTTCGGCAAATCCGAGGGATCTGACGGCATTTAAAAGCTCTCTTGAGATGCTGCCGCCGATCCGTTATATTTTAGAGGAGATGAAAGCATCTCTGCTGCAGGAGATCTACGAAGATCTGGACGCACTGGAAGATCTGTGCGATCTTGTGACGAAAGCGATCCGGGAAGAGCCTCCGATCGCAATGAAAGAGGGAAATATTATCCGGGAAGGGTATAATGAAGAAGTAGATAAGCTGCGGAGAGCCAAGTCGGATGGAAAAGACTGGCTTGCGAAGCTGGAGGAAGATGAACGGGAAAAGACCGGAATTAAAAATCTCAAGATCAAGTATAATAAAGTATTTGGATATTATCTGGAAGTCACAAATTCCTATAAAGATCTTGTACCGGATTATTATACCCGCAAGCAGACGCTTGCCAATGCGGAGCGTTATATTACTCCGGAATTAAAAGAACTTGAAGATATGATCCTGGGGGCAGAAGATAAACTGTATGCACTGGAGTATGAACTTTACAGTGAGGTCAGAGAGACGATCGCAGCCCAGGTGGAGCGGATCCAGAAGACGGCAAAGGCGGTCGCA
>ERZ773133.3923-NODE-3923-length-10734-cov-4.324281_pt1 | contig 10734 bp, 5 predicted proteins | sample MGYA00580861_ERZ773133 | MGnify/ENA primary metagenome ERZ773133 (study PRJEB29015, sample SAMEA2737844) | human gut metagenome | biome: human gut; feature: human-associated habitat; material: faeces | place: China | collected 2012 ...
CGTGTGCGAGCACACGTGGTGTCAGACCTTTTGACCCTGGTATCAGAAAATGATGTGAGAAAGGGTGACAGAATTGGCAAATAAAATCTCAGACGAAACGATAGAATATGTTGGAATCCTTGCAAAACTGGAACTTTCGGAGGAAGAAAAAGAAGCCGCCAAAAGCGATATGGAGCAGATGCTGGATTATATAGATTCCTTAAATGAACTGGATACCACCGGGATTGAACCGATGTCTCATGTATTTCCGGTGCAGAATGTATTCAGGGAAGATGTTGTAACAAATGGTGATAATAAAGAGAAGACACTGGCAAATGCACCGCTTCGGAAAGAAGACAGCTTTGAAGTGCCGAAGACGATAGGGTAAAGGGAGTGAGATGAAGATGGATTTATTAAAACTTACAGCCCTTGAACTGGGCAAAAAAATAAAAGCCGGTGAGGTGACGGTCAGAGAAGCAGTCCGGGCAGTAATCGAGCAGGCAAAAGAAGTAGAACCGGCGATTAACAGTTATGTGACACTGGATGAAGAAGGGGCATATGCACAGGCAGATGAAATTCAGAAAAAGATCGACGCAGGAGAACTGACCGGACCGCTGGCAGGAGTTCCAGTAGCAATCAAAGATAATATGTGCATTGAGGGTCAGCTTACCACATGCAGTTCCAAAATCCTTTCAGGTTTTCAGCCGACTTATACAGCTCAGGCGGTAGAAAACCTGAAAAATGCAGGGGCCGTCATTCTTGGAAAGACGAATATGGATGAGTTTGCCATGGGAAGTACGACGGAGACTTCTTATTATGGACCAACGAAAAACCCTCATAATACAGCACATGTTCCGGGAGGTTCTTCTGGTGGATCCTGTGCGGCAGTGGCTGCGTGCGAATGTTATTATGCACTTGGTTCTGATACCGGTGGATCGATCCGTCAGCCAAGTTCTTTTTGTGGAGTAGTGGGACTGAAACCGACCTATGGAACAGTTTCCCGTTATGGACTGGTGGCATATGGTTCTTCATTAGATCAGATCGGACCGGTAGCAAAGGATGTGGCAGACTGTGCGGCAATCCTGGAAGTGATCGCATCCCACGATGAGAAAGACAGTACTTCGATCGAACGGGATGACTGTGATTTTACAGAAGCACTGGTAGAAGATGTAAAAGGACTCAGAATCGGAATCCCGAGAGATTATATGGGAGAGGGTCTGGATCCGGAAGTGAATCAGGCAGTCATGCAGGCAGCGAAAGTGCTTGAAGAAAAAGGTGCAGTGGTAGAAGCATTTGATCTGGGACTTGTAAAATATGCAATCCCGGCATACTATACGATCGCAGCAGCAGAGGCAAGCTCCAACCTGGAACGTTTCGACGGAGTAAAATATGGATATCGGACCAAAGAGTATGAGGGACTTCATAATATGTATAAAAAGACCCGTTCCGAAGGATTTGGAGCAGAGGTAAAGAGAAGGATCATGCTGGGATCTTTCGTATTAAGTTCAGGATATTATGATGCCTATTATCTGAAAGCATTGAGAACAAAAGCCCTGATCAAGAGGGAATTTGACCGCGCGTTTGAAAAATACGATCTGATCTTAGGACCGGCAGCCCCGACAACAGCACCGGAGCTTGGAAAGAGTCTGGATGATCCGATGAAAATGTATTTGGGAGATATTTATACGATCTCTGTCAATCTTGCCGGACTTCCGGGCATGAGTGTGCCGGTAGGAAAAGACAGCAAAGGGCTGCCGGTGGGAATGCAGCTCATAGGAAATGTATTCGACGAAAAGACGCTGATCCGTGCCGCATATACTTATGAATGTGCGACAAAGAAAGTGCATGAAGTTCCTGCACAGATCGGATGGACAGCGGAAAAGGAGGTACAGTAATCATGGCAAAGCAGTATGAGACAGTGATCGGACTGGAAGTTCATATCGAACTGGCAACAAAGACAAAGATTTTCTGTGGATGCAGTACCGAATTTGGTGGGGCACCGAATACGCATACCTGCCCGGTCTGCACCGGTATGCCTGGGTCGCTTCCGGTATTGAATAAGCAGGTTGTAGAATATGCGATGGCGATCGGACTTGCAACAAACTGTAAGATCACGCAGGTATGTAAATTTGACCGCAAGAACTATTTTTATCCTGATAATCCGCAGAACTATCAGATTTCCCAGCTTTATCTTCCAATCGCACGAGATGGATATGTAGAGATTGAAAGCGGAAGCGGAAAGAAAAAAGTGCGGATCCATGAAATGCATATGGAGGAAGATGCAGGAAAGCTCGTTCACGATGAATGGGATGATACATCACTGGTTGATTATAACCGAAGCGGAGTTCCGCTGGTAGAGATTGTATCAGAGCCGGATATGCGTTCCGCTGAGGAAGTGATCGCATATCTTGAGAAACTCCGTATGATCGTACAGTATCTGGGAGCATCGGACTGCAAGCTGCAGGAAGGATCTATGCGTGCGGATGTAAACCTTTCTGTTCGGGAAGTTGGTTCGGATACATTTGGTACAAGAACGGAAATGAAAAACCTGAACTCCTTTAAAGCAATCGCTCATGCAATTGAGGGAGAGCGTCAGAGACAGATCGAGCTGCTGGAAGAAGGAAAAGCAGTGACCCAGGAGACAAGAAGATGGGATGATAATAAAGAACATTCCTATGCAATGCGTTCCAAAGAAGATGCACAGGATTACCGTTACTTCCCTGAACCGGATCTTGTTCCGATCGTGATCAGTGACGAATGGATCGAAAAAATCAGGGCACAGCAGCCGGAACTTCGGACAGAGAAGCTGGAGCGTTACAAAAAAGAATTTGACATCCCGGAATATGATGCAGAGATCATTACAGAATCCAAGCATATGGCAGATCTTTTTGAAGCGACGACTGCGATCTGCAATAAGCCGAAAAAAGTATCCAACTGGCTGATGGTAGAGACGATGCGTCTGATGAAGGAACACAGCATGGAAGCAGAAGATCTGAAGTTCTCACCGGTGAATCTGGCGAAGCTGATCGAGCTTAATGATGCGGGTACAGTAAATAGTTCTGTGGCAAAAGAAGTATTTGAACAGATCTTCCTGAATGATATTGAGCCGGATGTATATGTAGAAGAGCATGGACTGAAGACAGTCAATGATGCAGATGCACTCAGAACGACGCTGGAGAAAGTCATTGCTGACAATCCACAGGCAGTCGCTGATTACAGAGGAGGAAAAGAAAAAGCACTCGGTGCATTGGTCGGACAGACGATGAAAGCCATGAAAGGAAAGGCAAATCCGGGAATGGTCAACAAAATGCTCCGGGAAATGCTGGGATAATAATTGAAAATAGTTTTTCATCATTTCTAATAATAAAGTAAGGTGTTTATGACCTGTCTCAGATAATCCGATGCATAGGATATCAGGTCATAAGCACCTTTATTAATATACCAGTCTAATCAAATCCCTTTCACTAAACGGATGCGAGACAGATCCGAATAGTTCCGAATCAGACAAAAAACAGTAAAAAAATGTGGGGGGGGTGACAAGATTTGAGAGGAAAAAAGAGATACAATAAAGTAGGATGTATCTTAATATAAATAAGATACTCACGAAAAAGGGAGGAAGGAGATAAGTTTCTATGATGAAAGGGAAACTAAAAAAAGCGGTTGCACTTGTGACAGCATTAAGCTGTGTGCAGATCTCACCGCTTGCAGTGACTGAAGTAGAAGCCGCACAGGATGCAGTCAGTGCTACGAAGAGTGGAAATATTGTGACCATTGGAAATGATAAGCTCAGCCGTGAGTTCAGTATTTCTGATGACAGGCTTTCCACGACAAAAATTGAGAACCTGCTTGGAAATTCAGTGTTCACACCGGGAGAAAATTCAGAAGAATTTGTGATTAAGACGCTGGATGAGACAAGTAACGGGGCAGTTTCATTGGAAGAATATACGACCAGTGAGGGAAATAGCAGTCAGATATTAGACGGGATTACCGATACAACAGGCAATTTCTGGTGTTCTAATTCGGATGATATGAAACTGGTAGTAAATTTTGGATCAGAAAAAGAAGTAAAAAAAGTGGTTTATACACCGCGTTATGATAATAGTGCGAAGTATAACTGTACCGGACGTCTGACCAAACTGAAGATCCAGTACTGGGATGGCAGTGCATGGCAGGATGCAACGGTTGGTGGAAATGCAGAAATTTCACTGACAACCGATGCAAATACAAAGCCGGATGCGATCGAGCTGGATGAAACAGTGACGACATCCAAGATCAAACTGGTTGGTATTGAGTCCTACCACTGGCAGGATGCAAACCGGAATAAGTTTATGAATGTCGGAGAACTGGATGTGCAGGATACAGCCGGAACAACTGTTCTTGACAAAGGTACACAGATTGCCGGAAAAGAAATCAAATCCAGTGAACTGACACTGAAATCGACTTCGATTGATGATACAACAGCAGTGATCAATGATGTTAATAAGACCGGTAAGATGATCACTTTTGAATTTGATCCGGTTGAGATGGGAACAGGCGAAGCCAATATTACAGAAAAGATTGTCATGTATGATGGAGATCATTTCATGCGTAAGTTCCTGGAGATTGACAGTGAAGATAAGGATATCCGCATGGATTATATCGATGGCGAGCATCTGACAGTCACAGACAGCGATAAGACATGGACTGTTCCGAAGGGAGTCGGCGGTGTTGTAGAGATGAGCGAATATAAGGCAAATCTCGGACAGCCGATCTATATTGATGGAATGTTTGTGGGATCAGAATTCCCGGAAACTGATACACAGATTGAATCAGGTTTGGGACATGTACGCTACTATACAGGAAAGAATTTTACAGATTTTGAGAGAGACGGACAGCTGACTGAGGATGGAAAGTATATTTCCTGGCAGACCGTTGTTGGTGCAAGCCATAGTGACGGAAGTGATCAGGGAGTCATCCAAAGTGATTTTTATGATTATATCGACAGTATTGCAACTCCGTCAGATTTCCGTCTGCAGTACAACTCCTGGTTCGACAACATGATGAGAATTGATGATGATAATATCCTTTCCTCATTCATTGAAATCGAGAAGGAACTGACACAGACCGGAGTTCGCCCGATGGATTCCTATGTAGTGGATGATGGATGGAACAACTACAATAATACATCAGTTGTAGATTCCGTACGTTCCGGAACGACCCTGAATACAACAGGATTTTGGGAGTTCAACTCCAAATTCCCGAATGGACTGACAACATCCAGTTCCCTGGTAAATAAACTGGGATCTGATTTCGGTGTATGGATTGGACCAAGAGGAGGATACAACTTCTTCGGTTCTCTGGCAGATATCCTGACAAAGAGCGGAACAGGAAGTAAGTCCGGTGGTTCCATTGATGTTGCAGATGCAACTTATGTTCAGAAGTTTGAAGAAATGGCGATCAACTGGATGCATGACTATGGAGTAAACTACTGGAAGTGGGATGGATTTGCAGATGTTGCACAGTATAATGCATTCCCGTCAGGAGAAGGTGTTGTAGGATACAGTGAGGAACACCGCCATATGTATGGTGGACAGAATCAGATGTACCATGTGACAGACCTTTGGGAGAAATGGATCGTGCTGATGGAGAATGTCCGTCAGGCTGAGAAAGATTATAATATTAAGAACTTGTGGATCTCCCTGACCTGTTATGTAAACCCAAGTCCATGGTTCTTACAGTGGGCAAACTCTGTATGGTTACAGTGTGCAGGAGACCGTGGAGAGATCAGTAATGGTACACTGAATAATAAGATGGACAATATGCTGACTTACCGTGATGCGAACTACTATGAGTTTGTTCAGGTACACCAGTTTCAGTTCCCATTGGCAAATATTTATAATCACGATCCGATCTACGGAAGTGAAGGAACAGGAATCGTAGCTGACTCCATGACAGCAGAACAGTTCAAGAATTACCTGTATATGATGGGAACAAGAGGAACTGCATTCTGGGAGCTTTATTACTCTGATTCACTGCTGGACAAGGATAAATATCTTGTAAATGCAGAGTTCCTTGAGTGGGAGGAAGAAAATTTCTCCAAGCTGAAGAATGCGAAGATGATCGGTAGCCATCCATCCAGTGCAACAAGACTCAGCACTTACAGAAATGGTGGAATGAGCAGCGGTGAAGTACAGAATCCATATGGATTTGCATGCTTCGATGGAAATGCAGGAATCATTTCCATGAGAAACCCGTCTGCAACAGAGAAGACGATCACATTTACACTGAATGATGCAATCGGAGTTGCAAAAGCCGGTACTTACTACATGAGTACAGTACATACTTATTCTCCGAATGGAACGATTGCGACAGCAAAAGATACTTATACAAAGGGTGAAGAAGTATCCGTTACACTTCAGCCGGGTGAAGTACAGGTATGGTCTCTGAGCCAGAATGCAGATACAACTGCACCGACATTCAAGAGCCTGACAAGTGTTTCAGGAACAGAGCTTCAGGTGCAGTTAAGTGAAAAGATCAAAGGAAATGCAGGCCTGAAAGTAAAAGTAAATGACAAAGTAGTTGATAATGTGACAGTTTCAGAGTATGCAGACCTGCGTACATTTAAACTGACATTTGCTACAGCACTGAATGATGGCGATGTTGTAGAAGTATCCGCAGAGAGTGGAGCAGATGCAGCCGGAAATCAGATCACAGGAAAGATCTCAGCTCCATACTATGCAGAGAATAAGATTGCAGAGAAAGAAACTGTAGAGGGAAGCAACAGCGAGATCAGTGGAAAAGACCGCAGCGTAGAAGGAACCAACGGATTCACAGTAGCAGCACAGGTTCAGACAGCAGACAGAAGTGTTGTCCTTGTAAAGCAGGGAGATGCTTATGAACTCGGAATTAATGCAGAAGGACATCCGTATTTCACGGTAAACGGTGTGACAGCAACAGCTGATACAGTTATTTCCGATGCAACAGAATCTATGATCGTTGGTGTAAAAGAAAATAACGGATTGGTTCGTATTTATGTAGACGGACAGATAAGTGCGTCTGTATATAATGCAGAGAACAAAGAGTTCGCAGTTCCGGCAGCAAAGATCGTTGGTAACGGTGTAAACGGAGCTGTGACAAATGTAGCAGTTTATGACAGAAGTCTTGGCTACGATGAAGTTCCGACATCAGGACTGGCAGAGACTGTGAAGAAGATCACAGCAGAAAAAGATAACTGGACAACTGAGTCCTGGACAGCAGCCAATATGGATACGCTTCTTTCCAATACAACGAGTGCCATCTCAGGTGGAGATGCTTCAGCGATCCAGGCAGCAAAAGAGGCACTGACAGCAGGTTATGCAACACTTGTACCAAAAGTAGTAGAGAATCTGGCATATCAGAAAAATGTAACATCTGCATGGGTAGACCCTGATGAGACAACAGATATGACCAATACAAGAAGTCCGCTTTCCAATGCAGTAGATGGTGTTTACAATAATTCTGATAAATATGCAATCTATGGAAAAGATGGAAAAGATAAAGGTTCTTATATTACGATCGATCTTGGACAGCAGTGCAAGATCAACAATGTAAACTTATGGCGTTACTGGTCTGATGGAAGAACTTATAAGGCAACCGCACTGGTAGTATCTGATACAGCAGATTTTGCGAAGAAGACAGTTCTCTATTACAGTGGAGATTCTGATGTATATAATTTAGGTGTGGATCCGACAGATACATTATATGCAGAAACTTCAGCAGGAAAAGCATTATACAGCGGAGAAGCTGTGACAGGAAGATATGTACGTCTGTACGCAATGGGTAAAGTTGGAAGTAATACTACAAGCGGACATGAGAACCATATCGTAGAGATCCAGGTAAATGGAAGTGCAACAGATTCAGACCCATATGATCTGACAGAATACCGGAAGATATTAAAAGAAGCAAAGACAGAGGCGGCAAAGGATATTTATACAGCAGAATCTGTAGCAGCTCTGAATGAGCAGATCACAGCATCTGAAGCACTGATCGCAGAACTTGATGCAGCGATCAATGCAGGAAATCAGCCGGATAAGTCCTGGTCTGAAGTAGCCAATGCGAAGGCAGCTCTTGAGGCAGCCGTAGCAGCACTGGCAAAAAATGACGGACCGGTTGTAGAAGAAGATGCAGACTACACAGCAGTAAATGCAGCAAAAGAAAAAGCTGCAGGAGTAGACAGAAGCAGATATACAGATGAGAGTCTGAAAGCACTGGATGATGCAGTTGCAGCGGTAGTAGAAGGACTGAAGAAATCCGAGCAGAGCAGAGTCGATGCAATGGCAGCGGCAATCAATAATGCGTATGCAGCACTGGTTGAAAAACCGGCTGTAGAAGAGGAGGCAGACTATACAGCAGTGAATGCAGCAATTGCAAAAGCAGATAAGATTGACAGAAGTAAGTATACAGAAGAAAGTCTGAAGGCTTTGGATGATGCAGTCGCAGCAGTAGAAAAGGGTCTGAAAGAATCCGAACAGAGCAGAGTTGATGCAATGGCAGCAGCAATTGAGAAAGCATTAAGCGAACTGGTAGAAAGCCCGGTAGTTGAACCGGAAAAAGATGCAGACTATACAGCAGTGAATGCAGCAATGGAAAAAGTACAGAAGATTGACAGAAGTAAGTATACAGAAGAAAGTCTGAAAGCTTTGGATGATGCAGTCGCAGCGGTAGAAAAGGGTCTGAAAGAATCCGAACAGGATAAAGTTGACGCAATGGCAGCAGCAATCGAGAAGGCACTGGATGGTCTGAAAAAGAAACCGGCAGCTGACGATGATAAGAAGAATGATTCAAAGAAAGATGATTCAAATAAGAATGACTTAAATAAGAATGATTCTGATAAGAAGGCAGATGCCGTTAAGACTACCACAGTGAAGACCGGAGATGCAGCCAATGTAATTCCATTCTTCGGAATGACATTGCTTGCAGCAGGTGCAGTGATCGTAATTGCATTTAAAAAGAAACGCAGAGCCTAAGAAATGCAGACAGGATGAAAATGAACTGAGCTGTGAAAAGCTTTGTTAAAAAGAAAAGAGTCTGGATATACAGAAAATGTATGTCCGGACTCTTTTGTTATCCTCCCCCCCCCAAAAAAAAATTATCCACAATTTTATCGACAAAAAAGATGAGTTATGAACAAAATACAAATTGCAATTCCAGTATTTGTCATGTATTCTGTAATTACTCCGATTCATGGAGCATCTGAATTCAGAACAAGGTCAACTGCTTTTATTCAAAGCATCGATTCAATGTAATTAAAATAAATGGTCAAAATGAAAATCTGCAGAGAACAGTCAGAAAAAAATCATCAGTAGAAAGGAATTGCCTATGGAGATCAATCTATTACAGGAGTACACGTTTGTATGTCTTGACATTTTTAATAACATCATCCACAATAAAGATAAAAAGATAGAGAATAAATTGGAAGAGTGGTTGGTATTTCTAAGTCAGGATGATCCGGATATGATTATGAAACTGCTGGACAGGAATCCTGAATTTCAGAAAATTTATGAAGAAATCTACACTCTGTGCCTGAATATGGAAGGGATGATGGAGATGTTTTCAAAAGAACTGGAAATTATGGATCGAAATACAGTAAAGCTGATGATCGATGAGATGGAAGAAGAACTGAATGAGACGAAGCGGAAAGCAAAAGAAGAACTGAACGAGACAAAGCAGAAAGCAAAAGAAGAACTGAACGAGACAAAGCGGAAAGCGAAAAAGGAAGTTGACGAGGTGAAAAGGAAGGCAAAAGAAGAAATTGAAGAAGCGGAAAAGCGTGCAAAAGCAGCAGAGGAAGAGACTGAAAGATTACGCAGGACTTTGGAGGAGCAAAAAGGTAAGAGGGATATTTCTTGACAGATCTTCAGGAAAGGTGTTAGAATATCCCCGTTACAATTAAATGAAAGATGCGTAAGGTGTCAGTCGGACAAAATGTCAGGACTGGTGAAAAGGGAAACAGGTGCGAATCCTGTACGAACTCGTCACCGTATTTCGTGAGCAACAGCCATAAGACCACTGGGAGACCGGGAAGGTGAGCTGGATGCGTCTGAACGATCAGCCGGGAGACCTGCCTTTCGCAGTACAGGAACGAAGAGTTCAGGTCACGAGGAACTGGCGGTACGAAAGAATAGGACAGACTGTTTTTTATAAAAAAGACAGTTTATTCGTGTAAAGAAGATATTATGTGAACCCTCGGTTTTAACGGGGGTTTTATTTACTTATTTATGCAGACAAAAGCCAGAGTCGGCGTGTATATCTGTATATCTGAATCATTCTGTTCCAAAAAGCATTGATCAAAGATCAGGGAGGGAAAGATGAAGAAAAAATTATTGACAGCATTTCTGGTAACTGCACTTGGAATATCCATGTTAAGCGGATGTGGTGGAAAGAACAGTGACGACAATTCAACCAAATCTGAACAGTCAACCAAAGAAAAAGATCAGGAGGCGGCAGATAAAGTAGCAAAGCTGATCGATGACATTTATGTACAGGAAAGAACAGACAAGACAGATGAACAGTGTAAGGCTGCAAAAGAAGCCTGGGATAAGCTTACTGATGCACAGAAAGAACTGGTAGAAGGCGAGAACGCTGATCCGGATTATTTTGGAAGGGATACAGGCGATGCATCGAAAGATGATCCGCTGAACGAAGATAACATCGGAGAAAATGAAATTCTGGTTGTAAGCTTTGGTACATCTTTCAATGACAGCCGTGCAGAGGATATCGGTGGTGTGGAAAAAGCAC
>ERZ773133.3928-NODE-3928-length-10720-cov-6.034412_pt1 | contig 10720 bp, 9 predicted proteins | sample MGYA00580861_ERZ773133 | MGnify/ENA primary metagenome ERZ773133 (study PRJEB29015, sample SAMEA2737844) | human gut metagenome | biome: human gut; feature: human-associated habitat; material: faeces | place: China | collected 2012 ...
TGATCTCGGCAAAGCGCTCGATGCCGGTCATACCGCGCTGGAACTGCTCGGCAAATTCCACGATGCGCCGGATGGTGGCAATGAGGGTGGTGACATACAGCATGTAGGCCACCAGATCACCGGCGGTGATCCTGCCGTATACCAGCGACAGGCCGCCTGCCAGAATGACCACCAGATACATCAGGCCGTCGAACAGGCGGGTGGAGGTGTTGAAGGCACCCATGGCGTAGTAACCAAGGGTCTTGATCTGCTCAAAATCTTTGTTGCCCTTGGCAAATTTTTTCCGCTCTTCGTCATCGGCGGCAAACGCCTTGACCACGCCCTGCCCCAGCAGGCTGTCCTCGATGGTGGAGTTCAGTTCACCGATCTGCACCCGCTGCTGGCGGAACCGCGCCCGCAGCCGGCCGTTCAGGTACACCGACACCACCCCCATCAGGGGCACACAGGCAAACACCGCCAGCGTCAGCGGGATGCTGGCCTGACACAGGATGACGAAGGACACCACGATCTTGATGGCCGCGATGAAAAATTCCTCCGGGCAGTGGTGGGCGAACTCGGTCACATCGAACAGGTCGTTGGTGATGCGGCCCATGATGGTGCCCACCTTGGTGTTGTTGTAGTAGGTGTGGTCCAGACGCAGCAGGTGGTCAAAGGCGTCGCGGCGCATATCCGTCTCGATGTGCACGCCCATGATGTGGCCGATGCTGGACATATAGTAGCTGGCCGCGCCGTCGATGATGCGCAGCACGAAGTACAGCGCCGCCAGCCGCAGCACGATGCCCGCCGTCAGGGTGATGCCCACCCCCATGGCGGAGTTGGTGATGGTGCTCATGATCTTGGGCAGCACGATGTCGCACAGAGTAGTCAGTGCGGCACAGAACAGGTCCAGGAACAGGGTCTTTTTGTACTTGACCAGATAGGGCAGGAAGCGCCGGATCAGCGCGCCGCTGCTGGCGTGATGTGCCCCGGGGTCATTGATCTTCTGTTTTGGCATAATACCTCCCATAATAGGCTCCCCTGAGGGGGAAAGTTTCCTTATCCCTTCTTGCTGTAATCCCGCTCGCCGTAAATGGCGGTGCCGATGCGCACCAGCGTGGCACCCTCGCGGATGGCGTTTTCAAAGTCGCCGCTCATGCCCATGGAGAGGGTCTCCATCTTCACGTTCTGGTACCCCCGCTCCCCGGCCTGCACGAACAGCTTGTACACCTGGGCCAGATACCGGCGGTTCTGGGCGTCATCGTCGTTCACGGGCGGGATGGCCATCAGGCCCTTCACCCGGATGTGTTCCTGTGCGGCAGCCGCATCCAGCAGGGGCCAGAGGGCTTCCGGTGCCACACCGGTCTTGCTCTCCTCGCCGCCGATGTTCACCTCCAGCAGCACATTCTGCACGATGCCGGCCTTAGCGGCTTCCTTTTCAATGGCGGCCAGCAGGTGTTCGCTGTCCACGCTCTGGATGAGGCTGGCGCGGCCCAGCACCTTTTTGATCTTGTTGGTCTGCAGATGGCCGATAAAGTGGCTGGGCTTGCCGCAGTAGGCACCGGCGTCAAAGTTTGCACACAGCTCCTGCACATGGTTCTCGCCAAACACATCGATGGGCAGGGCTGCACTTGCGGCCACCGTCTGTGCAGTGCGGGTCTTGCAGGCGGCGCACAGCTGCACCGCTGCCGGGTCGCGGCCTGCTTCACGGGCGGCAGCAGCCATCTTTTCCCGGATCTCCGCCACGGCCTCCTTCATCTGTTCCAGATTCTTTTCTGCCATGATGCTCAGTCCTCCTCGGTATACTTGGCGCGCTCGCCGCCAATGAGCTTCGGGCGGGTGCGGGCGCACAGGATGTTGGCTTCGCCGATCTTTGAAAGGCTCAGCCGCACCGGCACTGCCACCCTTCTGAGGTGCATCCCGATGAGGGTGCCGCCGATATCAATGCCTGCGTGGGCACGGATCTCCTCCACGGCCACCGGCTCCCGGAACTTCTTCCAGCAGGTGGTGGCCCAGCTGCCGCCTGCATGGGGGCGGGGCACCACACACACCTCTTCCCAGCCGTATTTTTCGGCGGCTTCCCGCTCAATTATGATGGCGCGGTTCAGATGCTCGCAGCACTGCGCGGCCAGCCAGATGCCGTTTTCGGCCAGCACCGGTGCCACGCCTGCATACACGGCCTGTGCCGCCTCGAGGCTGGAATCCTTGCCGATGTGCCCGCCCACGATCTCGCTGGAGGAACAGCCCACTACGAACACGTCCCCTTTTTTCAGCTTAGCCTGCGCCAGCAGCTCTGTCACGGCCTGCCGCGCCTCGGTTTCGATCTGTTTTTTGAATTCCTCTGTCATAAAAAACACCTCGTTTTTTATCAAAAATCAAAGATTTGCACTGCGCACCTTTTCGCTGCCTGCAAGGCCGAGATACAGCCTGCTTTCCACCGGGCACAGGGCCGTCACGCTGCCTGCGCCCCGGCCGGAGACCACCCGCTGCCAGCTGCCGTCTGCGGTGTCCACCGCTTCGGCGCATGGGGCGTCCGCAGGCAGGCTGAACAGCTTTTCCTGCAGATTCCGTCCTGCACGCAGGGCGATGCCCCGCAGCAGGGTGCTGCCTGCATTTTTCTCCAGCCAGCTGCTGCGGGCCCAGCGGTAGCCGATGTACAGGGTCCCGTCCGGGTCCATCGCCAGCGCACCGGGATACCCCGGCAGGCCGGAGACCAAGCTGCTGCAGTTCTTTCCGCCTGCGGTCAGATCCTGCGCGTCAGCGCTCACCCTCCACACACAGCGGTTTGCAAGGTCGGAGACATACAGGGTACTGCCGTCCGGGCTCAGTGCCAGACCGGCAGCACCGGCCACGCCGCCCAGCACCTTCTGCACCGAGCGTGCCGCCGGATCGTACACATACACACAGCCGGTGCCGGTGTGGGCCAGCAGTTCGGTGCGCAGGGTGCTCTCCAGCCCGTCGGCGGCACCGGCAGCGGCAGCAACCGCAAAATAGATCCGGCCGTCCGGCGCGGCTTCCACCGCCGAGACTGCCCCCAGCGGCGCACCATCGATCTGGGTCACCACCTGCTCCACCGCCGTGCCCCAGCTGTCGTGGGCGGCACGGCACAGACTGCCGCCGCTAGGCGTGAGGATGCTCAGCCACAGGTCCCCGCTGCCGTCAAAGGCAAAGCCGGTCAGCTCACCGTCCACTGTCAGCACCGCCGCCGTGTGACCGCCATCGGTGCGCACAAGGTCGCTGCTGCACTTTTTCAGCGTGGCACCATCGCAGGCCGCAGCATATACAAGACCGTCCCGGGCACGGATGCAGTCCACGTTCTGATACCCGCCCAGGTCCAGCGTGCCCTTATCGTCGGTTGCAAGGGCCGTCTGTGCTGCACCGGTATCCTGCCGCACAGCAGGGGCATCGTACGCCTGCGGCGGCGTATCGATGGGCCGGAACACCAGTGTATATACCAGCGCCAGCAGAATGCACACGCCAAACACCGTGCTGGCTGTGCGGAAGCGCTTGAGCAGGGCGTCCCGCTCGGCAACCGCCTGCGCGGCATATTCTGCCCGGCGGCGGGCGGCTCTGGCATTGACGCGGTTTGCCCGTCGCAGCCAGCGGTCCACGAACAATGCCACCTGCGGCCCGATGGTGAGCGACGCAATGGCAAGGATGAGCAGAAATTCAACAAGTCCGATCCTCATAGGGCTATTTCCTTTGTTTGTCAGCAGTCTTGGCAGGTTTGCCTGCCCTTATCGTTTCAGTATAGCATTTGCGGCGCGGCAGTGCAAGCATCCGCCGCAGACCTTTTTCCGCATCTTTCCTGCAAAAGGCTTTTTTGCTGCACGAAAGTATGCTATAATCCGTTTGGTGATAACATCGTGCACAAACGACCGGAATCGAGGATGAAAATGGAACCATTCAAATACAACGTTCTGCCGGGCCGCTACCGGCATTTCAAAGGCAACGAATACGAGGTGCTGGGCATGGCCCGGCACAGCGAGACCGAAGAGGAAATGGTGGTGTACCGCGCTTTGTACGGTGAGCGCGGCCTCTGGGTGCGCCCGGCCGCCATGTGGTGTGAGACCGTGGAGCGGGACGGCAGAGTGCAGCCGCGCTTTGTGCGCATTGAAGCGGCTGAGTGACTTTCCTGACCGTTCCGCTGGAGCGATGCCCTTCCGGTCCATCCGGGAGGGCATTTGCTTTCCCCTGCGGCAGACTCCGGCTGTGCAGGACCGGTTTTCTGTGGTATACTGACAGCAGGGCTGCAGGCTGGCCCGCCGATGCTTTTTGAAAAGCGTTCACGCAAACTTCACAGCTTTTTTTTATTCTTGCTGTATGATATGATAGAGATGAAGTCTATTTTCGAGGAAGGGGACTGTGTACTATGGCTAAGATCCTGATCGTTGACGATGAGCCGCGTATCCGCGAGCTGATCCGTGAACATTTACAATATTCCGGTTACATCTGTGAAGAGGCCGCTGACGGCACTGCTGCGCTGACGCAGCTTTCCGGCGGGGCCTTTGATCTGGTCATTCTGGATCTGATGATGCCGTTCATGGACGGCATGCCCTGCCTGCGGGAGATGCGTGCCCGCCACATCAACACGCCGGTCATCATCCTGACCGCCCGGGGCGAGGAATACGACAAGCTGGCGGGCCTTGAGGGCGGTGCAGACGACTATGTGGTCAAGCCGTTCTCGCCCCGGGAGCTGGTGGCCCGCGTGAAAGCGGTGCTGAACCGCACCATGCCCAAGCCCGCTGCCGCCTCCGACACCATGACCTTCGGCGAGCTGACCATCGACACCGCCAGCCACACGGTGCGTGTTTCCGGCGAGGAGGTCGCCCTGACTCCCAAGGAGTTCGACCTGCTGGTGTTCCTTGCTTCCAACAAGGGCATCGCCCTCAGCCGCGAGAAGATCCTGCAGAAGGTGTGGAACTACGACTACTTCGGCGAGGACCGCACGGTGGATACCCATGTCAAAATGCTGCGGGGCCATCTGGGCAAGTGCCGCAGCTACATTGCTACCGTGTGGGGCATCGGCTACAAATTCGACCCCGACGCAACGCGCTGATAAAGGAGTGTAGGGTTCATGCGGCACCATCACTCTCCCGGCATCCGCGGCCAGCTGATGTGGTTTTTGTGTTGTATCTGTCTGTTCCTGCTGGCACTGGTGTGGTTTCTGTCCACCCAGCTGCTGGAGCCGCTGTACACCAAGCACATTGAAAAGCAGCTGACCACGCAGGCCGAAAACATCACGGCAGATCTGGATAAAGCCCTTGCGGAGGACGAAACGCTTTCCTCCTGGTCCTTTGGCCGGCTTTCTGTAAACACGTCTTTTTTTGACCGGCTGGCCACCCAGCTGTACGCCAGCGGTTCTCTGAACAGCTTTTGTGTGGATATCTCGGATTCCACCATGCGCACCATTTACAAGATCGAGAACCAGTCCTACTGCAACCTGCACGAAACGCTGCTTTCCGACTCTGCCAACAACGACATGATCGTTTCCACCGCCGTGGCCATGCGCAAAAAATGCCGTACCACCGGCGGCTTTGTGCAGACCCTGAACCCGCCGCGGCTGTCCGGCTCCGCCCAGCTGCTGGTGGGGCGCAACACGGCCGGCGGCGAATACACCGTGCTTGTCACCACCAGTCTTGTGCATGTGGCCGAGGCAGGCAAGATCCTGAGCACCGTGCTGCCCATGGCAGCAGCCGTGATCTTCGCCTTTGCCATGACGGCAGGGTGGCTGTTCAGCGAGTGGTTCACAAAACCGCTGCGCCAGCTTTCCAGCGCTGCCCGCCAGATGGCAATGGGCAACTACGCCGTGCAGGTGGACACCCGCCGCAGCGATGAGCTGGGCGATCTGGCGCAGGACTTCAACCACATGGCAACCGAGGTGCAGCGCTCTTCCCAGATGCAGCGCGACCTGCTGGCCAACGTCTCCCACGACCTGCGCACCCCGCTGACCCTCATCAAGGGCTATGCCGAGACGGTGCGCGACATTACCGGCGACGACAAGGCCCACCGCGATGAACAGATGAACATTATCGTGGATGAGACCGACCGTCTGACCGCGCTGGTCTCCAGCGTGATGGAGCTGAGCAAGGTGACCAGCGGCGCGGCAAAATGTGAGCGCGTGCACTTTGACATGGCTCAGCTGTGCGACGAGGTGAGCGAGCGCTACGACGCCATCTGCGCCCAGAACGGCTGGCAGCTGAAGCTGGAACTGCCGGACGAGGAGCTGCCGGTCTACGCCGACCCGGATATGATGCAGCGTGCACTGCACAACCTTTTGGGCAACGCCATGCACCACATCGGCAAAGACGGCATCTTCATCCTGCGGGCCCAGCGCTGCACCGAGGGCGTGCGGATCGAGGTGGAGGATCACGGCCCCGGCATTGCCGCCGACGACCTGCCCTATATCTTCGACCGGTACTACCGCTCCCGCTCCGACGCCGGAAAGCAGGGCACCGGCCTTGGCCTTTCCATCACAAAGGCGATCTTTCAGCAGCATGGCTTCCGCTTTGGCGTGCAGAGCGCCATTGGCATAGGCACCACGTTCTGGTTCGTCATGAACGATCTGCCTGCCAACGAAAAGAAAACGGTGGAAGACAGAGGCGGTGAAAATCCCGGGGAAAAGATGATAGAATAAGATATCGTCAAAAGCAGGAGGAGCCTTCATGAAGCAATTTTGGAAAAGAGCGGCGGTCGCCATCGTCAGTTTGGCACTGCTGGCCGGGATGCCCCCCGCGGCAGGAGCCGCTTCGGATGAAGTGGAAGCTGCACTCGCCTCCATGACTCTGCGGGAAAAGGTAGGCCAGCTGTTTGCCGTGCGGCCGGAAGCGCTGGATTTTGAGCAGCGCTCCGGCGGCATGAAGCTGACCTGCTCCATGCGGGAGCATCTGCGCTCCTACCCGGTGGGCGGTATCGTGCTGTTTGCCACCAATATTTCCAGCCAGTCCCAGATGACCGCACTGATCCGGGATTTTCAGCGTTCCGCCGGGAACAGCCTTCTGGTCGCGGTGGATGAAGAGGGCGGCCCGGTGGCACGTCTGGCAAACAGCTCTGCCTTCGACCTGCCGAAATTCCCGAGTGCTTCCGCCATCGGCACCACCGGCGATCCCGAGCAGGCCAGGACCATGGGACGCACCATCGGCGGCTACCTGAAGCATTACGGCTTCAATCTGGACCTTGCCCCCGTCGCCGATGTCAACTCCAACCCCCTGAACCCGGTCATCGGCCGCCGCGCCTTTTCCTCCGACCCGGACGTCACCGCCGGGATGGTCCGTGCTGCGGTGCAGGGCTTCCATGAAGCCGGGATGCTCTGCACGCTGAAACATTTCCCCGGACACGGAGACACCCTTGAGGATAGCCATGCCGGGACTGCCACCAGCACAAAGACATGGGAAGAGATGAAAGCGGTGGAACTGCTGCCCTTTGAGGCCGGCATTGCGGCCGGAGCCGATGTGGTCATGGCCGCACACATCACAACCCCCAACGCCACCGAGGACGGCCTGCCGGCCTCGCTTTCCTACACGATGCTGACCGAACGTCTGCGCGGCGAGCTTGGCTTTACCGGCGTGATCTGCACGGACGGGCTGGGCATGAAAGCCATCACCGACCATTATTCTCTGGCAGAGGCTGCCATTGCCGCTCTGGATGCCGGTGCCGATCTCCTTCTGCTCCCTGCCGACCTGCAGGAAGCCTTTGACGGTGTCGTTGCCGCCGTGGAGTCCGGTCGGATCTCCGAGGAACGGCTTGACGAGAGCGTCCGTCGCATCCTGGCCCTGAAGGAAAAGGCCGGTCTTTCGCTCCGGGCCAGTACACCGGCCGACACATTGCTGGACCGGCTCTCCCGGCTCTGGAACTGAGTTCTCCCAGAAAAGCCAAAACGGCCTGCTGCAGCTGAGCAGCAGGCCGTTTTTCTGTTACGGGCCGATTACGAATTGGAATCTGCTGGGTGATAAATCCCAAATGTATTATTCGGTGCGGGCATTTCCACCCGGGAGGCACGATCATTCACAGCCCACATCATCCAGCCCATTGCAGCCAGTGCCGCCAGAATGATGAGCCATTTGACAAAATTCGGCAGTTTTTTCATAGAAGATCCTTCAAATCCGTTTTATACTTTATTATATATTTTTCGCTTTTATTCCGGTCTGCAAAGCTTCCGTGCACATCTGAGCAGCTCTTCGGCCTGCTGGCTGTCCAGCAGCTTCACCCATGCACCGCGCGCTGCTGCGCCCTCGCCGGTGCTGCCCGCTTCCGCAAAGCAGGCAAGGTCCGAGTCGGTGCGGCTCTGCCAGGGCGAAAAGCCTTCCGGTGCAATGTGGGCTCCCAGACGGCAGTCCAGCACGGCAGTCTTTCCGGTGGGCCTCCATGGCCTGCCCAGAAACACCGTGCCCGCCGGGCAATCGTCTGAAACAAAGTCGCAGTCCCAGAACACAAACCCGAGGCCATCGGCATGGCCCGAGGGAGCCGTGACATAGCTGACGGGCAGGTGATTGTTCACGGTGCGGATGGTGCACTGCTCAAACAGGGCGTCCGCACCGCCAAAGATAAAATCGATGTCCCCTGCGATCTGGCAGTGCCGGTAATACTGGGCAGTCGGGCGGCGGGGCGCAAGGCCGCGCGGGCCCAGAAAGCCGTCCTTCTCCCGCTCCTTCTCCGGCAGAGGGGCGCAGAACAGAGTATCCTGATTGCCCAGCAGCCGCACATCCGCAAAAAACGCGCGGGCGCTGTCCACATAAGCCGCCACAGCCTGACCCACCTCGGCCCCGGGACCGGCATCATTCTCGATGGTCAAATTTTCTACCCGCAGACCTTCTCCGCTGAAAAACGCCGTGTAGCTGCGGAAGGTATGGGTGGGCCTGCCGTCCGGGTGCGGCAGCCTGCCGCCGTCGCCCCACACGATGCGGGTGTTGTCCATGCCTGCACCGAGCAGGGCAATGTCCTTTTTTTCGCAGACCAGCTTTTCCCGGTAAGTGCCCGGCCCGATATGGATCTCTGCCCTGCAGTCATACGGCACGGCCAGCACTGCTTCGGACACTGAAGCAAAATCGCCGCTGCCGTCCTGCGCCACGGTAATGGTAAGCATCTTTCTGCCCTCCAGTTTTGTTTCTATGCTTTCATAGTATACCTTCTTCCCTTCCGAAAATCAACGAAGTTTGTGTGAACTCAGCACTTTTCCAGCCGCAGCACCGCCGCCGTGATGTCGTCCGGCCTGCCGGTCTTTTGGGCACGCACACGGGCCGTCTCCACCAGCGTCTTTGCGATCTGCTCCGGCGGCTCCCCTGCTGCCGCCGAGAGCTCCAGCTGTTTTGCCACCCAGCCCGGGCCATCCACCAGAAGGCCGTCCGACACCAGCACCGCGTAATCTCCAGCCGTCAGATGCACCACCCGGCTCTGACCGTTCACCCCGCTCAGGATTCCTACCGGCAGACTGGCGTCCCCCACTGCCCGCACCCGCCCGCCGTGCACAAGGAACCCCGGCGCTGCCCCGGCCTTGAAGAGCCTTGCCGTGCCGGTGTATAGGTCCACGCTGATGAGATCCAGCGTAGCCCCGCTCTCATCCTCACTTTTCAGGGCAAGGGCCACGTTGACCAGCCTTGCCGCCAGCTCTGCGGTAAAGCCCGCCTTGAGCAGCCGGGCCGTCAGCTCGGCGGCAAGGTTGCCATCCACGGCTGCAGGCCTGCCGGTGCCCATGCCGTCGCACAGGATCATCTGCGCCGCTGCCGGGCTGCAGAACTGCTGCACCGCATCGCCGGAAATGCTGCCCCGCGCCGCCGCGCCTGCCATGCCGAACACCGCCCGCAGGGCAGGCTTTTCACAGAACAGCAGGGTGGTCATTCCCTTGCAGGAGAGCACCTGCGGCACTTCCAGCGTGCGGCGGCAGATGCGGCCCACCTCCCCGGCCAGTGCGGCCAGCTCCTGCGCGGAAAAACGGGTGCGCGGCAGCGTGACCGCCGCGTGGGTGCGGCCCAGATCGTCCAGCGTGACGGCACACTCCTGCGGCGGGGTGCCAAGGCCTGCAAAAAAGTCCGCCACCCGCCCGGAACTGTAGGGTTCCGGGTCTCCCGGGCGGCCCAGCTGCTCCCCCAGCACGCCCAGCGCTTCGGCCACCGCGCTGTATTGCTCGGTCAGGGCAGTGCGCATGGCTTCCGCGTGCAGGCGGGCCTCCCTGCGGCTGCGGTACAGCGCAAAGGAGCGGCTTGCGGCCGCACACAATGCCGCCGGGTGGATGCAGCGGGATAATTGCCCGGGCAATTGGGCGGTTTCCAGCCCGCCGTTCTGCTCCAGCAGCGGGCGCAGTGCCTCCATCCCCTCCAGCGTGGCGGCATATTCCTGTTTCCAGCAGGTATCCCGCCGCCCACAGTTAAAACAGAGGGTATCATGCGTGTTGTCGATCACCCACCGGAAATTTTCACGCCGGTGCGGCAGCGTGTCGTAGACATCGTTCACGGTCTCGGCCAGCGATGCAAGACTCTGGGATACCTGTTCCAGCCGGGTAGCGGCAGCGCTGTACTGCGGGTGCTGTGCCTGCCGGGGCGGCGTCTTGTCCTCCGGCTCCGGCACGAGCCACCGCGCCGGCATCAATGCCATCGCCGTGATGCCGATGCAGACGTTCAGCAGGTACTGGAACGCACTTCCGGGCGGCTGGACGCAGAGTGCGCCGGTCACGCAGCCGCCTGCATAGGCCGCGGCCGCTTCCATCCGCCGCCCGGGTGCCAGCACCGCCGCCGCTGCCGTGGCACAGCCA
>ERZ773133.3940-NODE-3940-length-10684-cov-3.768464_pt1 | contig 10684 bp, 7 predicted proteins | sample MGYA00580861_ERZ773133 | MGnify/ENA primary metagenome ERZ773133 (study PRJEB29015, sample SAMEA2737844) | human gut metagenome | biome: human gut; feature: human-associated habitat; material: faeces | place: China | collected 2012 ...
CTGTCTTTCTAAGAAGCAGATACATTCCACCACCGATCAGTGACAAATGCTGCCCGCTGACTGCCAGCAAATGGGCGATCCCGCTGCTACGGTACAGATCCAGGGTATCCGTCTCCATAAACGAGGTATCACCCAGTAACATTGCTTTATAAATACTGCTGTCTTCTTTCCCACCGTATTCTTCCAGAACATGACTGCAATATCGTCTGAACCACAGAATAAGTCTCATAAACGGCCGGTCCGCCCCGCTGCTTTCTTTTAAAGCTTTTATGTAACCAGTACACATCACTCCCTTTGACCGGTAATACAGCTTTGCATCAAATTCCCCCGGATTTTTTGCAGGTTCTGTGAGACGGAAAGAACAGGCCATTTTCACCTGTTTCCCTGGAAGAAGCTTTTCTTCCCAGCCTTCCAGATCACCTGGGGTTCCATAAAGCTGCACCGGATATTGAAGTGACAGCCACCGGATGTCATCCGGGTCAGCAATATTTCGCACTCTCTTTCCCACTTTTACCTGGTTTACAATTATTTCCAGTTTTTCACTTCTCTCCCACACATCCACTACCTGGCCGGTCAGCTGCACCACATCCCCAAATCCTGCCTGGATAATCCTCTTTTCTTCCTGCTCCATCTGTTCCCGGCACCTGGCGCCTGAAAAACTTCCTGCCGTCATCCCGCCAAAAACAAACACAAAAATAAGCAGAAGCGTCCTGTACATGACACTCCTGCTTAAAAACCGCCTGACAGCAAGCACTGTCAAAAACAGCGCTCCTGCAAACCAGAAAAATATTCTGTATACAGCCTCCTGCAAACACAGGGCAAGCACCTCTCCAAGTACAAAACCTGCAGTTATCACCACAAGGGGCCGTTTCATATTCTGTTTTCTCCTGTTTTGTTCTTAATTTCTGCTTTATCTTTCCGCTTTTGATCCGCCTTTATTCCTGCTCAATATAATCCGTATTCCGCTCAAAGGCCGTATTCAAAGATACCACTTCCCGAAACATTACATCCTGGGAACCGTTTACCATGATCTGTACCTTAGAAACAGAGGTTTTATCTACCAGTGAATTTACAATGGCGTAAATAGGGATATATTCATTTACCGCCTGGTTGCTGTTTAAAAAAGCAGAGTCAAAATTGATATAGCATATATTATCCGTTACAGACACACTAAGTATCTTGCAGTCAGATGGCAGTACTGCCTGATGGCTGCTGTCGGATGGTCCTGCGATCAGCTGTTCCACGATCAGCTGCTCCATGGACGTATTGATATTGTGGGCCACTTCCCGCTTTTCTGCCACCAGCTTGTCACCGGTGCTGTTTGCAAAATACAGGGTCAGTTCCGTCTTTTCATAGGCATTTACATTACTTGTATTGATAATAAAATCACCTGCTGAGATAAATCCCACCGGATTTCCCTGACGGTCCATCAGCGGCTGGTCCCCACAGTAGATACTGATATAATCAATTCCCGGTATCTGGGTCATAGTCCTTGCAAGGGCCGCTCTGCAAAGGATCTCCTGTTCCGGTTTCATAGCCGTATAACTGCCGTCAAAATACAGATACAGTACCTGTTCATCGATCCTGCAGGCTTTAAAAGACACTTTATCATTTAAAACAGTCTGGCAGTCCAGATCCCTTGGCACATAAGTCAGCTGATCGACCAGTTCCTCTGCCAGCGCCACCTGATCTTTTGTTTCTGTTTCATATTCCTGGGCAACCAGTTTCGTAACCGAGGAATTCAGATAATAGATCAGGTATTTTCCGGCTCCCGGATCCGATTTTGGTTCTGTCCTGGCTTTACATCCGGAAAGGACTGCCATTGCAGCCACCAGTACACCTAAAAGTATACTCAGAAGAAACTTTCTTTTTCCATGTTTCATGACCGTTCCTCCTGTCTTGGCACATAATTTAACGGGATACGCATACTGAAGGTAGTTCCCTCTCCCGGTGTACTTTCCACATCGATCACACCATGATGCATCTGGATCACATTTTTTGTGATCGAAAGTCCCAGTCCTGTACCGCCAACTTCCCTGGAACGTGCCTTGTCCACACGGAAAAAGCGCTCAAAAATATGGTCCACACTGTCCTCCGGGATACCAATGCCGGAGTCTGCCACTTTAACATAAAAATACTTATGGTCTGCATCCAGTGTTACACGGACCCAGCCGGAGTCTATATTATACTTGATGGCATTTTCCACCAGATTGGTCACAGCCAGGTTTAATTTCACTTTATCCACATCTGCAGTTACTTCACGGATGCTCTCCAGGATCAGTTCTACATTGCTTCTCTTGGCAATAGGCCGCAGTCTCTTTAAGATCATTTCCAGTTCATGATTGATATGCACCTGGGAAATATTCATCTGGCTTTCTGCGGACTTATCCATACGCACCAGTGTAAGCAGATCCTCAATGATCTGGTTTTCCCGGTCGATCTCATCTGAAATATCCGCCATAAACTCCCTGTACAGTTCCACCGGCGCATCTTCCATTCCCATAAGGGAGTCTGCCAGTACACGGATGGATGTAATAGGGGTTTTTAATTCATGGGACACATTGGAAACAAATTCCTGACGTGACTGGTCCACTGCTTTTAACTTGCGAAGAGACTTCTGCACTGCCTGGGACATCTGCCTGGTCTCACTGTAAGCATCTTCGCTGATATCTGCATCCAGATCCCCCTGGGCCACCCGGTCAAAGGAACGCAGGAGCCGCTTAAAAGGCCGCACCAGGAAATGAGCTGACATAATAGAAAACAGGATTGCCACCAGTGCCATACACAGAAAGAACAGCTGGGCACTGCTTTTTACCCGTTCTGTTACCGACACAACATTTTCCATGGAAGCAGTCACTGCGATCACTCCCTGGATCTTTTTCTCATCTGCCGGATCATAAACAGGGATAGTCTGGTAAAAATATCCACCCTCTTTATTAAAGCTGCTGCCGCTTTCCCCTTTAAAACAGCGGATAACTTCTTCGGATATATAATATTTTCCTGTAGACAGATTAAAAGTATCTGTCATGATCTTATAACTGCTGTTGACAATAACGATACGGCCATTATACAGATCCGCTATGGTCTGCATCTGGACATCCAGGCTTACATTATTGGCCTTATCCGCCGTCATATACCCGGAGCGGGTCATTCGGTTGCTTAAGATCACACACTGGTTCTGTATCTCAATGCTCCTGGCTTCTATCTGGTTCTGCTTAAAAGAGCCGATGAGGATCCATGTCTGTAATAAAAGAGGGATAACAGCCACTGCGATCATCAAAAGAGTCATGGGGACAGTAATACTCTGTCCCTGTGCCTTTAACTTTTCATACCATTTTTCTTTTTCCAAATTATTCCAGCTCCTTCAGCTTACTGGAGCAGGCTACTGCAAAACTTCCTGGTCCAATGTGGCAGGCAATGCTTAAAGAAAGAGGTGCTATGGTGATCGGGACACCTGGATATTGCTCTTTTAAAGCCTCTTCCAGCTCTTTTGCCCCTTCTTCATTGCAGGTATGGGCGATCTCCAGATAGGTATGTTCCGCATTCTTGTCATGAAAACGCTCTTCTAAGTCTTTTGCCAGTGCAGTGAGCATAATGGTCTTGGCCTGCTTGGCTGTACGTGCCTTTGAAAATGCATCCAGTTTTTCTCCCTGAATGGTTAAAACCGGCTTAATGCGAAGGAGAGTTCCCAGGGCTGCAGCAGCCGGAGTGATACGTCCGCCTTTTTTCAGATATTTCAAAGTAGTAAGGGTAATATAAATACTGCTCTCGTACTTGGTACGTTCTAAGATTTCTTTAATCTGGGCTGCCTCATATCCCTTTGCAGCTAAATCCCTTGCATCCAGTGCTGACTGCTCCTGGGTAACAGAAATACGCTGGTTGTTTACCACCTGTACTTTTCCGTCGTAATCATCTGCCAGCATGATAGCTGTCTGGCAGGAACCGCTTAAACCGCTGGACATGGGAATATATAAAATTTCATCATATTCCTTTAACAGCTTATCCCAGAAGTCAGTTACCTCACCTGGGGAAGGCTGGGAAGTAGTGATATCTGCCCCTTCTTCCATCCGTTTAAAAAATTCCTCATGGGTCAGGTTCACACCTTCATAAAACATTTCCCCATTGATCATAAAAGGCATAGGCAGCACATAAATACCTAATTTTGCTGCCTGCTCCTGTGTAATACCGCTGTTGCTGTCTGTAGCGATCGCTGTTTTCATAACCGTCTCCTTACTGTTTTCCCATTATTTTCTGCTCACTTTTATCTGCTTTTACAGTACTTCCTTCCAGATAATGCTCTTTAGCCAGCTGTATGCCGGACTGGTAATGGGCTTCCATGAGCCTTTTTGCTTTTTCATAATTCCTGCTGCGAAATGCCTGGGTAATCTCCCTATGCTGTCTGATCCCCAACTCCCGCTCTTTCTCTGTGCGAATGGCATAACGTATAAGAAGGGTCCGGATAAAATTATACTGCTTATAGGTTTCCTTCATAAAACGGTTTCCGCAATGGTCAAAGAATACCTTATGATAGCGAAAATCCGCCTCAAAGTATTCCATGGATGTTTTGGCTCCTGCCATTTCTTCTTCATACATCTGAAGCTTTTCTACCAGTTTTTCTGTATCAGGCTCTGTGGAAGAAAGCATCACAGCCCTACAGGCTAAAAATGTGATGAAGTCATTGAGTTCGTTGGCGTAGGAATAATCAAAGGTGATAAGCTGTGCTCCGCTTTTTGATACTTCCTGGGTCAGTCCATCTTTTGACAGTCGGTTAATGGCGTCACGCACGGGTGTGGATGAAACCTGAAACCGCTCCTGAAGTTCCCGATTGGTAAGCTTATCGCCCATTAAAATCCTACCAGACAGAATATCTTCCTTCAGAATGTTGTAGATCTGTTCACTGAGTGTCTGTTTAATGATTTTTTCGGGCATAGCCCCCGCCTCCTTCTTTTCTTAATTGTTTTTCTTATTTTCTTTATTCTGTTGTACTGTTATCAGTGCATCACGCATGGATCCACTTACTTTTTTCATGATACTACAATTTTAGCAAACGGTCAAAATATATTTTCAAAATTGCCCCTCGCATTCTTTTTCCGTATCACAACTACAGGTGTATCCGCCCGTCACACATTTCCCGTTTTTTTCTTCCTGTCCCATCCTTCTGCGCCATCAGGGTCGGCTTCTTTTTTATTTTGCATAATTTTTTTTAAAATAACCATTGACTTTTGTGCAAAATAGTGTATTATATGAATTACAAGATATGTGATGCATCACGCATCACGCATCAAACATCGTCTGTGGAACCAGCCGCCAGCGGTTGCTGCAGATGTATGATCGTGCAAGACATGTCAGAGGGCCCTGACGGTTTGACGCAACGTGAACCTCAATTCACACATTACAAAAGGAGGTGTATCTCATCAACCGAATACTCCACATGATCATCAAACTTGTGGGAGCTATCAATGATCTGTTATGGGGAGATTTAATTATCCTGGAATTCTCAGGGGGAGAAGTTCAGTTTGGTCTTTCTCTTCTGGTATTGATCCTTATTCCAGCGGGTTTATACTTTACATTTAAAACTAAATTTCTTCCATTCCGCCTGTTCCCGGAAATGATCCGGGTCACACTGGAAAAAGACGAAGCAAAAAAAGATGAAAACTCTATATCCGGTGTTCAGGCACTGATCGTTGCTACCGCTACCCGCGTAGGTATGGGTAACTTAGCCGGTGTTGTTGCTGCTATCTCATTTGGCGGCGCAGGAGCTGTTTTCTGGATGTGGCTGACCGCACTCATTGGTTCTTCCAGCAGCTTCGTAGAGTCTACCCTGGCACAGATCTACAAAGAAAAAGACCCACTCTACGGCGGTTATCGCGGCGGTCCTGCCTATGTAATGGACCGTATCCGACTGGTGACAAAAATCAAACGAGAAGATGTTTTCGTAAAGAACGTAAAAGAAGAAGCCGAATATGTGGCAGATGATGAACAGACTTATTACACCCGCGGTTGTAAATACGGTCTTTTAGGAACCGCATTCGCACTCTCCGGACTGCTTTGCTGGGCAGGTATCAGCCAGGTAATCGGAAACTCCGTTACCACTTCCTTCCAGAACGCATTCGGTATCCCGCAGGTTGCAACTGCTACCATTCTGGTAGCTATGTCCGCAGTCATCGTTCTTCGCAAGAACGCAACTGTTAAGGTTTTAGATATGGTAGTTCCTGTTATGGCAGGCGCCTACTTCTTAGTAACTCTGTTCGTTATCATTAAGAACATCACCCTGCTTCCATCTGTTATTGGAAACATTTTCTCCCAGGCATTCGGTATCAGACAGTTTGCCGGCGGCGGACTTGGTGTAATCGTAATGAACGGCGTAAAGCGCGGACTTTTCTCAAATGAAGCAGGTAGTGGTTCTGCTCCATGTGCTGCAGCCGCAGCAGAAGTCAGCCATCCGGTAAAACAGGGCCTTATCCAGGCACTTGGTGTTTTTATCGATACATTAGTGATCTGCAGCTGTTCCGCATTCCTAATGCTTTTAGCTCCGGCTGAAAAGATCGAAGGTCTTATGGGAATGGACCTTTTACAGGCAGCTATGAACCATCACCTTGGATATGCAGGCGTTGTATTTATCGCAGTTGTACTCTTCCTGTTCAGCTTTTCCACTTTCCTTGGCATTCTCTATTATGCCCGCTGCAACGTATCTTACGTATTCGGCGATACCTGGAAAGCTCAGACAGGATACAAGATCTTTTTACTGATCATGCTCTTTATCGGCGGCGTGGCAGCCTATGAATTTGTCTGGGAACTTGGCGACCTTGGCGTAGGCCTTATGACAGTATTTAATATGATCGCGATCGTCCCACTCTCCGGCCAGGCCATCAATGCCTTAAAGGATTACGAAACTAATTATAAGAAGAAAAAAGCATAAAAACATATTATTAATTAAGCAAAAAGCGTAATGTTGCGCTGCAAAAAACTATATAAAAACTATATAATAGGAGGATTTTTTAATGGAGAAGAACATGGATATGATGAAATTTGCGCCGGAGCCTTTCAAGATCAAAATGGTAGAGAACATGGCACGCTTAGACAAAGAAGAGCGTAAAGAAGCGATCAAGACTGCTGGTTACAATACATTCTTATTAAAGTCTGAAGAATGCTTTATCGACCTTTTAACTGACTCCGGAACCAATGCAATGAGTGATCATCAGTGGGCTGGCCTTATGTTAGGCGACGAAGCTTACGGTGGATCCCGCAACTTCTATCACCTGGAAGAAACTGTTCGTGAACTGTTTGGCTTTAAATATGTAGTTCCTACTCATCAGGGACGTGGCGCAGAGAACATTCTCTCCTCTCTGACCATCAAGCCAGGCGATTATGTTCCAGGCAACATGTACTTTACTACCACCCGTTTCCATCAGGAGCGCAATGGTGCTACTTTCCGTGATGTTATCATCGACGAAGCTCACGATCCAAGTGCAATCCTTGATTTCAAGGGCAACATCGACTTAAATAAATTCCAGGCACTGATCGACGAAGTTGGCGCAGAGCACATTCCTTATATCTGCCTCGCTGTTACCGTAAACCTGGCAGGTGGACAGCCTGTTTCCATGGCTAATATCAAAGCTGTTTCCGAACTGGCTCACAAATACGGCATCAAGGTTATGTACGATGCTACCCGTTGCGTTGAGAACGCATACTTTATCAAGACCCGTGAACCTGGCTACGAGAACAAGACCATCAAAGAGATCGTTCATGAAATGTTCTCCTACGGCGATGGCTGTACAATGTCTGGTAAGAAAGACTGCTTAACCAACATCGGTGGTTTCCTGTGTATGAACGATCATGACCTGTATGTTCGCGCAACTGGAATGGTTGTACAGTTTGAAGGAATGCCTTCTTACGGCGGTATGGCAGGAAGAGATATGGAAGCAATGGCTATTGGTCTTCGCGAGTCCATGAACTTCGATTACATCAGCCACCGTGTAAACCAGATCCGTTACCTGGGCGAAAAGTTAGACGCAGCAGGTGTTCCAATGGTTAAACCTTACGGCGGACACGCGATCTTCGTAGATGCAAGAGCATTCTTAGATCACTTAGATCAGGAAGAGGACTTCCCAGCTCAGGCACTCTCCGCAGCAATCTACGAGTTCTCCGGCGTTCGTACAATGGAGCGCGGCATCATCTCTGCAGGACGTGATCCACACACCCGTGAAAACCACGTTCCGAAACTGGAAACCGTTCGTCTTACAATCCCGCGTCGTGTTTATACATACGCTCATATGGATTATGTTGCTGACGCTATCATCGGCCTGTACCAGAGAAGACATGACATCAGCGGTCTGAAATGGGTTTACGAGCCAGAAGTTCTCCGCTTCTTCACTGGACGTTTCGAGCCAAAGAACGGCGAACTCATTAAGGGCTTCTAATAAGAAAGCACGCAATCACCTCTTATTTATAGCAGTTACTCCTAAAAAATCCGGGGGCGGCCCACATGGGCTGCCTCCGGATTTTTGATGCAATGCATTTATAATTCCCGTCACATTTAGTAGGCCGTTTCATGGACCCATACATTATATATACAACAAACGCGCCCTAAAGGCGCGTCTGCTTATTTTTACTTATTACTTTCTAACGATCAGTGACTTACCAGTCATCTCTTTTGGCTGCTCCATACCCATTAATTCGATCAGGGTCGGTGCGATATCGCACAGTGCGCCGCCTTCACGAAGCTTCATGTCAGCGTCTGCATTTACCAGGATAAATGGAACCGGGTTGGTAGTATGAGCGGTGTATGGCTCTCCCGTCTCATAGTCTACTAACTGCTCTGCATTTCCGTGGTCAGCACAGATAAACATAACGCCGTTTACTTCCTTTAATGCTTCTACAGCACGGCCTACACACTCATCTACTACTTCGATTGCCTTGATTGCTGCTGCTTCTACGCCTGTATGTCCAACCATATCCGGGTTAGCGAAGTTGATGATGATCACATCATATTTGCCGGACTTGATCGCCTCAGTTAACTTATCGCATACGCCGTAAGCGCTCATCTCCGGCTTTAAGTCGTAGGTAGCAACTTCCTTTGGAGAAGGAACCAGGATGCGGTCTTCCCCTTCGTTTGGCTCTTCTACGCCGCCGTTAAAGAAGAAGGTAACGTGAGCATATTTTTCCGTCTCAGCAATTCTTACCTGCTTCTTGCCGTTTGCTGCCAGGAACTCGCCAAAGGTATTGGTAATGGACTCTTTCTTAAATGCAACCAGTTTGTTGGTAATGGTTTCATCATAATCGGTGAAGCATACATATACCAGGTCTAACTTCTTCTCTCTTGCAAAACCGTCAAAATTGTCATCGCAGAATGCATGGGTGATCTCTCTTGCACGGTCCGGACGGAAGTTAAAGAAGATAACGGAGTCACCGTCATTGATCGTTGCCAGTGCTTTTCCGTTTTCAGTAACTACAAATGGTACAACGAACTCATCGGACTTGCCTGCATCATAGGAAGCCTGGATGCCTTCAGTAGCGCTTGCTGCTGTATTTCCTTCGCCCTTTGTAAGAGCCTTGTAAGCTAACTCTACACGGTCCCATCTCTTATCACGGTCCATTGCATAGTAACGTCCCATAACAGATGCTACCTTGCCTGTGCCAAGCTCTGCCATCTTTGCTTCCAGCTCAGTAACAAATTCCTTACCGGACTCTGGTGGTGTGTCACGACCGTCTAAGAAGCAGTGTACATATACTTTTTCCAGGCCATTTCTCTTTGCCAGCTCTAACAGGCCGTAAATATGGTTTAAGTGGCTGTGTACACCGCCGGTAGATACCAGACCGAACAGGTGCAGAGCGGAATTGTTTTTCTTGCAGTTTTCTACTGCTGTTAAAAATTCTGGTACATTAAAGAAATCACCGTCGTTGATCGACTTGGTAATTCTTGTCAGCTCCTGGTATACAACACGGCCTGCGCCCATATTTAAGTGTCCTACCTCGGAGTTACCCATCTGTCCTTCCGGAAGTCCTACTGCAAGGCCGCTTGCCTGGCCTTTTACAAATGGACACTGGCTCATTAACTGATCCATAACAGGAGTTTTTCCTTCGCATACTGCGTTGTGCTCACAGTTATCATTCAGTCCATAGCCGTCCAGGATCATTAATACTACTGGTTTCTTGCTCATATCTGTTTTCTCCTCTTAAATCTGCCTTTTTTACTAAGGCTTTATAAAATGGATACAAATGCCCTGAGACCCGTTTTCACGACCCCAGGGCTAAATTCGCAACCACCCGGACGGCGCATTTTCTTGCACGGCTTTGCCGCATAAGAAGCATCGGATATCACTCCAATGTGAAATCTGCCCCAAAAAGGCGCTTACAAGCAAGCTTGACGCTCCTTTTTGGGTCAAATTTCCCGCCGTCCTGAGTAATTATCTGTTATAGTTTACGATCTTACCAAAGTCTGGCTTTAAGGAAGCGCCGCCTACCAGGCCGCCATCGATATCCGGCTGTGCAAACAGTTCTGGTGCGCTTGCTGCTGATACAGAACCGCCGTACTGGATACGGATAGCCTGTGCAGTTGCCTCATCATAGATCTCGCCGATGCATGCGCGGATCGCTGCGCATACTTCTTCTGCCTGATCTGTGGTTGCTACCTTTCCTGTTCCAATAGCCCAGATTGGCTCATAAGCAACTATTGTATGAAGCA
>ERZ773133.3947-NODE-3947-length-10670-cov-3.237588_pt1 | contig 10670 bp, 3 predicted proteins | sample MGYA00580861_ERZ773133 | MGnify/ENA primary metagenome ERZ773133 (study PRJEB29015, sample SAMEA2737844) | human gut metagenome | biome: human gut; feature: human-associated habitat; material: faeces | place: China | collected 2012 ...
CCACAATGAAAGCAATTACGAAGAATGCTACCCAAATGTAATTTAAAACCATAAAGTAACCTGTTTATTTTATGGCAAAAGTAGGAATATCTTTCTATTTAGCACGCTAAATGGAAAGATTATTGCATTTATTAGGGCAATAACGCTATTTGGAATACGAATTTCTAATTACCTTTGCTTTCTAATCACTAACCACTAATAACCACGTATATGAAAAACAAGTGTATGTTAGTTGCAGCGTTGCTGATGTTATCTGGAACAATGTCTGCAAAAGTTGTACTGCCACCTATGTTCTCGGACAATATGGTGTTGCAACAACAGGCGGATGCTCCCATCTGGGGCAAAGCCAAACCGATGAAATCGGTGAAAATTACCACTTCCTGGGATGGAATGACGTATGAAACTACAGCCGATAAAGAGGGCAAGTGGAAACTCTCTGTCCGTACCCCCGAGGCTGGCGGACCGTATGAACTGACCCTGACTGACGGACAAAAACTGGTGTTGAAGAATGTAATGATCGGTGAAGTCTGGATATGTTCCGGGCAATCAAATATGGAGATGCCATTGAAAGGATGGGGAAAGATAATGGACTATGAGAAAGAGATAGCTGCCGCTAACCATCCTAATATCCGCTTGTTGCACGTAGAGCATGTGACGAGTACGCAACCGGAGTCGGACATCAGGATTCGCGATAACGGCTGGCAGGTATGCTCACCGCTTACAGTTCCTGATTTCTCTGCTACTGCCTACTTTTTCGGTCGTGAAATCTCCGAAAAGCAAAATGTGCCCATTGGGTTAATCCATACTTCTTGGGGCGGAACGAATGTTGAGTCCTGGATTAGTGGAAAGATACTGAAAGAAATGCCAGATTTCAGTAAAGTAGTGGAAGATATTCAGGTAATGCCTGACAAATCTGCGATGAAAGCGGAGTATTTGAAGGGTTTGGAAGCTTGGAACAATCGTGTTGACGAAGGTTTTGCCACTGGTAAACCGGTGCGGGCAGAAGTTGCTTGGGATGATAGCAACTGGGGGAAAATGAACTTTCCCGGTATGGTAGAAGAACAAGGTCTGGATGGCTTTGATGGTTTGTTATGGCTTCGCCGGACTGTTGAGATACCTTCCTCCTGGGCTGGCAAGAAAGTGCAGTTGGTTTTGGGAGCTATTGATGATAATGATGTTACTTATTGGAATGGGAAAGAGGTAGGACGTACTGATGGTTATTCCATTGCACGTAATTATACAGTTCCCGGTAAAATGGTTAAAGCCGGAACGCTGGTCTTAGCTATCCGTGTCACAGATACAGGCGGTGGCTGCGGTATGCCAGATGAACTTTATCTTCGTTCTGCCAATGGCGAGCAAATCAGCCTTGCCGGCGAATGGAAATATCAGGTGGCGGCAGATGCCCGGAAAGAAGGAATGCCTCCGAAGGATATGTCCGAGAACCCCAACCTGCCGACATCTTTATATAATGCTATGATTCATCCGTTGGTGCCTTACAGTATTCGTGGCGCCATCTGGTATCAGGGAGAGAATAATGCTTCCCGTGCTTATCAATACCGTGAGCTTTTCCCTCTGGTTATCGAAAACTGGCGTCAGAACTGGGGACAGGACTTCCCATTCTACTTTGTGCAGTTAGCCAACTTTATGCAGCAATCTCCGCAACCGGTTGATTCTGAATGGGCGGAACTGCGCGAAGCGCAGACCCGTACACTGTTTGTTGCCAATACAGGTATGGCGGTGATTATTGATAAAGGCGACGCTAATGATATTCATCCGAAAGATAAGCAGACAGTCGGTCACCGGTTAGCTCTGATAGCTCGTGCTAATACGTATGGGGAGCAAATACCGTATTCTGGTCCGATGTACCGTTCCTATCAGGTGAGTGGAAATAAGATAATTCTCTCTTTCGACCATACAAATGGTGGTTTGAAGAGCGGTGATGGTAAAGAATTGCAAGGTTTCTCCATTGCCGGACGCGATCATAAATTCCACTGGGCGAAAGCTGAAATACAAGGCGATAAGATTGTAGTCAGTTCTTCGGAAGTACCTTATCCGGTTGCCGTGCGCTATGCCTGGGCCAATAATCCGGTTTGTAATCTGTATAATGGTGCCGGACTGCCCGCATCACCTTTCCGTACGGATGACTGGAAAGGAGTGACGCAGAAATAATCTCAGAAAAATAATCCTGAGAATAGAATCCGCTTATTATCAATTGTAAATTATTGATAGTAAGTGGATTTTCTTTTTAGGATGAACAAGTTATAGATGCAGTGCATACGAACAGATACTTGCTTATTTGCTTTGGGAACTCAAAAGACTGTTTATTATATACAATAAAAAGATAAAAAACGTCAATTGTGTTGGTTTGTAAGATGGAACAATATCTTATTTCATATATAAAGCATATCTTTAGAACCCAGTTATTATACAACGAGCAAATAACTTATGATGAAAAAAACGATTCTTGCCTGTATCTTTCTACATTTGGCTATATGGGTTGTCCATGCCCAAAAGGTGGATTCTGCCTATGTTAATCACATGCGTGCTTATTATGATGAGCATTTCAATGACCCGACTAATCCCATTGTACTGACAGCCTCGGACACACTGCTTGACATGGCAATCCGATGCAATGATACCGTAATGGCTAAAATAGCTTTAGGAGCTAAGTTAGATTATTACTATTATGGGCAAGGTGAGAATCGTACGGATAGCATCATAGCCGGAGTAAACCGACTGAAACAATTTGCCCGGAAGGTACAAAACCCTGAACTTTACTATTGGGCATGGGCTGCCCGTCTGGTGAACTATTATATCAAGCAGGGAGAATATAACATTGCTCTTGTTGAAGCTGAAAAGATGCTGCGTGAGGCTGAGAGGGACAATCTTAAGTCGAGTATTGCAGAATGCTATTATGCCTTGGCCAACGTTTATGCAGCCAAAGGTTTAGTGAAAAAGTCTCAAGAGTTCATGCTTAAAGAGATAGAACTTTTTGAGAAGACTAATGTCGTAAGATACAATATATCCTGCCAATACAGCGATGCGGCGAAGATATACATTGATCTGGGCGAAGAAGAAAAGGCTCCCGAATTATTAAAGAAAGCACTTAAGACGGTCAAGTCTCCCTATCATGAGGTGACGGCCAAGCTGGTTTATGTCTCACTCTATCTTGCTCAGGGAGATAAGGAAGCTGCCCGTCAAGTATTGGAAGAATGCAGGCAAATGTACGCGGAGGAACCTTCATTGAAACGTCATATCCACTATTTCTATGACGTAGAACTTGATTACAACTGGAGAGTCGGTAACTATAATGAGGCTCTTGGAATATTGGCTGTACGGGAGGCTGAACTAAAGAAAATAAACGATTTAATGACTTTGGCGGCATTGAGGAAGACAAAGGCCGACATTCTTTGGGAGATGAACCGCAAAAGCGAAGCAGCCGATTTGTATCGCGACTTCCTGCTGGAACAAAAGAAAGAGAAAGAAAAAAGTGAGGAAGTCACTACCGGAGAGTTTGCCACTATATTAAATCTGCAACGGCTCAGTGCAGAAAAGCAGCAGTTGGAAAAGATTTCCCAGGAGAAACAACTCCAAAATACCCGTATCATCCTGTTCTCTGTAGTGGGCATCTTGTGCATTGTTGTTGTCTTCCTGTTGCAACAGAGGAAGCTGAATGGAAAGTTGCATAAATCCAGAGATAAACTGGACGAAAAGAACCGCATACTGATTGAAGCCAAGGAAGAATTGCGCAAGGCCAAGGAAGTTGCTGAACAAAGTAACTGGATGAAAACGGTATTCATCCAAAACATGTCCCATGAAATCCGTACCCCTCTGAACTCTATTGTAGGCTTTTCCGGAGTGCTGGTAGACTTATTTGAGGATCAGGAGGACATCAAGCAGTATGTTTCGCTGATTGAAAGCAACAGTAAACTGCTGTTGAAGCTGGTTGGTGATATTCTTGATATTTCAGCACTCGACAGTAATATTGAAATCAACCATTATGCTGTCGATGTCAATGCCTGTTGCCAGGCTTCGATGGACGTGGCGGGCGAACTGTTTTCTAAAGATATAAAGCTCATTTTTGAGCCGGCTTGCGATGAACTGATTATAGATAGTAACTATAGCTACATAGTGCAGGTGCTCGATAACCTGCTGAGTAACGCATCAAAATTCACCCGGGAAGGTTCTGTTACACTGGCCTACGAGGTGAAAGAGGAGGAGAAGCAATTAATATTCACGGTTACGGATACCGGAATAGGCATTCCTGCTGATGAGCAGGAGCACGTCTTCGAACGTTTTGTCAAGCTGAATGATTTTAGTCAGGGCACAGGTCTTGGTCTGTCCATTTGCCGCACCGTTGCAGAGAAGTTGGGAGGTTACCTGATTATTGATAAAGAATATACTCAGGGCACTCGTTTCATTTTCTGTGTACCGATGCAAAGAATCTGAGAATTTGTTTTTAGCTTTCCATAGTAGCAACCGTATTATTCTATTTGATACAGATGATTTATGCTACTCTTACAATTAGTATGAAACCTTTCTGAAAAATATTTTATTTAAATCAAAAAACGGGTTCTGGTAAAGTTCCCGTTTTTTTTATGTTTCTCATATCTATTATTTTGCAATATATCAATGTTTTACATTTTACATTGTCATGGCAGATATTTGCAAGTGCAATGATATTTAATGATAGACAGATATGCACTTTGCCAGCAATTTACCGGAAAATAACATTATTCTTCTACCTGATATGCAAATCTCTATTTTGGGTAATAAGTGCTAATATCTGGTCGAATAATATTATCAGATGTCATGGGGTATGGCCTATTTTTGTGTCAGAACCAACAAAAACAATATTGTAGATTTATAGTGGTTGATCGTTTTCCGGAGTGTGTCTTTACTTGATAATATTGCTTGTTTAAAGGCGTAATTTAGGGTGAAATAAGATTTGGTATTGGTCAAAATTGTGACGGAATTGGGTAATAAGGGATTGCAGGGATAGCTTCGATATTATGAGGTTGTGTCAGAAGTGTGTAGTATTGGCGGCACAACCTCATTTTTTAGCATAATAAAAGAATGGCACGGGACAGGTTTACTATACTGAGCCATATAAAAAAGTAAATTGAAATATGAATTGCCTGGTTGATAAACTATAATTCAAATTTATGTAAAACTTTAAATCTTAAAAAAATGAGACAAGTTAGAAAAAAGAAAAACATTGTGCAATTGTTTTTGCTGCTGTCCTTTATTTTCTGCTCTTGTAGTTCTAGTGAGGATGATGAGATGACTGCTCCTTATGATGCAAGTAAGCCGATAGAAATCAGGGATTTTACTCCTAAGAAAGGTGGCGGACAAATGCAGATGGTTATTTACGGCAGTAACTTCGGTACAGACCCAAAACTTATTTCGGTAAAAGTAGGTGGGAAAGATGCGGTTGTTATCAGTGCAAAAGGGACGAGTATTTATTGTGTGACACCTAATAAATGTTATGAAGGCACAGTGGAGGTGTCAATACGGGAGTCAAAAGCTTCTGCTAAAGAGAAATTCATTTATGAACGACAAAAAGTGGTGACCACAGTCTATGGGCATAAAGACGAACGTGGACATTATGATGTAGCTGACGGCACTTTTGCAGAATCCTTTGAGAAAAATCATGGGCTTCTGAATCCTACTTGGCTTTCTTTTGATCCCAACAGTGATAATAAGATATTGTATCTGGCTCAAGATGGACAGCCGATGCGTATTATCGACCTTGAGAACAAGAGAATCAGTACGGGCTTGACTAACACAGGTACTACTCTTACGCGTATGCGTACTATTGCATGGACTGCCAAAGGTGATACTATGGTTATAGCCAATGATGGTGGTGGCCCGAATGACAGGGACGAGAATTTTGCAAGTACAGTTTTGGTTACCCGTGAAAATGATTTCAAAAAAGATGTGCAGGTATTAGCTATAGGTAAACAATGTAACGGGGCGGCACTACATCCCGTTAATCAAGAACTATACTACAATAACTTCAGCCGGGGAAATTTGTATCGTTATGATTTTCTCACCTATGGAGCGGGGGTAGAAGCGTCTACCTTGAACCGTGAGTTTATCTGTACTATTCAGGATAGTAACTGGGAGTTTAATATTACCATGCATCCAAGTGGCAATTATGCTTATTTGATTGTGAAGAACCAGCACTATATCATGCGTATGAATTACAATTGGGTATCGAAAACTTTTGGTACACCTTATCTGATTTGTGGTGGAGTATCGCAGTCCGGCTGGTTGGACGGAGTAGGTGCAAGTGCTCGTCTGTCTTCTCCGTACCAGGGAATCTTTGTGAAAAACCCTGACTATGTGGCTGAGGGTAAGGAGGATCAGTATGACTTTTATTTCTGCGATAGAGACAATCATGCAATCCGTGTTTTGACCCCGGAAGGTATTGTAACCACTTTCGCCGGACGCGGTAGTACGAGTGTGGACGGAAAGCCTGAAGGATATATCAATGGAGCTATTCGTGCGGATGCGCGTTTCAATAAACCGGTTTCATTGGCATATGATGAGAAAGAAGACGCTTTCTATATTGGAGAGGTCGGAAATAATCTTCTGCGTAAGATCGCTTTGGAAGAGTTGGAAGAAGAACCGGAAGAAGAGAAATAAATTTAGTTCTGATTAATGTTGATAATATGAAAAACTTTATAATGACGATAGCCCTGCTATTTGTTTTCTCAATAGAAAGCTATGCGCAGAAGACTATGGAGGTAACAGGTATAGTGACGGACTCGAACAAGGAACCGCTGGTCGGTGTGAATGTGGCTGTAAAAGATATGCCCGGGCTGGGTACAATTACCGATGTGAATGGTAGATATAAAATCAAAGTGGAACCTTATCATCGACTGGTATTCTCTTATATTGGTTTTGATAAGGAAGAAGTCTTGATTAAAGAGCAGAATGTGGCTAATGTGGTGATGAAGGAGGCCTCGGACAACGTTCTGGATGAAGTTGTTATTACAGGTACGGGTGCACAGAAGAAGCTGACTGTGACCGGCGCCATCACTACGGTGAATGTGCAGTCATTGCAGCAGACGTCTACCGGTAACCTAACCAATGCATTAGCAGGTAATGTAGCTGGTGTTATGGCGATGCAGACTACCGGACAGCCGGGTAAGAATACCTCTGAGTTCTGGATTCGTGGTATCTCTACGTTTGGTGCCAGTACTTCCGCTTTGGTATTGGTGGATGGTTTTGAACGTGATATGGATGATGTAAACATTGAGGATATTGAATCATTTTCTGTGTTGAAGGATGCTTCTGCAACAGCTATCTATGGTAGCCGTGGTGCAAATGGTGTTGTATTGATTACTACTAAACATGGTAAGGGTGGTAAGATTAATATTGATGCTAAAGTGGAGACTTCTTATAATGCCCGTACGCTTACTCCGAGTTTCGCTGATGGATATACGTATGCGAACATGATGAATGAAGCCCGTACCACCCGTAACCTGGAACCTATCTATGATAGTACAGAGTTGGAAATCTTACGGTTAGGACTGGACCCAGACTTGTATCCTAATGTGGACTGGATGGATGTCTTGATGAAAGATGGTGCTATGACTTATCGTGCTAATCTGAATATGAATGGTGGTGGTTCTACCGCACGTTACTTTATCTCTATGAGTTATGTACAGGAAGGTGGTATGTTCAAGACAGATGATACCTTGAAAAAAGAATATGATACCAACTGTAACGCTAATACATGGAACTACCGTTTGAATACGGATATTGATATAACCCGTAAGACTTTGTTGAAAGTGGGTGTGTCTGGTTCATTAAAGAAGTATAATGAATCCGGTTTCTCAAGCGATGCATGGCAGTCATTGATGTATCAAAGTCCCATTAACATTCCCGTGATGTACTCCAATGGTTATGTCCCCGCTTATGGAACCGGCATTCAGGCGAATCCATGGGTACTTGCTACACAGACTGGCTATAAGGAATTTTGGGAGAATACCATTCAAACTAATATTACGCTGGAGCAGAATCTGGACTTCCTTACGAAAGGTTTAAGGTTTGTGGCCCGTTTCGGTTTTGATACCTGGAATAAGAATAATATTGAACGCATAAAGTGGCCTGAGCAATGGAGAGTACAACGCAGGCGTGATGACAATGGTAATCTAGTATTCGACCGTATTTCTGCTGAGTCACCTATGTTTCAGAAAAGTAGTGCGGAAGGTAACCGTAAGGAAGTTTTTGAAGCTGAGTTGCACTACGACCGTACATTCAAGGGACACCATGTGGGCGGAATCGTGAAGTTGAATCAGGATTCAAGGGTATTTACTGTGAATATTGGAGATGACTTAAAGAATGGTATTGCCCGCCGGCATTTGGGAGTATCTGGACGCATTAATTATAACTGGAACTATCGTTACTTCGTTGATTTTAACTTTGGTTATAATGGATCGGAAAACTTTGCTGACGGACACCGCTTCGGTTTCTTCCCTGCTGCTTCTGTAGCATGGAATATTGCTGAAGAACCTATCATCAAGAAAATTCTACCGTGGTTGAGTATGTTCAAGGTGCGTTATTCTTATGGTAAGGTAGGTAACGATGTCTTGAAGATTGGTAATAATGAATTCCGTTTCCCATATCTCTATACTATCGGTGATTCTGAAGAGGGATATCAATGGGCAGATTTTAACTATGACAAAGCCTATACCAGTAAACTCTATACAGTGCTGGCATCTAATTATGCTACTTGGGAAATTGCTACCAAACATGATTTAGGAGTAGACTTAGCATTATTCAATGATAAGTTCACCGCTAGCATCGACTACTTCCACGAACAACGTGATGGAATATGGCTGGAACGTAAATTCTTACCTTACATGGCGGGAATCACTGCATGGCCTCATGCCAACGTGGGTGCCGTTCTTTCCGAAGGTTTTGATGGCCATTTTGCTTTTAAACATAAATGGAATAAAGTATTTCTAACCGTCCGTGGTAATTTTACATATAGCAAGAATACAATTCAGGAGAAAGATGAAGAATATCATGTTTATCCATATAAGATGGAGAAGGGCTACCGCGTGAATCAGGCAAGAGGTTTGGTATCTCTGGGCTTATTTAAGGATTATGATGATATTCGTAATAGTCCGACACAAACATTCGGTACTGTACAACCGGGTGACATTAAGTATAAGGATGTTAATGGTGATGGTATCATTGATGTGAATGATGAAGTACCTATTGGTGCGACTACCCGCCCTAACCTGATGTATGGTTTCGGTGTTGCTGCTAATTGGAAAGGCTTGGATGTGAATGTACATTTCCAGGGTACAGGTAAGTCTTCATTCTTCGTGGAAGGTGCTACGGTATATGCTTTCAGTCAAGGTGAGTGGGGTAATATTCTCTCTCAGGTGGCTTCTTCCAATCGTTGGATTTCTGCTGATATTTCCGGTGACCCGGCAACGGAAAATCCGAATGCTCCTTATCCTCGTTTGAGTTTCGGAGGAAATGATAATAACTACCGCCATTCTACATATTGGTTGCGTGATGGTTCTTATCTGCGTCTGAAGACAGTGGAACTCGGTTATACTTTGCCCAAGGGGATTGTCAACAAGATTCATTTCAATAACATTCGTGTCTACTTCAGAGGTACCAATTTGCTGACTTTCTCGAAGTTCAAATGGTGGGATCCGGAATTAGCCAGTTCAACCGGTACGCAATATCCATTGACTAAAGCATTCTCCTTAGGATTATCTGTTAACTTATAAAAAATAAATATACTTTAATGTCCGCTGTTTGCGTTTTGGCCTTTGTTCTAACTTCTTGTGCGGATACTTTAGATGCTGACCATTATTTTAAAGACCGAATGACGATTGAAGAAGTTTTTACGGACAGAGATTACTCGGAACAATGGCTGGCAAATGCATACTATTATCTGACTATCAACAATACTGATGTGTCCAGTAAGAAATATAATCCGTTCTGTTTTGCAGATGATATGTATTATGGCGACACCGACGACCGTTACAAACGATTGAAGAACGGTGATTATGATGAAAATTTTCTGCAAGGTAGTTGGATTGATGCTTATAAAGGCATCCGGCAGGCTTCCATCTTTATTCTGAATATTGACATGAATGAGCAGATGACTCCCGAAGAACGTGCCGATTATAAGGCTCAAGCCCGCTTTGTACGAGCTTATTTCTACTGGTTACTGTTACGTAAATACGGTCCTGTGCCTTTGATTCCGGATGAAGGAATTGATTATACGAAGGAATATGATGAATTGGGACTTCCCCGTAATTCGTATGATGAATGTGTCGAGTATATTAGTAATGAAATGCTGTTGGCTGCTAAAGATCTTCCGTTATCACGAAGCGCCTTATACATTGCACGTCCAACGCGTGGTGCGGCACTGGCTACTCGTGCCAAAGCGTTGCTGTACGCCGCCAGTCCCATCAACAATCCTCGTCCGGGTGATCAGGAGAAATTTTCTGATTTGGTGAATTGGGATGGCAAACATCTGATTGCGCAAGAATATGACGATAAAAAGTGGGCTATTGCCGCTGCGGCCGCTCGTGATGTGATGGAATTGGGCCGTTATGATTTGTATCATGCAGGATTGCGCCGGCCAGAAAGTGCAATGTCGGGTTTCCCTGCAACGATTACTCCAC
>ERZ773133.3961-NODE-3961-length-10627-cov-13.905221_pt1 | contig 10627 bp, 7 predicted proteins | sample MGYA00580861_ERZ773133 | MGnify/ENA primary metagenome ERZ773133 (study PRJEB29015, sample SAMEA2737844) | human gut metagenome | biome: human gut; feature: human-associated habitat; material: faeces | place: China | collected 2012 ...
CACCGCATTCAGCAGGTCGAACTTCTTGTTGGCATCGTATTCAAAATAGAAGCCGATACCGGTTGCCAGAAAGATGGCGAAGAAGATACCGATGGTTTCGGCGTATTCGCTTTCAATGATTGAAATAATCAGGGAAAAAAAGGCAGCTACCAGCAGGACACGGATAACGGGGTCCTGGAACTTTTCGAGGTAGAGTTTCCACATGGAGGGGCGTTTGGGAGGAGTCAAAAGATTGACACCATACTTTTCGCGGCTCGACAGCACTTCCTGGTCGGTCAGTCCGGTCAGTTTAGGCTCTGGATTGGTTTGTGACATATTGTTTACAATTGGTTTAAGAACTTGTGTCGCAAAAATACAACTTAAATCTTGAGAGTAAGGCGAAAAACGTTTTTTTCTTCATTTTTTTGCTGTTTTTTTTGCAGATTACAGGTAAAACCTTTACTTTTGCATCACATTTCGTTACAGGATTGTAACATCGGACTTGTAGCTCAGTTGGTTAGAGCAACAGACTCATAATCTGGAGGTCCCTGGTTCAAGCCCAGGCTGGTCCACACAAAAAGGCAGTTACGGATTTCGTAGCTGCTTTTTTTATGTCCTTACCTCAATGCATGCTGTGAAAATCGGATGGAACGGAGGATATTTCCTATCCTGTTCATATTCATAAAAAATCCCAGGTCCATACAAGTGTGAACCTGGGATTGGATGTGTGTTTATCAGCTGCTGATTAATCAAAAGAGGTAGGCCAGTGAAACCTGCCAGGAGTTCTTGCGGAGATTCGTTTCGTAGTTTTCTTCTCCGATATTTGCCAGTTTGCTGGCTCCGATGTTGTAGTTCACTCCCACCTGCAGGTGTTGGATAAGTTTCAGACCGACTCCAACATTTACGCTGACCGCACATTTCTTGGCATTTACATTCTCCCATAATTCCTCGTCCAGGTTAAAGCCGAATTGCGGACCTACAGCCAGATATGCACCTAGTGTGCTTCCCAATCCGAGTGTCCATTTCAGGTTGATGGGGACTTCGATGGATTGCAGTGTTTTGGTTTCTGATTCCTTGCCACTTACATATTCGGCTTTCAGGCCGGACTGCGCATACATGGCTGCAGCGTCAATACCTATACCAATGACCGGAAGTGTAAATTCCATCATCGGACCGATAAAGAAACCGGTACGGTTTTCTCCCTTGAACATATCGGTCGAGAAGCTCAGCTTGGATATATCCAAACCACCTTTTACACCGAAGTGTACCTGAGCCTGGGCCGGTATAGCCAGCCAACAGCAGACTACCAGCAATAAAGTCGATAATACTTTTTTCATTGTTCTCTAGTTTTAGTTATCGGGGACAAAAATAATAAAATCTTTGAAAGAAATAGGCCTCTTATCTGTAAATGATGAATAAATAGATGATTATTAGCGATAAGCGTAATTTTTCAAACAGATTATCTGGATTTCTTTCCTTGTTTTGTGAAAAATGTCCCTACTTTTGGATTGACTGGATGGAGAAATATTCCGATCGAAAAAATACATTTGTTTCCACCGGTGATGGTTCCTATTTTGTACCTTTGCAGCATGAAGTGTTATGTAGATGTCATCGTACCTTTACCCATTGCCGGACAATATACTTATTCATTGCCGGATGAGATGGTCGGCCGGGTCCTAGTCGGATGCCGGGTGGTCGTTCCGTTCGGTCGGAAGAAATATTATACGGGATTGGTGACACGGATACATGAGGACGCTCCGGAAGGTTATGAAACCAAAGAAGTCGCTGAACTGCTGGATGAACATCCGATTCTGTTCGAACGACAGTACCGGTTCTGGAAGTGGCTGTCGGAGTACTACTTGTGTACATTGGGTGATGTCTATAAAGCGGCATTGCCTTCGGGGATGAAACTGGAGAGTGAAACGCTGGTGGTGTATAATCCGGAGTTTGTGGCCACCGGGCCGTTACCGGAAAAAGAGCAGCGGATATTGGATGTGTTGAGTCTTGACACGGAACAGTGTATTACCCAACTGGAAAAGAATAGTGGTATCCGTCAGTTGCTGCCAGTCATCCAGTCCTTGCTGGAGAAAGGAGCCATTTGCGTAAAAGAGGAACTGAAACGCAGCTATAAGCCTAAAGTGGAGACCCGTATCCGGTTGACAGAAGGGATGCGTTCTGAAGAAATGCTCCGGAAGCAGTTGGACCTGTTGGCACGGGCACCGAAACAGTTGGCCGTGCTGATGAAATACCTGGAGCTTTCGGCCTGGTCTGCTCCCGGTAATCTGCCGAAAGAAGTTACGCGTAAGCAGTTGTTGGAGACGGCCGGCGTCTCGGCTGCGGTAGTGAATGGACTGGTAGAGAAGCGGGTGCTTGAAACCTATACGGCCGAAGTAGGACGTTTGATTCGCGAGGACCGGGACTTGCAGGCGCTACATACGCTGAGTGAAGCACAGGAAGTTGCTTTCCGACAAATTCTTACAACTTTTCATACGAAAAATGTCTGTCTGTTGCACGGGGTGACTGCCAGTGGAAAGACGGAAATTTATATTCATTTGATTCAGCAGGTCCTGAGCGTAGGTAAACAGGTGCTTTATCTGCTGCCTGAAATCGCTCTGACAACTCAGATTACCGAACGGCTGAAACGGGTCTTCGGGGATAAATTAGGTATCTATCATTCCAAGTTCCCGGATGCGGAACGGGTGGAAATCTGGCGGAAACAGTTGTCCGAACATGATTATGATGTGATTCTCGGTGTCCGTTCATCTGTATTCCTGCCTTTCCGGCGATTAGGATTGGTCATTGTGGATGAGGAGCACGAACAAACCTATAAACAACAGGATCCTGCTCCGCGCTATCATGCGCGGAACGCGGCCATCGTCCTGGCTTCGCTGTTCGGGGCAAAAACCCTGTTGGGAACGGCTACTCCAAGTATTGAAACTTATTATAATGCCCTTCAAGGGAAATACGGGTTGGTGGAGCTGACAGAGCGCCACCGTCAGATATGTCTGCCCCGTATCGAAGTGGTGGACATTAAGGAACTGGCCCGTAAAAAGCGGATGACGGGTCCTTTCTCGCCGATGCTGTTGCAGCAGATGCGGGAGGCTTTGGAACGGAAAGAGCAGGTCATCCTTTTTCAGAACCGACGGGGATTTGCTCCGATGATAGAATGCCATACCTGCGGTTGGGTGCCTCGTTGCAAGAACTGTGATGTGAGCTTGACTTACCATAAGGGGTTGAACCAACTGACTTGCCATTATTGCGGCTATACGTATCAGGTGCCGCGGTCGTGTCCGGCCTGCGGCGGGGTGGAACTGATGGACCGGGGATTCGGTACGGAGAAGGTGGAAGACGATGTGAAGCGTATCTTCCCGGAGGCACGGGTGGCCCGGATGGATTTGGATACGACCCGTACGCGGACAGCTTACGAGACCATTATCGCGGATTTTCAGGCAGGCAGGACCGATGTACTGATAGGTACGCAGATGGTGTCGAAAGGACTGGATTTCGACCGGGTGAGTGTGGTAGGCATTCTCAATGCCGATTCGCTGTTGAATTATCCGGACTTCCGCTCATACGAACGGGCATTCCAGCTGATGGCGCAAGTGGCCGGGCGTGCCGGACGGAAGAACCGGCAGGGACTGGTCATTCTCCAGACAAAATCGCCTGACCTGCCGTTGATTCATCAGGTCGTGACCAACGATTACCGGCAGATGTACGAAGAACAGCTGGAAGAACGAAGGCTGTTCAACTATCCTCCGTTCGACCGGCTGGTGTATGTATACCTGAAGCACCGGAAAGAGGAGGTGGCGGACCAGGCTGCTTCGGTACTGGCCGGCTGGCTGCGCAGCGGAATGGGAGAGTGGATATTAGGCCCAGATAAACCTCCTGTAGGGCGAATACAGCAGTTGTTCATCAAAAAAATAGTGGTGAAGATAGCCCAAGGAACTTCCATGACTAAAGTGCGTAGCTATCTGTTGCAGCTACAGCATGCACTGGTGGAAGACGAACGGTTCCGCTCGTTGGTGGTATATTATGATGTCGATCCGATGTGATAAACCGATAAACTGACTATAAAAATAGCAAAATTATGAAGATAGCCTTGGATGTGCATACCCATACGTTAGCTAGCGGGCATGCATTCAGTACGTTACAGGAAATGGCCCGGGCTGCTGCCGACAAAGGGTTGGAAGTGCTGGGTATCACGGAACATTCTCCGGGAATTCCGGGGACCTGTGACCCCATTTATTTCCGGAATCTGCATGTGGTTCCCCGACGGATGTACGGTATCGAACTGCTGCTGGGAGCTGAAATCAATATTTTGGACGGAGAAGGAAATCTGGATTTGGATGAGTATTATCTGCAGCGGCTGGACCTGCGCATTGCCGGTATCCATTCGCTCTGCTATCACTGGGGCACGGTGGAGGAGAATACGCACGGAATGGTGCAGGCCATTTCCAATCCATACATCCACATCATCAGTCATCCCGGTGACGGGACGGCCGAACTGAATTTCGAACCGATAGTCCTGGCTGCAAAAGAACATCATACACTGTTGGAAATCAATAACAGTTCCTTGAATCCGGTCCGTAACAAACCGACGGCACGACCCAATAATCTGGAGATTCTGCGGTTGTGTAAACAATACGAAGTACCGGTTATTCTGGGGAGTGACGCGCATATCTCTTTTGATATTGCCGTGTATGACCGGGCTTTGGAGTTGGTGGGTGAAACGGAATTCCCGGAGGCGCTGATTATGAATACGGATGTGAGACAGTTCAAACAATACCTGGGTATTCCGATGAATGATAAGGAATGAATCCGGTATAGCCGGACAATTTATAACAAAACAGAACTGAATATGAAAAAGATACTTTTTGTCTGTCTGGGAAATATCTGCCGCTCTTCTTCGGCAGAAGAAATTATGCGTACTTATATTCGGAAAGCCGGGCTTGAACAGGAACTGGAGGTTGATTCGGCAGGTATCCTGTCTTACCACCAAGGAGAACTGCCTGATGAGCGGATGCGGGCGCATGCCCTCCGTCGTGGTTATAACCTGACACATCGCTCGCGCCCGGTGCGGACCAGCGATTTCGAAGAATTTGATTTGATTCTGGGTATGGATGACCGGAACATTGATGCGTTGAAGGAGAAGGCACCGGATATCGCCTCGGAACAGAAAATCCATCGGATGACAGATTTCTGCCGGTCGAAAGTGGCAGATTACGTTCCTGACCCTTATTATGGTGGGGCACAGGGATTCGAACATGTACTGGATATCCTGGAAGATGCCTGTAGTGGTCTGTTGGAAGCACTCCTGGCAGAGCGGCAGGCTTGAAAAGAATCATTCTCCCCGCGGGAGGGAGAATGATACATGCCTAAAGTCATTTCTTCAGTTCCGGATAACTGATGCGGGTGTGGTACATCGTCTTCAGTTTTTCCTTGAACACAGACTTGACGGTTGCGATGTCCTTGAAGGTAATCGGGCATTCCTTGAAACATCCGTCCTGTACCTGCGAATCGATAATCCGGTCTACCAGGTTGGAGATACTTTCTTCCGTGTATTCCGGTAAACTCCGGGAGGCTGCTTCTACAGCATCTGCCATCATCAGGATGGCTTGCTCCTTGGTGAACGGGTTCGGACCTGGGTACTGGAAGAAACTCTTGTCTACTTCTTCATCCGGGTGTTCGTTCTGATAAGAAATATAGAAATATTTGGTTACACCGGCTCCGTGATGTGTACGGATGAAATCTTTGATAGCTTGTGGCAAATCGTATTTATCGGCCAAACGGAGACCGTCGGTGATGTGGCTGATGACTACCTGGGCACTTTGTTTGTAACTCAGTTGGTCGTGAGGGTTCACTCCGGTCTGGTTCTCGGTAAAGAAAGCCGGATTCAGCATCTTGCCGATGTCATGATACATGGCCCCGGTACGTACCAGCTGGCTGTTGGCGCCGATACGGTTGGCGGCAGCGGCTGTCAGGTTAGCCAGCTGTAGTGAATGCTGGAAGGTTCCCGGAGCAATTTCAGACATTTCACGCATCAGTTTGGTATTGATGTTGGATAACTCTACAAGGGTTACATTGGACGTGAATCCGAAAGTCTTTTCCAGGATGAACAGCAACGGATAGGTGAACAGCAGCAGGATGCCGTTGATGATGAAATTGATATAGATGTGTGTACTTAACTGACTGACGTCATTGGCATGCATCAGATCGAGCGACAAATACAGGATTGAGTAGGTACATGTGACTAGCAAGGCGCTTCGTAGCAGCTGTGAACGTTGGGAAAGTTCTCTCAGACTATAGATTCCTACCATACCTGCCATGGATTGTAACAGAATGAACTCATGAGGCGTGCGCAGGGAAATGGAACAGAGCAGTACCAGAATGATGTGAGCCATGAAAGCCGTTCGCGAATCAAGGAAAATACGTATGATGATGGGCCCCATGGCAAAGGGAATGACATAGACACTGGTCAGAAGATGTTCCACTGTAATGGAGCTTATCACGCTGAAAAAGATGATGAGGCTGAACAGCAGGTACCAGCTTCTGCGGTTCTTGTAGTAATCACTGCGGAACAGTTCCAGATAGATGAAGAATGTGGCGATGAGCAGGGAGACGAACAGTACCTGTCCGACCAATGCCAATCTTTTTTCGGTAGTGGTTTCACTCCGTTTGTCCCATTCCTGCTGAAGGGAGTTCAGAATGATGAATGTCCGTTTGTCGATGATTTCTCCACGGTCGACAATCTTTTGTCCGTTCATGACAAAGCCGTTGGCCCAGGAGATGTCTTCCAGCAGGTCGTTCCGTAGGGCTTCCGAACGTTTGGCGTCGTAAGTAAGGTTCGGTGTCAGATAATTGTTCAGATTGCACTGCTGTAACAAGTTCTTCTGAAAATGGAGCGTATCTGAGCAGATGAGGCTTTCGTAGGCCTGTTTGGTCGTGTATATGGATTGTACGGCCAACTCGTGGGAAGTGTTCTGGTCGATTTCCTGAATGTATGCCAGACTATCCTTGTGCAGTTGTGACAGGTCGGAGGACGAGATGATTCCTTTCTTATAAAAGTCTTTCAACTGTTTCTCGATATAATAGTAATAGGAAACGGAGGGCAGGATTTTCCGGAGTGAGACATTGTAGTCGTTCTGGAACTTGTGTATCATCTGTTCTCCGATATCCTTGTTACGGATGTAATACGGGCGGTAACTGGCCAGAATGCTGTCCTGTTCTTTTTTGATCTGGCTTTCGTCTTTGTAAATAGGAAAATCGAATGAAGCCTGCAGAAGCCCATATTTCCAGGGCTTGTTGATTTCAAACTGATAGTTGAACTGTCCTTCCTTCGGCAAAAAATAGACGATAATCGTCACCGTTGCGACGAAAAGAATGAGCTTATAAAACAGATCCCGGTAAGAGAACTTTCTTTCTGTCTGGAAACTTTTCATGTGATACTGTGATTTTGGGCGCAAAATAAGAAAAAAACGGGAAATTTAGCTTATTTTTGCAGCGTATTTTTAGATAGAAACCACTATGTCAGAAAGAAAAGTAAGAGTTCGTTTTGCACCGAGTCCGACAGGTGCATTGCATATCGGTGGTGTGCGCACTGCCTTATATAACTATCTGTTTGCCCGTCAGCATGGGGGGGATCTGATTTTCCGTATCGAGGATACGGATTCAAACCGTTTCGTTCCCGGAGCGGAGGAATACATTATCGAATCGTTCAACTGGTTAGGTATCAAGTTTGACGAAGGTGTCAGCTTCGGTGGTAATTACGGGCCGTACCGTCAGTCGGAACGTCGTGATATCTATAAAAAATATGTACAGGTCCTGTTGGATAACGGAAAAGCTTACATCGCTTTCGATACTCCGGAGGAACTGGATGCTAAGCGGAAAGAGATTCCGAATTTCCAGTACGATGCTACTACCCGTCTGTCTATGCGTAATTCGCTGACACTTCCGAAAGAGGAGGTAGACCGTCTGATAGCAGAAGGACAGCAGTATGTAGTCCGTTTCAAGATTGAACCGAACGAAGATGTGCATGTACATGACATTATCCGTGGAGAAGTAGTCATCAACTCTTCTATTCTGGATGATAAAGTCCTGTATAAATCGGCTGACGAACTGCCTACTTATCACCTGGCAAATATTGTGGATGACCATTTGATGGAAGTTTCGCATGTTATCCGTGGTGAAGAATGGTTGCCTTCTGCTCCGCTGCATGTCCTGCTGTACCGTGCATTCGGTTGGGAAGACACCATGCCGGAATTCGCTCACCTGCCTTTGCTGTTGAAACCGGACGGAAACGGTAAGTTGAGCAAACGTGACGGAGATCGTCTGGGTTTCCCGGTATTCCCGCTGGAGTGGCATGACCCGAAGACAGGTGAAGTTTCTTCCGGTTACCGTGAATCCGGATATTTGCCTGAGGCTGTCATCAACTTCCTGGCATTGTTGGGCTGGAATCCGGGTAATGACCAGGAACTGATGTCGATGGACGAACTGATCAAGCTGTTTGACCTGCATCGCTGCAGCAAGGCGGGTGCCAAGTTTGATTACGAAAAAGGAAAGTGGTTCAATCATGAATATATCTTGATGAAGGATGATGCCAAGCTCGTAGAACTCTTCAAACCTGTATTGTCTGCACATGGAGTGGATGTAACTGCTTATAGTGATGCTTATCTTATTTCAGTAGTGTCTCTGGTCAAGAGTAGGGTAAACTTTGTAAAGGATTTATGGGAACAAGCTCGCTTCTTCTTCATGGCTCCTGACGTATATGCTGAAAAGGATATCAAGAAGCGTTGGAAAGAGGATACACCTCAGATAATGAAAGAGCTGATAGAGGTTCTTCGAAATATTGAGGATTTTAGTTCAAAACCATCCGAAGACATCGTTATTGATTGGATTACAGAGAAAGGATATCACATGGGTAATGTGATGAATGCTTTCCGCCTTGCTGTAGTGGGCGAGTGTAAAGGCCCTCATATGTTTGATATTACTGAACTTCTCGGTAAGGAAGAAATTATCAAGCGTATTGAAAAAGCAATCATAGAAATAAAATAATATAAGGTATGACTTATCGCTTGCTCTCTTTTTTCGTAAGACTCTTGTCTTACATTCCTTTTTGTATATTGTACGTGCTGTCAGATTTATTGTATTATTTGGTATATTATGTAATACGTTATAGACGTGTTATTGTACGCAAGAATCTGACTGAGTCTTTCCCTGAAAAAAGTTGGCAGGAGATAAGTCATATTGAGAAAAGATTTTATCACTCCTTTGTTGACATTATTCTTGAGAGTTGTAAACTGGCATCCATGTCTGTAGATGTGATGAGACGTCGTATGATTTTCAAGAATGCAGAGATAGTTAATGCTGCATTAAGGGAAGGAAAGTCTGTAGCTTTATATTTGGGACATTATGCGAACTGGGAATGGTGTTCATCAATCCCTTTACACTTGGATAAAGATGTTGTCAGTGCTCAAATATATCATAAATTGAGCAATAAGAATATAGAACAATTGATGTTGGATATCCGTGAAAGAATGGGAGCTATATGTGTGGATATGCATAAAACTGCGCGATATGTTACAGAGCTTGCAGCAGAGCATAAGGTGAGTATCATCGGTTTTATTGCGGACCAATCTCCACGGAAAAAGGATTCGCGTTATTTCCTGCATTTCTTGAATCACAATACTCCTGTGTTGACAGGTACGGAAAAGATTATCAAGCATTATGGACTTGAGGCTTTTTTTTTGAAAGTGGAAAGAGTGAAGAGAGGATATTATGAGGCTGAATTTGTCCGACTTCATGATAATCCTCAATCCTTGCCTGATTATGAATTGACTGTCATTTACTACCAAATTCTGGAAAAGTGTATCAAAGAAAGTCCTGAGCAATATTTGTGGACTCATAAACGTTTCAGACATGCTGAAATGTTATAATTGTAGGAACGGAATAGGAGTAATAACTATAAATTCGATATAGAATATGGATATTGATTTTGTAATCACATGGGTCGATATGAATGATCCCGAATGGCAAGCAACTTTCAGAAAATATTCTGGTAAAGGAAACAACATAAAAAATGGAGTTTCTGAGGCGCGTTTCCGTGATTACGGTTTCTTGAAGTATTGGTTCCGTGGAGTGGAGAAGTTTGCTCCCTGGGTACGGAAAATACATTTTGTAACCAGTGGTCAGAAACCGGAATGGCTTGATGTGACCAATCCGAAGATAAATCTTGTTGACCATAGAGATTATATTCCTAAGCAGTTCCTTCCCACCTTCAATTCCGTTGTCATTGAATATTACTTGCATAAAATACCTGGACTGTCAGAGTATTTTGTCTATTTTAATGATGATTTCTATATTATAAATAAACTGGATATTGAACGGTTCTTCAAAAACGGATTACCTTGTGATATTGCTGCCTTTAAATACAATCCTTCTTGGTCGCAGTGGTATAAAACTCTTCAGAACAGCATACGAATCATAAATCGATATTTCGATAAGAAGGAAATAATGGCTCGTGACCATGATAAATGGTTCTATGAGGGTTATGGCTCGAAAGCACGTTGGAATTATATTCTTAAACCATACAATAAGTTCATTCCTTTGCGTACCCCTCATAATGCTCAACCTTATATGAAAAGCACTTTTG
>ERZ773133.3963-NODE-3963-length-10623-cov-4.922597_pt1 | contig 10623 bp, 12 predicted proteins | sample MGYA00580861_ERZ773133 | MGnify/ENA primary metagenome ERZ773133 (study PRJEB29015, sample SAMEA2737844) | human gut metagenome | biome: human gut; feature: human-associated habitat; material: faeces | place: China | collected 2012 ...
TTCTTGTGCCATTAGAGAACGAGCAGCCTGCGCAGCAGGCGATAAAGCGCGTCAGCGCGGGCTCACGATATAATGAGCATAAGAAGCGGCTTTTCGTGCAGATATCACTCAAACAGCCGTATAACATTTTGACAGGTCTTTGCAACATGGAAGAATTGCAGCTGCGGGGGCTTATGTTACAATAGGAGGGAACAAATGGAAAAACCGACATTAGTAATTCTGGCAGCAGGAATGGGAAGCCGTTACGGCGGCTTAAAACAGATTGATCCTGTAGATGACAAGGGGCATAAGATCATTGATTTCTCGATCTATGATGCGGTCAGAGCGGGATTCGGCAAGGTCGTTTTCATTATTAAAAGAGAGCATGAGCAGGATTTCAGAGAGTGCATCGGCAATGCAGTCAGCAAACATATTCCGGTAGAGTATGTATTCCAGGAACTGACGAAGGTTCCGGAAGGATTTCAGATTCCGGAAGGCCGTGTAAAGCCCTGGGGAACCGCACATGCAATCCTGTGCTGCAAGGGCGTAGTGAATGAGCCTTTCGCAGTGATCAATGCGGATGACTATTATGGAAGAAGCGCTTTTGAAGAGCTGTACCGTTTCCTGACCACACATCACGACGATGAAAAATATCGTTACGCGATGGTTGGCTATCAGCTGGGCAACACTTTGACGGATAACGGTTCCGTTGCAAGAGGTATCTGCGTAACCGACGAGAACGGCTATCTGCAGGAGATCGCAGAGCGTACCAAGATCGTGAAGACCGAGGACGGCGCGGCATACACAGAGGATGATGGTAAGACCTGGATTCCGGTAGGATTAAAGACTCCGGTTTCCATGAACATGTGGGCATTTTCTCCCAGCATTATCAACGAGCTGCAGAATGCAGTAGATCGTTTCTTTGCAGAAGAAGTGGAGAAGAATCCGCTCAAATCCGAGTGCTTTTTGCCGATCGAGGTAGATAAGCTGTTAAAGGCTGGAAAAGCAACCGTTGAGGTGCTTCATTCTGCTGACAAATGGTTTGGCGTTACCTATAAGGAAGATAAACCGTTTGTGATGGAGTCGATCCAGAAGTTAAAGGATGCCGGTGTTTATCCTGATGTTCTGTGGTAAAACAATCAGAAAAGTCAGCAAAAGAATGGAGGAAACGAAACATGGCAATTTTAGTTACAGGCGGCGCCGGATTTATCGGCAGTCATACCGTTATTGAATTACAGAATGCAGGATATGATGTCGTTGTAGTAGATAATCTGGCAAATTCCAGTGAGAAATCCCTGGAACGTGTAGAAAAGATCACAGGAAAGAAGGTTCCTTTTTACAAAGTGGACATTCTCGACAGAGAAGGCCTGAATGAAGTTTTTGCAAAAGAAAAAATCGATTCCTGCATTCATTTCGCGGGCTTAAAGGCAGTCGGCGAATCCGTACAGAAGCCTTGGGAATACTATGAAAACAATATTGCAGGCACTCTGACCCTGGTTGATGTAATGCGCAAGCACAATGTAAAGAATATCATCTTTTCCTCTTCTGCAACCGTGTATGGAGATCCTGCGATGATCCCGATCACCGAGGAGTGCCCGAAGGGACAGTGCACAAACCCCTACGGTTGGACAAAATCCATGCTGGAACAGGTTCTGACAGATATCCAGAAAGCAGATCCGGAATGGAACGTTGTTCTGCTGCGTTATTTCAACCCGATCGGTGCTCACAAGAGCGGTCTGATCGGTGAAAATCCCAATGGTATTCCGAACAATCTGATGCCTTACATCACACAGGTTGCAGTCGGCAAGCTGAAAGAGCTGGGTGTTTTTGGTGACGATTACGACACTCCGGACGGAACCGGCGTCAGAGACTACATCCATGTCGTTGACCTTGCAAAAGGCCATGTAAAAGCCCTCAAGAAGCTGGAGGATCATTCCGGTCTGAACATTTACAACCTGGGAACCGGACACGGCTACAGCGTGCTGGATATCGTGAAAAACTTCGAGGCTGCTACCGGCGTGAAGATCCCGTATGTGATCAAGCCCCGCCGTGCAGGCGATATCGCAACCTGCTACTCCGATGCGAGCAAGGCAGAAAGAGAGCTTGGCTGGAAGGCGGAATACGGCATCAAAGAGATGTGCGAGGATTCCTGGAGATGGCAGTCGATGAATCCGAACGGATACGACGACTGAGAATAAAAGCAGCAGAACCCGAAATAGCTAAGGCAAAGAAGGAACAAGAGGCAAAAATTAGTAGATAATACTGATTTTTGCCTTTTTGAATATATTTTATCGCACATATTAAAGGAACGATAGAATGGTAAAATTTACTTGTAAATAGCCCTATGATAAAATAATTAGAGGTAGTGTTGGGCACTTGTAAAAGGTAAAATATTTATAAGGGGTGTTTATGAAATTAGAACAACTGATCGGTGAAGCAACCGAATATGACAAAAAAGCGATGCTGGAGATAAAAAAGCCGAAAAGTTGGCTGAAAAGTGTAAGTGCTTTTGCTAATGGCGTTGGTGGTGTGCTAATTTTTGGCATTGCCGATAATGATTCTGTGGTGGGAGTTGACGATGCAAAGAAAGCTATGGAAGTTATTAGTGAGCAGATAAAGACAAAAATGGATCCAATTCCAGAAGTTCTGCTAAAAGCACACGAAATAGATGGCAAGAAGATTATAACGCTGGAGGTATATCGGGGCGATGAGACTCCTTACTATTATGTAGGAGAAGGTAATTATACGGCTTTTGTTCGAATCGGTAATGAAAGTGTAATTGCGGCTGCGATGGATTTAAAGAGACTGGTTTTACGGGGAAAGAACAGAACTTATGATAGTCTCGTTACGGATTATAATTTTGATGATTATTCTTTTTCCAAGTTAAAGGCAGCATATTATAAACAGACGAAGAAAAGTATGGAAATCAAAGATTTTGAATCATTTGGTATTATTGACAGGAATGGTATGTTAACGAATGCAGGAGCTTTGTTTGCGGATGAATCTCCTGTTTATTGTTCGAGATTATTTTGCACCAGATGGAATGGTATTGACAAAGCATCAGGAGTTATTGATGCACTGGATGATGAAGAATATACAGGCAGTCTTATTCTGCTTTTGGAAGAGGGCATGAATTTTGCGCGAAGAAATTCAAAGAAAATGTGGAAAAAAGAGTCTGATCGGAGAGTAGAATATCCGGAATATCCAGAGAGAAGTATTTTTGAAGGATTAGTGAATGGATTAGTACATCGTGATTATTTAGATATGGGAAGCGAAGTTCATATTGATATTTTTGATGACCGTTTGGAAATATATTCCCCCGGTGGAATGTATGATGGGACGCTTATTCAGGACAGGGATATTGGTAACGTTCCATCAAAGCGCAGAAATCCAGTGGTTGCAGATATTTTTAGTCGACTTGATTATATGGAACGAAGAGGAAGCGGTTTTAAAAAGATTATGCAGGCATATGAAGTAGAACCGAACTATACGGAAGACAAAAAGCCTGTTTTTTATTCAAATGCAACGGAATTTAGAGTTATCCTGAAAAATCTTAACTTTAAGAATGAAGTTTTGAACGAAAAAAATGAAGTTTTGAATGAAGTTTTGAATGAGGTTTTGAATTCTGGCAGAACAGAAATGGAAATAAAAGTAATAAAGAAAATACTATATTCGCCAAGAATTAAACAGAAAGAATTAGCGGAAGATGTAGGTGCTTCTGTAAGTACTGTTCAACGGATTATAAAAAAATTAGTGAAAGAAGAAAAGATAGTTCGTATGAATGGAAAACGGAATGGGTATTGGAAAGTCTTGTAGAATGTTTGCTAAGTTGGATGATGGAGTTATAGAAAAAAAGATACATGGATTTTTTCAAAATTGACATGTACAATATTTGAGAAACGCAAAACACCTGCGGAATGGGGAGATGTGATATGACACAACAATATCAGGAGCTGACAGAGCAGTTGGCGGCGCTGGTGGATGCAGAGTGGCCGATGGTCAGCAACCTTGCAAATGCGGCAGCGCTTTTATATGAAAGGCTGGATCGCCTGAACTGGGCAGGCTTTTACCTGACGGACAATCATGTGCTGTGGCTGGGACCTTTTCAGGGAAAAACAGCGTGCGTACGGATTGCAGAGGGAAACGGCGTCTGCGGGACAGCGCTGCAGACGGACAGCGTACAGCGGGTCGAGGACGTGCATGCGTTTCCAGGACATATTGCGTGCGACGCGGCATCCCGGTCGGAAATTGTGCTTCCACTGCACAAAAACGGAGAGGTAATCGGTGTGCTGGATATTGACAGCCCGGAGGTTGGCAGATTTTCGGCGGAAGATGAAGAGGGATTGCGAGAGGTTGTGCGGATTCTGGAACGGATTATAGTTTGCTCGTAACTTTTGACAGGCAGATTCCTGCTCACATGAAAATCTGACTGTCAGAAATCACGAAGGGAGCGGGTGAACTGCTGAGGAAAACAAAATGGATAAAATAGCAAAAGTACCGCGTCTGCGGGAAGAACTGGACTGGTTGGATCAGACCTACGGTGTGGAGAAAGAGGGATTTTTTCATCAGGAGCACTGGCAGCTGCTTGTTGCGATCATGCTGAGCGCGCAGAGCACGGACAAGCAGGTGGATGAAGTCCTTCCAAAGCTGTATGGTCGTTTTCCAACCGTGCAGGAGATCGCGCAGGCGACAGAAGAGGAAATCGGGGAAGAAATCAAGTCGGTTGGCTTGTATAAAAGTAAGGCAAAGCATGTTAAATCCTGTTGTATGCAGCTTGCAGAACAATATGGCGGCGAAGTGCCGACGACGATCGAAGAGCTGGTAAAGCTGGCGGGAGTCGGAAGAAAGACTGCAACACTCTTTCTGGCAGATGCGTATGGGATTCCGGGCGTGACTGTGGACACGCATGTGTTTCGGATTTCGCATCGGCTCGGCTGGGCGAACGGCAAAAATCCGGTTGAGACGGAACAGGAGCTGATGCGGGTGCTTCCAAAAGATCACTGGAACCGGATCAATTTTCAGCTGATTTATCACGGCAGGAGCATTTGTACCGCAAGAAAAGCGAAATGCAGTGAATGTGGACTGCAGGCGTGGTGCGAAAAGCGCGTGGAGAAAAAGCAGGCGTAGGCGTTGGTTTATGTGCGATTATGCGGACAGCGGGCGGGAGACACAGGAACAGCTGACAGTACAGAATACGGGATTGGGGAAACAGTATGTACGAAAAATATGAACTGCCGATACGATTTACGGAAGAACAGAGAAAAAAGTATGCAGAATGGGGCATCAAAAAAGGAAAAGTTCTGATGCCAATGGCTGCAGTAACAATTGGAATCGATCTGCTGACAGTGCTTTGGGTTGTCGGAAGAGTGTGGCTGATTCGTGAGAGCGATCCGATCTGGTTTCAGATCATTTGCCAGAACGATGGAATCGGGAAAATTTCCAGTACGATTGCGATTATCCTGACCTTTTTGATTTTAAAACCGATCGATCTCATTCTGGATAAGATCTGGCATCGTCCGGAAGGAACGGAGTGGCTGGAAGTTGGGCTGACGGAAAATGGCGTGACGGTGAAGCGGACATATAGAGCAGGAGATGCCGGGACGGGTGTGGACAATGCAGCTGGCAGAAGTTGTTGTGGGGAAATTACGGTTTTCGAAACACATCCGCTGATACAAATGGACGAATACCTGGACGTTGAGAACAACGCGGTGCGTGTCCAGGGGGTTTGGCTGGAAATCGGGGAAAACACCCGGGAAAATATTTACACGCCCCAACAGCAGAAGCACTGGCTGGATCAGCCGGAGGGAAAGAGCGGCAGCATTAACAGCGTGCAGAAACTGCAGAAGATTATCAAAGGCTACGCGGCAGCGCTGGAGGAAAAAGAAAAAGAGCGGGCGTGGTTGATGGAACAATGAATGTACGTGATGTAGTTGGGGCATCGGGGAAATGTAAAGTATACAGGAATAAGCAAAATTGGATTGACAGAAATATAGAAAGGCGTATTGTAATAACAAAGAGTAGGATATCCCACACAAATGCTTGCGTAGGAGGTGTTGATAATGGAAGCAATGAAAGAATATGTTGCTCATTTGGATAACAAAAAAAGAATTACTCTCAGAGGAGCTGCTTATCAGTATTACAATGTAAAAGAATACGGAAATGGTTGTATTATTCTGGAACCTCGGGAACTCACAGTGCCAGAGAGCATTTCAGCCAGCACTTTGGCAGATATGAATCGTGCGGTAAGCAACTTTAAGAGAGGCGATGTTTCCCCGGCTATTGACCTGTCAGATTTGTAGAATAAAATTGAGTATAGAACTTAACATGAGCAGTTGGTCTATGAAAAATAGGCTGGCGGCTTTTTTTATGCACGAAATTACGAAAATAGGAGATAAGAAGTGCCGACAGATGGGAAAAGAAATCTGTCGGTACTTGTTAGTTAGAGTAATCTAAAGTTATAAGTGATATAGTTTTATTCCGGATTATCAACTACGATGACTTTAATACCAAGTTTATCAAACAGGCTTAAATCCTGTTCGGAAGAGTCCCAGTCTGTAATTAAAGTATTGAGCCGATTAGCAGGACAAATACTTACAATTGAATCGAAACCGATTTTTTCTTTAGGATATAAGCCAATGGTCAATCTGGAACTATCAATTAAAGCATTGAAAAAACTTATATAAGGCGTACTTTGTATAGATAGTCCAAAGGATGCAGAGATACAAGCAGAGGTAATGAAGCATTTGTCAAGACGGAGCCTTTTAACGGTTTCAACAGCGATGGTATCACAGCAGTTTCCTTTATTATCCATTTCTCCGCCAAGAATAATAACGGATACATCTGTTAAGGTGCGAAGCTCATCAGCAATTAAGATAGAATTTGTGACCACCTTAATTTTTAAATGCGCTGGAAGGTTTTTAACCATAAACAATCCTAATGTTGTTGAGGGAATGTATATGACATCGTTTTCCTGGATTAATGAGACGGCTTCTTTTGCAATCTGAAGGTAATTAGGTTTTATCTGGGGAATATCTTTGAAGGTCATTGTTTCAGGTCTTCCGGCTGCAATTTGGCGAATGGGCAATGCACCGCCATGAGTTCTTTTTAATAACCCTTTTTCTTCCAAAATTCTAAGGTCACGTTTCGCGGAGTCATAGCTGACGTCAAAATTCTTTTGGATGTCAGTGTTTGAAATACTGCCATGTTGGGATAACCATTCTAAAATAGCGCGGTGTCTTTCTTCAATATACATGAGAACCCTCCTTTGAAAAATAGAACTGTAGTTATTATTGTTACTGAATTTAATATACACGATTATTAACGAAAAGTCAACATAAACGTTAATAAGTGTTAAAATAAGAACAAAAATAGGAATAAACGGTCAAAAAGAGGAATCTAACATAGAAAAGGAAGAACTGAGCGAGGAGTACAAATCAAAAAGAAAAATAGATATTGAGTGATAGATAGAAATTGCGGCTCCATAGATGGTTTCTCACCTAAGGAGCCGCTGGTTATTCATGACAATAGAATGTTCGCGGAGCGTGCATTCTATTGTTTAGTAATTTACAGATATTTTTACAAACCAGAAGATACAGACAGATAAGAATACCTCTTTTTTACACATATATGCGCCTAATCTTCCTCGAAAACCGCGTTGCTCCTCTTTATAATAAAGACAGGATTCAAAGGGTGAAGTCTGTGCATCGAAAAGCAGACTGCGGGAGGATGATATGCGTGAGTTGATCTATGATAATGTGCGGATTCAGTTTTTGTCAGAAGAAGTACTTCGGCTGGAAGTCAGATATGGGGCATATTTCACGGATCGGAATACGCTTTGGATTCCGAACAGGGGAGCGTTTGAAAAGGCAGGAAAGAGACTGCCGGAAAGTCAAAGCAGATCCCGGGAAAATCAGGGCAGGCAGCAAAGCATGGTGGTAAGAGAAGAGGCTGCTCAGGAACACAGCCGTCCGCAGCGGTTTTTGCTGGGAGACCTTCTTCTTGTTTTGCCGAATCCGAAAGAAGGACTGAGGGGGCTTCAGATTTTTAGAGAGGGCAAATGCGTTTATCAGTACGAAAGAGTAAAAATAAACGGAAAGCTTCCGGCTCCGGCACAGACTCCATGGATTTATCCGCTGTTGGACGTACCAAGGATTTTGCTGCCGGAAAAAAACTGCAGCACTTCTGAAAAGAAAAAATATATCCTGCAATGGGATGCAGAGGATCTTTATCTTCTGGTGTGCAAAAAAGATGCAAGAAAGCTCCGGGAAGTGTATGTCTGTCTGACCGGAAGGGCAGATATGCTCCGGGAGGCTGTATTGGAGGATCAAAAAATTGAGCCTTGTTTGAAGCAGCCACTGAGATTACTCAAAGCGGCATCAGATGGAAAAAGTGAGGCAGAAACACCTGCCAATGGATTGTATACAGAGATCCTGGAGAACCCTGAGAGATATTTTCAGGACAGAAAAAAAGAATTGCCCTATCTGGATTATCTGGAAATGACGGAGTGCCAGAGAGGGACAAATTTAAAACAGATGCTTCGAAAACCGGGAAACGGCAGTCTGTTGCCGATGCTGTACAGAAACGTGTATGAAAGCTGGGAGAACGGCATGCCGATCTGCCGCCGCCTGGACTGGGAATATCCCCAGGATAAAAAGGTGCTGCTATATTTGCAGGAGTTTATGATCGGAGATCTGCTTGTTGTGCCGGAAAAAGAAAAGTCTGAAATTTACCTGCCGGAGGGATTGTGGCTGTATCCGTGGACAGGAAAGGTATATCAGGGAAAACGCTGCAGAAAGCTGAAAAATCAGTCAGAGCAGCTGGAACTTTATATCCGGCTGGGAGCGGTTTTGATCCTGGCGGAGGATACTGCCTGTGTCAAGGAGCAGAACTGGGAGCTTTTGACGATGGATTATTATCCCTGTAAAGAATGTTTGCAAGACGGATTTCTGTATGAGGATGACCGTGAGACGGATGCGTACAAAAACGGAAAATATCGCAAGACCTATTATCATACCTCCTATGATGGAAATCAAAAGGCATATGGACTTAGCATTTCAAACGCGGAGGGAGACTTTGAGGGCAGGTTTGCAGGTAAAAGGCGGACATTGCGGATCCGGTGTCATGAGCTTTTGGGAGAACGGGTAAAACAGGTGTTGATCAATGGGAGAAAACAGACTTTTGAGAGAATCTTGAAATCAAAGGAGGCGAAGGTATTCGGGACAGCGGGTGCAGCACCGGACAGCGATGTGGCAGAGCTTGTGGTAGAGCATCCGCTGTCAGAGTGCGTGCATGTGGATTTTATGATGGAATGACAGGACACCCCGCCCGCCTACGCAGGGGGGAGCGGCTTGACATAATCGTCACGGGTGGATAAGTCATTTCGAAACCAGCTGGGCGTCACACCGGTCCATCGCTTAAAGAGGCTGGTGAAGTGTCGGTAATCCGGGAAGCCCAGCAGGTCGGATATTTCCTGAATGGACATTTCCGTAGAGCGCAGAAGATCCTGCGCAATTGCCAGTTTTCTGGACAAGTAATAATGATAGGGCGTCATATGAAAGGTTTCTTTAAACAGATGGATCGCCCGGGAATTGGAAAGATGTACCTGTGCAGCAATATCTGCGATGTTGAGGGGTGCAGTCAGGTTCTGCTCGATGTAGGTTTTCATGATCTGGGGGGCAGAGGTATCGGTCTGCAGTCCGTTTAGCTGCTCGGAAAACTGAATGATATGCTGATGGAGTAAAAGAGCCAGCTCATTTTTGTTGAGGGAGGGCTCTTTTTCCAGCTTCTGAAGGATCTGCATCAGATAATCGCTTTTCCAGAAATTCCGGACGCAGCAGTTGAAGCCCAGCTGATAATCACTGAGGAGATGACTGATCAGGTTTCCCTGACCGTTGAACCAGATCTTTACCCAGGGATCATTATGGTCGGAATAATAATGATGAAACGTACAGGGATGCAGAATGTAGGCATCCCCTGCCGTGAGCCTGATTAAGGTGCCATTAAATTCCACATAGCCGGTTCCCTGCAGCACGCATTCAAACACATAATGATCTCCGTTGAAGCGCCGGATGTGGTAATAAGGATCGCGGTAGCTGATCCCGGCGGAAAGCGGGGCAAATTCCGGAGAAGCCATGCCTGTGTAGGGGCAGATCTTTTCAGAGTGGATTTCATAAAGGTCGCGTTTGGTAATCAATGTGGTGTCCTTTCTGTCAAAGGGCGGGAAAAGTTACAATTGGTTTTGCCCGGTTCTTTTGTTTCTTGTTTGTGCAGTTTTTTGTATCGATATAACTGGGCATCCGCTTTTGAAATCGCTTGCTCTATGCTGCCTTCAGATTTATGATAAATGCTGTATCCCATAGAAACCAGAGGAAGATTGCAGTCCTGCTCCCGGCTGGAATTTAAATTATTTATAAAAAGGCTGATTGCATTTAAAATATCAATTTCATCTGCTTTATCAGATAATACACCAAATTCGTCGCCGCCGATCCGCCCGATAAACATACGGTCCACCACGTTATAAAGAACGTTCATCAGCTGCGCCAGCGTCATTGGAATTGCCAGACGCATCAAAATTTTAATAATACTTCCCTTTGAAAAATCTCCATTCTGTGTCATTCCTGACTAAGCACCTGCTTTCTAAATCCC
>ERZ773133.3965-NODE-3965-length-10612-cov-2.144643_pt1 | contig 10612 bp, 7 predicted proteins | sample MGYA00580861_ERZ773133 | MGnify/ENA primary metagenome ERZ773133 (study PRJEB29015, sample SAMEA2737844) | human gut metagenome | biome: human gut; feature: human-associated habitat; material: faeces | place: China | collected 2012 ...
CCCATCCCGTCGTGGCCGGGTCGGCGCGCGGAGGGTACTGCCTATAGGCTGATAATGCGAGACGGACCGACAGCCCGCTTCCTCGGAGGCGGGCTGTCGGTTTTTGAAGCGAAGCGAGGGGTTTGTCTCGCCTCGCTCCCGTTTCGACCGCTCCCTCGCTCCGAGTTGTCCCCGAATGGCAAGCTATGACAAAGTTTGTTTTGGAGAACTTGGCTTTTTGCGAGTGGTGGAATTCGTGACCTGGCCTTATAGGGAGGTCTTTTCCCCGCGGTCGGCTCGAGGCGCTCCAAACTGCGTCGAAGATCGTCACAGGCCCGGTTTTGCGTCCGCACGCTCAGCGAGCGCGGAGAGAAAACGACGAAGACTCCGCTGTTGGTGGCGGAGCCTTCGCGGGGAGGGGACGCGCGATGAAACGTGCGGTTACGCCTTGTCGCCCAGCACCTGGCCGACGGTGTAGCCCATAAGACAGTTTCGGGTGTGGCTCAGGCAGTTCAGGTTGTGCGGATACGTGTTGAAGAACATGCCGCCCGACGTGAGGCCGATGGCGAACAGGCCGTCGATGGGCGTGTGCTCGTCGGCCTTCAGCACCTGGTTGTCAGCGTTAATGAGCAGGCCGCCGATGATGGCCGAAAGTCCCATGCCGAACTCGTGGGGCACCACGATGAACGGCGGGGTGTCGATGGCGCGCATGAACGTGGGGTTCTTGCCGAAGTCGTCATCGGAGCCCTTGGCGCAAAGCTCGTTGTAGCGATCCACCGTCGCCTGAACCGCGGCGGCGTCCAACTCGTAGGCGCCCGATTCCGTATCGGCGGCCATGGCGGCGCAGGCCTCCTCGATGGTGTTGCCCTCGTAGAACCACTTGCAGTTCGAGGCGTCGATCTCCGGGTCGATGGCCTTCCACTCCGCAATCTGGTCCTGCCACTTCGCATCCACGATGGTATACAGGTTGCCCGCCTTGGCATCGCCGCCGGCCTCGTGGATGTACTCGCGCACGTAGTTGTTCAGGTAGCCCTGCATGGGGCCCTCGCACATGAAGCGCTCGCCCTTGGCATTCACCAGCAAGTGCGGCGTGTCTACGCGGCCCACGCGGGCGTCGTGGATCATCTTGGTGTGCGTCGTCGGCTCAATCTCGCCGCCGGCCCACACGCCCATCTTGTGGCCGTCGCCGGTGCGGTTCATCTGGCAGGGCGGGAACTCCTTGATGTCGGGGCAGTAGTAAGCCACCATCTCCGGGTCGCACTGGTAGTCGCCCGTAGCCAGAATGACGCCCTTGCTAGCGTTGAACAGCACATTCTTGCCGTCCTCCTCGCACACCACGCCAGTCACGCGGCCGGACTCGTCGGTAACGAGCTGCTGGGCCGGGCAGCTGAAGAAGAACTCCACCCCCGCGCTTTCGGCAATGGGGGCGATGGCTTTCACCACCTCGTCGTGGCCGATGCGGAAGTAGGTGTTGGCGTGCAGGTACACGTCGTAGCCGCTGATGTGCAGCACGCGGTCGGCCTGGGGCTCATCGGGATTCACCTCGATGCCGCCGGCGGACGCGGCCTCGCGGAACCAGGACAGCGCCTCGAAGGAGTTGTCGGCCCAGGCTTCCAGAAGAGCGCGGTTGCTGCGGTGGTCGGCCAACTTGATGAGATAGCTGATAAGGGCTTGCTTGCCTGCTTCGCTCGTCTGGTTCAAATCGACGCCAGCGGCCATGTTGCCCTGGGAGGAAGGCGTGGCCTCGCGCTGCACACAGGCAATCTTGGCACCAGCTTCAGCGGCCGACATGGCGGCAGCCATGCCCGAGACGCCGGCGCCCACGACGACGACCTCAAAGTCGCGCGTCTCATCGAACTCCGTAATGGGTTCAGGCGCGATGAGGAAGCTGGGCGTACCGTCGGCAGCGCGCGTCGCGCCCGAGCCGGTATCGGCCATAGACGCGCTCTTCGGCTGAGGCGCGCACCCGGCCAGCGAAGCTCCGGCAGCGACGGCTGTAGCGAGCCCGCCGAGCTTGAACAGGCTACGCCGGCTGAGCGAGCCGGCGGTGGAACTGGCGACATGCATGTTGGCGATCTTGTTCATGGGAACCCTCCTATGTGTTCTCTTTTCCCTTCCGCCGGCCCCGAGCGTTCCTTGCGACTTCGCGGCGCCGAACGGCTTTGCTGGCTCTCACTATGCCTGCTCGAGCTCCACCGCACATCTACCGCGCAGCACTTTCGCTGTTTATCTTTGTAAACAGGTGGCATAAACACCCTGTTTTCCTGGGGAAGCGCCAGCCCTACCGTCAATCTTATCGGCACTAGCGTTCCATGTTTCTGAGCGGTTGCCGACGTGCCCCGCACTCTTCTCACAACGAGAGCACCAGCTGCGGCCACGGCCATTCGCCCCCGCAGAGAACCCGTCACGTTATAATGGTCGCTGTTGACACCGCGAAAGCACGACCCTTGCAGCCAAAGGCGGACAAGAGGGGGTAACGCCATGGCCCACAATGAAGCTGCACCAAAGCACTCACTCATGCGTTTGCTCGATATGCCCCAAGCCTTCCTCGGCTTTGCCCTGTGGCGCGCCTGGGTGTCGCTCACCTATGCGAATCCCTCGGTGCCCATGCCCGTCAGCGGCACCGCCGGCCAGTTCGCCTACGATGTGGTGCTCGCCGGCAGCGCTATCGTCATCGCCCTGCTCTCCAGCCGCATCGCGCCTTTGGCCGGGCGACGCTGGGTCTATGGGACCATCGCTCTTCTGCTTGGGTTCTCCGTGGCCGCGAACGTGGCGGCTCTGGCACTGCCCGCAACCACCGACGCCCTTGTTGCGCCAGCAACCCTGGCCGGCGGCATCGGCTCGGCGCTTCTCATTCTGCTGTGGTGCGAAATCTACAGCTGCCTCAGTCCTACCCGCGTGGCGCTGTACTACGCGCTCGCCATCATCGGTGGAGTCGTGCTCACCTTTGCGCTTCAGGGCTTCAGCGATGAGTACCTTTACGGGGCGCTGCTCGTGCTGCCAGCGCTTTCGGCGGCCTTGGCCCATCGCTCCTACCGACTCTACGTCCCGGCAGAAGATCGGCCCATCGCCGCCAACCGTCGGCTCATTCCCTGGAAGTTCTTCCTTATCCTCGCCCTCTTCGAGCTGGTGGCCAGCTACAGCTCCGCCCATATTCGCAGCGCCTACCCCCTGCTGGTCGGCTCCCATTCCACCGCGACCACCTTGGTCGGCGGTCTTGTGCTGTTCGCGTGGGTGTGGTGGTTCTCTAACCGACTGCCCTTGTCCGCCTTGTACCGGGCGCCGGTCATCCTCCTTTGCTGCGGGCTCCTCATCGTGCCGCTATTCGGCCTTGGCGGCAATTTGGCCGGCAGTTTCTGCACAGCCCTGGGCGTGATGCTCTTCAACGCCATCGTGTTTCTGTTCCTCTGCGACATCTCCAAGCGCTTCGGCGTGAGTGCGCTTCTGCTGTTCGGCATCGAGGAGTCGCTGATTCTCGTGAGTTGGGTCGGCCGCGAGGGGGCGCTCCTCTTCGATGGATCCGGCCTGTTCGGAGGCACGGGACCGGCCATCGGTGCCGTAGTCGCCATTGCGGCCATTGTGGCGGTGGCAACTCTCGTGCTTAACGAACGCGAGATCGGCGAGCGCTGGGGCATCGCCTTCATGGGCAAGCGACCACCCGAGGAGAACGAGCGCACGCGTCTGGCGCGTCGCTGCGCCACCGTGGCCGAAGCGCGCCGCCTCACGCCACGCGAACGGGAGGTGATGGAGCTGCTTGCTCAGGGCAAGTCGCTTTCCGGCGTGGCCCACGAACTCATCATCGCCGAGGGCACCGCCACATCTACGAGAAGCTCGGCATCAATACCCGTCAAGAATTGCTCGATTTGCTGATGACGGAGCAGTAGCAAGGTCTCCGGCGCGCTCCCCCGACAACAAGACAAATTGCTCGGCATATTCGAAAAATCTGGTCAGCGCAGGGCTCAAGCGATCTGTGCGAAAAAAGAAGCACAGTGGGAAAGAGATGTCCTCTTCCTCAAGGGGGATCGCCCGCAGGTAATCCCTATGAGGAAACTGCAGCGACGCAGGCGTAAGAGCATATCCTTTGCATTCGCTCAGCTTAAGCCCGAGCGTCTCAATCTGCTCAGTACGTCGTATGTCGCAGGGAGCACAACCGCGCTGCGTAAAAAATCTCAATATCTCTTCGTTCATGCGGCTGAATCCTTCGGCCCGATCGTCGAGAACCACCAAAGGCTCACCAGCAAGCTGCTCCAACGCTAGCGTCTCGCATCCCGCCAACGCATTGTCTTCATGAATCGTTGCCACAATTCTCTCACGAAGAAACAACCTCATGTTCATCGGGGGCTTCAGTTCCGTGGGAAGCCCGATACCAAAGGCAAGATCGCACCAGCCCTCCTCCACCGCGCTCAAACCCACAACAGGAGGATTCGATTCCAACTTGACACGAAGAGCAGATTGCTCGAGGGAGAGAAACGCCAACAACGGCTCAAGATAACACGGTATCCAAAAATCCGGACAGCTCAGTCGTATGACTGGCACATCCTCCGCGAGTCGACCAAGCTCATCAAGCACATGAGTGTAATGGGCCTGCATGGCAGAGAAGTCGGCAATAACCGCTCGTCCCGCATCGGTCAGCTCCACTTTGCGAGTCGTACGATTAAATAGCCGAGCCCCCAGCGCCCGCTCCACAGCGTCAACGTGACGGCTCACAGCCGAATGAGACATGTGCAGCCTTCGCGCCGTCTCCGTGTAGCTGAGTGTTTCCGCCAGCACGAGCAACTCGGGCACATATTCCATGTTGAGCACCACAACCCCCTGATCCCCTTTGTCGTTGTAGCGAATTGTACGGTTTGTGCACAAATCACGCAACAACTTGCAAAAGACCCTCGGGCGAACCGATCCCATAATGAACGACAGCAGGGGCGAGGGCGTCTCGCCGACAAGATTCGAACATAGGAGGGAACATGGGACACGGAAAGAACCACGTCATCGATCGCAGACGGTTTGTGCAAGCAAGCTCGGTCGCAGCGGCAGCTCTGGCCTTAGGCGCGACGGGATGCGCTTCGTCACACCCCGTCGCAGAGACGGGCGGCACGACAACTCAATTTGTCGCAGGAACCTACCAGGCCACGGCACTCGGCAAGAAGAGCGATATCACCGTCGAGGTCGTCTTCTCCGACACTGCCATCGACAGCGTCCGCGTCGTCGATCACGGAGAAACCGAACGCATCGCCGCACCGGCGTTTGAGAAGATCCCTGAGATCATCGTAGCATCACAATCACTCGCCGTCGACGCGGTGACAGGAGCGACGCTTTCATCCCTCGCGCTGCTCTCGGCCGTAGAAGACTGCGCGCGTCAAGCCGATGGCGACGTGAGCGCTTTGAAGCGTGCGGAGGTTCCCAAAGAGCAGCCAACCGACGAGGAGATCGAATGCGACCTCGCCGTCATAGGCGCCGGCATTTCTGGAATGGCATCTGCACTAGCAGCTGCTCAGCAGGGAGCGAAGGTCGTCGTGTTCGAGAAGTCCTCGAGCATGGGCGGCAACGCCCTCGTGAGTGGCGGTTTCATCGAGTATGCCAACGCACCCGAAGAATTACGCGTCGAAGTGAACGACGGCTACCTGAAGATCTTCCAAGAAGTTCTTCAGTTCAATCGAGACGCCGGGCTTGACGCCTCTCTGGTAGATGAGGTGCAGCAACAATGGGACGACTACTACGCAAACGGGAACACCAAACTCTTTAGCTCGCCCGAATTCCTTGCGCTGCAACTCTGCATGCTTGAGGGCAACACCTACGACTTCCAACACACTTATGCAACGGATGTGGAGGGGGGCACGGCATGGCTCGACACCATGCAGTTTCCCTGGATGCCACTCGTCGCAATTCCCGGTTATTCTTGGGCGCATTTCTCGGGTTCCTCAGAAGACGTGAATGGAGAAGGCTATTTCAACGTGTTCGAACGAGAGATGGAAGGACTCGATCTTCGCATCCTGTTCGCCACGCCGGCAACCGAGCTCATCACTGAAAGCGGTCGCGTGACTGGCGTCATTGGCAGCAGCGCAAACGGCAGCACGTACACCGTGCGCGCTAAAGACGGTGTCGTTATCGCCTCTGGAGGCTATGCCGACAACCAGGATATGTTGAAAGAGCACGACAAGATGTGGAACTGGAAAGATCTCGACACCTTCCACTGCGACAACAACTACGGACACACTGGAGACGGCATCCGCATGGCCACAGAAGCAGGCGCCGCCTTCGCCGAATTGCCCTTTAACCAGATGGTCTTCCCCTTCGTGGACACCGTGCTCTACGCCACCGAAACAACCGTCGGAACCACCAATGAGAGCATCTACGTGAACAAGGCCGGCAAACGCTTCTGCGACGAGGGCGGCAGTCGAACTGACATGACGATCGCCCTGATGGAGCAGGATGGGGGTGTGGGTTTCCAGGTGGTCGACCACGACAGCTCCATGATCACGGACGGCAAGACCCACACAGGCATGGACGTCGAGTACGCCATTGAGCGGGGCATCCTCTACCGCGCCGACACACTTGAAGAACTGGCGGGCCTCATGGGCGTCGACGAGGCGACATTCCTGAAAACTGTCGACGATTACAACGAGATGACTCGTACTTTCAACGACCCAGAATTCGGCCGATCCAGCTTCGGGCCCAATGCCCCCCTGGATAATCCTCCATTCTATGCATCACCCCGCACCTGGGCGATGCATATCACGATGGACGGCATCTCGACCGACTCATCTCACCGCGCGCTCGATGCGGCCGGAAATGTTGTACCGGGACTCTACGTTGTGGGCGAAGCAGCTTGCGGCGGCCGCGGTGTCGGATCGCTCGGCGCAGGCTATGCGGTGGCGCAATCAATCTACAACGTCTAAGAACACGCGTTACGATAGATCAAGCCCTCCCCTCCCTGGTCGGGCGGGTAAAACCGCCCGACCGTTTTTTAAACAGCAACAAGCTCAGTGCGGACTTGAGCTCCAAAGGCTTTTGCCGCGCAATCCCACACTTTCATGGAGAAAAGGAAGGAACTGAAATGGACAATAATGGACTTGTAAGCCGCAGAGGGTTTTTGGCAGGTAGCGCCTTCGCGGGAGCCGGCGCCTTGTTCGGCCTTGCAGGATGCGCCCCGCAGACTGCGGATCCCCTAGCAAACACTTCGCCTGAGGCGGGATCGCAAGATTCCTCGGACTGGATCGGAGATGCCCCGAACATCTCCGATGATGAGATTGTCGAAACCATTGACACGGAGTTTTTGGTGATCGGCGCTGGCACGGGCGGTCTTTTTGCGGCCTGCGCTGCTGGAGATGCCGGCATGGAAACCTTCGTCATGGAGAAGTTCAACGGTGGCGTCGTGCGTGACGATCTTGCAGGCGTCAACTCTCGCTTGCAGCAGGAGAGCGGCTATGAAATCGACGCAATTGCTTATTTGCGAGATATGGATCATTACGCTGCGGGCCAATGCAATCTCGCGTTACACAAGGTCTGGCTTGAGCGATCGGGCGAGACCATCGACTGGTACGAAAACGTTCTCTCCTCTTACGGTATCGCGCTTTGGCATGAGGCTGCCGAGGAAAAGCATGAAGTCAACTACCGACATTGGGCTACAGGGCATTCTCCCGCCTGGCCAGTCGATGGATCGCTCGACGGGTTCACTGTGCTGACTGACTACGCAGAGAAGACGGGCCATGTAACGTTCCGCTACCAAACGCCCATGGTGAGCCTCACCGTCGAAAACGATCGCGTGACCGGTGCTATAGGGCAGGGCGCTGACGGCTACATTCGTGTCAACGCAAGCAAGGGCGTTCTTGTATGCACAGGCGGTTACGCCGCGAATCTCGACCTTCTTAAGCAGCTCCAGCCTCACACGACCAGCATTTACGCTTACAACTCAGCGCAGCCAGGCTGTGAGGGAGACGGCATAAAGGCGTGCCTTCGCGTTGGGGCAAAAATGGACGAAACACATTCTAGCATGCTTTTCGACCGAGCAAGCGTTCCCGCCGACTCCCTGGGAGGCGCCGACTGTGGTACTGCCATGGTATTCTGGATGGGAAGCCAACCCTGGTTGAAAGTCAATCTCAATGGCGAGCGCTTCTGCAACGAGTCCGGCACCTATGACTTCATCCTGCACGCCGATGCATCGCAACCAGGAAACATCCACGTGTGCCTCTGGGATGCAGACTGGCAGACCTACGCCCAGCAGTTCGACATGCATGGCTGCTCGCGCATGTTCCCCTTTGATAATGGAGCGGCTCCGAACCTGCCTATCGAAGTGGTGACGGCCATGAACGAGGAGGCACTTAAAGCCGGACACATTCAGCAAGCCGACACCATCGAGGAGCTCGCCGAAAAGCTTGGTCTTCCTGCAGAAGCCCTCGCGAAAACGGTGGAACGAAACAACCAGAATTACGACAACCAGCGCGATGACGACTTCGGCAAGGAACCATTCCGGCTTTCCCCTGTACGCAAACCTCCCTTCTTCGGCGTACGTACCACAGGCGCTTTGCTATGCACCATGGACGGCATCGTGATAAACACCCAAGGTCAAGCACTGCGCGAAGATGGAAGCGCCATTGAAGGCCTGTATGTCACAGGCAACGATTCCGGAGGATACTATTCCATGACTTATCCGAACCTGTCGACCGGCAACGCTTGCGGCAGGACAGTAACTTTCGCACGAATGATTGCTCAGAATCTGGCTGCCCAGTAGCCATCTCGACCAAAACCCGTTTTGTCGAGCCGCTATCCCTTACGCCCCAAACTCACAGGCGGACAGGATAACGGCTCGACCTGTATCATCGGGAGAAATGCGGCAGTGGTCGGGCCATGCTTCGGCGAGGAGGATCTCGGCATCGTCGAGGAGGTAGTCGCGCACGACGGCCAGAGCGTGGGGAAAGGCGGCCGTCGGGCCTTGGGCGAGGAGGGCCATGGCCGAGGTGAGGCCGCCGCCGCGCCAGATTTCCAAACGGCCCAGCTCGTCTACGATGAGGAGGCCGGGGGCGCGGGAGGGATCCTTCGACTCCGCGCCTTCGGCACTCCGCCCGGAATGCGACTTGGCATCGGTGGGCACCGCCACGCTGGCGCGCACGGCAAGTTCATCAAAGTGGGTGTTCACGCGAGCGATTGCCTCATCGTCTATGTGCCAGGCCAACTCCGCCTTCGCCGCCTGGCTCTCTTCGTCGAAGGTGCCGTCGGCTCGGGCCAAGTCACCCCGACGGGCGAAAGAGATACGCTCGCCGTCGGGCAGAAGCACGTTGTCGATGCCCAGCTTCTCGTAACCGTTCTCATCCGCATGCTCGCCTTCTGAAGGCACCCACCGACCTGGCGCCAGCACGCCGGCACAGGGCACCCCGCGATCGGCCAGCTCCGTCACCAGCGATTCCAGCCAGCGCGTCTTCCCAATCTGCACCTCGCCCGTTAAGAGAAACAGCATTCGAACCTCTTCCATTCGCGCATCGCGCACGACCGCACCATCACCGTCTCCGCTGTGCCGCTCCTAGACGATCCTCTGCACGAAACGCCCCCTACGCCTCCGGGTTGCGCAGGGCGGCCATCGTGAGGGCCTCCCCGAAGAACTGACCAGCACCGTTCTTCACAGCAAAGCGGGCCTTGTCGGGGTCGGCGACCACGCTGCCGGCCAGCATATCCACGCCCCAACGGAATAGGAACGGCGCCATGATCACGCTTGGCCCGACGAGCACCGTCGTGGCGTTCGCGGCCAAATCCAACAGACGCGGGGCCGTCTTGTTGATGAGGGTCCCGCCGGTCATGAACAGGTAGTCGGCGCCGGGGATGACGTACTCGCAAGCCGGATCGGGCACGTCACCCGCCTGGGAGCACTTGCGCTCGAGCACCGTCAGGCGCGCGTACTCCTCGATGCGTTCCACATGGGGGAAGTGCCCCACCACAACCACACGCGCATCCCCGCCGGCGGCGCTGATCTGCGGGCGGTACATTTCGAAAGCGTCCATCTTGCGAATAGTGCCATCGGGCACCTCCACCGCCGCATCGTAGGTGCACCCCAACGGGTCCAGCAGCGCCCGCTGGGAGTACCAGGCGTTCAGCGCCGCCACGCCCAGGCTCGCCTCCTCGAAGCACCACGATTTGGAAAGCTCCGCCACCTCGCGCAGGGACATCCCGCGCAGGTCGCCCGCGTAGCCACGACGCGCGCCGCCGGTGGTGGTGAAGCTCACCCCCATGCCACTGTCGGCTTCCACATAGGACCAGTGGGTGCCCAGACAATAGTCGCGCACCACGACGTCCTCGGGAACGCCGGCGATCAGGTGGTTGTACAGCTTCCAGGGCGTATTCGGCTCGTTTGTGCCCGGGAATGCAATGGCCCCCGTCGCAGCCCCCGTCGTGCAGCAGTCTTTCTCGGCGCAACCCATGGCTTTAGTCCTTTCTCAGATGATGGCGACCCGACATTCCGGGCGCTTTTGCTCAGTACTCATCCTACCGAATTGTTCTCTCTTGTAAATCATTTTACTCTATGAATAATTCTCTCTTGTAAATCATTCATGAGCGAGAATATAATAGATGCCATGCAAACGAGCACAGCAAAACCCGCGCTTCATTCGGCCGCCTCCCGGAGGGCCCGATTTGTCGTGCTGGCCCTTGC
>ERZ773133.3972-NODE-3972-length-10595-cov-5.140702_pt1 | contig 10595 bp, 7 predicted proteins | sample MGYA00580861_ERZ773133 | MGnify/ENA primary metagenome ERZ773133 (study PRJEB29015, sample SAMEA2737844) | human gut metagenome | biome: human gut; feature: human-associated habitat; material: faeces | place: China | collected 2012 ...
TATCTCATTCCAACTGAACCCGGAAACCGGACGTCCGGATACTTACCTGAACGGAGTGAATGTAGAAGATAAAATCCGCGGTATAGTAGTTTCCTCCCGCGTCAGCCCCATCGCAGCTTTAGGATTCGTACGTGAAGCGATGGTAGCTCAGCAACAGGCAATGGGAAATGCCAAGGGGATTGTCATGGACGGGCGTGATATCGGAACTACTGTATTTCCTGATGCTGAATTGAAAATATTCGTGACTGCCACACCCGAAATCCGTGCACAGCGTCGTTTTGATGAGCTGAAAGCCAAAGGTCAAGAAGCCAGTTTTGATGAAATCCTGGAAAACGTGAAGCAACGAGATTACATTGACCAGAACCGGGAAGTAAGTCCTCTTCGCAAGGCGGATGACGCATTCCTGTTAGATAATACAAACATGACTATTCCTCAACAAAAGGAATGGTTGCAAGAGCAATTCAACAAAACCGTTAAGGGATAAAAGAAAAAGGGTGTAGCCCTGGACAGTAAAAGGTGTATCCCTTTCCAGGGCTGGTTTATTATCTTTATATCAAGCTATTAGATCATGGTAAAAGTAGAAATAGATGAGGGATCCGGCTTCTGCTTCGGCGTAGTCACCGCGATAAATAAAGCTGAAGAAGAATTGACGAAAGGCGGTACGCTGTATTGCTTGGGAGACATCGTACACAACAGCCGCGAAGTGGAACGCCTGAAAGAGATGGGACTCATCACTATCAATCACGACGATTTCAATCACCTGCACAACGCCAAAGTGTTGCTACGTGCCCACGGCGAACCACCCGAAACGTATGAAATTGCCCGCCGTAACAATATTGAAATCATCGACGCCACTTGCCCGGTAGTACTCCGATTACAAAAAAAGATTAAGCAAGAGTATACCCAGAAAGATGACTCAGATAAGCAAATCGTTATCTATGGGAAAACCGGTCATGCAGAAGTCCTCGGACTGGTGGGGCAAACCACCGGAAAAGCGATTGTTATTGAAAAGTTGGAAGAAGCCCAAAAGCTGGATTTGAGCAAAAGTATTCGCTTATATTCGCAAACCACGAAGTCGCTGGACGAATTCCAGAAGATAGTGGAATACATTAAGGAACACATCTCACCTGAAGTCACGTTTGAATATTACGATACCATCTGCCGCCAAGTAGCCAATCGTATCCCGAATATAAGGAAATTCGCTGCATCACACGATCTGGTATTTTTTGTCAGCGGAAAGAAAAGTTCCAACGGGAAAATGTTGTTCAGCGAATGCCAGAAAGTCAATCCTAATTCCCACTTGATAGATAGCGCAGAAGAGATAGACGGTTCTCTGCTCTCCGGAGCTTCTTCTATTGGAGTGTGCGGGGCGACCTCTACCCCGAAATGGTTGATGGAAGAAATTTACAAGGCTATTCAATCGCGACTTACAGGACAATAAGTCACCGCTTTGAAACAACAAATTAACATTAAATATGAATAACGCCCTTATCTTTGCCGAGCGAAAACAGGCTGCAGTGCAGCGATTATTAACATCAAACTAAAAGATTGTTATGGGAACAGTTAAGTGCATAGGTATTTTGACATCAGGAGGAGATGCTCCGGGAATGAACGCCGCTATTCGTGCGGTAACACGCTCTGCTATTTACAACGGACTACAAGTAAAAGGTATATATAGAGGTTACCGAGGTCTGGTAACCGGCGAAATCAAAGAATTCAAAAGCCAGAACGTAAGTAATATTATACAATTGGGTGGTACTATATTAAAGACGGCCCGCTGCCAAGAATTCACAACACCCGAAGGGCGCCAGATAGCGTATGATAATATGAAAAAAGAAGGCATTGATGCCTTGGTTATCATCGGTGGTGATGGTTCGTTAACAGGCGCCCGCGTCTTTGCACAAGAATTCGATGTGCCCTGCATCGGATTACCGGGTACCATTGATAATGACCTGTACGGAACGGATACGACTATCGGCTATGATACAGCATTAAATACGATTTTGGATGCTGTAGATAAAATTCGTGACACCGCTACCTCTCACGAACGTTTATTTTTCGTGGAAGTAATGGGACGTGATGCCGGTTTTCTTGCTTTGAACGGTGCCATCGCATCAGGTGCGGAGGCTGCTATTATCCCGGAATTCAGTACAGAAGTCGACCAACTGGAAGAGTTTATCAAGAATGGCTTCCGCAAATCCAAGAACAGTAGTATTGTAATTGTTGCGGAAAGCGAACTGACAGGTGGAGCCATGCACTTTGCAGAGCGTGTAAAGAATGAATATCCTCAATACGATGTACGTGTTACTATCCTTGGACACTTGCAGCGCGGTGGAAGTCCTACTGCTCACGATCGTATCCTTGCCAGCCGACTCGGTGCGGCAGCTATTGATGCCATCATGGATGGACAACGCAATGTAATGGTCGGTATCGAACATGACGAAGTAGTATACGTTCCTTTCACAAAAGCTATCAAGAATGATAAGCCAATCAAGAAAGACTTGGTAAATGTATTGAGAGAACTCTCTATTTAATTAGAATATAGTGAAATATACAAAAGCGCGGATGAAATTCATCCGCGCTTTTGTATTATAGCCATTTTGCTACAATTTCTTCTGTCTTATCCCATAGTTCCTTCATCTGTACATGATGAAAGAATTTCTCTGAGAGCTGTTTAGGATGGCAACTTACATTCAATGTTCCGGTACGTTTTCCCGCATCTTCATCCAGTAACAAACTGATGGCCGTCGCTGCTCCCTGACGAGGCGTACGTATGAAAGGCCGGAAAAAGATATCCGTCAACGGATCAAACCACATATGCATCGTAATGATTTTTGTGGAAACAATACCCGGATCAGCTGCATTGACAATAATTCCTTTTTCTTTCACCTTCTTCGATAGAGCTATTGTAAACAGAGTCAATGCCAATTTTGTATTACTATAAATCGGAATACGCCAAAAAGCGCCTTTCTTTCCACGCAAAAAGAAGTCAGGAAAATCCAGTTTACCAATGGCATAAGTACAGGACACCATATTTACAATCCGGCTTCCCTCTCCCATCAATGGAAGCAATTTACGGGTCAACAAATAAGGAGCTACATAATTGACACTTACTGTACGTTCCAATCCATCTTCGGTGATACAACGTCTCGTTTCCATGGTGCCGGCATTGTTCATTAACAAGGTGATAGCTTCTCCACGCTGAAGAAGTTCATTGGCAAAAGAAGCCGTAGAAGATAAAGAAGCAAGATTGACCGGTACTATTTCCAATGCTATATTTCCTGTTTCCCGCATTATTAACTGACGTTTCTCTTCTGCGATTTCAGGATCACGACACGCCATAATGACTTTATATCCGGCGGTAGCAACAGCGCGTGTAATCTCCATTCCCATACCGCCATCCGCTCCGGTTATAACTGCAAGTTTCTGTTTCATTATCCTTTTGCTTCTATTTTTGTAATTTCCCGCTTCAAACCAGCCGGAAGTTCTTCGTTCAAATGCTGATGGCATGCCATTTCAATGGAATACATTCGTGCAATACAGTAATTACTATGTTTACAATTACAGATTGCTTTCTCCTCTTCACGCATACGGTTGACAAAGCCCGGTTCATTAAGCAAAGCACGTGCCATCTGTACTGCTTCAAAACCATCATTCAGTACCTCATCTATTTTTTCACGCGAAACTAAACCACCTACATATACCAACGGCATCTTTATTTCTGCCCGAAATTTCAGCGCATCTTCCAGAAAGTAAGCCTCTTTGAAAGGAACGGTAGGTATCATCCACTTCCCTACCATTCGTACTCCATACTTCAGCCACCAGCAATTCATATAATGAGTCATAGAATGAATAGGCATCTGACCACGCATCACATACATAGGAGCCTTACTTACAAAACCTCCACTTAGTACCAATGCATGAGCTCCTGATTGCTCCAGGCGTTTTGCCACCTGCATAGTCTCATCCATTTCCATTCCACCACGAAAACCATCGCGCATATTCACTTTTACCAATACAGCCATGTCGGTTCCGGCAGCTTTCATCACCTCCTCCATTACCATGTTCATAAAACGCATTCGATTCTCCAAGGATCCACCGAAGCAGTCCTTACGCCGATTGGTATAAGGAGAAAGAAACTGAGAAATCAAATATCCGTGTCCGGCGTGTATTTCAACGGCATCAAAACCAGCCTCACGAGCCAGATTTACAGCATGACCATACGCGCGTGCCATCTCAGGCAGCTCCTCTTTCTTCAAGCCACGAACAAAAGTAGGTGAGTAAAGATTGAAACCGCTGGAAGCTCCGACAGGAGTAACACCACAGATGCTTTTGTGCGACATATTGCCACAATGTCCCAACTGTATAGCCGCAGCAGCACCTTCGGCATGTACAGCATCGGTCAGCTTTTTTAATCCGGGGATAATTTCAGGCCGCATCCATAATTGGCGGTCGAACGACAAACCACTTTGGGTGACAGCTGCATAGGCCACAGTAGTCATTCCAACACCACCAGCCGCAACTGAACGATGATAGTCAAGCAACATTTGCGAAGGGGCATTACCCGGACACATACTTTCAAATGCCGCTGAGCGGATGGTACGATTCCGTAAAGTCAGCGGGCCAAAAGTTACAGGAGTAAATAACTTGCTCATGAGTATTATTAATGATTTGTGATTTATAAGTAAGAGAAATTAATATAGAAACGGAAAAACACGTTTCCGGTTTCCTACCGCATCTCCAAATTCTTCTTTATAGCGATGCCAGATAGCATTGGCACGAGGAACTAGGTTAGCCACTGTCCACCATAGGAAGACCAGCCCGGAAAGCGACCATGTCAATATAGCCCATCCTGCCCATTCTATAATTTCACCAAAGTAATTGGCAGAAGTGACATAACGATACATCCCCTGCGACGGCAGATAATGCTGCGTATCTCCCGGTTTACGAAGATGGCGAATTACATAATCCGAATACCAGTTGATTCCCATTCCGGTGAAGAACAGCAATACTCCAAGAATAAACTGTGGAGTCTTCAGCCAGTCCAGCGTATAAAGAGTTTCAGGAGCCAGATAAAAAAGCCATTCTCCTTGCATAAAGCCATTCAGGAGGTTGAACAACATTCCCATCATCATAATAGCAAGCGGCATACGGCTCTTTCCCTTCAACAAGAAAGGAAATACAAAGGCGCGCTGGAAATAATGCAATTGGAATAAGAGAAAGAAAATTAAAGGAACAATTGAATTATATCGTGCTGAATTCCACCAAAGTAATAACATCACAATAAACACAGGTGCCTCCATCAGCATCCACGCCAACTTATTATTGATAGAAATGCCCCAAGATGCAGTTCGAAACATTCCATATCCCGCTTTGACAAAATAAAGTGCGATAAAAACAAACAGTGCGATGATGCTCATTGCACCAAGAAATAACTGAAAAGTCCCTTGTTCCATACTTGTTTCGATTTAAGTACGGGCAAAGATATATAAAAAGGAGGAAAAAGAAAACTTCCTCCCCTTAATTAGTTTACAAAGACGTTAGCGAATTATTTCAAAAACAATGAACTTTAAATCAAAGTGATAAGTTCGCAATTTACGTCAGAAATAAGTACAAAGTTACTTACAAAAGGAAACAGGATGAGACATAGTCGTATATTTAGGGTATCTCAGTCCCATACTTAGGGTATCTCAGTATGATACTTAGGGTACCTCAGTCGCATACTGAGATAGGGTTATTATACGCCTCTAATAGTCAACTAGTTACAAAACCGCTTTTAGAATCAATAAATCAGAACAAACAGTTTAGAAAAAACGGTCTCATTACTGATGGGTTATGAATTAATTCACCACAGATTACACAGATTGACACAAATTCTATTTTACTGATTATTAGATTAATAAATCTGTGTGAATCTGTGTAATCTGTGGTGAGTCTTATTCATTCCTATACCGTTTTACTCCTATTTATCGCTTCTTGATAGGTACATAAGTCGTATCTTCGAGTACATTTTTGTATGCCGGACGAATGATACGCTTACCTTCAAAGTTCAATTCTTCATTACGGTGTGCACACCAACCGACAATACGAGCCATAGCAAACAACGGTGTAAAGATTTCCTGCGGTAATCCAATCATTTCATAAACAAAGCCGGAATAGAAATCAACGTTACTCGATACCGTTTTCCCATTGTTCTTTACGCGACCGAAAGTTTCGATAGCACGTTCTTCCAAGAGCTCAAGGAAAGCAAACTCACGCTCTTTCCCTTTTTCCCGGGCAAGATCACGAGCCAGTTCTTTCAGTAAGATAGCACGTGGATCAGAAATCGTATAAACAGCATGTCCGATACCATAAATTAATCCGGTCTTATTATAAACTTCCTTATTCAGCATACGGGTAAAGTAAGTGTCGATCTCATCCACACTTGTCCAGTCCTGAATATTCTCCTGTAAATGATGGAACATATCAGCCACCTGAATATTTGCACCACCATGAAGCGGGCCTTTCAACGAACCGATACCTGCAGCAATGGATGAGTATGTATCCGTTCCGGTAGAAGAAGTAACGCGGACTGTGAAAGTGGAGTTATTACCTCCTCCATGTTCTGCCTGAAGCACCAACAAAAGGTCGAGCGTACGGGCATCCAGCTGTGTATAATTACGTTTCAGCATATAAAGGAAATTTTCGGCAATAGAAAGATTTTCCTGCGGATGGCGAATATGCAATGAACGACCGAAAGTGGCATGGCGCAACATATTATATGCATAAGCAATAATGGTCGGGAACTTAGAAATCAATTCTATGCTCTGGCGCATCAGGTTGTCGCGGGAAGTATCATCGGCAGCAGGGTCAAAACGATACATCTCAAGTACACTGCGTGCCAGGATATTCATAATATTATTCCCTTCCAGTTCTATAATATTCATCTTAGTCTTCTGCTCCAACGGCATATTATCATTAATCAGTTCACGGAAAGAAGCCAACTCTTCCTTATCGGGTAAATTACCGGACAGTAACAGATAAGCCACTTCTTCAAATCCGAAACGTTTCTCTTTAACAAAAGCATGTACAATATCTTCTACATCATAACCACGATAGAACAGCTTACCCGGGATAGGTTTCAAGCCGCCGCCCGGAACACGTTCATACCCCACTACATTACCAATTCTGGTGAGTCCAACCAAAACACCCGTGCCGTCTTCATTGCGCAAACCACGCTTTACATCAAATTTGGAGAATAATTCGGTATCAATCCGAACCGCTTCCTTCATATCCTCGGAAAGCTTATAAACTAAATATTCCTTCTTCATTTTCGTATCGTTTTAATCGTTAGTATTATTTTTCAATTCTTTCCACTATCTCCCGGGTAAAGGCAGAAGTAGACAACGAGACGCCACCGGGCATGAAGCGCGCCAGGTCGGCGGTAGCACGGGCATCAAGGAAACTTTGTTCCAAGGCATGTTCTATCAAGGAAGCAGATTCTTTCCAATCAAAGTATTCGAGCATCATTACGGCAGACAGAATGATAGAACAGGGATTCACAATATCTTTGCCTGCAATATTCGGTGCTGTACCATGGGTGGCTTCAAAGATGGCATGTCCGGTCTGGTAGTTAATATTTGCTCCGGGAGCAATACCGATACCGCCCACCATGGCAGCCAACTGATCGGAAACATAATCTCCATTCAGATTAAGAGTAGCAATCACAGAGTATTCTTCAGGAATCAATAATGTATTTTGCAGGAAAGCATCCGCAATACAATCTTTTATCACCAACCTTCCATCAGCCAGAGCTTCTCCAAACTCACGTTCAGCCAACTCATAGCCCCACTTTTTGAAACCTCCTTCGGTAAACTTCATTATATTTCCCTTGTGTACCAATGTCACGGAAGGCAGATTATTCTCAAGTGCATACCGGCAGGCAGCACGCACCAATCGTTCCGTTCCTTCTTTTGAAACAGGTTTCACACCGAAAGAAGATGTCTTGGGGAACCGTACTTTCTTCACCCCCATCTCATCGTGCAGAAACTTATAGAACTTTTCAGCCTCCGGTGTACCGGCTTCCCACTCGATACCTGCATAAATATCTTCCGTATTTTCACGGAATACACACATGTTCACCTTCTCCGGATGACGAACCGGAGAGTGAATACCCTGATACCAACGAACCGGTCGCAGGCATACATACAAGTCCAATGTCTGGCGCAATGCCACGTTCAGTGAACGGATACCACCACCGACAGGGGTCGTCAGCGGCCCTTTGATACCTACCTTGTAATCACGGAAAGCTTCCATCGTTTCATCAGGCAACCACAGGCCACATTTTTCAAAAGCCCGTTCGCCTGCCCACACTTCCATCCATTCAATTTGCCGTTGTCCACTATATGCTTTCTGCACGGCAGCATTCACAATAGCTTGCATAGAAGGAGTTATTTCAACTCCTACCCCATCACCTGTAATAAAAGGTACTGTAATTTTATCCATCTTTCTATCTTGCATTAAGAGCAGAACCGGCACGGAACCAGCCTATCTGCTGTTCATTATACGTATGTTGAGCTTCGAAGCTATCCTTCGTACCATCTTCGTGGTGAAGGATAATCTTAAGATTACGGCCGGGAGCAAAGTCCATCAATCCGATTACCGAAATTAAATCATGTTCCTGAATCTTATCATAATCGGCTTTATCCACAAAGGTCAATGCCAGCATACCTTGTTTCTTTAGATTCGTTTCATGTATACGGGCAAAACTCTTTGCCAGGATCACACGAACATTCAGGAAACGGGGCTCCATAGCGGCATGTTCACGACTGGAACCTTCACCATAGTTTTCTTCGGCTACTACAATGGAAGAAATTTCTTCGGACTTATACATCTTTGCCGTACCGGAAACCGGACCGTACGTATTAGTCAAACGATTCCAGACACTGTTAGTTTCTCCATTGAAAGCATTTACAGCACCCATCAGCATATTGTCTGAAATATTCTCCAGATGTCCACGGAAACGAAGCCACGGACCCGCCATTGAAATATGGTCTGTAGTACATTTACCCTGTGCCTTAATCAGCAACGGCATATTAAGTAAGTCGGTCCCTTCCCAGGCAGGGAATGGTTGTAGCAATTGAAGCCGTTGCGAATGGGGATTCACATTGATTTCCACCTTTTCACTGCTGGGGGCTATATACCCTTCGCTACCTTCGGCAAATCCTTTCGGTGGCAATTCTTCACCCACAGGCTCAGAGAGTTTTACCTTTTCACCTTCACGATTCACCAATACATCTGTCAGCGGATTGAAACAAAGGTCTCCGGCAATCGTCAGTGCCATCGTCAATTCGGGGGAAGCGACAAAGGCGTACGTATTCGGATTACCGTCTGCACGTTTAGCAAAATTACGATTGAAAGAGGTTACGATAGAATTCTTGCGAGTAGGGTTATCTGTCTCACGTTTCCACTGACCAATACAGGGACCGCAGGCGTTTGCCATAATTGTAGCACCGACTTTTTCAAAAGTTCCTATCATACCATCCCGCTCTGCTGTAGCCCGTATCCGTTCGGAACCGGGGTTCACAATTAGGGGAGCGGCTACTTTCAGGTGCTTCTCTTCAACCTGGCGGGCCAGGGAAACGGCACGACTTAAATCCTGATAAGACGAGTTGGTGCACGAACCTATCAATCCGACTTCCATCTTGCGCGGATAACCGTTAACCAATACTTTTTCTGCAAATTCAGAAATAGGCGTAGCGGCATCGGGAGTAAAAGGACCATTAATATAAGGTTCCAGCCTTGAAAGATCAATCTCAATTACCCGGTCGTAATACTTCTCCGGGGCAATCATGATGTCGGCATCTGCACGAAGATCACCCGCCACAGAATCAGCCATTTCTGCCACTTCTTCTCTTCCTGTAGCTTTCAGATAAGTAGCCATACGATCATCATAAGGGAAAAGTGACGTAGTGGCACCGACTTCGGCACCCATATTACAAATAGTCGCCTTACCGGTAGCGGACAAAGAAGCCGTGCCCGGTCCAAAATATTCAATGATTGCATTTGTGCCACCTTTAACCGTCAGGATGCCTGCCAACTTCAGAATCACATCTTTTGGAGCTGCCCAACCGCTTAGTTCACCTTTCAAATGTACACCAATCAAGCGGGGCATTTTCAATTCCCATTCCATACCAGTCATCACATCTACTGCATCGGCACCACCAACGCCGATGGCAACCATACCCAGACCACCTGCATTGGGCGTATGCGAATCCGTACCTACCATCATTCCACCAGGGAAGGCATAATTTTCCAATACCACCTGATGAATGATACCCGCACCCGGTTGCCAGAAGCCGATACCGTATCGGGAAGAAACGTCACGCAAAAAATCATATACTTCTTCGTTTGTCTTGGTAGCAGTGGCAATATCTTCCCGGGCTCCTCTATAGGCCTGTATCAGATGGTCGCAATGTACTGTCGAAGGTACGGCAACTTGTTCGCGACCTGCATTCATAAATTGCAGCAATGCCATTTGGGCGGTTGCATCCTGCATTGCTACACGGTCAGGGCGGAAGTTTACATAATCTTCTCCCCGCTTGTAGTCTTTTACC